>Ga0187766_10001123_pt1 | contig 15605 bp, 11 predicted proteins | sample 0216_QUI02_MP05__4_FD_132971 | JGI IMG/M metagenome (GOLD analysis project Ga0187766, IMG submission 132971) | Tropical peat soil microbial communities from peatlands in Department of Meta, Colombia - 0216_QUI02_MP05_20_MG | ecosystem: Environmental > Terrestrial > Soil > Wetlands > Peat ... | reverse complement strand
TTCACTATCCTTGCCGTCGCCTTTCTCGGCGCCGTCGGACGCTGGCTGACCGCTCGACGGAGGAACCCGATTCTCTCCTACGCCTACGCGGGAGTGGGCGCGCTGCTGGCGGTGCTGGCCCTCCGTGGTGCTCGTGATGCGGTGTTGAGCTACGGAGGCCCGAACCACGATGCGTATGGCCAACTCCGAGACTGGGCGTCAATTCGGGACGCGATGCGTGCGCACGACCCGGCCTTCGCCGAGAAGACGGTCATGTCCAGTCATCCGGGCTGGGGGTGGAACCTCGGCACTCACGGCTACATCGAGATGCCACACTACTACATCGGGACGGCGCGCCAGCTCGGGGTGCTCGAAGGGCTCGGGCCGCGGGTGCGGCGCTACACGCCGCGCTGGCCAAGCGAGACGCCAGACTCGGCGCTCCGCGCCGATTACATCCTCTACGACTCGGTGGCGCGAAGCCAGGTGCCGCAGGTCGAGTCGCAACTCGAGGCGGAAGCCAGCTCCCCGGATCACGGAGTCACCGTCGTCTACCGCGGGCCGTACGCAACGCTGTACGAGCTGCACTGGCACCGACTCGATTCCGCGAGTGTGACGGCGGGCCGGTAGCGCGGTCATCCCACCGCGGCGCCAACAGATTGGAGGGCAAGACGCGGGGGGCGAACATCGTCACCAGCGATCGCTATCCACGAGCGAGTGCGCGGAGCTCGCGGCTACTCGTACCGCAGCGCCTGCATCGGGCTGACCCGCGACGCGCGTAGCGCCGGGATGAGCCCCGCCGCCAGAGCGACGAGGGTGAGCACGACGATGGCGCTCACGACCACCGCCGGGTCGTGCCCCTCGAGGCCGTAGAGGATCGAGCGTGCGGCACGCCCGAGCCCGATCGCCGCCGCGATCCCCGTGAGGCCACCGATGAGCGTCATCAGCCCCACCTGCCGCAGCACCATCGCCCGCACCCTGCCGCTATCGGCGCCGAGCGCCATCCGCACACCGATCTCCCGCGTGCGCTGGGCCACCGAGTAGGCGAGCACGCCATAGAGGCCGATGGCTGCGAGCACCGTCGCCAGCGCCGCGAAGGCGCTCGCCATGGTGCTGATCATCCGGTCCATGAAGGTGTTGTCGCGCACCGTTTGCGGCATCGACTTGAGCTCCTCCACCGGCAGATTCGGATCGATCTGCTTGATGACGCCGGGAATGGCGTGCACGAGCTGGTCCGTGGGAAGCGTGGTGCGCACGTAGAAGCTCATGAAGCCGAGGGCCGTGTCCTGCTTGTAAGGCACCATGAACACAGGCGGGATTGGGAGCTTCACGTCGCTGTACTTGTTGTCGCGCACAAGGCCGATGATCTCGATGTCGTACTTGTCGGTGTAGCCGAGGCCGAGGTGCTTCCCCACTGCGTCGCGCCCGAGGTTGAACTTCTTGGCGAACGCCTCGTTCACGATCGCGACCTTCGGTGAGCCTGGACCGTCGGCCTCGGTGAAGTCGCGCCCTGAGAGAATCGGAACCCCCATCGCGTGGAAGTAGCCAGGACCGACTTCACTGTACCGCGAGTTGGCGTCGGTGTCCTCATCCCGCTTGAATCCCTCGACCGACACGTCGTTCCCCCAGTTGTCGCCGACGAGCACCGGGACCATCGAGCCCGACACCGCCGTGACTCCTGGGATCGCGCGCATGTCGGCCACCACACGATCGAAGAGCGCCGCCGAGCGCGCAGACGGATAGCCATTCCGCTCAGGCGAGAGCGAAAAGGTCACGAGATTCTCGGCGTTGAGTCCGAGGTCGACTCGGCTCACATTCGCCAGGCTCTTGATGAAGAGTCCCGCCGAAATGAGGAGCGTCATCGCGAGCGCAATCTGGCCGGTGGCGAGCACCGTCCGGAAGCGCGAGGTCGCGCGGGCGCCCGAGATCTGTCCCGCGTTCGAGCGAATCGTCGTGACGAGGTCGGAGCGCGTGCTGTGCAAGGCGGGGAAGAGGCCGAACAGGAACCCGGTCGCCACCGAAAGCACGGCGGCGAAGACGAGCATCGGCGTCTCGACTCCGATGTGCATCATCCCGGCCGCATCCGGTGGGATGATCCGCGTCATCCCGACGAGGGTGAAGCGAGCGACAACGAGGCTCACCGCGCCACCGATGAGTGCGAGCAGGCACGACTCCGTGAGGAGCTGCACGAGGAGCTGCTGCCTCGACGCGCCCAGCGAGAGACGCACCGCCATCTCCATCGACCGGCCGGCCCCGCGCGCGAGCAAAAGGTTGGCGATGTTCCCGCAGGCGATGAGCAGGACGATCGCCGTGATCGCGAAGAGCATGATGAGCGGCGTGCGGGTCTCCTGGTGGAGCGAGCTCTGACCGCGCGGGTCCGCCTCGAGCGTCAGCTCCTTCGCCTTGAACTTCTCCATCGTCTGCGCGCTCATGTCCTTCTGGAGGGGCGCCTCGACATCGGTGATGATCGGATGGTAGAGCGCATTGAGGGAGGCCTTCGCCTGTGCGAGGGTGACGCCGGGCTTGAGCCGTCCGAAGAGATACGCCCAGTACACGCGCCGGTCGTCGAATCTGGTGAAGTCAGACGTCTGACCGCGCATGCTGATCGGTACGAAGACCTGCGGATGGATGCCGAGCGTCGTGCCATCGAAGCCCTCTTGCGCGACGCCGATAATCGTGTAGGTGTGGCCATTGATGACGATCGTCTTGCCGATGATCGTCGGGTCGGAGCCACGGTGCGCCTCCCAGTAGCTGTAGTTCAGGACGGCGACGAAGTTGCCCCCGATTCCCTGATCATCCTCGGGGCGGAGCAAGCGGCCGAGCGCGGGACGGATTCCGAGGACCGGGAAGTACGAGCCGGACACGAGCATCCCGCGGCCCGCCATCGTCTGGTCGCCGGAGGTCATGTTGGCGCTGAACGTGACATGCGCCGCCAGGCCGCTTAGCGCCGTCTGCCCCTTCTCCAGATCGCGGAACATCGCGTAGCTGAAGACGACGTCACAGTCGCCAGCCTGGCCGCACGACTGTGAGCCCGGCTTGGGGCCGGGATTGCCGAGGTTCACAAGCTGCCCCGGGTCGCGCACCGGCAGGGCGCGCAGGAGCATCTGGTCGATAATCGAGAAGATCGCCGTGTTCGTCCCGATCCCGAGGGCGAGAGAGGCGATGGCAATCGTCGTGACGAACGGTGTCTTGAAGAGCGTGCGCAGGGCGAGCCTGACGTTCCGCATGCCAGTCCTCGTGTGTGGGGGGCGGACTCCAGTCAGACAGAGCAAGTGGGGCGGATGGTTGGCAGGCGGATGGTTGGCAGGCGGATGGTTGGCAGGCGGATGGTTGGTAGAGTAATCGGCTGGGCGGGCGCGGCTTCAACACCCGAACGCATCCTGACGGACGCGGGCTCTGCCGCTATCTTGCCGGTGCCGTTACGGGGAGCCGACGCCGCAGTGTCAGATCCGTCTCTCGCCAGCCGCCTGCAAGCGGTGCTCGGCGACGCCTACGCCGTGGAGCGCGAGCTCACTGGCGGGGGGATGAGCCGCCTCTTCGTTGCCACGGAGGCCTCGCTCAAGCGCCGCGTCGTGGTCAAGGTGCTCCCACCGGAGCTCGCCAGCGAGGTGAGCGCCGCGCGCTTCAAGCAAGAGATCGAGGTCGCGGCGCAGCTTCAGCACCCCCACGTCCTCCCGATCCTCTCGGCGGCATCGGCTGACGGCCTCCTCTACTACATCATGCCGTTCGTGAGTGGCGAGTCGCTCCGCCACCACCTCACTGCGGTCGGCAGAATGCCCGTCGACGACTCCGTACGGATTCTGCGCGAAGTGGCCGACGCGCTCGCCTTCGCTCATCGCACCGGCGTCGTGCACCGCGACATCAAGCCAGAGAACATCCTCCTCGAGGAAGGCCACGCCGTGCTGACCGACTTCGGCGTGGCGCGGGCGATATCGGCGGCGCGCAGCGGAACGACAACGGGCACCGGGCTGGCCGTTGGCACACCGCGCTACATGTCGCCGGAGCAGGCCGCGGGGGACAAGAACGTCGACGCGCGGGCGGATGTGTACGCGCTCGCGCTGGTCGGCTACGAGATGCTCGCGGGGAAGCTCCCCTTCGACGGCGCCACCCCGCAGGTGACACTGGCGGCGCAGCTCACGCAGACGCCGCCCGCGGTGACGAAGGAGCGGCCCGACGCGCCGGCGCAGCTGAGCGATGCGCTCGCCCGCGCCCTCGCCAAATCGCCTGACGAGCGCTTCGCAAGCGCTGCTGATTTCCGCGACGCGTTGGAGCCTAGGGTCCCGACCGCTGCGATGCCAGCTCGTCGTTGGCAGGGGATCGCGGTTCTCGGCGTGACCGCTGCCCTGATCGTGGGCGGGTGGCTCCTGGCGCGTGGCAAGCGGTCGCCAGTGCTCGAGGGGAACACGCTCGCCGTCGCGCCCTTCGATGTCGTCGACCCCGATCTGCAGCTCTGGCGCGAAGGGCTGGTCGACATCCTCTCGCGCAACCTCGACGGCGCCGGATCCCTCCGTACCGTACCGCCCTCTGTCGTGATCAAACGATTCAGCGGTCGCTCGGACGCTCCATCGGCCGCGGAGCTGGGACGCGCGACCGGTGCCAAGTACGCGCTCTTCGGCCGCCTGCTGCATGCCGGCCCCGACACGCTTCGGATGTCGGTGTCCGTCCTCGACGCGGGATCGGGCCGCGTGTTGGGCGAGATCGAGCGGCGAGACTCGCCATCTCGGGTCGATAGGCTGGCCGACTCGGCGACGGTAGCGGTGCTCCGCGTGCTGGGGGAGGCGAAGCGCACGGCGCCTGGGGAGCTCGCGTCCGTGGGCACCACGTCGCTGCCGGCACTCAAGGCATTCCTCCAGGGGGAGCAGTACTTCAGGCGCTCGGCGTGGGACTCGGCCGCCGTCTGGTACCGGCGCGCGGTCGAGACGGATACGACCTTCGCCCTGGCGTGGTGGCGTCTCGGCCTCACCGCCGAGTGGGCTCGCGGAGCCGCCGACTCTCTTGGCGAACTCTATCAACTCCGCGCCGGCGGCTACAACCATGGATTGGCGCCGCGCGACAGCATCCTCGTCGAATCGGACTCGATAACGGCGGCGCTCTACTATCACGGGAGGAGAGATGGCCGTCTCGCGTCCCGTCTCCTGCGAACCCTCGGCCAAGGCGTGGCCAAGTACCCCAACGATCCGCAGATGTGGTACGAGTTCGCCGACGCCCAGTATCACGATGCGACCGGTCGCGGAATAGGTGTGCAGCCGCGCGACGTGCTCGCGTCCTTCGACAAGTCTATCGCGCTCGACTCGTCATTCGCGCCCGCCTACATCCACCCGATCCAGCTCGGATTCCGACTTGGCGGCGCCGCGCTCGCTCGCCGGTACATGCGTGCGTACCTGGCGCTGCAGCCGTCCGATGTCAGCGCTGAAGGAATCCGGTTGCTCGACCAGCTCTCCGATCCGTCGACTGCTGCGAGCGCCGAAACCCGGCGCTCCCTCGACCAGGCGGCGATTGAGGAGCTCAGCTGGGCCGCGCTCATGTCGGGGAGTTGGGTGGATTCCGGAGAGACGTCGGTTCGACTTCGGCGTATGGCGCTCGAGCGAGTTCGCTCGCAACCCTCCGCCGGCGGCGACTCCGCCTATCACCGAGACAACCTCGCCAACGCGCTCGCCAGTCGCGGGCATATCACCGAAGCGCTCGGCTATGGGTGGGGGGTGCAGTGGTCCGCACCCCTCGCGGCCATGCTTGGCGCGATTCCGACCGCGCAGGCGGACTCGATCGCCGTCGCCATGTACGCCAAGGACTACGGCTGCGTGCCCTGTGTCCTGGCATACTACGCATCCCGGGGCGATTCGGATTTGACGAGGCGCATCGTGGCCGAGGGCGACACGACTCTCCGGATCGACACCTCGGCATTCATTCGATCTTTGGCCTCGGCGATTCGGCCTATGACGCGCGGCTACGATGCGCTCGCCCGGCACGACACCACGCAAGCCATTCGCTATCTGGAGCAAGTGGCCGACAGCGCTTGCCACTATTGCGCCTACGTCGACCTCTCGTTGGCCGAGCTCTATGCTGCACGCGGGCGCGACAAAGAGGCTCTGGCCGTGCTCGACGCCGTCAGCGGAACAGACTGGACGTTCTATGCCGTCGCGGTCACTCTCGAGCGTGCCCGGGTGCTGGAGCGCCTGCGCAACACCGCGCGCGCCATCGATGAATACACCTACGTCGCCGACTCCTGGCAACACGCCGACCCGTCGCTCCAGCCGTACGTGGCCGAGGCGCGCACGGCGCTCAAGCGTCTAGGGAGCGACGTCCCGCGCGGGACGCCCATCGCCCACAAGCCGTAAGAGGATTAGAAGGTCCGAGCCGCTCGGAGCAGCACTCGCTCGCTGTCGCGCACTCCGCGCCAGCGTCCGCGTCGCGCTCCGGCGCTGGCGTCGTTCAGCGCCGAATCGCCTGGGTGACGCCGGTTGTCTGAGCGGTAGCCGGCGCCGCCGCCGGTGGCGGTGGGACGAGCGGAAGGCGAATGCTGAAGCGTGTGTCTCCCGGCACCGACGTCACCCCGATCGTCCCGCCGTGGCGATTCACGATGCGCTTGGCGATCTCCAACCCGAGCCCGGTCCCCTTCCCCGCCCCCTTCGTGGTGAAGAACGGGTCGAAGATCTTCTTCTGCACCTCGGCCGGAATGCCGGCGCCGCTGTCGGCGATCTCCACCAGAATGCCGTCGCCATCCCTCGCGGTTCTCACGCGCACTCTCCCGCCGTTCGCGCCCACCGCGTCGGCCGCATTGTCGAGCAGGTTCGTCCAGACCTGGCTCAGCTCCGTGCCGTACGTTTGAAGCGGCGGGAGGGAGCGATCGTACTGTCGGTCGACGACTGCGCTGGCGTGGCGGAGGCGCGAGGCCAGAATCGTCAGGCTCGTCTCGATCCCCTCGTGGACATCGGCGGTGCGCAGCGTGCTCGCGTCGACGTAGGAGTACGCCTTGATCGCCTTCACCAGCTCGACGATGCGGGCGGTGCTCTCTTTTGCCTCGCCGAGGAGCTGCCGGATCGCCGTCGAGCGGCTCGCCCAGGCGAAGGCATCGCGGAGCGCCGACAGATCGCACCCCTTGGCGATCTTGTTCAGCATCTCCACGGTCACGCCGCAGTCGACGAGCATCGGCGCGAACTCCCACGGGTCAGCGATCGCGTGCGCCTCGAGCCACTTGGCAAGCTCCTCTTCGCGCTCCTGCCGCTCGATGGCACCGAGGGTGCGACCGGCCTCGTCGTCGGATTTCGTGACGCGGTGGAGCTCCGACAGAAGACCGAGCTCCCCCGGTGTCCACGGGTGCGCCGCCAGCTTCTCGGCCAGCTCGTCGAGTCCGGCGATCTGCTCGGAGAGAAGCCCGATCGCTCGATTGGCGGCGGTGGCGGGGTTCTTCAGCTCGTGCGCGAGACCGGCGGCCAGTGTGCCCAAGCCTGCCATCCGCTCGCGCTCCTGCATGAGGCGCTCGATCCGCTGCACACGCTCCGCCATCGTCCTGAGCACGGTCTGCGACACGGCACTGCAGGAGCGCAGAAGGTCGTAGAACGCCGCCCCGGGAATCTTGAGCAGCTCGACGTCCCCCTTCGCTCGGGCGCGATGCGCAGCCGGAGCACCGGTCAGGAGCGAGATCTCCCCGAGGTACCCTCCGGTGGTCAGCTGATCGACGACGATCTCGCTGCCATCGGTCACCTTGGTGATCCCCAGCTCTCCTTTCAACACCACCCAGACGCCGTCGGCCTTGTCCTCTTCGGCGAAGAGAAGGCTCCCCGGCGTCAGGCGCACCTCCTTCGAGCGAGCGACGACAGTGTCGATCTCGACGTCGCTGCAGGCGCTCAGCAGCTCGCTCTTCCTGAGGGTCGGCAGATCGATCGCCATCTCACCCCTCGGCCAGGTAGCGGTGGGTGAGCTGGACGGCGATCGACCCCTCTCCGACCGCCGAGGCTACCCGCTTGACCGACTCGTGCCTGACGTCGCCGGCGGCGAAGACGCCGGGCTGGCTCGTCTCGAGGATGTAGGGCTCACGCTCGAGGGGCCACAGGGGCTCCCGGTCCCGAACGATGTCGCGCCCCGTGAGCACGAAGTCGTACTTGTCGCGCTGCACGAGCCCGCTCAGCCAATCGGTCTTCGGCTCGGCGCCGATGAAGATGTAGAGCGCTGTGCCATCCACCGTCGTCGGGCGGCCGTCATCGCACTTGAAGGTGATGCGCTCGAGATGATCGCTCCCCTCCACCTCTGCCACCTCGGTCTTCGTCCAGACGGAGACGTTCGGGACGTTCTTCAGGCGATCGACGAGGTACTGCGACATCGTCTGCGCCAGGCCGGAGCCCCGGACGACGATCGTCACCGACTTCGCCACCGCCGAGAAGGCGACCGCAGCCTGCCCTGCGGAATTGCCGCCGCCGACGACATAAATGTGGTCCTCGATGCTGCACCCCTTGATGTCGAGCGGTGTCGCCCCGTAATAGACGCCCTTCCCGGTGAAGTCGTCGACGCTCTTTGGGCCGAGCTTCCGGTACATCACCCCGGTCGCGATGAGCAGCGCCCGGGTCGACACTTCTTCGGCCCCTTCGAGCTTGAGGATCTTGTACGGCCCCTCTACGCGCATCTCGGCGACGCGGCGCGGCGTGAGGATCTCGGCGCCGAAGCGCTGCGCCTGCCTGACGGCGCGGTCAGTCAGCTCCCGCCCGGTGAGGCCGTCGGGGAAACCGAGGTAGTTCTCGATGCGCGAGCTGGTGCCGGCCTGTCCGCCGGGCGCGATCTTTTCGATGAGCAGGGTGTTGAGCCCCTCCGACGCGCCGTAGACGGCGGCCGCGAGTCCGGCTGGGCCGGCGCCGACCACGACGAGATCGTACGTCTTTCCGACGGCGCGCGTGCGGAGGCCGATCTTCTCCGCCAAGTCCTCGGGGGTGGGATTCGAGACCCGCTTCCCGTCGGCCAGCTCGACGATCGGGATCGTGACCTGCTCTCCTGCGTGCTCCATCGCCGAGAGAACCTTGCGTCCCTCTTCGTCGCGCTCGATGTCCACCCACCGGAAGGGAACGAGGTTGCGCTCGAGGAAGGCGCGGAGGTCGTGCGAGGCCGGCGACCAGCGGTGGCCAATGACGCTGATCCCATCGTACGGTGGGTCGTACGCCTCGAGCCACTTGGCGAGCACCGCATCGATCGGCGGGTAGAGGCTCTCCTCCGGCGGCTCCCACGGCTTGCGGAGGTACTGGCTGATCTCCGCCTGATTGATTGCGCGAATGGCCGATTCCGTGTCGGCGTAGGCGGTGAGGAGCACGCGCATCGCGTCGGGGACGATCTCGCGCGATTTCTCGAGGAACTCCACTCCCGACATCCCCGGCATCTTCTGGTCGGCCACCAGCAGGGCGACCGGCTCCTTCCGTGCGTCCTCTACCTCGCGCCGTCGCAGCTCGCCGAGCGTGGAGAGAGCCTCGGCGCCCGACTCGGCGCGCAGGACGCGATAGCGCTCACCGTAGCGGCGCAGAAGGTCTCGCTGCACGGCGCGCGCGACGAGGGGCTCGTCGTCCACGGTGAGGATGATCGGCTTGATTGTCATGTGGCGGGCGATCCGCTTCGCTCAGGCGCCGATCGTGCCGATGGTGGTGAGCGGGAGCTGCACCATGAATCGCGTGTCGCCCGGCACGGAGGTCATGAGGATGCGGCCACCGTGCTCGTCCTCGACGATGCGGCGGGCGACGTCCAGCCCGAGCCCCATCCCTTGGCCGACATCCTTGGTGGTGAAGAAGGGCTCCCAGATGCGGTCCTGGATCTCGGACGGTATTCCGGGGCCATTGTCCCGCACCTCGACGGTCACCGAGCCATCGCTGTGGGAGACCCGCACCTCGACGTGGCCCTGGTGCGGGGCGGCGTCGATGGCGTTGTCGAGCAGGTTGAACCAGACCTGGTTGAGGTCCGCCGGTTGGGCGCGGATTCCCGGGACCTCGTTAGGCAGCGAGAGCTCGACGTCGACGCTCTTGGCGCGGGCGGCGTTCTTGAGCATCTGGGTGACGGTCCTCACCCCGAGACGCACATCGGCGTCCACCAGCTCGACCGGCCGGTCCATGTTGGTGTAGGACTCCATCACGTCGACCACTCGCGTCACGCGCTCGGCCGCCTGTTCGGCGGAGCTCAGCAGAGCATGGGACGCGATGCCGGCCTCGAGCCAGGCGATCGCGTGCGGGCATGCCTTGTCGGGGATGCCGGCGACGGCCCGCCCGAGGCTCTCCCGGTCCAGTCCGGCCTCGACGAAGGTCGCGGCGCTCACCCAGGGGTCGGCGAGGCCCAGCTCACCGAGCCAGTTGGCGAGAGCCGCCTCCTGGTCGGATCGATCGACCGCGTCGACGCTCTGGGGCACGCGCATCGTCCCGGTGGTTCGCGTCGCGGCCCTACTCCTGTCGACGACCGCAGCGCGGAGGTCATCGAGGGCCATCACCTGGTCCGGCGAGATGCCATCGCGCACGAGGGCCGCCGTCAGGTGTCCGCGCGCCTCGAGGCGCTTCCCCGCCTCGTGCAGCGCCTGCAGCACCGCTGCCGTCGGATTGTTGAGCTCATGCGCCAGCCCCGCCGATAGCTTCCCGAGAGCACGGAGCTTCTCCGCCTGTGCCTCACGACGGGTTGTGTCGCGGACACGATCGATCAAGATGGCAATGAAACGCTCGCGTAGGACGGGTATGCGGTCGAGCAAGGCATTGAACCGCTCGCGCGGGAAGAGCGCCACGCGCGACTCGGTCTGCGCTCGCCCCACCCGGGCAAAGGTCTGCATCCGCGAAAAGGGGACGACTCCGGTGACGTCGCCGGCCTTGACGAGGAATGCCGCGAAGCCGGCCCCGACGTTCTCGTGGCGGACCTGGAGGGTACCCGCGAGTGCGATCAGCATCCACGACGCGCGATCTCCGGGCCGAAAGAGGACTTCGCCCGGGTTCAGCTCACGGACGCTGACTTGCTCGGCGATCCACTCGAGATCGCCATCGGTGAGGTCGGCCAGGAGCGGGATACGGCGCAGCTCGCTCGGCGTGACCGCGGCAGGTGCGGGAGGGGTGGCGGTGCTCACGCCGGGATATTGCTCAATTGACACGGGCAGTGGAAGTTCCTGCCACCGGGAGACGCAGGGGGATCATGTCAGGATCGCGAGAGGACGAGCGCTACGAGGAGATCGAAGGTGAGCTCGACCCCCACCGCCGGGAGGAGCGGGCGCAGGTCACGAGCGCTATCGCCGCCCGGCTGACGGGTCGGGGAGTGACCCTCACCGGCACGGAGTCGAGCGAGCAGGTGGCCTCGATGCTCGAGGCGGTGGAGCGCTTCGAACGGGCGGTGGAGGCGCACGGCGGTGACCTGATGGTCGATTCGGGGCGGGCGCGCGAGCCCGACGACCCCTCGTTCGTCCTCCCAAAACGCCAGCCGCGCGAGAGCGTCGCCGCTTACCTGGGCCGGCTCGATCAGGCCACCGAACGGCTGCGCAGCGCACGAGGGAAGAAGGGCTGATCGCGTCGCCCAATGTCAGCGCGCACTGAGCTGGTTCTCGCGCACTTTCTTCGCAACATCGAGCTCTGGCTGAGCGGGATCGGCGTGGTGGTGATCCTGCTCGCTCCCTGGCTGATGGCGCCCGCTCCCGCGCGCTACTGGAAGGTCGTCGCGGCAACGGCGATTGTGATCGGCGTGCTGCACGGACTCATCTTCTGGCTCGTTCGCCGCCGCCAGCGGAGGATCCGCGGCATTCTCATCGCTCGTGTGCGGGCCATGCTGCAGGACGAGATCAACAACCGGCTGCAGCTGGTGATCGCGCATGCGACAGCCAGCGAGCGCTCGGCGATGACCACCGAATCGCTGACCGAGGTGCGGCGCTCGGTGCGCGAGATCACGTCGCTCCTCGACGGGCTCACGTCAGAGCGACTGAGGGCCTGGGAGTCGTACTACGGACTCGATCGCGACGACGCGGCGCTCCGGCAGATCGATGCGCGATCGATCGGACAGCCAGGAGCGTAGCATCTCCGTGGGAGCTAGCGCGACGTACTTTGTCAGGCGGTGAGCGCAAGACTATCTTTCGCGCGCCGCCGCGATTGAACGTCGGCGCGCGGCACCTGCTCTCCCCCCTCTCCGTCATGCGTCTCACGTTCGCGGCGACGCTCCTTTGCGCGTGCCTGTGGGCGCCGCGCGCACTCGCCCAAGCGCCGACGCGGAGCGACAGCGCAGCCGACCCCGCGCCCCCGATGGCGATGGGTCCGACGGACACGGCGCACTCGATGCCGATGGGGCCACCGGCGCCGCTCGGCATCGTCGACTCGCGCATCGCGTCGGGGACGAGCTGGGTGCCCGATGCCTCGGTCATGCACGCGGCTCACTTCACCCCCGGATCGTGGGTGCTCATGCTGCACGGGATGGCGAATGTGCAGTTCGATGCCCAGTTCGGGCCGCGTGGCGCCGCACTCGTGCAGAGCATCAACTGGGCGATGCTCATGGCGAATCACCCCCTCGCCGGTGGTCGCGTGCAACTCCGCGGAATGCTGAGCGCCGAGCCGGCGACAGTAGGCGGCCAGGGATATCCCCTCCTGCTGCAGACGGGCGAGAGCTACCAGGATGCGCCGCTCCACGACCGTCAGCACCCGCACGATCTCTTCATGGAGCTCGCCGCGCTCTTCGATCGCGCGGTGGGCCGGGACGTGGCGCTGGAGCTCTATCTGGCGGCCGCTGGGGAGCCGGCGCTCGGTCCCCCGGCGTACATGCATCGCCCCTCGGCAATGGACAATCCCTTCGCGCCGCTCGGGCACCATTGGCAGGACGGAACGCACATCCAGGACGGCGTGCTCACCGCCGGCATCTACACGCGGACGATCAAGGTCGAGGGATCGTGGTTCAACGGTCGGGAACCTACGGATCGGGTGGGGCTCGAGCTCCGGGGCTTCGACTCGTACAGCGGGCGACTCACGGTGAATCCGAGCCCAGCCTGGAGTCTGAGCGCGTCGTACGGCTACCTCGCGAGCCCCGAGGAGCTCGAGCCGGCCGATGCGATCCACCGAGTGTCCGTGTCGGCGATCTACGTCGCGTCATTCGCCGAGAAGGGGGAGTGGGCGAGCGCGATCATCTATGGCGGCAACCTGCATTCGGAGCCATCGCACTGGGAGCGGAGCGCGCTCGCAGAGACGGACGTCACCCTCGACGAAAAGAACGCGATCTTCGCCCGAGGGGAGTGGGTCGAGAAGAGCGCTCAGGACCTCGCCATCGCCGATCAGCCCACGAATCGGATCTATCCGATCGTGTCACTCTCTGCCGGGTACACGCGAGAGGTGGCATCGCCGGTGGGGCTCAGCATCGGGGTTGGAGGGTTGGCGACGCTCGATGTGGTGCCGTCTTCGCTGGAGCACGCGTATGGTTCGAGGACTCCGGGAGGGCTGGTTGTGTTCGTGCAGGCACGGGCGCGGGGAACGCACGCCACCATGCCCGCGATGGACGGGATGCCGGGAATGACGCACTAGCGTCGCTCTCGATGACAGGAAAAGAACGAGGGCGGCGTGTCGCCTTCGACACGCCGCCCTCGTGGAGATCGGAGAGAGGTGCGATTACTGGCCGATCGAGGCGACGCCTGCTGGGCCGTTATCCTTGCTCTCGATCACGAACACCACGCGACGGTTCAGCTCCGCGCCCGGATCATCCTTCTGGGCGTTCGGAACCACGTAGCGGGTCTTCCCGTAGCCGACGGCCTTGAGATCGGTCAAACCCTGAGTCGACAGATAGTCCCGCACCGACTCTGCCCGATGCTGCGACAGGGTCTGATTGTACTTGGTGCCACCCGCGGGATCCGCGAAGCCCTCAACGGTGATCGGCGAGCTCGGATAGTACTTCTGCGCGACTTTGGCGAAGCGGTCGAGGGCCGGCTTGTCCTCGTCGCGAACTGTGGCGTCGTCGAAGGCGAAGTGCACCGGGAGAGCGAACTCCATCCCGTTCTCCATCGCCGTCACCTTCGCGCCAAACTCACTGCGAAGGCTATCGAGATCGCGCTTGAGATCCGCGACCTGCGCGGTCAGCGCGGCGTTCTGGGCGCTGTCGGCGGCAACACGGGCATTCTTCTCCCCTGTCACCTGCGCGGCGGTGTTCGAGTCCGCGCGCGCCGCTTCCGCGGCAACCTGTTCTTTGACGAACCCCTTGCTAGCACACCCGACGACCAGGGGCGCAGCGAGGGCCATGGCGGCAACCGTCTTGAGCTGAGTCTTCATGGTGTGCTCCGGTGCTACACGGTGGATCAATGAGTGTAACCTTTGAACGCGAGGGCGCAACGTCTGCTGACATTCTGCTAGAAACGTGCCGAGCCCGCCAGATGGGACCTTTCCTTAGTGTGCGTCCGGCAATTCCCCATCGCTAGGCGAGCGGTGCCGTAGGCATACCGAAGATATGGGTCCCGATCTATCGATCAACGCGGAAGCTCGAGGTCCGGTTCGAGCGACCCGACGGCGGCGGCGTCATCCAGGAGCGCGAGCGGCTCTGCGAGCTCGGGTGCGGCGTCGAAGGCCAAGGAAACGGATGTGCTGTCCGCCTCGAGCGCGCTGTCCGCCGCAATCGCCCCTGCTGCCTCGAGCGCCGCCAGCACGCGGAAGAAGCTTCGCCGATGATGCGGCGTCGGGCCGAGGGAGTTGAGACCGGCCACGTGGGACCTCGTGGCATAGCCGCAGTTCCGCTCCCAGGCGTAGCCCGGATGCCGCTGCGAGAGACGAGCCATGAGGCGGTCGCGCGTGACCTTCGCCACAATCGACGCACAGGCGATGCTGAAGCATTTGTCGTCGCCGTCCACGACCGCCGTGTGTGGGATGCGGAGGGATCGGATCGGCCGGCCATCGACGAGCACCTGGTCGGGCGTCAGCGCGAGGCGCGACAGCGCCCGCCGCATCGCGAGAGCACTGGCCTGATAGATGTTGTAACGGTCGATCTCGGCGGCCGACGCCGCGCCGATCCCCACTCCCAGGGCGCGCTCGAGTATGACCCGAGCGAGCCGACGGCGCGCGATGGCGGTGAGCATCTTCGAGTCGTCGACGCCGCGAATGGCCCGCTTGTCGTGCGGCATGACGATCGCGCATGCCACGACGGGACCGGCGAGACATCCTCGCCCGACCTCATCGACCCCGGCAATGAGGGTGGCCCCAGTGCGACGGAGGTCGCGCTCGAGGGTCGTCCAGCGGGCTCGGTGCACGGGAGCGGAGCGGGAGCTCCCCCGTCGTGCGCCTCCCGCCACTCTCTACTCTCCCTCGGCTTCCGCCAGAAGGAGGTGCGTCTTCTTCTCGCGAATGCGGCCCGCCTTCCCGGACGCGTTGCGGAGGTAGTAGAGCTTCGCCCGACGGACCCGCCCTCGACGCACGACGACGACGTTGCCGAGCATCGGGCTATGCACCGGGAAGATCCGCTCGACACCGACGCCGTTCGAGATCTTGCGCACAGTGAAGGTCTCGCTGACGCCACTTCCGCGGCGGGCGATGCAGACGCCCTCGAAGGCTTGGAGACGCTCCTTGTCACCCTCCTTCACCCGCACGGTCACGCGCAGCGTATCGCCCGGGCGGAACGGAGGGATATCGGAGCGGAGGTACTCCTTCTGGGTCTCGGTGAACGGATGCATATGGAAACTCCGGGCTCGG
>Ga0187766_10001120_pt1 | contig 15615 bp, 15 predicted proteins | sample 0216_QUI02_MP05__4_FD_132971 | JGI IMG/M metagenome (GOLD analysis project Ga0187766, IMG submission 132971) | Tropical peat soil microbial communities from peatlands in Department of Meta, Colombia - 0216_QUI02_MP05_20_MG | ecosystem: Environmental > Terrestrial > Soil > Wetlands > Peat ... | reverse complement strand
CTCGCGCGTGGTCAAACCTTGCAATGCAAGCCCTGGTGCGAGCAACCAGCGCACGATACGAAAACGATAATTGGCAGCCCCAAGACGCATGATCTCATAGGCTATTCCGGCAACTACAGGCACCAACAACACCCTTGAGAGGATCTTGATCAAGAATGAAGGTGAGCCAACAAAAGCGAACACCACAATGGATACGACAACAACCAGCAATAGAAATCCGGTACCACAACGTGTATGGACTCGTGAAGCTGCGCGCACATGTGGTATGTCGAGTGGCGCGCCTTGCTCCATCGCGTTAATTGCTTTATGTTCAGCGCCGTGATACCCAAATATTCGCTGGATATCAGGAATGCGTCCAATCAGGTATAAATAACCGATAAGCAACCCAAGACGAATAAGCCCTTCTACTGCCAGATTAAGCCAGCCTTCGCCGATTTGGGCGCTCAAGAGTCCGGTTATCAACAATGGTGCAAGGAAGAATACTGCGACAGCAAAACCTAAAGAGATAAGCAAGGTGAATACTAACGGCAACCCGCCAATCTGCGGTGGTGTTTCATCATCTTCAGGCACGGCTCTGGCGGAATCGTGGTTTGTCAGAGCATCCTGGTGCGCACCATGCATCTGATCATCTACGGCAGAGGCATGCGTGTCTAACGCTCCTGTAGCGATATTCGCAGAGAGTGTCATCAAGCGAGTGCCAAGTACTAACATTTCCCACAATAAAAACATCCCTCTTAAGAATGGCAATCGGAAGATTCGATTTTGGTACAATCGCGGATTCAACGCTTCTTCGTAGATATAAATACTATCATCGGGACGTCTTATTGCCATGGCGGCTGATTTGCGTCCCCTCATCATTACTCCCTCCATAACCGCCTGTCCGCCATAATAAAAAGTTGCCATGAGAGTATTTTACCTTTCAGTTGACCTTTGGGGATCGACGTTGGGATCTTGCTCTTGTTTTGCTAAAAATTGCGACCGCAATTTTGATAGATCGTGCACTGGGCGTTGCAGAAAAGCTAAGCGCTTAAACCTTCGGCGCAGGGTGCGCGCCGCCGTTCGTGAGCGCAAAGATCGTCCATTAGATTGCAATGTTCTCGCCGGTAAGCCCGAACGAATCTGTCGCGATTGTGCCCTGCCTGTTCCCTGTCCAACGTTCGTTTTCCAAACCCCGGCCGACTCCGCGGGAGGTAGAAAATCCAGTATGCAGTTCGCGATATCCAACGATGCGCCAGGACGGCTGATACGTTCAGCATTTTCGAGTTCCAGCCGCAACAGTTCAGACCCGGGCTTTAACAGACGTCTCAGTATATTAATCAACTCAACCGAGTCATATGCCAATGACCCAACTTTATTTTCCTCCACATAGGTGACGTTGCCTTCTTCTTGTCCGGGAACATACCCACTTAATATAATCGGCAGTTTGCATGCCAGCGCTTCACAGATTGTCCCCGGTCCTGCTTTTGTGACGATCACATCAGATGCACGCATCATCTCATGCATGTTCTGTACAAATCCAAAAACCTTTGCTGGCACATGTAAACTTGATCGTATGCGTTGCAGTTGAACGTACAGGTGTTTATTGCGTCCAGCAATAATAAGCATCTGTACGGGTAAACGCGCGTGGGAAATAGCCTGCACAGATGAACGCAACCCCATCGCGCCTTCACCACCTCCCACCAGCAGAACCACCGGAACACCTGGCTTTAATCCAAATTTACGCTTCAACTCCTGTTTGCTCTCTACATTCAGCGTGAATTTAGGATCGATCGGCATTCCCATAAGATGGACGCGCTCAGGATCCATCTCTTGCTTTAAAGCAAGTTCCCTGGCATAGGTTGTTGGCACGATATAGGCATTTGCACCTGGAGCAAACCAGGCATGATGTACACTAACCAGGTCGGTAACCACCGTAATGAAAGGTATTGGAATAGCAAGCTCTTGTAGAATACGAAGCGTTACATGGTTGAGTAGAGGGTGAACAGATACAATCACATCCGGCTTCACACTCTTTATTAAGCGCAACAAACCATTATGTACGAGGGGAGTTGAGACCGACTTCATCGCTGAAAATCGTTGAGCCTGGTTGCTGAACTGGTAAATACGACCGTAGAGTTTCGGCCTATAGCGTATTGCAGGCCCATAAAGCTTTATAGCCTCACGCAAAGGAAAATGGCTGTATTCCTCAAATACATCAACAATTTCAATTCGATAGCTGGCTTGAACAGGCTCACTTTTTAGTTCCTCATCGGCATCCCGTTCCAGAGACTCCCTTTGCCTTTTTTGGGCAACAATATGTATAGCATTGCGAATCGCATTCGCGGCGCTGCGATGCCCTGCCCCCGTATCTGCAATTAGGAAAAGTATTGTTCTCTGAGGCCCACTCAACAGGCATTTCCCTTTTACGTAATTTCAAAAACCGAAACGCACAAATAAACAGGGATAAAGGCTCTGAATATAGCCTTTATCCCCATGGTCTCACTGCTGAGTGGTTTACTCTTCTTCCTGCAAGTTGAATCTCTTGCGGAAGCGTTCTACACGTCCTGCAGTGTCAAGAATTCTCTGCTGGCCCGTGAAGAATGGATGACAATTCGAACAGACATCAATCTTCAGTAAAGGCTTGATGCTAAGTGTTTGAAAGCTATTTCCACAGGCACAACTTACTGTGGCCTCAATATAATTTGGATGGATTCCTTTTTTCATAGCAACTCCCAGGTTATCTACCTATTCACCACTGCTCCACTAACATAGAATATATTAATGGCAAAGCATGTATGTATTTCAACAGTAATGGTTGTGGACATGATTGTACACGGAAGGTGCTTTTCCGTCAAGATGGTAGACCTTACCGCCCTCCAACTATCCACTACAGGTTTTCTTATCCTACCACATAAGAACACTTTTTTAAGCATTTTTATGCCCGAAATGTCTTTCTTTTCTGTATATCCTCCACCCACTCCGACGCAAATCCCGTCGCCGACCAATGCGAACTGTTCCCAATCCCCCTGTTGAACGTCGTCTCATACCCAAGCATAATAACATGCTCTTTCCTATACCTGAAGGTGAACGCCTCGCACTCCAGGTTGCCCACGTAATAAGAAGCGCGTTGCTTAACAGATTCCAGGTCTTTCAGGGGAGCGCATACAAATACCCGTTTATCACCACGATTTTCCACACACAAGAAGATATCCTCGAACAGGTACATGCGTCCCCTCGCAACCAACTCGCCTTTTGAATTCAGCAATGTCATTAATGTGAAGCGTAGCGGGGTGCGCACAGGCACATGTTCAGTCAGCGCCTGCTCGCACTGAGCACGTTCCTCAGGCTTCATCCCCTCGAGGAACAAACGGACATAGCGCTTCTCGCCAAAAAGAAACCCCACCCCTTCCTTACCTTTGCTCACGCGTAAGTATTCCTCACCCTCGTCCACCGCAAAGAGGGCCTCCGGCCATTCCATCTCCTGCTCATCTGTGCCAGGAAACTGTACACGGATTTTATCGGGTTCAATCCAAACTCCTGAGCGAGTATAACCATATTGCAGGACAAGTACCAGAAGCAGGATAGCCACCGCGCACATAGCGATAATGTAAGCAGGCAAGAGCAGCTCATCGAAACCGGACAGCAGGCGAAATCCTATAAGTAAAGCCAGCGCTCCTGCAATCACAACCACAACAGCCGAGATAATCGTTAGTTTAACGAGGTGCCTGGTATGAGCAGAAAAACGAAATCGAACAGGTTGTTCTGTATGTATATCCACGGTTGGTACTCCTGGTGCATCTAATCTCTTTCTAACCCATGCACCCAAATGTGTGTGATACACTACGATTGCAATGTATCGCTCCGCTGAAGTGTAACACATCAAGGAACTATTTTATAGCATGATCGAACGCTATTCACTACCGGAAATGTCGGCAATATGGTCAGCAACACACAAAATTGACCTCTGGTTGAAGGTCGAATTGCTTGTCTGCGAGGCATGGGCACGCGAAGGTGTTATTTCACCCGAGAGTCTCGAAAAGATTCGTGCTGTTAGCTATAATGTGCAGCGTATGCAAGAAATTGAACAAGAAACACATCATGATGTGATTTCTTTTCTTCGTGCCCTTCAGGAACAACTAGGCCCGGAAGGGCGTTTCATCCATCTCGGGTTGACCTCGTCTGATGTGTTAGACACAGGCCTTGCCGTTCAACTAAAAGAAGCAGGCGCGCTTCTGACGAATGCTCTTGCACAACTATTAGAGACCGTTACCCGGTCCGCTATACGCTACAAATACACATTGATGGTTGGACGCACGCATGGCATTCACGCCGAACCGATAACCTTTGGTTTGAAGTTAGCCATATGGGTAGATGAACTTCGCCGGGCACAACAACATCTTTCAACTGCGATTGATGAAGTGTCCGTTGGAAAAATCTCTGGCGCGGTAGGCACGCATGCTACAGTTCCACCTCAGATTGAAGAGTTTGTCTGCGCACAATTAGGCTTACGTGTGGCTCCGGCGTCCAGTCAGATAATACAACGCGATCGCCACGCACATTTCATTACCACGCTGGCGCTCATAGGCAGTTCCCTTGAGCGAATGGCCCAGGAGATTCGCCACTTGCAGCGTACTGAAGTGAGCGAGGCCTTCGAACCTTTCAGCTCAGGCCAGCAGGGATCATCCGCCATGCCCCACAAACGCAATCCAGAACTGTGTGAACGTATATGTGGCTTATCTCGCGTCCTGCGCGGCTTTGCCTTAACGTCAATGGAAAATATAGCCCTGTGGCATGAACGCGATATCAGCCATTCCTCAGCCGAACGCATCATAATCCCAGATGCCTGTACGCTGCTCCATTATGTGCTTCATATTTTCAATCAAGTTATGGCAGGTCTCGAGGTCGATGAAGAGCGCATGCTGCGTAATTTGAACATGACCGGAGGAATGATTTTTTCACAGCGCATCTTACTGGCGTTGATCGAAAAAGGAGTAGGCAGGCAAGAGGCCTACCAGATGGTTCAGCGCAATGCCAGGCAAGTTTGGAGTATGGCTGGTAAAGGTGATATACCAGAACAGGCACTGCTTCAAGCGCTCAGCAAGGACGATGAGGTAGCTCGATATCTTTCTTACAGCGAGCTTCTCGAATTGACAGCTACTGGGTACTATATCCGGTATATTGACACCACGTTTTCAAGGCTACATCTATGAAAGCCTTCTCCCGACTCAATCACATTCCTCCATTAATACGTTTTATACTGCTCGGTAGCATACTCGAACTGCTCTATACTCTGCTTTGTCCGCTCTTTCCTTTTCAGACATCCTATCCTACATTTTCACTATCAAGCATGAAATGGCTCGTTATAATTACGTCCGACCAATCACTGCTCTCAAAAATTTCAGTTTCAGGTACCCCATTCATTAATACAGGCTCTAGCCCTGTCTTCCTCACCATGGTTCTCATCGCGCTTGCAAGCATTTATCTCATTATAGTTGCAAATGCATTCCAGGCTGACAACAACCTACATTTGACGTCTCGCTGGCTGATTTTGCCGCTGATTGGAGCTTTAACGTTCGGCCTCACTCTACTGGTCCTACCTGCGCTTTTCAATCATGATGTACAGAACAATATAGACAAAAGCGTATCCCTACTCTTTCATCTCATCAATTGTTTCCTACTATGGATGATCCTCTCCAGATTGGCACCAGCTCGGCGCCTCGGAGGAACCATACTCTACGCATGGAATCCGCTCATTTTGATAGAACTGGTTGGTAATGGACATAGTTATGGCTTGCTTATCTTCGTTCTACTATTAACAACTTTGTTTATCATGCAAAATAAAAGTCAGTGGTATGAATTGTGGGCTATGATATTTCTTGGATGTGCTTCCGGTTTCAACTTGATATCCCTCTTGTTGGCCCCAATGTTTATCTACTACTGCGCAATGCGTATTACAAGACAACACACAGGCTCTGTAGCATATGCTCACAGCGATCAGATTATCACTGCTAATCCCCCTGCTACAAAGAGTTGGAGCAATAACCACCCCCGGCTACTATGGGAATTTGTATGGAGAGCCGCTGTCGTCAGCCTGACGGCATCCATTCTCTATTCCATCTTCTGGCCGCGCGGCTCATTCTACATGTTCATCACATCATCATTTGACATGCGATACCTGATGCACTCGCCACTCAGTATCATAGTGCTTCCCGTTCAATGGCTCAATGCCCGTATCTTTCACATGTTGAATCCATCAAACACACTTCCCCCAAATTATTTACAAGCCATTCCATCTGCCAACATGGCGGTACAGGCGTCGGCCATATTTATCTTCATCCTTTTATACATCTATCTCTTCGGCAAAATACGTAGCGTAGATTCATTGTTGGCAAGTTTATGCCTGGCTATACTGGGCTTTTTGATACTTCTAGTCGTGCAATTCTGGCCCTGGTATGTTATATGGATGCTATGGATTGTTGCGCTGCGCCGTTCCGATGCTCTCAGTATAGGTATTTTACTTTTTTCATGCACCGCGTTGCTCACCTATCCCTTCCTTTATGCGAACAGCGTACCGATCACAATGTACCAACCATTACTCATATTTGGCATTCCTCTCATCTATTTGATTGCACGGCTAGCTAGAAGCAATGAAAGGATGATCTTATTCGATGACCGACGAAGTGAAACAGCGAAAAATTGAACATGTAAATATTGCGCTAGAACAGGACATTTCGGCAGCACAGAAAGCCAATTGGAGTGATATCCAATTTGTACACCAGGCGCTGCCAGAAGTGAATCTGGATGAGATCGATACCTCTGTGAATTTCCTCGGTCACACGCTGCGCTATCCCCTATTCATTTCGTCCTTAACAGGCGGGCATGATGATGTCATATCAATCAACCATAACCTTGCCCGTGCAGCTGAACACTATGGCCTGGCACTCGGCGTTGGCAGCCAGCGCGCCGGTATCATGAACCCCGAAGTTACCAGCAGCTATGCTATTACCCGCGAGCAGGCTCCTACAAGCTTCTTAATAGCAAACATTGGTGCGCCACAATTGATTGCCCAGGAGCGTCATGCTCCATTCACCATCCAGCAGGTCGAGCATGCTATTACGATGATTGGCGCGAACGCGCTGGCAGTTCATATGAACAGTCTTCAGGAAGCAACACAACCTGAAGGCGACAGGCGCGCAGTAGGTGAAGCGGCTGCGCTCAAAATACTCACCGAAAAGGTCAGCGTTCCAGTAATCGCAAAAGAGACCGGAGCAGGCGTTTGCCGCGAGCAAGCGCTCCTCTTACGCTCCTGCGGAGTTGCTGCTATCGATGTGGGCGGGGCAGGCGGTAGCAGTATGTCGGCGATGGAGGCAGAACGATCCAAAGCACGCGGTGACGAGAGAACACGAAACCTTGGCCTGCTTTTCCGAGATTGGGGGATAGCCACGCCTATTTCGATTGTTGAAGCAAAAGTGGCGCATTTGCCACTAATTTCCACTGGTGGGGTACGCACTGGCCTGGATATAGCAAGAGCGCTTGCACTTGGAGCAACAATCGTTGGAATGGGATTTCCTTTTCTCAAGGCAGCTAGCCAGAGCTATGATGCGGTTTGCGATCTACTTGAAACCATCATGGCTGAGCTAAAAGTAGTCATGCAACTGAGTGGAGCCACCAATATTGCACAGCTACAACAAACTGATATCGTTGTCACAGGCGAAACTCGAAACTGGCTCTCAATGCGAGGGTTTGAAGAAGAATTGCAATCAATGGCGCGGAGACACTGGTCACGTTTGCATCGCCTCTTTTAAATCTTGAGGCGTATTGATGTTCACAAATGAGCGTAGTTCAGGGTCCACCTGAAGCAGTTGTGCTTCCTCAATATATTCTACTGGAATAAGCTCCAATAAACAGCGTACGTCCCTCCGTCCTCGTTGTAATTGTTCCTTTACGATCGGTAAAATTGAGCGTGGATAGATTCCTAACAATACCTGAGGTATATTGTGAATCAGAGGGATCAAGAGAGTATCTGCTGGCAATGGTTGAGAGACCAGCAATGAAAGTAAAGCAGGCTGGACAAAAGGCAAATCTACTGCCATCACTAATGCGCGTACCGTGCTAATGACCTGCAATCCACTATATAATCCCATCAACGGGCCTATGCCAGGCGTTTCATCGACGATAACAGGCACGTTATGGAAAACATATTCTCCTGCTTGCACCTGGTCACGAGCAACAATCAAGACCTCCGAACAACACAAATCAAGCGCGGAGACGAGATGCTCAACAAAGGTGACGTTCTTGCTGCCTGGGAGAGACAGCAGCGCCTTATTTCCTCCCATTCGGCTGCTGCTACCCCCGGCCAGAATAATGCCGCTAGTTTGTGTAGAGCAATGATTAGTCACACGTTATACTACCTGGAAGAGGCTGCTTTACGCCTGGCATTCTTTGATTTGTTGCTCTTCGGCATATACTGTTCGCGCTTCTTATATTCCCGGTAATTGGCTTGCTCCTTAGGAAATTTCCGTACGAGATAAACGATCCATAAGATAGCCCATGTAAGCAAACCAGCCAACCAGAGATAACGCCACACACGCCACGCAAAAAAGTATTCATATAGGAATGCACGTGCGAAAATCAGCGGGAAACCCAGTATGCAGATGATGGCAAGCCAGCCAAGATAGCGATCCAGCATATTCTTGATAATAGGCTTATCTTTAAAAAAGCGCTTGCGACCTTCTACCGAATAGTAAAAAGGTATGAGCACGCCCAATGTACAGAAAATGATCCAGGGTGCATAAAAATGGAATACCTCAGCAGGTGTTCCAGGCACACCTGCCGAACTCACCGTACAGTTGGTGGCAGTACATGGGTCAGTAAACAACCATTGTATCAAATTGAAATTCATGCGTACCCGCCCCTTTATGCATAGCCTTTCAAAATCAAAACGAGTGAAATGAACAAACTATGCCCTTCATAAGCTAGCTTTAATTGTTGACAATCATAACATGGTTACGCCTAACCGTCCAGAGGAATGTCATATAATGACTATTAACACGTTTTGAAGGGGCAAGCATAATATGAGAAACATCGTCATCCTGGCAGAGGGCGCATTTGAGTGGCATTATGGCAAAACAGCAACAGGGGTCATACGCTATGGCAAAGATACAGTAGTGGCAGTCATCGATAGTACCAAAGCAGGTATGGATGCCTCCCAGGCGCTGGGTGGAGCATCCTTCGGTTACGGTATTCCTGTTGTGCGTGATATCAACGAGGCTTTGAAGTACCAGCCAGATACGCTCTTAATCGGCATTGCTCCTATGGGTGGAGCGTTACCGCAGGCCTGGCGCTGGCAGCTTCTCACAGCTATTAATGCTGGTCTGGATATGATCAGCGGTCTGCATTTCTTTATTTCAGACGATGAAGAACTACGCGCTGCGGCTGCGAAACGTGGTGTAATCATCTGGGATGTTCGTCGTCCGCCTGATGAAAACCGTGTTGCTCAATTTATTCCACACCGTTCTGGTAGCCATACCATTCTCATGGTCGGCTCAGATTGCGCTGTGGGTAAAATGACTGTCGCTCTTGAATTGGATCGCGAAGCACGTGATCGCAGACTGAATAGCGCGTTTGTCGCGACGGGGCAGACAGGCATCATGATCTCCGGCAATGGCTTACCGGTTGATCGCATCATCAGCGACTTTGTGGCAGGCATGGTCGAAGAAATGGTCATTGATTTTACGAATGAGCACGACTGGGTCTTTGTTGAGGGCCAGGGCGCGCTAAATCATCCCGGTTATTCTCCTGTCACACTCGGCTTGATTCACGGTTCCATGCCAGAGGCTATGATCTTTTGTCATAAAGCTGGAACGACAGAAATCGAAGGTTATACCCATTGCCTCTTCCCCTCGTTAAACCGCATGATTCAGCTCAACGAGGAAACGGTAAGTTGGGTGCGGCCTGAGCGGCCATGTAAGGTCGTTGGACTAGCCTTGATGACTTTTGGTATGAGCGAACAAGAAGCGCGAGCTGCTTTGAAACGCGCAGAGGATGAATCCGGCCTGCCAGCTACCGATGTTATGCGTTTTGGCGCAGGCATTTTAATGGATGCTCTGATCAAACATTTTGCTTCATAAATTGAGGCCTCCGAACGCTGGAAGCCTCAGTCGATTTCTATGTTGCGCACAGCTCGAGCCTTTTGTTATGTTCCCTGGCTTCACCGTAGAGGTAGTCCATGCCTGAAACAAATCTCTCTGAACCTGGCTCGGAGTGGGGCATGAAGCGGTTCCTGCGCTTTTGCCTGGCTGTTACTCGTTTTTAGCTATGATCTCCTCCAATCTCCCCTGTGCTGCCTGGATGCCGGTCCCACGACCACGCAGGATGTAGGCGATGCCCACGGCAAGCAGCGCGCCTGCGATTGGTCCCACGATGTAGACCCAGAAGTGGGAGAAATTCCAGAGTACCAGATCAGGACCAAACGAACGCGCCGTATTCATGGACGCCCCGCTGATCGGACTGGCCCACAGTCCGGCCAGGACGATGTAGGCACCTACCCCAAATGCTGAGATCGGACCGAGGTTCTGCGCCCTGGAAGCCGTTCCCAGGATCGTACTCACCAGTCCGAATGTTAACACAAACTCCATTATCAGCGCCTGCCAGTCACTGTTGCCTGGTCCAGGCTCAGTGGCACCCAGCATGCCCGCGTTGCCGAACAAGGCCTTCAGGAGCAAGCACGCGAGGGTGGCTCCGACTAACTGGGCTACAATATAGCCTGGCACGCGCCGCCATGGGAAATCCCCTCGGGCAGCGAATGCGATGCTGACCCCAGGATTGAGGTGGGCTCCAGAGATCGCTCCCATGAAGAGGATGATGGCCAGCACCATCAGGCCTGGTGCAGTTACGGCTGCCGAGCGACTAATTTCCCCGTTACTCACCGCGTTGATGGTACCTCCACCAGCAGCCACGACCACGAGGAAGAACGTTCCCAGCACCTCTGAGAACAATCGCCGCCACTCTAGGGCGGGATTATCGAAGTTCCTACGCGTAAATTCTAATGATTGCAGGGAGGTCAAGACAGGGTGTTCGTCCTTGTCACGAGATTCTTCCTGACTGCTCATATACTCCTCCTTTGCAGCGAACTATCACTGTTTGCAGGGGTGAAATCTGACGGTCATGGATGATACACATCTTCATCCATCATGACTCCTTTCGATCCAGGCTCTTCATAAGGAAATGTCAAATCTAAGTCCTTTTGGTATCGCATAAATCACTACCTCAGATGCTATCCTCCCACTCTTTCTCTATCTCTAGCTCCAAGATGTGTTGCTCCTTCACCCTCACGCTCCTTGATAGCAATATCAGCCTCCGCGATTTGATGGTAAATGCGCATGTTCTGCTGGAAAGGCCAGCCATCGTAGAGAAAGGTCTCAAATGGCATCCAGACTGCAACCCAGCCTGCGCCTAGCACACAAAACCCGACGATGAAGAGAAGAAGCCCTTGCAGTATAGTATTGATTCCAGACTGTGAGTAAGCGGTCGCACCCATGCCGAGCACGACAGCAATCAACGCCACCCAGAGGCTTCTCCTCAGTGAATCCCATCCCTGAAGACGTAATACCCTCAGATCCTTGTGGTTCTGCTCCGCTTTGAACTGGCAGTAGCGCTTGATCCTCGTACACGTACTCTCCAGCAAGCCTTCTGTGATCTTTTCACCTGGAAGCTCAATGGTCACCCTGTACCGATGGGATGGTGTGTGGACTCTCGTATGGACTCTCACCTCACCGTAGAGGTAGTCCATTCCTGAAACAAACCTGTCTGAGCCTGGTTCCGGGTCAACAAACAGGTCTTGGATGTCATCGAGTGGTAATCGTATTTCATGAAACAGTGCTTTACTCATGGTTTTGCCTCCAAATTTCACGCCGTTTCAGGCTTTTCCTTCTGGCGTGACGGTCACTGGAAGAGTTCATCTTCCTTTACTCAGCATATTCCGTGGAACTCACGATAGTATCATAACGTATAGCTCGATCTCCATAAGACGATCACATACGTCCACGGAATAGCGTCATAATCTTTTACTCCTTCAAACAATAGACAAAGTACGTCCCGTCGATATTCTCCACCCCGTGGTTTTCATGCTCGAAGCCAGGGAAACGCTGATCCCAGGCTTGCAGTGCTCTGAGATAACTGAGATACATCCCATCAGCAGGACCTGCATTCTCGCCAGGCATAAGCAACGGAATGCCAGGAGGGTAAGGAACAACGCCACTTGCGACTACACGGTTCGCCATGGCTTCTAGTGGAACCTGTTCGACTTCGCCATGAACCAGCCTTTGGTAGGTTTGATTAGGTGTCAGCACTGGCTGTGGTAAATGAGAAAAAGCTGTAGCCTGTAATTCCAGTTGGTCAGATTGCTTCATTTGTTCGAACATCTCATTAGCCAGATCATGTAAACCCATGCTACGATACCCCTCTGGATGTGCCGCTACCAATTCAGGCAACACATCAACCAGAGGAGCATTCGCGTCATAATCGTTTTTGAAGTTTAGCAGACCATTTACCAGAGTGCCCCACTTGCCCTTAGTGACTCCCATGGAGAAGAGGAATAAAATGGTAAAGTCCGTCGTCTTCTCTACCTCGGTACCGCGATGGTCAAGATATGCAGTCACAAGGGCTGCCGGGATGCCACGGGAAGCCCAGGAGCCATCGGTATTCACACCGGGAGTAACCACCGAAACTTTTATTGGATCGAGCATACAATACTCGTCCTCCAGGTTCTGGAAGCCATGCCATTCGTCTCCTGGATGCAAAACCCAGCACTCAGGATCAGTCACAAGCAATGCTTCAGGTGCATCTTCAAACGCGATTCGCTTCCCTGTTTCCGGGTCAGTGACTTCATCAGCATTCCAGGTGCTGAAGAACCAGTCGCCATTTTCTTCGTGATGTCGTTTGATACGACCTAATGTTTGGCGGAAAGCCACTGCTTCAGTAATCGACTCGGTTGTAAGCGTTTGGCCTCCCACTCCCTCCATCATGGCGGCTGAAATCTCGTTAGACGCAATGATGACGTACTGTGGCGAGGTTGAGGCATGCATCATGTATGCTTCGTTGAAGCGACTGTGCTCTATAGCTTTGCGACCATCACGTACATGAATGAAAGACGCTTGTGAGAGGGCAGCCAGTAGTTTGTGGGTAGACGTCACGGTAAAGATAGTTGGGGCATCTTTTGGGTAGGCTGCAGGATCACCAAACATCCCGAAGCGCTCGCGGTAGAGAGGATTGAATCGTGCGTAGCCGTACCATGCCTCATCAAAATGGATACGATCAACGCTCTTTCCAAGTAGCTCAACCACACGTGTCGCCTGATAACACAGTCCATCATAGGTGGAATTGGTAATCACAGCATGCACAGGCTTAGCTGTGACATCTTTTGTCAGGGGATTGGTAGCCATAGCCTCACGTATCGCCTCAGGGGTAAGTCGTCCAGACGGAATGGGTCCAATAATTCCCAGGTGATTGCGCGCAGGCAGTAGATACGTAGGAATAGCCCCCGTGAGGGTGAATGCCTGCTCAAGCGATTTATGGCAATTACGATCAACCAGTGCTGCATCATCGCGGGTCACCGATGCCATAAATACGACACGGTTTGAGGTAGATGAGCCATTGGTCACCGTATAGGATCGATGCGCTCCAAACACACGAGCCGCAAACTTTTCACTTTCGCCTATAGGACCAGAATGATCCAGCAACGATCCAAGCTCACCTACCGATGTCGATAGGTCGGAGCGTAGGAGATGTTCACCGAAGAATTCATGGAAAGCACGCCCGACCGGTGATTTGAGAAAGGCTGTGCCACCTGTGTGGCCAGGCGTATGCCAGGAATACTCGTACACATTGGCAAACTTCATCAACGCCTTATTGAATGGCGGCGCAATCAGCTCGCGGTAACGTAGCATAGAGGCGACCATGCGACCTGCAATAAAATCTGGCGTGTCCTCAAGAATCCAGACCAGTTCGTCGACATGACGCATCACGTCCGCACTCAGATGTGCAGCTTCCTCATGTGGTGTACTTAAGAAAATGGGAACTTTCGTATTACGGGAGCGTATCAACTCAATAAGTTGTTGCGAGCCGTTCTCCTCTGCCCAATCGATTACGAAGCACTGGATTGACGGGTCAGAGATGACGATCGACATCGCGTCATCTACTGTGGTTGCAGTCAGCACCTCGACATCACGCTCCTGGAGTTCGTCAACCAGCGCACGGGTGGCCCGTCCTCCTGCTGTCTGCATAAGTAGCTCATCATCAACGAGTAAGACCTTCAATTCGATTAAACGTTCTTTGTTTGGCATATTATTCTCCTGATTGAAAACAGACATTCCAATCCCGACCTGCTTTTTTCTCTTGGATTACTGTGCTTGACATGAGAATTCACTTCCTCACAAGGCCTTTTTTAAGCCGCGACTTCCACCAGTTCCCTCATTTGAATGATGACCATGCCCTGAGCAAATCGTTGAAAAGCTTCGGGATTTTCAGGCTGACCATCTGCGGCAAGCTTCATATGCATGAGTCTCTGATAGCCAGGAAATTGTCGCAAAAACATGAGGAGCTTATTCGCAACTATTTCAGTATCGGTGAAAACTTCTCCTCTGGCTTTCAAGTTGTGTCCTTGCAAATAGAGCGTAACCAGGATACCTCCACGAAAATTTTTCCACCAGCTATGTTCCCTCCGGCTGATTATCATCAAGGTATTACCATCACGTACATAGGAAACTGGAAAGGTATATGTCTTACCACTCCTACGTCCTGTAAAGGTGATCAATACTGTACTCTTATCAATCAAGCCATGGAATGGCGAACGCAATAGCCAGATCACAAAGGGATTATACAATTTTTCCCAATTCATGAAGAGCCTCCTCTCAAACCCAGCATAGAACAGAGGCGTCACAATTCGCTCACAGTCTTGTAGTTTTTACTTCCAAGCTCATCACAATTTCAAAAGCATATCGTTATATGCTTTCTTCAAGCTTCTTCACTACCTTTTGAGCGCGTGCAGAAATAGAGATCTTTTTATCTTTCGTCAGTTCTTCTAGCCTGGGCATTAAGTAGGCTCTTAAGGCATCATCGTGTACAGCAAAATTGCCAAGCACCTCCATGGTGATGCCGCGCGTAATCCAGTCGTCATACGTTTCGAAATTGGATTGTAACTTGCGGATAACCTCTGCGCTCTCTTCAGGATTTAATTCCAGCTGGTCAACAATTTGAGCGTAATGCCATTGCACACTTGGCTGGTCAATGACACTCATTTCATGCAAAACCCTTGTTTTTAGAGGCTGGACAATGGAGGGATCAGATCGACAAACCTTCTCTAATGCATCGCTCGCTCGCATGCGCACGTATTCATCTTCATCTATGACACACTCAAATAACTCACCAACCTTTGCAGGATCATGTAGTACAGCTTCAATTACCGGCTGGTTATTGAGCTTACGCTTATTGCCACCTGACATCTGAGCGTGAAAATCTACTACCATGTTTTGATCTTCCTGTATGTCTACTTATACTACTTTATGATATTGGCTTCAGGCCCGCAATGAATGAGAAGTGTGTCAAATAAATTGTGATGGGACTGAGAGAGCAGTGCCG
>Ga0187766_10001117_pt1 | contig 15628 bp, 16 predicted proteins | sample 0216_QUI02_MP05__4_FD_132971 | JGI IMG/M metagenome (GOLD analysis project Ga0187766, IMG submission 132971) | Tropical peat soil microbial communities from peatlands in Department of Meta, Colombia - 0216_QUI02_MP05_20_MG | ecosystem: Environmental > Terrestrial > Soil > Wetlands > Peat ... | reverse complement strand
TATTCTCCTTCCATATCGGTTGGATTTGATTGAGTTATTTCCTCGCTTCTTTGCCCGAGGGTTCCGCCCGACACATTTTTGATAACTGTCAAGCCGGGCCCAGCCACTGCGGCCCCACTTGCCGCACGGCTAGTATGGTAAACAAGCAACGAGTGTGCCAACCCCTAACCAGGGCTAATTATCTGTTCTTTAAAGGAAATCTCAGGCAAGTCATTGCGGCGATGTAGAGAGCTGCGGACACGCCAGGGCGCAAATGTCGTCAAAACTTCTATATTTCAATTAGTTACGTGATGTATTACCGATATGGTACAGTTTACAGCGCGCTTTAATTGAGTTAGCTACCTAATTAGTCTTGAAGGTAGAGCATCAATGTTCGGTCGTTACATCATCACGTCAGCGCTCGAAGCGACGCGGCCGGTTTGCGATTGGGACACGCAGAACATGGACACGATCGCTGCGATTTCGAAAGCGCGAGTGCTACATTGTCACGGCGAGGAGGAGAGCAAGGTCACTCGTCCAGTACCGCAGCGTTAAGTTGCGGCCCTGCGGATTAGCGAGTTAGAAACGCGTCAAGCGAGGCAAGGAGACCGTCTGGATCCTCCTCCGGGATCAGGTGTCCGCACGGAAGTGGATGTCCCGATACCGACGCAGCCTCCTGCTCCCAGAGTCCTACCACATCGAAGTCCTGCCCGACTGTGCCTTTCCCGCCCCAGACCGCGAGCAGCGGTGGAGTCATCTTCTGGCCGACCGTGCGAACCGCTGCGAGAAGACGACTGTCGGTCGATCCCGGCTGCAGCGCGGTAGTCCTCGCACACTGCATGGATCGCGGCCGGCTCGCTGTAGGTACGGATATAGGCAGCGAGAGCTTCCCGCGTCACGGCACTAGGTGTCTTGCTCTGGATCGCAAGATGGCTTTCCACATAGTAGTCCGGTAGAGCGCCGATAAAGCGCTCAGGCAAAGGCGCATCCTGGATCTGGAAGAACCACCAGAAATACCTGGTCGCGAAGCTCTTGTCTGTTTGCGCGTACATTAGATCGGTCGGCGCAATGTCGAGCACGACGCCACGCTCCAATGCATCGGGGTGGTCCAACATCATGAATTGGAGCACGCGTCCACCGCGGTCGTGGCCCACTGCCTGAAAGCGGTCGAACCCGAGCGACTGCATAACCTGCACCTGATCTGCGCCCATCGCGCGCTTGGCGTAGTTGACGTGTTCCTCGGCGCCGTCGGGTTTGCTGGAGTCCCCGTAGCCGCGGAGGTCGGTTAGTACGACGGTGAAACGTTCCGCGAGCTTGGCGGTGACCTTGTGCCAGCAGACGTGTGTTTCCGGATGTCCGTGGATCAGGAGCAGCGGAGGTCCTTTCCCGTCGATCAACGTGTTGATCACCGCACCTTCCGCTAGTTTACCGTCGACCATCACACCGCGCGTGCGCACGAAGGTCTGTCGGAAACCCGGAAACATCGACCGGTTCGCAAATACCGCTGCAGGCGGCAACGGATTATTGGCTCCGCGGTGGACCGCAGAAAACCCACCGCCGGTGTCCGCGGCCCTGGCCGCACCCCCCGCGATGAAGGTTGCCCCGAGTAAGCCTGCACCCAGCAGGAACCGCCGGCTCATGCCCGCTTCGTTACGCTCGATTCCATCTATTTTGTTCATTTGACTCAGACCCTCATGTCGGTGATATCCGATAAATGGCATGCCGATGCCGCTGTTCCAATGCGCAGTTCGGATCGTTTCGTGCTTATCGTGCATGTTTGTGCGAGGCGATTTCTGGGATGTTTCACGGATCGACAGAGATATATTCGATAGCCCTGGCTGACTGGCGAGTGGGCTGACAATGTCGGGCTCGCGGATGCGATCGGCACGCCCTTTCGGATTTCGTTAAAGTGAAACTAGACGAAACGGATTCGCACTGCGAATGGGGCCTACTATGAGTCGAGGAACCGTGTCAGCTTGGCATGCTCGAACCAGTCGTGCCCAAAAATCGCGCCAAGTGGCCGGCGTGATGCGCCCCAGGGTCTGGCTCAGATCATGCCTTGATCTGCATCGCCGCCAGGTGAACCTGTTGGCCATACATGCCCCAGTTCTCTTCGGGGACCTCGAGGATGCCGACGTAGGCCGGCACCTGGCCGCGGTCGGTCTTGGAATATTTGCCGAGGATCGCCGTCGCCTCGGAGACCATGCGCGTCTTGGTCTCCGCGTTAAAGCCGCCCTTCAGAGCATAGACCTTGAGGCTCATAATCGGCTCGGCGGCCTGGCGCCCGGCGCGGAACACCGTGTCGGGCGCGTGCTCGACAAAATAGACCCAGATACCGGCGCGGATTTGCGGCGTATCGATGAGGCGTTCGCAGGCCATGCCGAGTTCGCTCAACTCAGCGGCGACCCTCGCGCGGGCCTCGGCGGTGAACGCGCCTTGCGGCGCATGGAGGAACATCTTCGGCACAGCGTGTCTCCCTGATCTCTTGCAATGGTAAGAACGGTAGCCGACGACAGTTTTGACCAGCAAGTGAATCGTAGCAAAATCGAGTTAAAGATCGAGGCGCCAGGCCCACGTCGGTCAATTGCTATGACTCTTGGTATTAGACGTGAAGTCAGCTCAGCTGGATTCTGTGCAAGTCGTACGGCCATGCCTCAAGGCTAGATCCTCGGAATATTCTGAGCCTCTTACGTACTGATATATCGTTGAACGACACGGGCGGCGGTTTAGGTGCCAGCGGTGCAATCACCGAAGCGCCGCTATCGTCGTCGATGATCGGGAGTTGCCGGGAAGAGATTAAATACGCCGTTTACCGATTTTGGGGCAAGCTGGCTCAATGACAGAAGATCGATCGAACGCGGCACTGTTGGGAGCACCCGGCATACTTTCGGGCACAGTCTCGTGGGCGCTCAGCGAGTATGCGAGGGGTTTTAATGATATAGAGTGGGACGGGCTATTGCTCTCTCCGCTCGGTGTTTATCCGGGCTTGGTTTTCGGCCTGATAATCGGTTTTGTCTTCCGTCGTCGTGGCAAGATCGACGGACGTCGCCAAGTCGGCTATGTCCTCGCCGCTGCGTTGGCGTACTTTTGTGCATTCCACGTTGCACTCCACGTTGCAGATCACGTCGAGATAAATCTTCCGGGTTACGGCGACGATCCTACTAAGTCCATTGTTGCCATAGCAATCAGTGGCATTCCCACTGGCATTGTTGGCAGTGTCCTCCTCGGATGCATGACGACCTTCCTGTTACGGGTGTCGGGCCGGTCAGTGCTGCGACTGCCCGTTTTGGTCGGCGGTGCGGCTGGAGTGCTGCTGGGGATTACCGCAATCAAGCCTTCATCGGATTATGGCGTTGGGTTTTTTTTCGCCATCTGGCAGGGCGTTTATGCAGCGAGTCTCGCTCCCTTGCTACGCGGGACACCTCGAAAGTAGCGATATTGTTTGCGCGGCCATCATGGTGGATGGTCGGATGCGACCGAAAGGATTAACGGAGTGTGGTGGTACTACTGTTAGATGATTCCCTGGTGGGCCAGAGTGGGTGCATATTCGCAGCGCCCCTCCATGGGCTCACACATGCAATGCGGATTCCTAGCCCCGCCGTGTCCCGAACCCGGCGGGGCTTTTTTCTGTCAAAGCTCGCCCGCTTCGACAACGGGTAAATCCGTCATTTATTCCGATGTCAGATTCATCGAGGTGCGATTTTTGTTTGCGGTAATCTGCTAAGGATTCAGAAACCATAGGCAAGTAGTATTCGTCCAAAATCGCGAGGGGGTGTCGCTTCGGAAGCGAGCAAATAGGAGCGCGGCCATTCACTCCCGGCATGATGCAATTAACTTTAACGGTGACGGCGACATCGCCTGTGCGGCAAAAGCGGGAACCGAAGCAGGCTGCACGCTGACGCCAGCGTCCGGGGCGAGCCGCGGGGACGCGATCTCGGTCGCCGCCGAATTGCGCCTTGCCGCGACCCATCACATACGCGGCGAGCTTACCGAGGCCGAATCGATCTACCGCTCCGTGCTTAGGTGCGAACCCAGCAGCTTCCAAGCGACCTTTTTTCTCGGCGTCCTATGTCATGTGACCGGCCGCCTCGCGGAAGCGGCAGGGTTCATCGGGAGGGCAGTCATACTTGCACCGTCGTCCGCGGAAGCAGTTTGGGCGCTCGGTCGTGTGCGATGCGATCTCGGCGAGCTCGCCTTGGCGCTCGACCATTATCGGCGCGCCACCGTCCTGAAGCCGGATTTTCCGGAAGCTTTCAACGATATGGGGATCGCGCTCCACAAATTTGGCTGGTTGCCGGCAGCACTCGAAGCCTTCGAGCGCGTGCTGGCGCTCGATGCACGCCATGCAAGTGCCGCTGCAAACATGAGCACGGTTCTCAAGGAACTTGGCCGGATCGACGAGGCGGTAGTAGCGGCGCGTCGTGCCATCGAGATCGAGCCGAATAAGCCGGGTTATTATCTCGTGCTTGCCGAATCCCATTGCCTCGACGAATGTGATCCGCAATTCGCGGCCATGGAGGAGCTATCGCGCAATGTGGACGCGCTGCTGGCGCTCGATCAGATGCACCTCAATTTCGCGCTGGGTAAAGCGTACCGAGACCAGGGACATCATGAACAGGCGTTCCGGCATCTCATCGTGGCCAACGCGCAAAGGCGTCGACAGATCAACTACGACGAGGCGACAACGCTCGCGCTTCTGGACAATATCCGCGAGGCCTTCACGCCAGCGTTTTTGTTCAGCAAAAAGGGTGCGGGCGAGTGCTCAGCCGCCCCTGTCTTTATCATTGGCATGCCGCGCTCGGGTTCGACATTGGTCGAGCAGATTTTGGCGAGCCATCCCCTCGTTTTCGGTGCAGGAGAAATCACGGCTTTCGAAACGGTCGCTGCGAGCATCGTCGGAAGAGACCGGACTTTGACCACGCTCGAGGAGACGTTGTCGGCGCTTACGGTTGAGCAACTGCACTCTCTCGGCGCCGCCTATCTAGCCAAGCTCCGAGCGATCGCGCCCCACGCAGTGCGAATCACCGACAAGAACTTATCGAACTTCCGCTTTGCTGGCCTCATTCACATGACGTTGCCGAATGCGCGCATAATCCATGTGCGACGCGATCCCATCGCAACCTGCCTTTCGTGTTTTTCCAAACTGTTCACCGACGGACAATTCCACACTTACGATCTCGGTGAATTGGGGCGCTACTACCGCGCATACGACAGGCTGATGGCACATTGGCTGCGGGTACTTCCCGAGGGGGTCATGATCGAGGTGCGCTACGAAGACATTGTCGAAGACCTCGAACGGCAGGCTCACAGAATCGTGGCGCATTGCGGTTTACCGTGGAACGAGTCCTGCCTTGCTTTTCACAAGACACAGCGGGCAGTTCGAACGGCGAGTGCTGCCCAAGTGCGCCGACCGATATACCGCGACTCGCTTGGCCGTTGGCGCCTCGATGACGGCGCGTTGCGTCCTTTGCTTGTCGGGCTCGCGAACACTTACTTACCTGACATTCCCGTCGACCATCCGCCCACAGGGCGGAACGCCGCGGCACCGGGATGGTCAGTCAGGATGCGTGATTGAGTGCTGGGGGCAGCGATGCGGAGTCGGATGTCGCCGATTCCGCAAAGGCATTGCTGGCGAGTGACGCATCGGTTTGGGCGTGGGTCGGAGTTGGCGAAATACCCGCTACGGAGACCTTATTCGGCGGCGTTATCGTATTGTGTGCGGTATTCGCGCACCTCCTGTCGACCGGCGCGCCAACGGCCGCGTCCCTCACGAAATGCGCGCCGACGCCTGACCTTAGGACCTGCCGCAATTATGACGCCGAACCCATCGGCACAAAGAATCCTGCTATTGGGGTTCGATTTATCGCATGCAGGGATGCCGCGCACTAGAGACCGATCATTGCGAAATCGGCGTCGCGATGGTAAGCGGCAAGGCGGGCGATTCGGGCCTGCTGATCGGGGCTGAATGCCGCAAGACCTCGGCCGACGACGCCTTTATTGAAACGTGTCGAATGGCGCGCACTCGTCATTTGGTCGATCGCATGCGCGACCCGTTGCGGATCGGCAGTGACACCATGAAAGCGCAAGAGCTCGTCGATCTTTTCACGCACGTTTGCGGTCAGATCTTCGTAGGTGAGCCATTTCGCCTCGATTTCACCCTTGCGTACCGCGCGTTGCCAACCGGCAAAGAAACGCAAGTACCATTCGGCGCGCGTGTCCAATACGAAGTCAAACCTTGCCGCGCCTTCGAGCTCTGGATAGGTCGGATAAAAAGTTTGCGCGTAGGCGCCGCCGTCCAAAAACTCCTTCCAACTTAGAAGCACGTCGTAGATGTTGCGCACGAGAATGATCGGACGGATGCCGAATGCCTGCATGAGATGAATGTTCGCGGCGGTCGCGAGGCAGTGCTGCTGGATCACGGCGTTTTGACGTGCACCGTGCAACAGGTGGGGCCGATAAAGGTCCTGCTCATTCTCCTGGTAAGTGTAGGCGAGCCATTGCTCCGCAAATCCGGTCGCTTTGCACAAAAGAGATTTGAGAAGTGTCGACCCGCTCTTTGGGAAGCAGGCTATGAGCAGCTTCGTTCCTACTGCGGCAGGGTCGAAGTCCGGCACATAGTCGGCAAGCACCGCAGGTCTGCCGAACTTCGCCAGGTAATTTTCGAGATTGACGCGAATTTCGGGTTGGCCGGGCGCAACTTGTAGAGCGGCGCGCAACGCCTCTATGCATTCCGCATGCCCCATGCCGGCTAAACGCTCGCTCAATGCGAAGGCATCGACAACCACGCGCTCCGCCAACGAAGGATCGCCGCTCGAGTATCTGGCGGCTTCTGCGACGAGCGGAAGGCCCGCGATCGGGTCGCCCGTCGTAATGGCGTTTTGCGTCAAGCTCAGGAGCGCGTGAACGAGATTGTCCCGGGCCATGCCAAGATTGGGGACGCTCGCCAACGCGGCTCGAAAGAGCCTTACCGCCTCCGACATGTCCCCTTGCGCGGCCGCGACGGATCCGAGGCCGTTCAAGGCGTGTGCATTTTGCGCATCGAGCCTCTGAGCCGTCGCAAACGCGACCTTGGCACCTTTTACATCGCCGCGACGAAACATGTCGACGGCCCGGTCGAGTGCGACGTGAATTTGCTTCTTCTGGGCCGGCTGTTGCATTCGGTGCTCGCTCGAAGAGCCCAATTCGTTTCGGTAGCGCACCTTAGAACCGAATGGTTAATAAACGCTTGGCCGCACCAACGTGTCGTCGAATCACGAATCGCGAGCGCGGGCAACGGCGTCGCACAGGGTAGCCGCCCGTTGGGCGTATCAGGGGCTAATGCGAGACGACACGCGTTGCGCAGGGGGCGTGTAGCTGAATGGAACCGCCGCCGTGAAATTCTCTGGCTCGAAGGTGATCATCGGGCCGTTGGTCGCCGACGACTTTCTCCCGTTGTTCCGCTGGACCAACGATACCGAAACCGCCCGGCTTGACTTGGCCTATCGACCCGTCGATTGGGCCACCCATAAGACATGGTTCGAGACAGTTGGAAAGGACGCGTCCAAAGTCCTGTTCGCGATCCGGCGCTTGGGTGACGCCGCCATCCTCGGTTTCATCGCCATCTTCAACATCAATAGCGTGCACCGCTCGGCTGAGATCGGCATGCGGATCGGGGACGAATCAGATCGCGGTCGGGGTTATGGCAGCGAGGCGCTCGGCCTCGCCTTGAATTTCTGCTGGAGCCATCTCAACCTGCAGCGCATCTCGATCAGCGTCCTTGGGCATAATGAGCGCGCGCTCCACACCTATGAGAAGGCCGGTTTCGAGAGGGAAGGTCTCCTCAGACGGGCTGCTTACATCGACGGAGATTGGGTAGACGTGGTCGTAATGGCTAAATTGCGCCCCTCGGTAACGACCAGTGTGGTGGCAGCTGCAGTAGAGGAGTTGGTGAGCTGACCAACAAACGCCACAACGATTGAGGTGGCGGGACAGCGTACCCGCTCACCTCAGGCTTGCGACCTTGCGCAACCGGAGCATCAACGCTCCCGCCTCAATTTGGAGGTTTCACGCCACGCGGTATGTGCATCTTGCAGACCGAGAGCGGCCAACCTTATGCAGCGCGAGTGGACTACGGCAACGGCCAGTTTAGCGATCTCAACATCCCCTATTACGAGCAAATGGGCTATACCCCCTCGTGGCATAGCCTTGACCCGTGTTCTCGCACCGGATCCCAAGTGCCGCAAGTGCTCCGGACAACCTGATTGAGGCCATAATGCGCAGTTCGCTCACCCTCTCGGACTATCCGCGCGACCTCATGCGCATCGCGTGTGCGAAGTGCCGGCGTGCAGGACAGTATCGACACTCGACCCAAGCGGGTTATTGTAAATTTCTCTAGCCAAGGGACTACCCAAGGAAAAAGCTATGAGCACAAAAACCTACGTGACCGTCTGCGCCGTCCTATTCCTCGTCATGGCGATCGTTCATCTCCTTCGCGCCGTTTTCGGTTGGGAGGTGCAGATCGGCGTCCTCGCAATACCATTGTGGGTGAGTTGGCTGGCAATTCTCGTCGCGGGCGCCCTTTCGTATTTCGGTTTCCGGCTGAGGCGATAGATTGCGTCCGAACCGGGTTGAACGCCTAGCCACCGCAGGCGTAGCGTGGCGCGATAAGTCGCCACGGGGCAAAGGCGGTGTACCGCATAAGATTGAGACTGAGAACCGGCGTTCATATCGAGCTGGGCCCGAGGCCGGGCATCACGCCGAAAATGAGAAGTCCGATCGAGCTCCCGTACCGGGGCGTGCTCTACCGCGCGCGCGTCACAAAAATCGTTTCTACGAAACCACAACCGCCGAGCACTGAAGCGGTCGATGTCGTCCACGCCGAGGAAATATGACGCCCCAATAGCGACCGGCCAAACAAAAGCCCGCAGACCGTCGCGGGAGAGCGGGGCTAAGATGAATCCTTCATTGGCTGCCCATTATGGGCGATCCAAGTATGCACCCATTTCGGCTCACCGACATAGAAAAAGCCCCGCCTGGACTGAAGGGGATGGAGGGAGAGCTCGCAGGTTCGGATGCTCGCTAATGGGGATGGACTGACGCACCCGGTTCCGGGCAAAGCCGGGAGTTCCCCGCTGTGCGACTTGCAATATAATGACGTTGAGGGCGTCCGGGTTCGCGACGTTCGGCGGGAGCTGTGACTATGAGCAAGAGAGAAGCGGTTGAGGCAACCGTCACCGGAAACGACCAGAAGGTGGGATTTCGCGCCCTGGTGATGAAACAGGCCATCGAGTATAACCTCTCAGGATCGGCGAGGAACGACGAAAACGAAATTGTCCACTTTACTCTGCAAGGCCACAAACACCGGATTGATTCGGCGCTTGCGACCATTCAAGAAGGGACTAAAAGATCGAGTGACATCAAAATCACGACTACGTCCTCGGCTATTGACCCCTCTCTGAACGCGTTTACGATTGTGGATTGGACCTCTTCGAGCCGAAATATTACGAACAAGTATAATCTTGTCTTCAAGCTGAGGGCGAACGATACAGCGATTTCGCGAACAGATGCCAAAGCGGTATGGCGGCAGATTCTCGAAAAAACCCTCGATGCCGACGATCGAAAGAAGCTGCAACCTAACGACTGAGTCGTTGACAGCGTGTTTGGGAAATGAGCGTTCAGCCGAACGGGGCCAACTGGCCTGGCGAACGTCGCACACGCCTTTGAGGTGCACAAAAGTCATTCGCGACTGATCAAGCCCTGACCCGGAGCAAAGAAAATCTCCGCCGCTAGCGAGGGAGGAAGGCGGGGCTAGTTGCGCCTATATCGATAGTGCCCGTTGCGGGCGACTCATGTACGCGCCAGGCGCGATCTGCCTGTGGGCAATCCTGGTTTCAGCGGCCAAAGTATCGGATTATCACCAAGATAACCCCGACAAGGATGATTAGGTAAAGCCACGAGAGATCAAAACTGAAAGCATCGTTCGCAACGGACACGCGAAGCGCAGACTGATTAAGAGCGGCCCAGATCATCTCCATGGCTGCGATTTACCTTCGGCTGACTCTGTTGCACCTCACTTCGCCCTTAAGTCCCAATGCAAAGGAAGCCCCGCCGTCCGAGGGAGAGCTACAGAGGCGGGGCTAGTGCCTGCATTGGGAGTGCCCAACCTGGGCGATTCAAATACGTGCCGGCGCTGGTTTTCCTGCAAAGAAAAGCCCCGCCGACCCTACTGGGAAGGCGGGGCAGGGCAGGCGGTGAAACGGGGGGTGTGAGTGGTTGCCTGCCCAGGACTATGGTGGCAATCGGCCCTTAATGTCTCGTGAATCGGGCATAGAAAAAGCCCCGCCGAAGCGGGGCCAGTTTCGGGAGAAATCTCTATGCGGGGATATCGGGCGGTGTCTGCCCAAACAGGCGGACGACGTTCACGTGAAGGGGGTCAGCCTCGATCCTACGCGTCATGTGACGGACTGCCGGTGCGTCATCGTGGCGATGAAATATCTTCCAAAGCCGTATTCAGATTGCCACCAAAACCAAGGTTGCGGCCGCCAGTGAGACCATGCCGAGCACGATTAGCGGCAGCTTGACAATGATAGCTGCCATCAGGCCGGCCGCGAGTCCGGAGAGCGCTTCCGCTCCCACTTGAATTGCTTGATTATTGCCCATGGCACGACCCTGCTCGGCGGGAGTGGCAGCATTTGACAACAGGCTGGCCGAGCTCGGCAAGCAAACTGCGAGCGCGGCCGCTGCCAGGAACAGGACGGGCCAAAGCCCAGCTTGACCCTGCGGCAGGATCACGGCGATCATGAACGCGCCCGTCAGTGCAGCAGACCATGCCGTCACGGTCTTGGTGCGCAGATGGGCCGAAAGGAAACCCGTAAACCACAAGTTGGCCAGCACGATCGGCAAACCCACCCAGGCGATGAACTCCGAAATTCTGCTTTCATTAAGGCGGAACTCGTCGACGAGGTACATAGGATAGGATCGGAAGAAGCCGAAGATGGCGACGTAGAGGAGCAAATTGACCCCATAAAACCGGCGCAGCCGCTGGTCGGTGACAATGAGCCGCAGACTCGTGAAGCCCTCGGTCAGGCTGCCCGCCGAGGGCGGTCCGAGAGAACGCGTCTCACGGAAGAGGATCAGAGTCGCTAGGTTTGTGATCACCAGCAGGATGAAGACAGCCCAGAAAGGTGTGGCATTGCTGAACCAAGCCAAGAGCTGGGGATCGGTCAGTTTGCCACCGCCCAAAGGACCTATGATATAGGCGAGGCTCGCCGCCATGTAGATATAGCCGAAGTAACGGTTCCGGTCCTGGGCGCAGACGACATCAGCGACCGCACTCTGCGCCAAGACTACGTTTGCTTCCGATAAGCCGGTGATGAAGCAGGTGAGCGCTAGCAAGGCGAGGTTGTCGGCGCCAATCGCCAAAGCTATCAGGGCGTAGCAAAGTGTTGTGACCGCGAGGGACGACAGCAGAACGCGGCGGCGTCCGAGACGATCGGAAAGAACACCCAAAATCGGCGAGCCGATGAACTGCCCAAGCGGATAGAGGCAAAGCAGGGTACCGAGCAGAATGGTGCGATGGGCTATCGAGGTGTTCGGCGGCAGCATTGTGCGATCGGCCCGCAGTAACATCGGCGTAAAGACCGTGATCATCAGGCTATAGCCAACGAATCCCGTGAAGACGACGACGTAAAGTGGCAGAAGGCTCCGCAGCAGAAGCGCTTCTTTCCGAGCGGCGGGCGCGCCCGAGGATTTCATCACATTCCCGACCGTCAAAATTGTTTACAGGCAACGACGAACTCGACCTGCTGCCAGATACAGCGACGGGTATGATTTGCGCACATAAGCGGCGAGCAGAGTTGCATCGTTATTTTTGCAATTTGACGCGCGTGGGTCGCGCCGCCCATGCCGAGTCCCGCGAGACCAAAGCCTATTTTACCGTCTCTCATGGCTGCCTCTTTTGATCCTCTCAAACAAGCGTGGCTCAAGGAAAGTCATCACTACGGCTGCCGCGAGCCTGCCGGTCACACCCGATGGGTCAAGCGGCGGGCAGAGCTCGACGACATCCAGGCCGCGTATGATCTCTGCGCCGGCGAGTGTCTCGATAGCTTCCAACAGCTCAGCGGGCGAGATCCCACCAAAATTGACCGAACCCACTCCAGGTGAGAGACTCACGTCGACCACATCGAGATCGACAGACAGATAGACAGCGTCCACGGAATCAGCTGCCACCAAGAGAGCTCGCCGAGCAGCCTCGCCGATCCCTATTTTCGCTATCTCCGGCCGCGTAATCATGCATGCCCCGTCGGTGGTGGCGAAGTTCCACTCGTCGGTCCACGTGGAGCCGTTGATTCCGATCCAGGCCATATTCTTCTTTGAAATTCCGGGCAGCTCGCTGATAAGCCGAGCGTTCGAGCCGTGCCAATGGCGCCCCCAAACCAGGTTCTCGCCAGCGGCGTCGAGGTGGGCATCGATCTGGATATATCCGAACCTTCTGTACCCCTGCCTCTTGCGCAGTCCATCGCAAAAGCCGCGGACAAGCGGAAAAGCGATGTAATGATCGCCGCCGAGCGAGATCGGGAGCGCGCCCCGCTCGACTAGCGTGCGGACGGTTTGCGTTATTGACTGGCCTGAGTGCTCGAGATCATTTGGGAAAAGCAAGGCGTCGCCGACATCGACAAGGGGGATCGCGTCGGGTATGCGGAAACAATCCCCGCTTCCCACGGTAACGTATTCCCGGGCTGGGGTCGCCCGCGTCTGAGCAATGAAGTGGCATGAGTGCTGGCGAATCGCTTTCGGCCCGTATCGGGTTCCGATGCGGGTCGACAGCGTCATCTCGTTGGGAACTCCAAGCACCGCGACATAACCTTCAGGCACCGCTTGCGGGGAGACAAAGGGGGCTCTCCAAAACGTGTCGATGCCGCTGAAGGAAGGCGCGAGCATATGGGGCTCGATCGGGGTAGTGCTATCCGACTCAGTCATTAAATTCGCACCTCCAGGTCGTGTAGCGAAGTTGATAGAAAAAGGCCGACGGCGCCATCTCCGGTTCGCAATGTTGATGCGCTCAAGCAGCAAACGCAAGTGGACCTATAAGAGACAGGCACGTGAGAACGAGGCTTGTCGCTATCGACCGCCGTCTCGCGGGCTCCGAAAGGCTTTCAACGAATTTCAGCGTGAAACTAGGACAATAGCGGACACTACTTCAAAAACCGGTCTTGGAAGCCGTCGTCATCCTCTCACACCAAGCCGCTTTAGCACGCGGCTGCGCGCGGCTCCCCGATCCTTATCGGACACGAAGATCAGCCCGGCCACCCGGCGCACCAACGCATCCTCTTCCGGGTCGAGGACACCGTGCGCGTACGCGACCTCCCAGAGCATCTCGACGATGCGGACCCGTTCTTCCGGGTTCAATCGCTCAACAACAAGTTGGGTAAAGCGAAATAGTCCAGTCGATTGATCTGCCGCCCGCTCGGCTGATGCCAACAGGCGCCCCGTTGCGTCCGAGGAGAGCGCGAAGCGCTCACTGAGTTGGCGAAGGATGACCGAGCGCTCATCGGCATCAAAATGATCATCCATACGGGCGGCTTCGACGAGCAGGGCGGCAACTGCAATTTGCAAGTCATCTGTGCTACTGGTCGAAGGTCTCTTATCTACACCCGTTAGAAGTTGAAGAATTTGATCGAGCATTTAGCCGACATTCTCCGAATAATTGGAAGCGTACATCAGTGCTGGCGCGCCCTGACAACGTATGCCTGAATCATCGACTCACCCAGTGCTCGGAGAGCCTCAAGCCGATGCAGCCCTGTCACAAGGACGTAGCGGCTCTCGTCACGGCGCACCTGGATCGGAGTCTGCAGGCCATTCTCGATTATGCTTTCCGCGAGGGCCTCGACCTTTCGTGCGTCCAGCGTCGACCGAAATCTCGTCGGCACATAGATTTCGTCGAGTTTTACTTTAACAGGTTTCAGCACGATAACGGCTCATTGGGGCCAACATCCTTCGTGGGCTGACAGTATCGACGACCTCTGTCGATGAGAATCCTCGATGCTACCCAGTTCGGTGTCGAGTATATCGGAAATCGTGAAAGTTGTAGGGGCAGGAGATTCACTGAGGTGCCGTACGTCTGAGGTCGAGGGGCGGGACGCTAACCCTTTCTGATATTCGTCACCGTGGCGCTTCTATCCTCCATCAGTCCGACGATCGCCTCGCCAATTTTCTCCGTGGCAGCCTTGACGGGATCGGCAGCTAGGTGCGCGTAGCCCGCCGTCGTCTGCGGTTGAGAGTGCCCAAGAAGTGCACCGAATATTGGCAGGCTCAAGCCTCCCGAGACGGCCATGCTCGCAAAGCTATGTCTGAGATCATGGATTCGCGCATCGAGTAGGTGAGGGGGCATGGAAATCCCCGATTACATGTACTTGCCCAGAGTGACTGACAGACCCTTGGCACGATCGACAATCGCTTACGCCCGCACCCGCAAAGCAAGCCCGGCGCCGACCAGCGCGGAAAGTCCCAACAACACGACCACGCCAGGAAAGCCGATGAGCGCGAACACGATTCCGCCGCAGGTGACGCCGACCGTTCCGCCAAGAAAGCTGCATGTGTTCACCAAGCCCGAGCCCTTGCCGGATTGCGTCCCCGGCAGCGCGGCGAGCGCGATGTGCGGGGCCGACGCATAGGGCGACGCAATGCCGGCCCCAATCGCGAACAGGCCGACATACCGCATCGCCGACTGCGCCTCAGCCAGTGAAGCCCACAGAACCAAACAGCCGAGCGCGAACAAGAGCCATCCGCCCACCAGCATTCTGCGCAAGCCGGTGGATGCAGAAAGCCGAGGCGCCGCACGCGCGAAGCCAAACAGCGCGACTGAAAGCGGCAACAGTGAAAGACCTGCGGCGATGGCGGACTTGCCGAGCCCCTCAGGTGCCTGTGCGTACAGATTGTAATACAGAAGCAAAGTCATGATGCCGAACATGAGCACGAACGCCATTTCACAGGCGACGATCAAGTTCGTGTTGGCAAGCAAACGAAATTCGAGCAGCGGCCGCGCATGCCGCCTCTCCGCCCAAATCAACGCGGCGAAAGCAATGATCGCCAATGCGACCGGAATAATCGTGGCCTGCGGCACGGAGCGACTGCTGGGCAAGGCGCGCAGCCCTAAAATGAGCGACACCATGAACACAGCAAGCAAACAGACACCAAGCCAATCGAACTTATCGGCTTTACGACCCGGCGGTCCCGGCCGCATGGCGAGCATGATCGCCGCCGGCACGATCGCAACGGCATTGAGCCAAAAATTGAAGCGCCACCCGGCATAATGGGTCACGCCGCCGCCGACCAGCGGTCCGATGCTGAAGCCAAGCATCAAGAAACCGGTCCAGGCGGCGATTGCGCCGGCGCGCTCCGATTCAGGCGACTCTGTCGCCGCTGCGAGCGTGCCGGCGACCGCAAACGCGGCACCGAGCCCTTGAAGGCCGCGCGCTCCGATCACGACAAGCGCGCTCGGCGCGAGAGCGATGATCAATGACGAGAGAGCGAACAGCGCGATACCCGCGGTGGAGGAACGCCGCGCGCCAAACCGGTCCGCCGCCTCGCCGCCGAGCAGGATGAAGGCGGCAGCGGCCAGCAGGTAGGCGTTGACCACCCATTCGACCGCGGCGGAATCAAGTTGCAGATC
>Ga0187766_10001116_pt1 | contig 15634 bp, 14 predicted proteins | sample 0216_QUI02_MP05__4_FD_132971 | JGI IMG/M metagenome (GOLD analysis project Ga0187766, IMG submission 132971) | Tropical peat soil microbial communities from peatlands in Department of Meta, Colombia - 0216_QUI02_MP05_20_MG | ecosystem: Environmental > Terrestrial > Soil > Wetlands > Peat ... | reverse complement strand
TGGATGGGTGAACGAGCCGTGCAGTACCGCCGGATCAACAAGCTCCCCGACGATTGGGGGACGGCGGTGAACGTGCAGCAGATGGTGTACGGCAACAAAGGCGACACGTCGTGCTCAGGGGTCGCCTTCAGCCGTGACGAGGTCACAGGCGGGCCGAGGCCCTCGGGCGACTTCCTGCCGCGCGCGCAGGGGGAGGATGTGGTCTCCGGGGTGCGGACGCCGCGTGACCTGGCCGAGCTGCGCGAGTGGATGCCGAACGTCGCCGATCAGCTGATGCAGATCCTGCGCAAGCTCGAGGCCCACTACAAGGACATGCAGGACACCGAGTTCACGGTCGAAGAGGGGCGCCTGTACATGCTCCAGACGAGAAACGCGAAGCGCCCCGCGCAGGCTGCCGTGCGGTTTGCGGTCGATGCGTTCGAGGAGCGCATGCTGACGAAGGCCGAGTCGATCTCGACGGTCGACGCCGATGCGCTCGACGCCCTGCTGCACCCTTCGTTCGACACCACTGCCCGCTACACGGTGATCGCGCGTGGCGTAGCCGCCTCGCCCGGTGCGGCGAAGGGTTCGATCGTGTTCACGGCCGACGAGGCGGTCGCGGAAGCCGCGGACGGTGCTCGCGTGATTCTCGTGCGGCCGTTCACCGAGGCCGACGACGTCGCCGGGTTCCACGCCGCCGTCGGGATCCTCACCTCGGAGGGCGGCAAGGCATCCCATGCGGCGCTGGTCGCCCGCGGTATGGGCCGCCCCGCGGTCACCGGCGCGGCCGCCCTGGACATCGATCTGAAGTCGGAGGAGGTGAGGATCGACGACCTCGTGCTGCACAAGGGCGACTTCATCGCGATCGATGGGACGACCGGTTCGATCACGATCGACGACGTCCCGCTCGTCGAAGCTCACGTCGACGCCAGGTTTGAGACCGTCTTGCGCTGGAGCGACGAGCTGCGCCAGCTCGGCGTGCGCGCAAACGCCGACACCCCCGAGGACGCCAGTCGCGCCCACCGCTTCGGCGCCGAGGGGATCGGGCTGTGCCGCACCGAGCACATGTTCATGGCAGCCGATCGCCAGCCCAAGATGCGGGCGATGATCATGGCCGACACCGAGTCCGGGCGCCGGGCCGCGCTCGACGAGCTGCTCCCGCTCCAGCAGAGTGACTTCGAGGGGTTGTTCGACGCGATGGCGGGTTGGCCGGTGACGATTCGCCTGCTCGATCCCCCGCTGCACGAGTTCCTGCCGGACCGCTTCGAGCTGCACGAAGAGATCGTGCGCGCGCGCATCGATCGCAGCCCTCGCCTCGGGAACCTCGAGAGCCAGTTCGACCGCGTGCGCTCGCTCGAGGAGGCCAACCCGATGCTCGGCACCCGCGGTGTGCGGCTCGGCGTGATGCAACCGGAGGTCTACGAGATGCAGGTGCGCGCGATCGCGCGCGCCGCGCGAGCAGTGCAGGACCGGACCGGCCGCGGACCTCACCTCGAGATCATGATCCCGCTGGTCGCGTACGAGCGCGAACTCGAGCTCGTCAGAGATCGCGTCGTGGCGGTGTCCGAAGAGGAGGGCCTCATGTACGGCGAGGACTTCGGCGTCGGGACGATGATCGAGCTCCCGCGCGCCTGCTTCATCGCCGATCAGATCGCCCGTCACGCCGACTTCTTCTCGTTCGGCACGAACGATCTCACGCAGGCCGGAATCGGCTTCTCTCGCGACGACATCGAGGGCCGGATCATCCCCCGCTACGTCGAGGAGAAGATCCTCGACGGCTCGCCGTTCGCGTCGATCGATAAGCCCGGCGTCGGGGAGCTCGTGCGCATCGCCGCTGAACGCGGGCGCCACGAGCGGTCCGAGCTCGAGCTCGGCGTGTGCGGTGAACATGGCGGAGATCCGGAATCGATCCGCTTCTTCCACGACGTGGGCCTTGACTACGTGAGCTGCTCGCCGTTCCGGCTGCCGATCGCTCGCGTCGCCGCCGCGCAGGCGGCGATCGCGGCTCCGCGGGAGCAGGCCAAGGCTCGCGAGTGGTAGCGAGGTGACGACCGACTGCCGTCGATCGCGATCCTGAGAAGCGTCACCACCCCTTCACCGTCGTGCGAACGGGTGTGACACGCTGCTAACGCTTTAGCTGCAAATCAGCTAGCGGCAAGCGTCAGCAGACGGGTCACACCCGCGATCGTTTCGTTTATGCTCCCGCACTGCGATACCGGTCACGGTTTGAACGAGTGACCTCCCCAGATGATCCTCGACGCGGGGTGAGAAACATGAGTGCGCTTCAACATCAGGTGGTCCCTGCGATGGCGCCGGAACGATTCGCCCCGGTGCTCTCCCGGGGTGAGTACGAGGCCTTGCTGGATCTGGTCGCGCACGCCGCGCGCGAGTTGCGCGGCCGCGTGATCTGGAACGTGAACTCGACCGCGAAGGGCGGCGGCGTCGTCGAGATGTTGCAGCCGCTGCTCGGCTACTGTCGCGGCGCCGGCGTCGACGCGCGCTGGACGGTGATCTCGGGCCGGCCGGAGTTCTTTGAGATCACCAAGCGCCTGCACAACCGCTTGCACGGGTTTGCCGGGGATCGTGGCCCGCTCGGCAGCGCTGAGCGCGAGGCGTACGAGGACACCCTGGTCGACAACGCCGAGGAGTTCGTCGCGCTCGTCAATCCGGAGGACATCGTGATCCTGCACGACCCGCAGACAGCGGGGATGGCGAAAGCCGTGCGGGCAACCGGCGCAACCGTGATCTGGCGTTGCCACGTGGGCCTCGACCACGCCAACGATCACGCCCGACAGGCGTGGGACTTCCTCCGCGGCTACGTGCTGGACGCACACGAGTTCGTGTTCTCGCGGGCCGGGTTTGCGTGGGAGGGCCTGCCGCGCGATCGGATCGCGGTGATCAGGCCGTCGATCGACGCGTTCTCGCCGAAGAACGCGGAGCAGACGCGCGCGCAGTCGCTCGCGATCCTCGCCACCGCCGGCATCCTCGACCACGACGCGACCGAGTACCCGATGTTCACGCGCTCGGACGGAACCCCAGGACGGGTGGGGCGCCGGGCCGAGATACTAGAGGAGGAGCAGGTCGACCCCGAGGCGCCGGTCGTGATGCAGGTGTCACGATGGGACCAGCTCAAGGACCCGCTCGGGGTGCTCGGAGCGTTTGCCGAGCACGTCGCGAAGCAGACCAAGTCGCACCTGATGCTGGTCGGCCCGTCGACGGCTGCTGTCGCCGACGACCCCGAGGGCGCGGGCGTGCTCGACGCCGTGCGTGCGGCGTGGCACGAGCTCCCGAGCGCTGTGCGGCGCCGCGTGCACCTCACTTCGCTGCCGATGGACGATGTCGAGGAGAACGCGGCGATCGTCAACGCGTTGCAGCGTCACGCCAGCGTGGTCGTGCAGAAGAGCCTGGCCGAGGGCTTTGGGCTGACGGTGTCCGAGGCGATGTGGAAGAGTCGGCCGGTGGTGGCGAGCCGGATCGGTGGGATCCGCGATCAGATCGAGGACGGCCGCTCGGGCTTGTTGATCGGAGACCCGCGTAACCTCGAGCATGTCGGCACTGCGATCACCGGGCTGCTCACCGACACCGACCGTGCACTCCAGATGGGTGTAGCGGCCCAGCGTCGCGTCCAGCAACAGTTCCTCGGCCCGCACCACCTCGGGCGCTACTTCGAGGTGATCCGACGGATCGCCGCGCAGCGACAGCGCGACCGCCCGAGCGGTACGTCGGCGGCGACCACCAACGGCAACGGCTGAAACGCCGAGCCTCTCCTCGACGGTGTGATCAGAGCAGCGATCGGGGCCGATTCGAGCATCCGGCGGTCGGACCGGAGGGGTGCGCGACCGACACGTCGCTGTCCAGTGCGCGGCTGACCAAGCGCTCGACGGTCCCGTCGAGCCTACAGCGTTCGCTGCGCATGAACTCGATGATCTCGTCGTACTCGAGCTCGATCACGTTCGGAGCCGGATCGGGCCCGTATGTCCCCGTCGGTGAGAACACGTACACCTGGTCGACCACATCGGTCGGGAGCGAGTCCGCATCGCGCGGGACCCGTGACCAGCCCCGTCTTGCGCGCACGATTGCCTCGCGCCGCCGCGGGTCGCGCAGGATCAACTCGTGCGCGGCGAGACCCGGTCGCCGGGCGGCCGGTCCGACCAGGTATCCGAGTCGCACCTGGAGATACGCCCGCACCACATTGTGGACGTCGCGGTCGTCGAGATAGGTGGTCAGCACATCGTCCAGGGTGGGTCGGCGCGCTCCCGGGTACGTCGTCAGCTCGTCGAACAGCGACGCGCTGCGCCGGGCCGCGTACTCGTCGTAGATCCGTTGGATCACCCAGCCGCCGATGAAGCTGGTGACGATCGCCGCCGGCACCTCGGAGGCGGACTCGCAGGCGACCATCTGCACGGGTCGAACGTTCTGCATCCCGCAATCCGCCGCAGCCTGCGTGTCCAGGTAGTGCCACGGCCCTGTTACCTTCGCGAGGTAGTACACCCCATCGCTCGGGTCTCGCGTCCAGATCAGCGCCCCGTCGGGAAGATCGTGCAGCTGGCGGACCGCGGGGTGAACCGACCCATCCTTCGCAATCGCCTGCTGCTCATACGCCTCCCAGTCAAGCGGCCCGGCTGCAACTCCCCACCCGACGCCGAGGAATTCGCCGTCGCGGCACAGATCGAGCGGCGCCGGGCGAAGCTCCGGAGCGGCCTCGATCCGGAGCGCGTAGAGCGCGGGTGCGGGCTCAGCCGGACTTGGATGCATCTGATATCTCCCTCGGCTTGTCTGGATCGCGATCGGACGCGCGCGACACTTCGCCGGCCGGTGTGCGTGGACCGTCGCCAGCAGACGTTACTGCGCGGCTCGGGACGGATGCATCAGGGAGGTGTCCGTATCTGCGATGCGCCGTTAGCACATACGTTTCGGCTTGAGGCCACGGACCATCAGTGCGGGCTACTACGGATGACGTGCAACTGCACGGCCGGTAGAAATAACCGCATCACAAACCTGAGCAGGCAAGGATCGAACACCACTCACGACGGCACATCCTCTAGACATAACAGCGCGTCAGAAGTGTCCAGGTCCTTGCCAGCGCTTCTGCGCAAAGAGAGTTCTTCAAGCGTGCGGGTGATCTAACCGCCGTCGACTACTGGCCCCGAAGGGCCACTTGGACAAAATTTGGGTCGACAGGCTGCTGGATTGCCCGCGTGCTGCTGCTAAGGGACACGCGTCGAGTCCGCGCCGCGGGTGATGCCGAACAAGTAACCGGCATGACAGCCGCCGTGGTACGGTCGCTTCTATGATGCAGTGCTCGATCAGGGCCACGTAATCTGTCGGGCCGTCGGGGCAAGGCAGGTCAGAATGCCGTACGTGCGATGCCGCAGCTGCGGCCTCACGAGCTACGCGCCGCGCAGCGGCGGCCGTTGCCCGAACTGTGGCGCGCCGGTCAACGTGCTCGCGTCGGACACGACCGCGGGAGATCCCGATCGCAAGCTGTACGCGCTCCTGAGACTGACACGCGAGCTGCTCGACGTCGATGTCGCGATGCTCGCCGAGATCCGGGATGGCCGGGAGGTTGTCAAGCGCGCGGTCGGCGATTGGCCCGGACTCGTGACGATGGAGGGCTCGTCGCTGCAGCTCCGCGACACGTTCTGCCAGCGCCTGCTCGAGGGCAGGATCGCGAACTTCATCGCCGACGCTCAGACCGACGATACGCTGCGCGACCTCCCTGCCGCTAAGGAGCTTGGCATCCGCGCGTGGCTCGGCGTGCCGGTCAGACCATCAGACACAGAGCTGTACATGCTCTGCTGCCTGGCGCGAGAGGCCAGGCCGAGCCTGGGCCCGCGTGAGGTCCGCCTGCTGCGCGGCCTCGCCGAATCGGCGCTCGTGACGCTCCAGGAGCGCTCCGCCGCGCCACGGCGCGCGCGCTAGCGTGGCTCGCGAGCCGCCCGGGATCGCGCCCGCGGTATGTTTCGGGCGATGCCGGTCGAGCAGAAGTCCGCGCGCCAGATCCGGCTGCTGAGCGTCGACTTCGAGGACTGGCACCAGCTCGTGCTGCGGCGCCTCGGCGCGGCGGACTCCGAGCAGGCCCGACCCGCGCTCGCGCGCCAGACCGACGCGCTGCTTGCGCTGTTCGACGAGCTCGGTGTTCGCGCGACGTTCTTCGTGCTCGGAATGGCCGCACGCTCGCATCCCGAGCTCGTCGAGGCGGTCGCGCGGCGCGGCCACGAGATCGGCTGCCACGGCGATCAGCACGTGCTCGTCAACCGCCAGACCCCGGGCGAGTTCGCCGCCGACCTGCGCCGCGCTCGCGCGACGATCGAGGACCTGACCGGTCGTGCGCCGATCGGGTACCGGGCGCCCGCCTTCTCGATCACGCGCGACGCGCGCTGGGCATACGACGTGCTGGCGGATGAGGGATTCGCGTACGACGCGAGCCAGCACGACACGCCGCGAATCCGCGGGCGGATCGCGCCCGTCAGCGTCGCGCCCCATCGGCTCGAGCTGACCGGAGGTCGGATCGTATGGGAGTTCCCCGTCGCGGTGTGGCGCACGTCGCGCGTGCGGCTGCCGGTCGGCGGCGCGTCGTACTGGAGCGTGATCCCCACCGGCCTCGTGCTCCGCGGGCTGCGCCGCGCCGGGCCGTTGGCCGGGCTGTACCTGCATCCGCAGGAGCTCGACCCGAGGCCCTTGCGCGTGCCGCTGCCGGTCGGCACGCCGCCGGCGCAGCGGGCGCGAGCCGCGCTGCGTTCGGCGCAGCGGAACGCGGCCCGCCGTCGAGCGCCGGTCGTGCTCCGCGCGATCGGGGAGCGCTTCCGGCTGATCCCGTATGGTGAGGCGTATGCCGAGCTCAGCGGCAGCGCCCCAGCGCGTACGTAATCGCTTCCGCGACAAGGCACGGGCATTCGACGATCTCTACGAGGACGAGCGACCGCTCGTCCGCCTGCTCCGCCCCGGCCTGTTTCGGCGCCGCCGGCTGGCCGCCGACACGGTTCGCGCCTACGGCGCGCCTCGCGTCCTCGATGTCGGCTGCGGGTCGGGCCGGATCGGGGAGTTCGTACTCGACGCGGGTGCATCCCGGTACGTCGGGATCGACTTCTCCGAGCCGATGATCGAGCTCGCGAGCGCCCGGCTCGAGGACTTCCGCCCGCGCGCAGAGCTGGTCGTCGGCGACTTCCTCGACGTGCCGATCGACGGTCCGTTCGACGTGGTGCTGGCGCTCGGGCTGTTCGACTACCTGCCCGAGCCGCATCGGTTCAGCCGGCGGATGTTCGAGCTGTGCGCCGACGGCGGTTGCCTGGTCGGCTCGTTCCCGACCTGGTCGCTGGTCAAGGGGCCGATCCGCAAGCTGCGCTACGAGTGGATCGGCAACTGCCCGATCTTCAACTACAGCAGGCGCGAACTCGAGCTGATGTTCGGCGCGAGCGGCTTTGAGCGCGTCGAGATCGCAAGCCCGTCGCGCAGCGGCTTCCTGGTTCGCGCGTATCGAACCTAAGACTAGGACCTCGGGCGCAGCCACGAATCACGCGCGCGCCGGGCGTTGGAACGACGCGCGCGCCCGCTGCACCTCGGCGCGCGCCGCGCGTTGTTGATCACCGACTCGATCTTGCCGCGGTGGCGGACGATCGCGGCGTCGGCGAGCAAGCGCTCGACGTCGCGGTCCCCGAAGCGGGCGACCCGGTAGGGGTCGAAGCCCGCGAACGCGTCCCTGAACGCAGCGCGCTTGCGCAGGATCGTCAACCACGACAGCCCCGACTGAAAGCCCTCCAAGCTGAGCTTCTCGAACAGCCGCATGTCGTCCGCGACCGGGACTCCCCCACTCGTGGTCGTGGTAGTCCCGGTACTCCGGCGCCGAGTCCGCCCACCAGCAGCGAGGGATGCCGTCGTCGCCGCGGACGACCCCGTCTGTCAGCTCCTGCGCGCCAGACACAGCCACGTGATGTAGCGCAAGGGCAGCTTGCCGTGATGGCGATCGAGGACGCCGGCGATCGCTGCAAACAGGGCTTCGCGCCGATCGTCCGCGAGCATCGCGTGGTCGGAGTGGGTCCGCAGCAGCGCCACGTACTCAGCCGTCGAGTAGACGCGCTGCCACCGGTAGCTGCGAACCCGCGGATCGTCGAGCCCTGACGCCGCGCCGATCTCCCCCTCCCAGTAGCCCCACAGCTCGGGCCGCATCGAGCTGGCCGGATTCATCGGACCGTCCAACTCGGGCGCGAGGCGATACGCGTCGAGCAGCTCGTCGCGCAGTGCGCAGCGCGTCCAGTCGGGTTGATTCCAGAACGCGGCGAGCATGCCGCCGTCGATCAACGCGGCATGCGCGCGCACGTACCGCTGCTCCGGCGCGACCCAATGCCATGCTTGGGCCGAGTAGATGAGGGGCACGCGCGCACCGTCGCTCTCCCAGTGCTCGAAATCCGAGCCGATCAGCCTGACGCCCGGATACCGCTCGCAATTGCGTCGCGCGACCGCCGCCATCTCGGCGCTCGGCTCCAGCGCCAGCACGCGGACCCCGCGCGCGGCGAACAGCACCGTGGCCTTGCCGGTACCCGCGCCCACCTCCAGGACCTCGCACTGGCGCTCCACCGGAGCGAGCTCCAGCACGTCGTCGACCAGCGCGGCGGGGTACGACGGGCGAGCGCGGTCATACAGTTCCGCCACCTCGCCGAACACCAATCGCCGTTCGCGCGCCACGGTGAGAGTCAACCACGGCCCCCGGGGAGGCGCCCGCGACCGGCGTGGATGAAGGAGCCTCGGTGTAGCGCCGGGTCACGTCCGCCAGCACCCGGATCATCGTGTTCGCCGCCGGAGCAACGCCGGGGTCGACGGTCGTCGCCGCGATTACCGTCCTCGCCGGGCTGCGAGGGGCGAGCGAGCGCACGACGATCCCCGAGTGCACGTGCGTGAGCGCGAGCCGAGGTATCAGCGCCACGCCGACGCCCGCGGCGACGAGACCCTGAACGGTCTCGTAGTCGTCCGACTCGAATGTCACGTTCGGCTCGAACCCCGCGGCGAGGCACGAGCGAACGACGTGGCGCGCGCACGGGCTCGATGCGGACGTCTGCACCCACTGCTGCTCGCGCAGATCCGCCAGTGACAGCGAGGGCTTCGCCGCGAGCTTGTGATCGGCGGGAACCACGACGTGCATCGGGTCTTCGAGCAGCGTCACGGTGCGCAGGCCCGCTCCGGGGCGCTCGCGCGCGCCCGGGAACTCGAACAGCAGCGCCAGATCGAACTCGCCGGCACGCAACCGGGGAGCGATCTCCTCCGGCTCGCCCTCGGCGAGCGTCAGCGCGACGTCCGCATGGCGCGCGCGAAACGTCGCCACCGCGAGCGGCATCAGCGTCGCGCCGGCGGATGGAAACGAGGCGACGCGCAGCCGCCCGCCGCGGACGCCGAGCACGGCCGCGAGGTCGGCCTCGGCGGCCTCGACCTGAGCGAAGATCGCGTCCGCGTGCTCGAACAGGGTTGCGCCGGCGGCGGTCGCGCGGATCCCGCGGCGATCGCGCACGACGAGCGTTGCGCCCGTCTCGGCCTCGAGGCGCGCGACCGCCTGCGAAACGGCCGACTGCGTGTACGACAGCGCCTCCGCGGCGGCGGAGAAGGACCCGCGATTGACGACCTCGGTCAACACCCGCAGACGACCCAAGTTCAGCATTAGCAAATCTTATCCGAAGGATGATCAACTTCATTAGTCCTGATAGGAGGCGGCTGCGATCCTCGGATCGAAAGGAACTCGAACATCGACAGAAGGGAGCGGAGGAATGGCCCCGAAGGCAATCATCTCTTACGACGACACCGTCAACGATCGCGATGCACTGATGCTCGGCCGCCTGCTCTCAGAAGCCGGCGTGGAGCTCACGCTTGCGTATGTCCGTCACGCCACGCAGGCTCAGAGCGTGCGCGAGGAGCACGAGGAGCACGAAGCCGAAGAGCTGCTCGAGCGCGGTGCACAGCTGCTCGGCGACCTCGAGATCGAGCGTCGGGTCATCGTCAGCCCGTCAACCGCCGAGGGGCTGAAGTGGCTCGCCGAACAGGAGGGCGCCGACCTGATCGTGTTCGGGTCCGACTACCGCACGGCGGCGAGTCACGTGTCGCCCCAGCACTCGACCCAGGCGCTGCTCGAGGGCGGCCCCGCTGCGATCGCGATCGCGCCGGCGAGCTTCAGCACCAACCATGTCCCGCACATCGGCACGATCGGGCTGCTCGCCGACCCCGGCGACGACGCGGCGATCGAGACCGCACGCGAGCTTGCGGACCGTCTCGGTGCAAGGCTGACGCGCGACGAGCGGCACGTCGACCTGCTCGTCGTCGGCTCGCGGTCGGAGGCGCCCGAGGGCCGGGTGATGATCGCGGCCCACACGCAGAACGAGATCGAGAACGCGACGTTCCCGGTGCTCGTCGTCGCGCGCGGCGTCCCGGTCCAGTTCGCGCAGCCGATCTGGACCTCCTGAGCGGCCACAGGTCCGTTCAAGCTCACAACAAGTTGAGATCTTGCCGGCGTAGGGCCCGCCTCTGAGGCGGGCCCTCGTCGTTCGACGACCAGCACCTCGTCGACCGACAGCTGCGAGGCGACCGCGAGCACCGCGTCGCTGACGGCCTTCAGAGCCGGGGTGGACGAGTCCGACATCCCCACCACGGTATAGCGGCGCGATTTCGTCGCAGCTGCGCGACTCCGCTAGCTTTGAGTCGATGCCACGGCACTGGTACTGGACGCAGGTCGCGATCGTCGTGTTCGTGCTCGCGGCGATGGTGATCGCGATCACAAAGCTCGTCTGAGGCAGCCGGGGCACGTGTTCGCGTCGATCGTCGTCGGAACCGACGGATCGCCCACGGCCACGACGGCGCTTCGCCACGCGATCGAGCTCGCGCGGCAACTCGGCGCGGGGCTGCAGATCGTCAGCGCTTACGAGCCCGTGTCAGCTCAGCGTCTGCGTGCTGAGCGAGTCGAGCTTCCCAAGGATCTCCAGTGGATGATCAATCCGCGCGAGGACGTGCTCGCGCTGCTCGACTCAGCGCGGCAGGAGGCGCATAGCGCCGGGGTCGCCGAGGTCGAGACGTTCGCGAGGCAGGGCGACGCCGCCGATGCGATCCTCGATGTCGCCGAAGAACAGCGCGCCGACCTGATCGTGATCGGCAACCGGGGCATGACCGGGGCCAAGCGCTTTCTGCTCGGGTCGGTGCCGAACAAAGTGTCCCACCACGCTCCCTGCTCGGTGCTGATCGTGCGCACGACGTGAGTGCCCTCAAGGCGACCCGGCCGGTATCGGCGAGGTCGCTGCTCCCGCATCGACCATCCCGTACCCGTAGTTGGGGTTCGGCTGGGAGCCGCCGAGGGGCTGGGCCGTCTGCTCGAGCCGCCTGAGTACCTGCTCGGGCGTTGGACGAGGGCCGATCACGCCGCTGGCGACCACCAGCGCCGCCGTCGCGGCGACCTCCGGTGCGGCCATCGAAGTCCCGTACACGTCGCCCGGGTAGCCGAACCGGCTCCAGCTGAACGGTGGATCGGCCAGCGTCATCTGATAGATCGGCGGCATGTTCAGGAAATCGTTGGGGTGACAGTCGGGATCCGAAAGCGCGGCATCGTCACCGCCGCCCGGCGCGACCAGCTCCAGCGCCGGGCCGAAGTTCGAGTAGTAGGCGAGGCAGCGGTCGCGGGTCGTCGCTCCGACGGCGATCGCCGCGGTGTCGGCGGCCGGATACGCCAGCTGGCTGATGCCCTCGTTGCCGGCCGCGGCGACGACGACGGCACCGTGACGATGGGCGTAGCCCAGCGCGCTGATGATCCCGGGGATGTCCGCAGCGCTGATGCCGACGTCGAACTCCAGGCTGAGGTTGATCACCCGCGCCCCGCGTTCGACCGCGTACCGGATGCCGCGCGCGATCGTCACCGCGTCACCGTCGCCGTTGTTGTCCAGCACCCGCACCGGCATGATCGACGCCCCGTACGCGAGCCCCGTCAAGCCGATGCCATTGTTGGTCGACTCGGCGACCTCGGCGGCGACGAACGTCCCGTGGCCGTTGCGATCGAGCGGGTAGCGGTCGTTCGCGATGAAGTCATACGGGTCGACGAACCGCGTTTCGTCGAAGTCCGGCATCTTCCGGAACTGATGCCAGTTCCGGTACGCCACGCCCGTGTCGAGAATCGCGACCGTCACGCCACGACCGCCGGGATGGTGGTTGGCGTACATGTTCCACCACGCTTCCGGCGCGTTCACGCCGATCGTCGGCAGGAAGTTCCACTGCATCGCCTGCCACCCGCTCGGGCGATCGGCGCGGCCGGGGTCGTTCGGAAGCCAGCTGCCGGCGGCGTGAGCGATGTAGTCGGGGACGGCGTACGCGACCCCGGGTTGGCGCCGCAGCTGCGCGACTGCGGCCGCGACCGTCACGCCCGCCGGGAGCCGCACCACCTGCGCGCTCGGCGCCGCGCTCGCGACCGCGCGCACGCCCATCTTGATCGCCAGATCCTTCGCGACGCTCGCGACCGGACCCGGGCGGTAGCCGACGAGGACCACGCCCGGAACGTAGTCCGCCGCCTGCGCCGCTCCGGGCATCAGCGCTGCGCACACGGCGATCAGCGCAGCGATGCCCAGGACGAGCCTCGTTCGGCGGGCGGCGGGCATCGGGCGGAGTTTCGACATCGAACAGAGCACGGACTCGGCTTGCGTCTGCGGCGGCCGCCGGCAGACGCTTAAGACATCATCAGGCCCCCAAAGTTTCCCTCGCCCAGTAACGGTAGCGCCCCGGTGACCTCGCACTTCTTTCCCCGCGACGAGTACTTCATGCGCCTCGCCCTGCGCGAGGCGACGCGCGCGGTCGAGCACGACGATGTCCCGATCGGAGCTGTGGTGGTGCGCGAAGGTGAGGTCATCGGCGCGGGCCACAACGAGCGCGAGGTGCGCGATGACCCAACGGCCCACGCGGAGATGATCGCGTTGCGCGAGGCCGCCCGCTCGCTCGGGAGCTGGCGCGTGCTCGACACCGCCATGTACATCACGCTCGAGCCGTGCGCGATGTGCGCGGGCGCGATCGTGCTCGCGCGCGTGCCGCGGGTGGTGTTCGGGACCCGCGACCCGAAGGCCGGAGCCGCCGGAAGCGTCCTCAACGTGCTCGACGAACCGCGACTCAATCACCGTCCGCAGGTCCAGTCCGGCCTCCTGGCGGACGAGTCCGCGGAGCTGCTGCGCGCCTTCTTCGCGACCCGGCGCTGAGCTTCGATCGCCGCGCCTCGGGGTTCCACCGTCGTCGTCTAACGTGTCCGTGCGCGTGCCCGGAGAGGTGGCAGAGCGGTTGAATGCGCCGGTCTCGAAAACCGGTATGGGCGGTTCCGTCCATCGAGGGTTCGAATCCCTCCCTCTCCGTTCCCCAGCTGGACGTCCGCGTTCCCGCGGGCGGCGGTTCGCGAGCGCGATCGCCGCGGCGATCCTCGTGCTCACGCTCGCTGCCGCGCTCGCGCGCGCCGACGGCGACCCCGCGAGCGACGTGCTGCTCGCTGAGAATGTCTTCTATCCCTACAGCCCGCCGGTTTCGGACAGCCTTCAGAGGACGCTGAACGCCGAGACCGCGGCGGCCGGTGCTGCGGGCTTTCGGATCAAGGTCGCGCTGATCCACTCACCGCTGGACCTCGGCGCGATCCCGAGGCTGTTCGACAGGCCGCAGCAGTACGCGAACTTCCTGGAGCGGGAGATCGACTTTCAATCGAAATATCCCTTGCTGGTCGTGATGCCGGACGGCTACGGCGTCCAGGACCTGAGCGCCGTCGCGGCCGCTGCCGCCGCGTCGCTCGCCAGGCCGGCGGGAAGCGAGAGCGATCAGCTCGCGCGCGCCGCGATCAGCGCCGTCGGAGCACTCGCGGCCGCGACGGGCGACCGGATCGGAACCGGCGAGAACTCATCGACTGCCGGCAACGGCGAGACGACGCTGGTCCTGGTCGCCCTTGCATTCGGGGCGCTCGCCGCGGCAGCCGCGGTGATCGGACTTCGCAGTCGGGGGCGGTCGTTGTGGAGCGGTCGAGCCCCGTCGGGCGGTCGCTTCGCGCCGGCCGCGCGACCGAGCTCGGGCGCGCGCGACACGTTCGCCTTCGGCTGGGGTGGCGGGGCGCTCCAACCGATGCATGTGGTTGGGCTGGTCCTGATCCTCGGTGGGCTGGTGTGGGCGGTCCCGCGGGGCCTCGAGTTCTACGGCCTGAGCCCGGTGGACGTAGGCTACGACCTCGACCAGCCGCCGTTGCTGCTCGTGCTGGTCGGTGCCTGGCTCTGGTACCGGAGCCGTCGCCGGTGATCCTCCCCCAGATTCAGATCGCCCGCGCGCACTGGGTGCTCGGCGCTCTGTTCCTGGCGATCGTGCTGGAGGAGTACGTGCCGCTGATCGGTCGCGACGGCCCTCCGGCTCGACCCAGCTCGCTGGTGGTGCCGTGGGCGCTGATGCTGGGTGGGGCCGGCGTATGGGCCACGGTCGTGTTCGCCGACGTCGTGCACGACATGCTCGTGCACTTCGTGTGGGGGGACGTTCTGTTCGCCGCGGGGTCGCTCGAGCTGGCCCGCCGCCGCGGCGTGTACGAACGGCCGTGGCTCGATCTCGTGCTGCCGCTTGCCTTCCTGAGCTGCGGCGTGCTGTTCATCGTCCACGTGCTGATCGATCCATCCGGGCAGGGAGCGCACTGGCACCTCACGATGGGGATCCTGCTGACCGCGGCGGGGATCCTCGACCTCGTTCGCGTGCGACGGCCCCGTGCGTTCGTGATTCCGCTCGCGTTGTTGCCGTTGACGGGGTTCGCGCTGGCGCTGATCGCGATTCCCGTGGCGGCCGCGTCATGAGGCTCCGCGCCCCGGCGCGGCGCGGACCACGCGCGCTCCTGATCGCGGGATGCGCACTCGTGCTGTTCCTCGCAGTTCCTTCGTCGGCCGGCGCCCACGCCGTTCTCGTCCAGTCGACCCCGCGATGGGGCGCAGTGCTGGGCGCGACGCCGCGGGCGATCACGTTGGTGTACGACGAGCCCGTGGTCCCTACGTACGCGCGGGTCGCAGTGGTGAGCGCTGGCGGCGAGGACCTGGCCGGGGCCCTACGCGTGGCCGGCGACGTGGTGAATGTGCCGCTGCGGCCAGGCGGCGCGGGCAGCTACACGGTGCGCTGGAGGATGGTCGCCACCCCGGACGGCCACGTGACCGAGGGCGCGTTCAGCTTCGGCGTGCGGGCGAAGCCCTCGCCGCCGGCGCCGCTGAGCGGGGTGAGCGTTCCGGTGGCGCCCGAGCTGCTCGCCTGGCTCCAGTTCCTGGGCGTGGTGCTGGCCGGTGGCACGCTGACGTTCCGCGCGCTCGTGTTGGCGCCCGCAGCGAGGATCCTCGGCGAGCGCGGCGAACGTGAGGCGTCGGTTGCGATCTGGATCGGGGTGGCGGGGGCGGTGCTGGCGCTGCACGCCGGGCTGCTCGCGTTCCTCGTCGGCGCCTATCCGATCGTGGGCGGCGGGCTGCTCAACGTCATCAACACGCAGATCATCCCGATCCGCGTCGGCACGCACCTCGGCCAGGCCTGGACGTTGATGACCTTCGCCTGGCTCGGGGTGCTGGCGCTGCTCGTCGGCGCGTGGGTCACGCCGCGAAAGCGCGAGCCACTGCTCGCGAGCGCGGGGCTGCTGTCGCTCGCGATCGCGTTCGGCATCAGCTGGGCC
>Ga0187766_10001115_pt1 | contig 15635 bp, 12 predicted proteins | sample 0216_QUI02_MP05__4_FD_132971 | JGI IMG/M metagenome (GOLD analysis project Ga0187766, IMG submission 132971) | Tropical peat soil microbial communities from peatlands in Department of Meta, Colombia - 0216_QUI02_MP05_20_MG | ecosystem: Environmental > Terrestrial > Soil > Wetlands > Peat ... | reverse complement strand
TGACCCCTACCTTACCCCTCCCCCAGTTGCCTGTTGCGATGGCGTTGTTCAGCTTGTCTGTTATGATCCCTGTTCTGATCGCCGCGCCGACCACGTTCCCTCCTCTCTTCTGCCCCGTCCTTTCCAGCTGGTACTTCATGTCCCTGACGAGGTTGCGGAAGGCGGTCCTGAACAGGTCAGCGAGCATCTGGCCCGCGAATTTGATCACCTTGTTGCCGTAGTGGTCCTTGTCGTCAGCTTCGATCCATCCAAGCCTGAGCTCCAGCAGCTTGCACGCGGCCTCCCCCAGGAACATTGACTTGTCGAAGCGCTTGTCCTCTGTCTTGCCTAGGTGAGGAAGGAGACCCCAGTCAAGCATGGACTGGGCGCGCTTGACCCTGAACTCTTCCAGCATGCCGTGCGCGACCCTGTTGCCGATGAACACAAGCGCGTCCTTCTCTGTGGGGGCCTCCGCTGCCTTGTCGAAGGAGACTTCCAGGAGGTCCTGGATTTCGGCCTTCGGTGACACGGCGTCGGCGATGTCCTTGTCAGATTTTATCCCGAGGGCGCGCATGACGATCACGTAGGGGAGGTCCACCGGGCAGCTCGGGACCTTGACGTTGATGGCGCCGTCTTGCTTCAGAGTGAGCTCCAGCTTCGAGCGGTAGCCGACCACCGAGGAGTAGACCCTGGACTTGTAGGTCACAGTCCCCGATAGCTTCTCGGCGTCCACGAGTATCTTGTTCGGTGAGAGGTCCTCGAGCCCTACGATCACGCGCTCTGCTCCGTGGATTATGAAGTAGCCACCGGGATCGTTGGGGTCCTCACCCGACTCGATGAGCTGTTCTTTGGAGCGGTTCGAGAGCTGGCAGAGTTCCGACTTCACCATAACGGGAAGGTCGCCGATGTGCTGGCGTGTGGTGTCTCTGGGGAGTCCCTCTTCCTCTATCGTCATTTCGAGGAGGATCGGAGCAGAATAGGTGAGGTTCCTCAGGCGGGCTTCCATCGGGAGAATGCTGCTCACCGAGCCGTCGATCTCGACGACGCGCGGCGAGCCAAGAGTGAGCCTTCCGAACTTGATCTTGTAGGGGGTGCTTACTGTTTCGATTTCGACTTCGCCTATTTCGTCGACTATGTTCTGGAGCCCCCTCGTCACGAACTCGTTGTAGCTGTTGAGGTGCTGCCTAGCGACACCCTCCCTCTGCAGGAGGTCGCTCAGGATGACCCAGGAGTTTGACGTCGCTAACTGCTTGCTCAAGCCTAGCCCTCCACCACGTACCTGTAGTAGACGCTGGTCCCTGCGGTCTCGCTCCTACGAGTTATCCTGACGAAGTCGCCGGGCTTTGCCCCTATCTCCTTCACGATGGCGTCAGTGGATTGGATGTATGGAAACTGCGAAGAGGTTGCGTTGCATCTTGCCTTCACCTGCTCGGCTTCTTCCCTCGTCAGAAGTTCATGCTTTGGAATCAGAAAATGGGTGCTGACCTTGAAGGTGGGTACTTCTTCCTCCACCTTCTTCCGTCTTACCGGCTTCTTAGGTGCGGCTATGCCGCCAGACCTCCATTGATAGCACTAGCTACGTGGCGCGAACAATACACGGAACAGGGCCCCGTAGGGGGCCGAATTTCATCGCGTATTTAGATTTTACTAAGATGAGAAGCAGCATGGGTTTTCGGCATCGGGGGGTGCCCTCTGCGTGGCCAAAGAGCAGGAATCTTGCTCCGATTGACCAACGGGGCGGGTCTTGCACTGCGGCGGCGATCTAGACGCTCACGGATTCTGCCTCGTACACCGGAGTCCCTTCCTCCGCCCGAAGTACGATCCTCGAGAACTCCAGGTACAAACGCTTCGTTGTCGGACCCACGCCACCTGAGCCCACCTTGACTCCGCTGATGGAGCCCACGGAGAGAATCTCTGACTTTGTTCCCGACATGAAGACCTCGTCTGCGGTGGTCAGCTCGAAGGGCGTGACATCCCTCTCCTGCACCTCCAGACCGAGGTCGGAGCAGAGACGGATCACTCTTTCCCTCGTGATGCCGTGCAGAATCCCAGCGCCGTAGGAAGGCGTAGCGATCTTCCCGTTCTTTACGAGGAACACGTTGCTCACGGTAGCCTCTGACACGAACCCCCTCTGGTCGAGCAGAATGGCGTCGTCTGCCCCTGCGCCTGTCGCTTCGATCTTGGCAAGGACGCTGTTCATGTAGTTGAGTGACTTTATCTCGTGGGAGGTTGCGTCGACTCTGTCTCTCCTGTAGGAAGACACGATGACCCTGATCACCCTCGGCTCCCTGGGGCCGAGAACGCTCGCCATAGGCTCTGCGATGATGAACACAGTTGGGCTCTTGCAGAGCGAAGGGTCGACCCCCAGGTCCCCCGCGCCTCTGGTGATGACGAGCCTGACATAGGCGTCCCTGAGCTCATTTCTCCTGATGGTTTCGAGCACCGCCTCTGTCATCTCGTGCTTTGTGAGGGGAATCTTAAGGCGGATGCTCTTGGCGGAATCGTACAGCCTGTTGATGTGGTCAGCGAGCCTGAACACGCTCCCGTTGTAGGCCCTGATCCCCTCAAAGATGCCGTCGCCGTAAAGGAGCCCGTGGTCGAACACGGACACCACGGCCTTCGATTTCTCTAAGAACTCCCCATCCAGGTATATCTGCGGCTCCTTACCCAATAGGGAGGACCGAAATCGTAGCCGTTAAAATGGTTGCGTCAGTGCCCAGATTTGTTCAGCCTGCCGAAGACGTATGGCAGGACGCCCCCCGCTTCGAGATACTTCATCTCCACCTCGTTGTCAACTCTGGCGATGACCTTGAACTTCTTTTCTCCCGACTCCCCCCGTGCGACCACGTCGACCCACTCTTTCGGGCCCCGCAGAGACGAGATGCCGGAGACGTCAATGACTTCCTTGCCTGTCAATCCGAGCTGTTTGACCCCCTCCCCCTCTGCGAACTGGAAGGGGAGCACCCCCATTGCCACCAGGTTGCTTCTGTGTATCCTTTCGAAGCTTTCAGCGATTACTGCACGTACTCCGAGCAACTTTGGCGCCTTTGCAGCCCAGTCCCTCGAGCTCCCGGCGCCATACTGCCTCCCCGCAAGAACCACCAACGGGACATTCTCCTTCGCGTATTGCATGGCAGCGTCGTAGATGCTCATCACCGTACCGTCAGGGAGGTGAGAAGTGTACCCCCCTTCCTTCCCCTCGGCGAGGCCGTTCCTCAGCCTGATGTTGCTGAACCCACCTCGCACCATCACCTCGTGGTTCCCCCTCCTGCTGCCGTAGGTGGACATCTGAAGCAGGCCGACCCCGTGCTCTTTCAAGTAGATTCCCGCCGGGCTGTCGACGATGATGGTGCCAGCCGGGGATATGTGGTCGGTGGTGACCTTGTCCCCAAGGACGGCGAGGACGCGAGCGCCCGATATGTCCTTCTTCGAGGATGTGGACATCGAAGCCTCGAACCAGGGTGGGTACCTGATGTATGTGGAGGAGTCGTCCCAATGGTACACCTCGTCCTCGAAAGACGCGAGCTTTTCCCAGCGTTCATCCCCCTTCATTGCGTCGGCGTAGCGCCTTGCGTAGAGGTCAGAGGAGAGGGAGGCTTGGACGGTCTTCTTCACCTCTTGGAGAGTTGGCCACAAATCCTTGAGGTAGAGGAACCTCCCGTCCTTCCCCTTACCCAGAGGAGTGGAGGCGAAGTCGAAGTCAATCCTGCCGGCGAGAGCGTACGCGACCACAAGCATTGGAGACATGAGGAAGGCGCCCTTCACCAGCGGGTGGATCCTTCCATCGAAGTTTCTGTTGCCGGAGAGGACGGCAACGGCATAGATGTCCCGCTCCTTGATGGCCTTCTCTGTTTCTGGCGCAAGGGGACCCGAATTGCCAATACAGGTGGTGCACCCGTATCCTACCAGGACGAATTCCAGCCTGTCAAGGTAGGGGAGGAGCCCAGAGTTCTGCAGATAATCTGTGACGACCGTAGAGCCCGGGGCCAGGCTCGGCTTCACCCAGGGCTTGACAGTCAGCCCCTCTTCTACCGCGCGCTTTGCCATCAGGCCGGCACCGACCATGACCGTGGGGTTCGAGGTGTTGGTGCAACTCGTGATCGCTGCAATCACTACTGAACCATCCCCTAGCCCCGAGTGGATGGGGCCGTCTTCTTCGAGCATGAGCTGACTCCGAGTCGCCACCGACGAGGCTGGACTCGACGTCGGGGGAGTCTTACGTTGAAGGAGCGAGCGCGCAAAGACTGGGACCGAAACCAGCGCGTGCCTCTCTTCAGGATTCCTTGGACCGGCGATGGAGGATTCGATCTTGTCGAGCTCCATGCGTATGACTTCCGAATAATGCGGCTCGATGTCGGACACGAAGAAACCAAATCTTCTCGCATAGGCAGAAACCATCTCGACGTGCGCCTTCGGCCTTGCCGTGGCTGTGAGGTAGGAGAGTGTGGCGTCATCGATAGGGAAGAATCCCGCAGTGGCCCCGTATTCGGGGGACATGTTGCCGATCGTAGCCCTGTCAGGGACAGAGAGCTGACCGTACCCCTCTCCGAAGTACTCGACGAAAGCCCCTACCACGTTCTTCTCCCTGAGCCTTTCGGTGACGGCGAGCACAAGGTCTGTTGGAGTGACTCCCTCGCGCAGTGCCCCCGTGAACTGCACCCCAAAGACCTTGGGAATGGGCATGTGGTATGGCTCCCCCAGCATTACCGCCTCGGCCTCTATGCCCCCGACGCCCCATCCGAGGACGCCGAGTCCATTGACCATTGTGGTGTGGGAGTCAGTGCCCACAAGGGTGTCGGGGAACACCTCCGAGTCCCTAGAGGTGACAACCTGCGACAGGTACTCCAGGTTGAACTGGTGGCAGATCCCCCTGCCCGGCGGGAACACTCGCATCCCCTTGAACGCAGACTGGGCCCACTTGAGGAGGGAATAGCGTTCCGAGTTTCTTTCATACTCTTTTTCGAGGTTCACGGCGAACGCCATGTCGTTCCCCCACGCATCGACCTGGATCGAATGGTCAATCACTAGGTCGACCGGCACCCTAGAGTTGATCGTGCTTGTCTGCATGCCTTTCTTTCGAGCTGCGTCCCTCATGGCAGCAAGATCTACCACGAGCGGAACGCCGGTGTAATCTTGAAGGAGGACCCTCTGAGGCATGAAGGGGGTCTCGGTGTCTATCGACTTCGGCCACTGGGCGAGGGCGTGGGCGGCTTCAAGAGCCCCTGGAACACGCCCCGAATGGCGGACAGCATTCTCGAGGAGGACGCGAATCGAATAGGGGAGTTTCTCCACGTCGTACCCCATGTCTTTCAGCTTCAGGACGCTGTAGGCTACTGCCGATCCCGAAGGAGTTCCAAGGTTTTCTCTGGTGCTGTCAAACCTTTCAAGAGTCATGGATAGGAAAAAGCCAGCCGAGGCTGCCGCTATTTGAAGATAGATTTGTGCTAGTCGGGTTCGTGGCTCAACCCCTCCGTTGTTTCTGGCCCCTCCTCCACTCTTCTTCCGCGCAGCAGAGAAGGCACGATAGCGGCGGTATTGATTGCCGTCAGCACGAGGAAGAGGTTGTCGAGGGCCCCAGAAAACTTAGACGCGTTGGCTGTGATTGTGTTGAGGGCTCCCTCGGAAGTTATGATTTGGGTTATCAGCCCGTAGGGGAGGTAGAGAGTCAGGACGAGGATGACTATGTTGAAGCTCAGAACGAACCCGATGTTGAAGAAGGTAGCCCTGAACCCGGACGCGATCCCCCTGCGATGCGCGGGCACGGAACCCATGGCCGAACTCATGTTTGGTGAGTTGAAGAGCCCCATGCCTGCCCCACCGAGCAGCAGGAAGGCAAAGAGCGCGGTATACGAGGTGTCCGGGGTGAGGGTCGACATTGCGACCAGCGCCACGCTGAACACAGCCAGGCCAGCAGTGGCAAAGGGCCGAGTCCCGTACTTGTCAGACAGCCTTCCGCTAAGGGGGGCTAGGAGTAGCATGGCCACGTCGAAGGGAATAATGGATATTCCCGCCTGCAGCGGAGAGAAGCCCTTCACGAGCTGAAGATACAGGCTGATCAGAAGCAAGAACGCACCCCACGACATGGAATTGATCATCTGGGCGGTCACCGCCCCCGTGAATTCTCGTATGCGCAGGAGGCTGAGGTCCAGGAGCGGTGCCACGCGCCTGCCTTCAACCCGTACGAACACGACGAGGCTCGCCACAGAGATCAACCCCAGGGCAGCAGTCAAATCAGATTCACCGATACCGTAGGCGGCTGTTGTGAGGGAGAGGAGGAGCAAGGTGATGAAGGCTGTAAAGGCGATGAACCCTGGCCAGTCCATGGGCGCCCTCCGCTCCGGTTTGTTCTGCTCGTGCAACCGAATGTGCGCCCAGAGCGTCCCAAAGATGCCGACAGGTATGTTCACGTAGAAGAGGAACCTCCAATCGAGGAAAGCGAGGATGAGGCCGCTGAGGGTCAGGCCGAACATGGAACCTGCCCTGAAGGCAACGGAATTGATTCCGAGGCCAGTTCCCAGCTCCCCGCGGGGGAAGGCGTCTGTGATGATGGCGGCGCTGTTTGAGAAGAGTGCGGCGGACCCTAGCCCCTGGAAGATCCTCGACGCTATGAAGAAGTCGGGGGACGGCGACAGGGAAGTCAAGAGGGAGCCAACGGTGAAGATTGCGAAGCCGATGTTGTACACCTTGACGCGGCCATACATGTCACTGACCCTTCCGAGGAAGAGAAGTGCGACAGTGCTCCCAATGGTGTAAGCTTGTGTGAACCAGATGGCCTGCTCCGCGTCTGCCCGGAGAGAGGCGGCCACGGTGGGGAGCCCGATGACGACGATCCTGCTGTCGATGCCCGACATGAGCACCCCGACTGTCGTCACGGTCAATACGGTCCACTTGTACTGCAAATCACACTGCCCCGAGAATTGGATTCTAACCGCAGCCCCGGCCGAGCCGTGTTAAGTGTTGCCCGTTCAGGAAAATTCAATTAGTGATGGAGGCCTAAAGCATCAAATTGGAGGAACAAAGCTGAACCACCTTTCGAAGGAGAAGAGCCCGTACCTTCTAGAGCACGCGTCGAATCCTGTTGACTGGTGGTCGTGGGGCAAGGAGGCGTTTGGGAAGGCAAAGAACGACAACAAGCCAATCTTCCTAAGCATTGGCTATTCAACATGCCATTGGTGTCATCAGCTCGCCCGGGAATCCTTCGAGGACCCGAAAACAGCTGCATTCATCAACAAGAACTTCATCCCGATCAAGGTCGATAGGGAGGAGAGACCGGAGGTCGACGCCTACTACATGGGCGCGGTGCAGGTCATGACTGGTGGAGGAGGATGGCCACTCAGCGTCTTCCTCACGCCTGACCTGAAGCCGTTCTACGGGGGCACCTACTTCCCCCCGGAGCCTCGGTACGGGATGCCCAGCTTCATGCAGGTCCTTGAGTTCGTTTCAAACCTCTGGAAGGAGAAGCGTGATGAAGTAGTAGCAAATTCTCAGCAGGTGCTCAATGCGATAACACCTACAGCCCCCAAGGAAAGGACGGAGCTTGGGAAGGCGGTTCTGGACGAGGGGTACTCAACCCTGGTGTCTTCCTTTGACCCCGAGCATGGGGGGTTTGGGGGGGCACCGAAATTCCCCCTGCCCGGCGCGCTAGGATTCCTTCTGAGGTATCAGCGCCGAACGGGGAAGGAGCTTGCCCTCAAGGCGGTCCTGAAGACTCTTGACGAGATGATGTCCGGTGGCATCAGGGACCACCTGGGCGGGGGGTTTCACAGGTATTCGACGGACAGGGTATGGCTCGTGCCGCACTTCGAAAAGATGCTCTATGATAACGCGCTGTTGGCGAGGGTCTACACCGAGGCCTACCAGCTGACGCGAAAGGAAGAGTATGCCGATGTGGTCAGGGAGACGCTTGGCTGGATTCGGAGGGAAATGAAAGATCGCGGAGGGGGATTCTATTCGGCTCAGGACGCGGACACGACCCAGGGAGAGGGGTACTACTACACCTGGACTCCGGAAGAGGTGGAGGATGCCGGCGGATACGCGGCGGGCGCGACCTTCTGTCGTCTGTATGGGGTCACCAAGACAGGGAATTTCGAAGGACGGTCGATCCTGCATCTCGACCCGCACTCCTCGCTGACCATGGTGGAAAGGTCCGAAGCAGCCAAGGTCAAGGGGGCCCTTTACGAGACGAGGTGCAAGCGCCCCAGGCCGGCGACGGACAACAAAGTGCTGACATCCTGGAACGGGATGGCCATCTCCGCATTCGCCTTCGCAAGCGTGGTGCTCGATGAGCCTGAATTTGCAGACCAGGCGGCCGGGGCGGCTCGCTTTGTGTTAGACAAAATGAGCATTCAAGGAAGGTTGCTGAGAAGGTACGCCGGGGGTGAGGCGGCCCTGGAGGGCACCCTGGAGGACTACGCCTTTTTCATACAAGGGCTGATTGACCTGTTCGAGGCTACGTCCGAGCCGACATGGCTCGAAGAAGCCATGAGGCTCACCGAAGGGATGATAGCGCAGTACGAAGACGGTGATGGAGGTGGTTTCTACCTCACTGTCTCACCCGACCCTGTTCGGCTCAAGGAGAGCTACGATGGGCCCACCCCGTCGGGGAACTCGATAGCTGTTCTCGACCTCATCCGCCTGTCGGAGCTTGCAGGAGACGCGGGCTTCAGAGAAACGGCAGAACGCGCCCTGGAGGCGTTCGCGGGGGAAGTCCAAGGGCAACCCTCTGCACACGCAGTGATGCTTGTAGGGCTGGATCTACTACTTAACGGGTCCAAGGAGATAGTGATCTGCGCCTCCAGTAGGGCGGCCAAGCAGATGAAAGCAGAAGTCTATCGAACGTTCATCCCAGACAAAGTGGTGCTCACGGCCACTCCAGCAACCTATGGACGGCTCTCCAAGGTTAGCGCCCTGCTTGAAGGCCGGAAGCCCGGCTCGAAGCCCATGGCATTCGTCTGTCAGAACTTCGCCTGCAAGCTCCCCGCTGATTCCGTCGAGGCGCTTCGCGACCGGCTTGCCGGATGACAGGACTAGTGTTTTAACGCCCTCGGGAGTGGCCAGGGTCAGGCGGGCAGTTTGTGGGAGATCAGGGGGCTCTTTGGGAACGAGTACGCGATGGAACAGGCCATAGAGGAGCTGAAAAAGCACCAGGGGTACCAGTGGACGGTCCTGGACAGGAGAAATCTCTCGATAAGGTTCGAGAAAAGGAACGCTGAGACCGAGGAGCTGGTAAGACGGACCCTCGAGATGTACCATGGCTTCGCTGAGCACGAGGGGCCGCTTGGAGAGTACGACCGGTTGGGGCGTGAACAGAAGGAAAAGAAACTGAAAAAGGAAGAGAAGAAGAAGGGGGCCGGGAAGTGAAGAACGTACCTCGGTTAGCGGTAGGCAGAGTAGACGCTCGGATAATCCGAGATGAGCGCTAGGTTCAGCGCAAGGACGTTGACGTAGGGGTCGCCTGTCACGAAGAGGGTGTACTCCACGTGGGCCATCACCAGATCTGTGAGTGCGCCCTCTGAGATGCCTGTCGCATTGTGTATGCTACTGATCTGACTAAGGGCGTCTTGGAGCGGAATGTCCGGGTCGACCCCGGAGGCGGACGCATTGAGGGGGTTGCTCTCGTTCCTCGCGTGGAAGAATATGGAAAGCGTGAACCCGTTGTCTATGTAATATGAACCGACAGTCCTGTTTCCGACCTGCACGAGGCTGCCATTGGCCTGGTAGGGGAACGCCACCTGGGCGATGCCAGTGATCACGAGTGGGAACAACAGGCCGCAGACAACCATGGACAGGATCGCGATGGCCAGCACCGGCCTGTACACACTCCCCTTCTTTGGTTCTGAGGACAAGCTGTTACCCCTAGAGCGCTCCTATCAGAAGGTCGATGAGCTTGATCCCTACGAAGGGGACGATGACACCGCCGACCCCGTACACGAGGACGTTCTTGATGAAAAGCGTCATCGTGTCGGAGGGCTTGAAAGCAACCCCCCTCATGGCGAGTGGAATGAGCATGGGGATTATGATGGCATTGAAGATGAGGGCGGACAGCACAGCGGTCTGGAGTCCGAGCCCAAGGATGTTCAGCGACTGAAGCGCCGGGATGGTCGTCGCGAACATCACGGGGAGTATAGCGAAGTACTTCGCGACATCGTTCGATATGCTGAATGCAGTCACCGCTCCCCTGGTCATGAGGAGCTGTTTTCCGAGGAGCACGACGTCGATTATCTTGGCTGGGTTTGATTCTAGGTCGACCATGTTTGCCGCCTCCTTGGCGGCCCCCGTTCCAGAGTTCATCGCGAGCCCTACGTCTGCAACCGCAAGCGCCGGGGCGTCGTTCGTCCCGTCCCCAATCATCGCGACGACTCTGGTCTGCGCCTGCTCATTCTGAACGATCCGGTACTTGTCCTCCGGCTTGGCCTGGGGAACGAACTCGTCGATGCCCACCTCGGCCGCGATGCTCTTAGCTGTCAGAGGCTGATCCCCCGTTATCATCACAGGTCTGATTCCCATGGCCTTGACCGCCTGGATCTTCTCTTTGGTACCAACCTTCAGGATGTCCTTCAACCTGATCACGCCTATCAAACTGTGGTCGCGTGCCACCGCCATTGGAGTATCCCCCTGGGCTGAGATCCCTTCTACCATCATTGTGAATCCGTCGGGGACGCCGAATCCCGCCCCGATCATCGAGTCCGGAGCACCCTTGATGATCTCCGTCTCCTCGGGCGAGAGATGCATCCCTCTGTCGCTCTCCTCCTCGAGGAAGAATTTCCTGCGGACCCTGGCGCGGCCCCCCTTCGGCAGGATGAAGCTAGATCCGCGACGGAGCATTACCCCGCTCGTCCTGGTATTGGCCGAGAATTCGTAGATCTCCGAAAGGCTCAGAGCGTTCAACTCCCTGGGGACGTACCCTTTCTCGTAAGCGAGCCTGATTACGCTCCGTCCCTCCGGTGTATCGTCGTACCAAGACGAGAGGAAAGCAGCTTCTCCAACTTCTCTCTCGGTGTGCCCTTCGAATGGAATCAATTCAACGGCCTGCCTGTTGCCGACAGTGATAGTCCCCGTCTTGTCCAGAAGAATGACGTCCGTGTCCCCGGCCGTCTCAATCGCCTTTCCAGACTTGGCGACAACTTTTCTTTCATACAGCCTGGTGATCCCGGAGAGCCCGATGGCGGGGAGAAGAGCCCCAATAGTGGTTGGGAGCAAGCAAACGTAGAGCGCTATCAGGACAGAGAGATCTGCGCCAAGGCCAAGGGTCACCGAGAGTCCCAGCATCGTTGCTATTAGGATGGTGAATATCGCTGACAGGCCGAAGAGGACCATGGTGATTGCTACTTCGTTCGGGGTCTTCGGCCGCTTCGAAGCCTCCACCATCCGGACCATCTGGTCCAGGTAGCTCTCCCCGGGGTTCACCATTATGCGAGCGGTCATGGTATCGCTGACCACCTTCGATCCACCAATCAGGCTGTCCCCAGGGGCCTTCCTTACGGGGGCAGACTCCCCCGTGACAAGAGACTCGTCGACCATTGCTATCCCTTCTAGGACCTCGGCGTCGACGGGGACGACATCGTTCTTCTCCAGAAGGATCAGATCCCCCCTGGCCAGCTGCTTCGACGTCGAAATCTCCACGCGCCTCTCCCAACCTTCCGTGACCACCTTCTTGCAGGGCACCTCCGTCTCGAGCTGCCTCAGGCTGCTGGCTGTATTCTTCGCCTGCTGCTCCGCCAGAGAATCTGAAAGAGTGCTGAACCAGACGGTGATGAGGAGTATGGCGGCAACCTCGACGTAGAACACACGGTCCGATGGGCTGGCCACGCCAGAGAAGGCGTAGGGATCGATGGCCATTGCCGCCACGATGAAGAAAGTGAGCTCTACAATTAGCATCACAGGGTTCGCAAGCAGCGACGCAGGGCTCAGCCTGATCACCGAGTCGACGAGCGTCCTCCGGTTGAGGAGCGAGGGCCTTCTAGGGAGCCTGACCCGCCCAAGCACCCCGCTCACGCCCCGGGTTTGACTAGCCAAGGAAGTTCACCATGCCCTGGAACAGGGCCAGAAGTGGGCCGAGGATCAGGAACGGGAAGAAAGTGAGGACGACAAGGAGCAATATGGCTCCGACAAGGACCACGGAGAACGTGTTGCTGTCTGTCTTTAGGGTCACTTCGCTGCTTCTTTTGCGCCCGATCATGGACCCCGAAAGGGCCAGCAGTATCGCGATGGGACCGTAGCGCCCTACGAAAATGACAGCAGCAGTGGCGACGTTGAAGAAGGGAGTGTTAGCGGCTGTCCCCAGGAAGTCGGACCCGTTGTTGGCGGCCGAGCTCGTGAACTCGTAGAGGATCTGCGTGAAGCCCACTGAGCTGGGGAGGGAACTGAAGCCAGGGATGGCGCTGACAGCGTTCGTTGCGTAGGCAAGCACGGTGGGGACCAGGATGATGATGGGATGAATGAGGAAGGCAACCATCACCAACTTGACGTCTCGAGCGTTGATTTTCATTCCGAGATACTCAGGTGTACGCCCCGTCATGAGGCCGACTACGAAAACTGTGATGATGATGTACATGATCATGTACATCACGCCCACCCCCTTCCCGCCCGGGGTAGCCTGGATCAGCATCCCCATGAATGCCGAGAAGATTCCGAGTGGGTGTATCCCCGAAAGGGAAGCGTTGACAGAACCTGTGGTAACGGCGGTGGTGACGACCGTCCAGAAGGTCGAGAAGAATCCCCCAAAGCGCGTTTCCAGGCCAGGGCCTACCGTGGGGAGGCTGGGGATGAACGCTATGACTAGGTCGATCGCGAAAAGCCCGTATGTCGCAATGAGGACTGGTCTTGTCTCTTTCACCTTTCCGAGGAGCCGACCGAACACGAAGACAAGAGCCGTAGGGAGGAGAAGCATCAGGTAGATCTGGATGATGTCAGTGGCCGGGGTTGGGTTCTGGAGGGGGTAGGCGGAATTCGCCCCGAAGTACCCGCCCCCGTTGGTACCCAGTTGCATTATCGAGACGAGGGAGGCAATGGGGCCGGCGTAGACGACCTGGGAAGCTCCTTCTATCGTCTTGTAGGCGTTGTATCCTTCGAGCGTTTGTGGGATTCCCAGGGCCACAAGGACGATGGCCGCTATGAAGCAAAGGGGAAGCATGATCCGGGTTAGAGAACGGACAAAATCGACGTAGAAGTTCCCCATGTGGGTCGAGCCGGCGCGGAGACCCCTTACCATAGCAACAAGCGCGCAGATCCCCGTGGCAGCTGAGGTGAACTGAAGGAACTGGATGGCGCCCATCTGTGAGAAGTAGGAGAGGCTGACCTCCCCGGCATAGTGCTGGAGATTGGTGTTCGTCGCGAATGAGACCACGGTGTTGAGTGAAAGGTCCCAGCTCAGGCCTGGGTATCCCTGAGGGTTGAGAGGGAGGCTTCCCTGGAACGTGAGAATCAGGAAGGCAATGGCCATCTGGGCGATGTTTACGAAAAGAGCGGCAAGGAAGTACTCCTTCCACCCCATCGTGACGCTGGCGTTGACGCCTACCAGCCGGTAGACCCGCCTCTCTATTGGGTCGAGGAATCTGTCGAGTTTGGTGGATTCGCCGTTGTAGACGCGTACTATGTATGGCGCCAGGTAGTTACCCGACAGAAGGGCTGCGCCCAGAATAGCGATAACAGTAGTTGCCTGAAGTCCATCGATCAACTATCTCAGAATCCATTGGGTCTCCAGTACCTCTCGCTTCAAGAATTCCGTGCCGAACCTAACGGGGCTTTGAATCGCCGTTGAATCGCGGACCCTTGTGGGTGTGGAGGACTATGGCGCTCACGGTACTCTTGACACCGTGAATCTTGAGAATCTTGTTCTTCAGCGTGTCCCGGAACTCCTCGATGTCCGCAGCTGATACAAGCGTCACTATGTCGAACTCCCCGGTCACTTCGTAGAGCTCCTCGACGTTCGGGAGCTTATTTAGCGCCTCGACTACTTCGTCCATCGTGGGAGAATCCACGAAGATGTCCACGAATGCAAGCAGTCGAGCCAAACGACATTACCGACGAATCGGCGCCCTTCCGGTCGAGGATATATACGTTGCGAGAATCGACCGTAATTTGCCCATTTCGTGACTTGCCACGGATAAATAACGAGCGGGTCGTGGGCGCCACCGGATGGAGGCTCTCATCTGGATATTGGCCGTGGTGTTTGCGGTCTCCTTCCTTTCCAATGTGACCCCGTTCGTAGGAGCTTCCTACACGCTGCTGGCGACCCTCTACCTCACGCTCATCGGCCCCACTCCATTCAATTTTGTGGCGGTGGCCATCGTCTCTGCCCTCGGTGCGACAGTAGCAAAGTTGGTCATTTACTTTGGCGCCTTCGAATTCAAGGGCTCGCTTCTCAAGAACAAGAACGTGAGACTCCTAGGCAAGTACTCCTCTTCTGACGCATTCTACCTCGCGCTCTTCGTTACTGCACTACTCCCCGTTTTCCCCTTTGACGACTACATCTACATAGGCGCCGGTGCGGTCTCGGCCAGCCTCCGGCTGATGCTAGGAGTCACAGTCGTCGCAAAGGCAATCAAGAGCGTGGTTGAAATCGCCCTCGAGTACACCATCCTCAGAAGCCTTTCTGACCTGCTCGGATTTCACAGGGTCGACCTCACGCTACTCCTTACGGCTGCCTTCATCGTGATCGGAGTTGTGGTGTACAAGGTCGACTGGGAGGGGGTGTATGCCCGACTGAGAGGAAAGTCGGGGTCAGCTGCTTCTCAACCCCTCCCCGCAGTCGGCGTATGAGATGGAGCGGTCGTCGCTCGCAATAGATCACTCGTTCTCGTATATGGCAGAGATAACCTGGCCGGCAGCGAGAGACCCCACAACCCGCTCAGACAAAGCGAATCAGAAGAACCCGTATAGTAATGTTCTGCTGCGAAGCCCAATGCTGAGATTCGCATCGCATTTGGCGCACCGTCCGCCACCGCCAAGTTCGGCGCTGCCCAACTCCAACACACCAAAGGCGCGTTGCACTTGGGACAATCTTTTACACCGGGTGCGACGAACTGGCCACAGTTCCAGCAGGAAGGCAATCCGGTTTGGCTCGGCATCTTCTGATATAAGCAGCGGAGCGCCACACCCAGAATCTGTAGGCCCCTCTCACGAGTAGGCGTATATCACACGTATCGCTAGAGCGAGAGGAGAAATTGGGAAACATGCTGAAGTGGGTGAGGCAACTGCAGAACCTGCTCGTCATCGTGGCGCTGGTGTTCGTAGTTCTAATACTGTATCCCTTCACCCCCTCTTCTTTCTCTTCACCTACTCCTCTGCAATACGTTGGGTATTTCGGGCTCCTTGCTGTCACCATTGCCGCTGTCCTTGTGTATTACCTCAGTCCATCGCAAAAAAAGTCTGGGGAACAGGTAAGTTACTGACTCAGGGTCAAAGAGACTGGAGCAGCACACGACAGAGAGCAAGGCGGACTCGGAGCAATTGGAATCCCCCAAGCCGCCACCGGAATAGCTCCGCACCTACTGCACACACGCAAACCCCGCACGGCAAGAGTCAAAACCAAACGATTATAGTCAGAATTCGGTGCCGGGCTTCCCGCTGCGGGGGTCGCCCAGCCTGGTCAACGGCGCGAGGCTTAGGACCTCGTCCCTCAGGGGTTCGTGGGTTCGAATCCCACCCCCCGCACT
>Ga0187766_10001112_pt1 | contig 15650 bp, 13 predicted proteins | sample 0216_QUI02_MP05__4_FD_132971 | JGI IMG/M metagenome (GOLD analysis project Ga0187766, IMG submission 132971) | Tropical peat soil microbial communities from peatlands in Department of Meta, Colombia - 0216_QUI02_MP05_20_MG | ecosystem: Environmental > Terrestrial > Soil > Wetlands > Peat ... | reverse complement strand
GCCGGACCTCGCCTCCGCGTACCTCACCAGGGGCCGCGCCTACGCGGCCTCCGGCCAGGGCGAGGCGGCGATCCGCGACCTGGGCGAGGCGATGCGGAGCGCACCGAACGCCTCGGCACCCCACTACGAGCTGGCCCGCCTGTACGCGGTGCGCGGCCGTGTACCCGAGGCGCAGGCCGCGTACCGTCGCGCACTGGAGCTCGAGCCCGGGCTCGAGAGTGCGCGCATCGAGCTGGCGGTTCTCTCCAACCAGCCGGTGGACCAGGGGATCTGGCGCCGGCGCATCGGGCGGCTCCAGGCCGCGGTGCGCGCCGAGCCCGGCGACGTCGAGGATCGGGAGGCGCTGGCTCGCACGTTCCTGGCCCAGGGCGCGATCACTTCGGCCGAGCGGGAGCTCGCGCAGATCCTCGAGCGGCCCCCGGGCCACGCCGAGGCGAACTTCCTGATGGCACGGATCCGCCTCGGGCAGGGCCGGGCCGACGAGGCGCTCGATCACCTGAAGACCGCGGTGCGGACCAATCCCTCCCACGTCGCCGCGCGAACGCTGCTGGCGCGACGACTCCTCGCCCGCGGTCAGCGCGAGCAGGCCGCGCTGCAGCTCGAGGCCGTGCTCCAGCTGGAGCCGTCGCGCCCCGACGCCCGGCTCGAGCTCGCCCGCCTCTACGCCCAGGACGGTCGGCTCGCCCGGGCCTCGGAGCTAGCGCGCCAGCTCCGGCGCGACGAGCCAGCGAGCCCGTCGGCGGCGGCGCTCGTGGGGACGGTGCTCCTGGCTCAGGGACGGCCGGGCGAGGCGGCGGAGGCCTTCGCGGCCGCGATCCGGCTGGACCCGGACCTCGTCGAGGCCCACCGCGGGCTCGGCCGCGCTCAGGAGGCGCTCGGTCAGAGTGAGCGCGCGGTCGCTGCCTACGAGCGGGCGCTGGCCCTCGACGCCAACGACGTGGGCTCGCTCACGAGCCTGGCGTCGATCCTGGCCGCGATGCCGACATCATCCGGGCGCGCGCTGATCCTGGCGACGCGCGCGGTCGCGCTCCGGCCGGACGCCGCCGAGACCCTGGACGCGCTCGGCTGGGTGCAGTACCGGCGCGGCGCCTACGTCGAGGCGGAGCGTGCCCTCGCCCGGGCGGTGGAGCGGGCGCCCGAGAGCGCGCTGCCGCGCTACCACCTCGGCATGGTCTACGTCCGGCTCGAGCGCTCGCGCGAGGCGGTCGTCGCGCTGCGCGAGGCGGCGCGCCTGGACGCCGGGCTCGCGCGGAGCGAGAAGCTCGACGAGCTCATCGTCGGGCTGGGAGGCTAGCGCCGTCCCGAGCGTCTCGCGCCGCGCTCCGCGTCACGGGCGCTCAGCAGTGCGGGCGCCCGGCCAGGGATCCGACGAGGGCCGCGCTCAGCTGCGCGGCCGCGTCGAGCGCCGGGCCGATGCCGTCCGGGCCGACCGGCACCGCGACGCGCGCGAGGAGGCTGTCGCCCCGCCGCGCCAGCAGGATCTCCGTGATCAGCGCCAGCCGGAAGCGCGCCTCGCTCGCGTAGGTCCGCTCCCCGATCTGGTACCAATACGCGACGATCACCCGCCGATCCCGGCGCGACACGGAGACCGCGCTGGCGCGGGCGGGTCCGGGAAGGCGCACCCGCTCCACGCGAGAAACGTCCCGCTCGGGGTAGATCCGGTTGATGGACGCCCGGCGCTCGGGATCGTCCTGCCGCGTGTAGAGCGCGACCGAGACCCAGGCGACCCGCGGTCCACTGCGGTACGCCCGGCGCATCGCGGCGACCCCGGCGGCGTCGATCGGCAGCGCCTCGTCGGGGATCCCGTCGCCGTCCGCCCACCCTGCCAGGCCCGAGGGTAGCGCGTCGAGGGTGGCGAACCCCGCGCATTCGCGCACGCGGGGCGCGAGGACGATCGAGCCCGCGGTCACCGCGAGCAGGGCCAGGACCGCGAGCAGCCGCGCGAGCACCTAGCCTCGCGAGCGCCCGCCGGCCGGGGCGGACGGCGTCAACAGACGGTCCTCGAGCAGGAGCAGGAGGATCGTGGCGAGGAACACGGTGGTGCCTCCGAACCGATGGATGACGTTCCCGAGGGCGATGCGGCCGAGCCAGTAGGCGGCCAGCGAGGTGAGGATCAGCCGGAGGACGTTGGCGGCCAGGCCTAGGGGAGCGGCCGAGAGCGCCAGCACGACCCGGACCGCGATCGGGCGCGGGTGCATCTCCGCGTAGGCGACCCCGAGCGCGATCAGCGCGGCGATGGCGGGGACGCTGCTGCACTCCTCCGCGACCTCGAGGGTCATGTTGGGGAGATGGAGCATCACGCCGTCCTGGAGCACCGGGACGCCGAGAGCGTGGAGCGCGGCCGCGGTGGCGGTGGCGTCGAACACGCGCGAAGGATAGGTGAGCGTCTTCAGCGCGAGATAGGGCAGCGGGACCATGAAGAACAGGTAGGCGAGCCCGATCCACACGCCACCCAGCACCGCGGGCCCGCCCACGACGAGGACGACCGCCAGGAGCGCGACCGGCAGGGAGGCCCGCGCGAGGAACGTCTCGCCGGTGAGCGTGCCGATGACGAGCGCGAGCAGGGCCAGCGTCAGCGTCGCGAGGCCCGCGACGGCGGCGGCCGCGCCGCCGTCGCGGGCCGGGGAGACGATCGCGTCTCGCCGCGTCCAGATCAGGTAGGCCGACAGCGCGGGCACCGCGAAACCGTGGGACTGGCTCGGGAAGCGCGCCCAGTCCGCGGCCATGCCCAGCAGCACCGGCGCGTAGAGCGCCAGCGTGCCGATCACGGCGATCGCGAGCGGGAGCCAGGCGCTTCCGTTCACGCGATCTGTTATATACCGGGCGCGCGTTCGGGACGGCAGCCCGTGTGCGCCGCCCGGCCTCTCGAGGCGGCTATCGGTCCGGGGTCTCGAGCATCCGGTCCAGCACGTTCCGGGTGATCCGCTGGGCCGCCTCGCTCACGCGGAGCGAGTGCCAGGCGGGCGCGTTGTAGCCGTCGAGGCCCCAGTTCCAGTACATCGAGCCGGTCGCGAAGACCAGCCCACGCCCCGGGCTCTCGCGGATCGTCGTGTCCGCGTACAGGACCTCGCCGCCGTGCGTGAACGGCGAGTGGGCGAGCCGGTGCGCGTCGGCCGGCCCGTCGCTGGCCATCGCGTCGACCTCGTAGCCGAGCAGGCCGGGCAGCCGCGCGCCGCTCCCCAGGCCCGTGCCGGCGAAGGCCCAGTGGCCCGGATCCGCGACGACGACGTCGCCGTCGACGGGATCCGCGAGATACATGACGCCGACCATCGAGGCCTCGGGCCGGGAGGTCGGCGCATCCCGCCAGCGACCGGTGGTGAGACGCGATCGGAGCGGATCCGAATCGCCGGCCGCGGGGTCCTCGCGAGGGGCCGCGCCCTTGTAGGCCACGATCGTGCGGTCCGGGACCCCGCGCGCGTCGGGCTCGAGGCGGATCTGCCAGAAGCAGGCGTTGGCGCCGAGGAAGGCCAGGTGGACGCCGCGGTCGCGCGCGGCCTCCACGTGCTCGCGCATCGCCCACGACCAGTACTCGTCGTGGCCGACCGAGAGGAAGACCCGGTGGTGGGCCACGGTGTCGGCGCGGCGATCCGTGTCGACGTCGGTGACGTAGCTCACGTCGTAGCCCAGCCGCTCGAGCCAGCGGAGCGTGTTGTACTCGAAGCGCCGCAGGAACTCCCCCGCGCCGTCGAGCCTGATCCCGTAGGGGCTCATCGCGTACGGGCGGTCGAAGGAGACCCGGCGCGCGGGCGGGCCCGGCCTGTTGAAGGCGTAGAGCGAGCGGCCGCCCCAGTTGTTGTAGGCCGCGAAGGTGGTCACGCTCGACTGGAAGACGATCGGCGCCGGGCGAGCGTCGTCGCGGAGCACAAAGACCACGTAGGCCTGCCGGGCCGATCGGCTCGCGGTGAGGCGCGCCAGGTAGATCCCGGTCGGCCAGGCCGTCGCGTCGTCGCGCGTCTCCAGGCGATAGGGGTCCTGCCAGTCGCACTCGACCAGGCCGGTGACCTCATCGGGGGCCGGGGTCGGCTGGAGGCGACCGGGACGTGACAGCGGGCCCGCGACGCGTCGAGCTCCGACGCCGCGGTACCAGCCCATGCGGAACACCTCGATCGTGTACGCGGGGTCCGCGGTGCTGACGAAGAGATCGATCGGGTCGCCGCGCTCGACGCTGGTGGCGGAGGCGTAGCCCTCGATCTCCCGGTCCAGCGCCGGACTCGTGATCTCCCAATCCGGCGAGCCCGGGCGCTCGTTCTCCCGGGCGATGGGATTCCTGGGCAGGTTTCCGGGTGAATTGCTCGGCGGATTGCCGGGCGGGCCAACCGCCGCGTCCGGGCTCTTGCTGGGCGGGAGGTGTCGCCCCGCCTCGCACCCGCCGAGCGCCGGCAGCACCGCCACCACGCTCGCGATGGCCAGGAGGCGGCGGGCCCGCGACGCGCGCGCCGCGGTCACGGCATCTCCGCCTCCGCGTCGTGGTCGAAGAGCCAGCCCCGCGCGGCGTACGGCTCCTCGTTCGAGAGCGCCGTGTAGCGGAGGTCGCGCGCCCGCTGCGCGGGGCCGTCGGGAAGGTGATAGGTCGTCGCGTTCGCGAACGAGCCCTTCTGCACCTTCGTGGCGCGCGGCTTACGGAGCGCCTCGTAGCGCTCGAGCCGCTCGGGCACCGCGTCGGCCGTCGCGTCGGCCAGGCAGCGCGCCAGCACCGCCGCGTCCTCGACGGCCTGACAGGCGCCCTGGGCCAGGAAGGGGAGCATCGCGTGCGCGGCGTCGCCGAGCAGCGTGACCCGTCCACGCGTCCACCGGTCGAGTGGCTCCCGATCGTAGAGCGCCCACCGGTACGTCTCGTCCACCGCGCCGATGATCTGGCGCACCAGTGGATGGAAGCCCGCGAACTCCTCGAGCGCGTCGGCCACGCGGCCGCGAGCGGACCACGACTCGATGCGCCAGTCTCCCGCCGGGCACACCGCCACGAAGTTCATGAGCCGTCCGCCCGCGACGTAGTAGTGCACGAAGTGCCGCTCGGGGCCGAGCCAGGCGTAGCCCAGCGTGGGCAGATCGAGGTGCGCGAGCCGCTCGACCGGCACCAGGCCCCGGTAGGCGGTGCTACCGGAGAAGCGCGGCGACTCGGGGCCGAAGAGGATCGCGCGGACCGCGGAGTGGATGCCGTCGGCCCCGACGACCGCGTCGGCTCGCACGGTGCCGCCGTCGGCCAGGCCGACGAGGACGCCGTCGGCCCCCTCGGTGAGCCCGGTGACCCGGCGCTCGAGCTCGAGCACGCCCGGCGGCAGCGCCTCCGCGAGCACCGCCAGGAGGTCCGGGCGGTAGAGGTGATAGTAGGGCGCGCCGAAGCGGCGCTCCACCACCTCGCCGAGCGGCTGGGTCCAGAGCACCCGGCCGTCGTCCCAGCGCCGGATCTCGGAGCGCACGGGTCGGACCGCGACCCGGGCCAGGCCGTCCGCCAGTCCGAGCCGGTGGAGGATCCGCGTGGCGTTCGGGGCCAGCTGGATGCCCGCCCCCACCTCGCGGAGTGCCGGGGCCTGCTCGAGCACGCGTACCGCGAGGCCCGCGCGCGCCAGGGTCAGCGCCGCGGTGAGGCCGCCGATGCCGGCGCCGATGACGACCACGTCCATGGCCACGCCATGGTCTCACAGGGGCCGCCGCCGCGGTGCTACCATGCCCAGCCATGCCGGCACGCACGGGGAAGGAGTTCCTCCAGGGGCTCCGGGACGACCGCCAGATCTGGGTGGGCGACGAGCGGGTGACCGACGTCGGCGCGCATCCTCTCCTCGCGGGCGCGGCGCGCTTCCTGGCCTCGCTCTACGACCTGCAGCACGAGGCGGCCGCGGTGTGCCTCGCGCCGGATCCGGAGACCGGGGAGCCGATCAGCGTGAGCCATCTGATCCCGCGCTCGCGCGCGGACCTGGCCCGGCGCCACGCCTGTCTCGAGCGGATCGCGGAGTGGAGCGTGGGGATCATGGGACGCACGCCCGACTACCTCAACGTGACCTTCGCGGGCTTCGCGGGGCGCGAGGACGAGTGGGCGGTGAACGGCAACGAGCGGGGCGCGGCCAACCTGGTCGCCTACCAGAAGCAGCTCGCGCGCCGCGACCTCTGCCTCACCCACACGCTCATCCATCCCACCGTGGACCGCGCCTGGGGCGACGCGCCGGCCGCGGGCAACGACGTCGCGGTGCGGAAGGTGGGCGAGACCGCCCACGGCATCGTGGTGCGCGGGGCGCGGATCCTGGCCACGCTGGCCCCGTTCGCCGACGACCTCGCGGTGTACCCGGCGGCGCCCCTGCCGTCGGGCGCCGACGCCTACGCGCTCTCCTTCTCGATCCCGATGGCCACGCCCGGCCTCAAGTTCCTCTGCCGCGACAGCATGAGCGCGCGGGGCGCGGTGGATCATCCGCTGTCGAGCCGGTTCGACGAGCAGGACGCCTTCGTGATCTTCGACGACGTGGAGATCCCGCGCGAGCGCCTGTTCGTCGACGGCAACCTGCCGGTCTACAACTCGGTGACCGCGTCCAGCTGGCCGCCCAACTTCATGCAGCAGACCTCGATCCGGGCCCAGACCAAGCTCGAGTTCGCGTGGGGCGTCGCGACGCGCATGGTGGAGGCGACCAACGGCCTCACCCCGGCGACGCGGGAGATGCTCGGTGAGGCGTGGAGCTATGCGGAGCTGACCCGCGCGGCGATCCAGGCCGCGGAGGACTCCGCGCACGAGTGGGGCAACGGGGTCTGGTTCCCGGCCGCCGAGCCGTTCCGCGCGTTGCGCGGCCTGCTGCCCCGCTGGTTCCCGCGCGTGAACGAGATCATCCGCGAGCTGGGCTCGCACAACCTGCTCGCCGCGCCCACCGCCGCGGTCCGGCGCGATCCCGCGCTGCGGCCGCTGATCGACCGCTACCTGCGCGGGGCGGGGCCGGTCTCCGCCGAGGAGCGCGTGCGGATCTTCCGCCTCGGGTGGGACTTCGCGGGCAGCGTGCTGGGCAGCCGTGGGGAGCAGTACGAGCGTTTCTACATCGGCTCGAGCGGCCGCTCCCTGCAGCGCGCGCACAACATGGCCTCGCCGGAGCGCGCCCGCCGACTCGTGGATCGCTTCATTCTGGAAGATCTCTCGTGACGACCGCGCTGACCGTGCTGATGCCGTTTCACACGCCGTTCTACGCGCCGCTCGCCGCGTCCGTCGCGCTGGGCCACTTCGCGGAGGAGGACCTGGACGTCACCGCGATGGCTGCGCCCGCCTTCGGCAAGGCCACCGTTCCCGCGCTGCTCGACGGCGACATCCAGGTGAGCCTGGGCGGGCTCATGCGGAGCTTCGAGCTGGCCGACCGGACCGGCGAGATCGTCGTGCACTTCGCCGAGGTGTGCAGCCGCAGCGGCTTCTTCCTCCTGAGCCGGCAGCCGCGGCCCGGGTTCCGTTGGTCGGACCTGGTCGGCAAGACCGTGGTCTCGTTCGCGGAGGCGCCCACGCCCTGGCAGTGCATGCTGACGGTCCTCCGCCGCAACGGCGTCGATCCCGCCGGGGTCAGGATCGAGCGCACGCTGCCGGGCCCGGACGCGGCCGCGGCGTTCCGCGCCGGTCACGGCGACTTCCTCGAGCAGCCGCAGCCGGTGGTGGAGCAGCTCCTGGCCGAGGGCGCCGGACACCTCGTCGCCTCGATGGGCGAGGCCACCGGTCCGGTCCCGTTCACCTCGTACATGACCACGCCCAGGTTCCTCGAGCGCGAGCCCGAGCTGCTCGTGCGCTTCACCCGTGCGGTCTACCGCACGCAGCGCTGGCTCGCCGGCCATCCGGCCGCGGAGATCGCCAAGGCCGTCGCCGGCGCCTTCCCGGAGACGGAGCCGGCGATCCTCGAGCGGGCGGTGGGCCGCTACCTCGGGCAGGGTACGTGGGCCCGCGACCCGCTGCTCCGCCGCGAGGGCTACGACTACCTCGAGCGCATCCTGCTGGAGGGCGGCTTCATCCGGCGCGGGCAGCCCTACGAGCGGCTGGTGGACACGGCCCTGGCCCGGCGCGCCATGACCGAGGTCGCCGCGCGCGGCTGAGGCGGAGGCGCACGCCGCGCGCGTCGGCCGGCCCGCCCCTACTCGGGCAGGCCCTCGAGCGCGAAGAGCGCGATGAGCAGGCGGCTCGGCGTGCCCCACTGACCGAACCAGCGCTCGTAGATGGGCTGGATCTCCCCGGTCCGGTAGAGCCGCGCGAGGACCCGGTTCACCGCCAGGCGGAACGCGGGGTCTCCGCGCCGCAGCATCAGCCCGTACGGCTCGTACGAGAAGTAGCGGTTCATCAGGGCGAAGCGGGCGGGGTCCCCGCTCGCGAGCACGAGCCCGATCAGGATCGCGCGATCGGAGGCGTACGCGTCGGCGGACTTGCTCTCGATCGCGGCGAGCCCGTCCGCGTGGTCCTTGACCGCGATCAGCTGGACGCCACCGGGCCCGAGCGCGCCGATCACGTCCTTGAGCGTCCGCTCGGTCGTCGTCCCCGGGATCACCGCGATGCGGATGTCGCGGAACTCCCCCTCGGGGTCGGTCCCGGCGAGTACCAGCAGGCTGCCTCCGGTGATGAACGTGGTCAGGCTGAAGTCGACCTGCTCCTGGCGCGACAGCGTGTTGGTCGTCGAGCCGCACTCGAGGTCGATCGCGCCGTTGAGGAGCGCGGGCTGGCGCGTCTCCACATCGACCGGGACCCAGCGGATCTCCAGGTCCGGCATCGCGAGATCGTGCCGGATGCCGTCGACGACGCGCGAGCAGAGCTCGACCGAGTAGCCGGTGGGCTTGCCGTCGGCGCCGACGAACGAGAAGGGGACCGAGGAGGAGCGATAGCCCATCGAGATCGTCCGGGTCGCGCGGACGCGGTCGAGGGTGGGCGTGGTCATGGCGGAGCCGCCCGACGTCGACGCGCAGCCGGTGGACAAGGTCACCGCCGCGAGGGCGAGGCCGGTGAAGATCCGGGATGCTGGCATGGGAGCTCCTTCCCTCGCGGCGGGCTACCGCGCGCGAAGGCGGGTCGGGTCGTTGAAGGGCCCCGAGATCCGCACGATCTCGTTGAGTCCGAACACGCCGCTGCGGATGACCACGACGAAGAGGCTGCCCGCGAGCCCGGCCGCGCGCGTCTCGGCGTTGTCCGGGACGAACGCGATGCCCCGCGGGGCGTCGCCGTCGGTGAAGCGCGCGAAGCCGACCCGGCCAGCCGCCGCAGGCGTCGCGGAGTCGGCGGTGAGGGCGAAGATCTCGCCGCCCTGGCGGTCGGCGACGTAGACCAGCCCGGCCGGCCCCACCGCGAGCCCCTGCGCCAGTGGGCCCTCGAGTACGAGGCGCCGCTCGCCGCTCGGGCTCACGTGCCAGATCTCGCCCGGGCCCGCCTGCCAGGGCGCCTCCGCGTTGCCGTCCGCCCCGATCCACAGGTTGTCCCCCTCGTCGATGGCGAGCACGCGCGGCCGGAGGACCCGGACGTTGTCGAGGGCCTGCCCGGAGGCGTCGAGCCGGATCACCAGGCCGCGGTCGCGGTCGGCGACGTAGACGTGGCCCGCCGCGTTGACCGCGGTGCCCTCGGGCTGGACCAGCAGCGGCGGCAGGGTGGGCTCGCCCGGGGTGCCGCCGGCGAGGAACCGGGTCCCGCCACCGTCGAGGCGGTAGAGCACGCCGACGTGACGGTCGCGATCGAAGGTGGTCACGAGCAGGGTATGGCCGTCGCGGGCTCCCCCCACCTGGGCATTGATCAGCGGCGGACCGTGGAAGAAGCGCGCCTCGGTGGCGGGCGTCAGGCGCGCGCCGCCGACCGGGATGCGGTAGAGACAGGAGAGGTACTCGAACTCGCCGCCGCTGTACCGGCGGCCCGCCCTCGCCAGGTAGAGCGCGCCGGTGTGGTCCACCGTCAGCGTTGTCGTGGTCGGGATCCCGCGCCCGCGTGGGCTGTCCGGGGGGCCGAACCCCTCGCCGGTCACGTAGACCCGCGCCTGGAAGCCGGGCGGCAGCTCGATCTCGGCGCGGACCAGCGGGGGTACCGCCAGCTCGGCCAGGCCGACCGTGACCGCCAGCGCGAGCCAGGCTGCCACCCGGAAGGGCCGGAAGGGCCGATCGGTCATCAAGGGAGACTCTTCGTGGGGCGACTCTTCGTGGGGAGGGGACTCATCGCGGCCGCGCACTCGCGGGGGTCATGGTCCGACAGGCGCCCACCGCCGTCAAGTCCTCCCGGCGCGTGCCGCGATATTCCGAAATCCTTCAGGTTGTGTCCGATAATCTCCCCGCGGCCGGTGGGGCCTGTCCCGGCCCGAGGGAGGGCCGTTATGCGGTGGACGCGAGGAGCCGTGTCGACGCTGGTGGTCGTGCTCGGGGCGCCGCTCCTGGCGTGCGCCCAGGAACCGGTGAGCCGGGTCACGCTGGACGAGGCATTGCAGCTCGCCCTCCGGCAGAACCCGACCCTGCGCGCCCAGGCCGCGTCCCTCGACTCCACCAAGGCGGGCGAGATCACCGCGGGGCTGCGGCCGAACCCGACGGTGAACTTCCTCGCGGAGCAGTTCGGCGGCGGCTCGGCGAGCCAGACCCAGTACACGGTCAACGTGGGTCAGCCGATCGAGCTGGGCGGCAAGCGGCAGCGTCGGCTCGACTCGGCCCGCGCGGCCACGCGCGTGGCGGGCCACCAGCTCGACGACGTGCGCAGACAGACCGTGCTCGCGGTGAAGAGCGCGTTCGCGGGCGTGCTGATCGCGCGCGAGCAGCTGGCGCTCGCCGAGCAGAACCTCAAGACGCTCGACGACACCGAGCGCCTGCAGCGGCTGCGCGTCGAGAAGGGCGATCTCTCCGAGCTCGACCTGCTTCGCATCGAGGTGCAGCGCTTCACCTTCGAGCGTGACGCCAGCGACGCGCGGCAGGCGGTGCAGGCGGCCAAGATCGCACTCCGGGCCGCCGCGGGCAGCGACACCATCGCGCCCGAGTTCGAGGTGGTGGGCGAGCTCACGTTCAAGGAGGTTCCGCTCGATCGGACCCGGCTGATGCGGGCGGCCCTCGACAACCGGCCGGACCTGCGGGCCGCCGAGGCCGATCGGGAGCGCGCGCGGGCCGATCACCGGCTCGCCCGGGCCAACGCGTGGTGGGACATCACCCCGCAGGTGGAGTACCAGCGTATCGGCCCCGACAACACGATCGGCTTCGGCTTCAGCCTTCCGATCCGCATCTTCGACCGCAACCAGGGCGAGATCGCGCGCACCCAGGCCGAGGTGGCGAGGGTCGACGCGGTACGAGAAGCCGTCGCGCTCCAGGTGCTGGCCGCGGTCGACACCGACCTGGCGCTGGCCGCGACCCAGCGCGACCGCGTGACGCTGCTGCGGGACAACTACCTGCCGAAGGCCACGCGCGCCCGCGACACGGTGGACTACGCCTACCGCCGGGGTGGCGCGAGCCTCCTCGACTTCCTGGACGCGCAGCGGACGTATCGCGAGACCTCGCTGGCCCACCTCCAGGCGATCGGCGCGTATCTCTCGGCGGTGTATCAGCTCGAGGCCGACATCGGCCAGCCGCTGCTCGAGTGAGCCGGTCCGGCGCTGGCCGGGCTCACGCCACGCTCGGGGGCGCGATGAGCAGCTCCTCGACCGGCAGCCGGGCCTGGGTCCAGGCGGCGAGGCCGCCCTGGAGCGGGCGCACCCACCGCACCCCGCTCCGCTTCAGGCGTAGCGCCACCCGGGCGCTCGTGGCCTCGTTGGGTCAGGTGCAGTAGAGGACGACCTTCTTGGCGAGCGGGATCTCGGCCCGCCGCCGCTCGATGTCCTCCGCGTCGATCCAGATCGCGCCCGGGATCTTGTAGGGCGCGACGCCGACGTCGAGGGCGGAGCGGGTGTCGATCACGACGAAGTCGTCGTCTCCGGCGTCGATCAGCCGTTTCAGCTCGTCGGGCGCGATGCGCGCGATGCGCAGCTCCCGGAGGAAGCGGCGGCGCCGGTCGAACTTCACGACGATCCACGCGGTCAGCGCCACCCCGGCCACGAGCAGGCTCCAGTGGCCCACCCGCGCGGCCCAGTCCAGCAGGGGGGCGATCAGGGCGCTGGAGCTGTAGCCGACCGCGATCCACGCGCCGGCCCAGATGAGCGCCCCCGCGCTGTCCAGGACGACGAATGGTACGCGCCCGACCCCGACCACGCCGGCCAGCGGCGGCGCGATCGTGCTGAGCCCGGGCAGGAACTTGGCTCCCAGCAGGGTCCACTCGCCCTGGCGCATGAAGACGCCCTCGGTGCGGCGGATGCACGAGTCCGGCTCGAGCGACAGCCGGCACAGCACAGTGATGGCGGTCTTGCCCCGCCGCCGGCCCAGCTCGTACCACGCCACGTCGGGCAGCAGCGAGGCCACGAGGGCGACGGCCAGGGCCGGGAGCACATGCATCTGGCCCGTCTCGGCCAGCGCGCCGACCCCCATGAGCACCGGGACCGCGGGAATCGGCAGCCCGACCTGCTCGGCGAGGACGAAGCCGAACAGCATGAGGTGCCCGTAGCGCAGGAGCACGTCGAGGGGGCTATCCATCCCGGCATGATACCGTGCCGGGGAAGCCTAGACGCGGGAGGGGCGCTCCAGGCCGACCAGGTAGCCGTGACCCCGGACGGTGTGAATCAGCCGGGGCGAGCCCGGCATGTCGATCTTCTTGCGCAGGTGGCTCACGTGGACCTCAAGCAGGTTGAACAGCGTATCGAGGTCCGTCTCCCACACCCCCTCGGTGAGCTGGCTCCGGGCCACCACCTCGCCGGCGCGGCGCATCAGGATCGCGAGGATCGCGTACTCCTTCGGGGTGAGGTTCAGCCGGCGGCCCCCGCGGGTGACCTGCCGCGTGGTCGGGTCGAGGGTCAGATCGTCCACGCGCAGGACGGTGGGCCGCGTGATGTCCGAGCGCCGCAGCAGCGCGTGGATGCGCGCGAGCAGCTCCGAGAAGCCGAAGGGCTTGGTGAGGTAGTCGTCGGCTCCGTTGTTCAGGCCCTTCACGCGGTCCTCGATCGCGTCGCGCGCGGTCAGCATGAGCACCGGGGTGGAGATGCCTCGCGCCCGCAGGTCGCGGCAGACCGTGATCCCGTCCTTGTCGGGCAGGAGCCAGTCAAGCACGATGACGTCGTAGGTGTTGACCGCGGCCATCTCGTCGCCGGCCTCGCCGGTGTAGCCGACGTCGACGACGAAGCTCTCCTCGCGCAGGCCCTTCGCGAGGAGCTGCGCTCCCTTCCGATCGTCGTCGATGACCAGGATCCGCACGGCCGCAATGGTGCGCGCGGGTGCCTGAAGAATCACTTAAAAGGCGCTTGCGAACTATTCAGGATGGCTTCAGGACCGCGTCGGTAGGCTGACGGCATGGACGCGCGAATCGAACGCGCGCTGCCCGCGCTCGCGCTCGGCGTCTGCCTCCTGGCCGCCGCGTGTGGCCGAACCGACGCGCCCGCGACGACACCGGCACCGGCCGCGGCGAGCGACGGCGCGGCCAGCGTGGTGCGCATCCCGCCGGACTCGCCCCAGATGCGCCAGATCGTCGTCGCTCCGGTCGAGCAGGTCGCGATGCCGACCGACGAGCTGGTGGCGCCGGCGCGCGTGGCGATCAACCCCAACCGGATCTCGCGCGTGCTGCCCCCGGTGGGCGGCCGCGTGCTGAAGGTCCTGGTGAAGTTCGGCGACCGCGTCGAGCAGGGGCAGACGCTCGTGACGATGGACAGCCCCGACGCCGACGCGGCGGTGTCGACGTACCTGCAGGCCGTCTCGACCGAGCGCCAGACGAAGGCCGCGCTCCAGAAGGCGGACGGCGACCTGCGGCGCGCGCTCGACCTCTACGAGCACCGCGCGGTCGCGGAAAAGGACCTGCTGCAGGCCCAGAACGACCAGGCGACCGCTCGCTCCGCCTACGAGATCGCGCAGGCGGTGCGCGAGCAGGCCGCGCGCAAGCTGCAGGTGCTCGAGCTCAAGCCGGACGAGTTCCACCAGGCGGCCACGGTACGGGCGCCGATCAGCGGACAGGTGCTCGAGGTGAACGTGGCGCCCGGCGAGTACCGGGCCGCGATCTCGTTCCACACCGACACCACCGCGCCGCTCATGACGGTGGCCGACCTCAGCACGGTGTGGCTGGCCGCGGACGTGCCCGAGCCCTTCATCCGCTTCGTGCACGTGGGAGACACGGTGGCGATCAGCCTGGTCGCGTTCCCGGACGAGGTGCTGAGCGGGCGCGTGGCCCGCATCGGCGACGTGCTCGATGCGCAGACGCGCTCCCTCAAGGTGAGCGTGGAGCTGGCCAACCCGCAGGGCCGCTTCCGGCCCGACATGTACGGCACGATCCGGCACTCGGGGCCGCTGCGCCCGTCGCCGGTGGTGCCGTCGGCCGCGGTCATCCAGGAGTACGGGCGGTCGGTGGTCTTCCTGGAGCGCGCGCCCGGGCAGTTCGAGCGGCGGACCGTCACCACCGGGGTGCGCGCCGGCGACCGCGTCGCGGTGCGGACCGGGCTCGAGCCCGGCGATCGCGTGGTGGTGGACGGAGCGCTCCTGCTCAAGGGCCAGTAGGCGGCCGCGCGCCGGTCCCCGCGATGCTGAACGTCCTCCTCCGGTTCTCGCTCGAGCATCGGCCCCTCGTGCTCGCCCTGGCCCTCGGCATGGCGGTGGCGGGCGGGTGGGCCTTCCGCCTGCTCAAGCTCGAGGCCTACCCTGACATCTCGGACCCCGGCGTGGTGGTGATCACCCAGTACCCGGGCTTCGCGGCGGAGGAGGTCGAGCAGCAGGTCACGATCCCGATCGAGCGGGCGCTCAACAACACCCCGAACGTGATCGCGCGGCGCTCGCGGACGATCTTCGGCCTCTCGGTGGTCGAGCTCACGTTCGAGGACGGCACCAACGACTACTTCGCGCGGCAGGTGGTGCTCGAGAAGCTGCGCGACGCGAATCTCCCGGACGGGGTAACCCCCGGCCTCGGGCCGCTCTCCACCGGCATCAGCGAGTTCTACCGCTACGTGCTGAAGGGCGAGGGTTACGACGCCATGCAGCTGCGCGAGCTGCAGGACTGGGTGGTGGTCCCGCGGCTCCTGCAGGTGCCCGGCGTCGCCGACGTTGCGAACTTCGGCGGGCTGGTACGGCAGTACCAGATCGAGGTCGACCCGAAGTCGCTCACGAAGTACGGCCTGAGCGTGCGCCAGATCGCCGACGCGGTCCGCAACAACAATCGCAACGCGGGCGGATCGCTCCTGCGGCTCGGGCAGCAGTCGCTGGCCATCCGGGGCAGCGGGCTCATCCAGAACCAGGAGGACATCGGCGGCATCGTGCTCGACTCCCAGAAGGGCGTGCCGGTCTTCGTGCGCGACATCGGCCGGGCGACGGTGGGCAGCCTGCCCCAGACCGGGCTCTTCGGGCTGAACCGGGAGCGGGTGCCGGGCGGCGGCGTCGAGGGGATCGTGCTGATGCGCCGCTGGGAGAACCCGAGCGAGGTGCTCCGGGGCATCCACGCCGCGGTGGAGGACATCAACGCGACCCGGCTCCCCCAGGGCGTGCGGATCGTGCCGATCCACGACCGCACCGAGCTGGTGGACAACACGCTGCACACCGTGTCGCGAGTGCTGATCGAGGGCTTCGTGATCGTGCTCACGATCCTGCTCGTGTTCTTCGTGAACGTGCGCGCCGCGGTCCTCACCGCGCTGACCATCCCCCTCTCGCTGCTG
>Ga0187766_10001111_pt1 | contig 15652 bp, 15 predicted proteins | sample 0216_QUI02_MP05__4_FD_132971 | JGI IMG/M metagenome (GOLD analysis project Ga0187766, IMG submission 132971) | Tropical peat soil microbial communities from peatlands in Department of Meta, Colombia - 0216_QUI02_MP05_20_MG | ecosystem: Environmental > Terrestrial > Soil > Wetlands > Peat ... | reverse complement strand
GATCCATCGTCAGACGCTAAACCATTTAACATCAATAACTTATACAACTATTGGCGCTTACTTGCCGCGTCCACACCGATCCGGGGAGTTGCACCTCTATTGATACCGCACCGGAATTATCAGCGAACAGCATTCGCGCTTTGCGCGCTTGCAGTCGTAAAGCCTCGCCGAATCTCGAACCCGGCGGGGTAATCGATACGTGTGCCGTGGATGATGAAATGGCAGCGAGGTGCTCGCGACCGCCGCCGACCAAACGAAAGCCCCGTTGGTAGTGGGGGCGCCCAACGGGGCTACAAGGTGCAGACGCTCTCCAAGGGGAGGTGGGGAGCATCCGCTTGGGTGGGCGTCGATGCGGGAGACGTCATAAAACCCGCGTCCGTGGCGAGCTTCGCTCCCGCCAGTATTTAATCTACGGCGGACATGGCCAAAGAAAAGCCCCGCCGGTGTCCTGCCGATTGGCGGGACTTATTGAGACGGGCACGACCAATACGCCAAGAGCCCGGCGGTCGATCCCATTAGAACAAGGCGGCTAGTACGGTTGCCATTGGTAACAGCATCGCAACGATAATTGTGGCGGCGATGGACCTTATGACGGCCCCCATGCATCTATTATTGACGATGTCGGAGAGGCTCTGTCGCTCAGGCGGAATTTCGCCGCAGCGAAACTCCGGACCAATATCGAAGTGCCAACTCTATTGCATCAGCTTTCCGCGAAGACGCGAGAACTCGTCTTCGCTGATCGACCCCGATTTCTTCAGCCGATCCAGCTTCTCGATTTCGTCGGCGACGCTGAAGCCAACGACACGACGGAGTTCATCTTGAGCGTGACGAGACTGCTGGAGGTTTCGCTCCGTCATCCCGCGTCCTTGAGTGATGAGGTAGGCAAACACTCCAATATAGGGGAGCACTATCAAGAAAATTACCCAGATCGCCTTGCCCCAGCCACTAATGTCATGACGCCGGAAGAGATCGCCGATAACTGTTATGAACAGCCAAAACCATATGATGAACACGAATATCGTGAATGCATCGGCCAAGAAATTCGCGAAGCTGAACCCTCCTTCGAACGGCATGGCGATACTCCTCATGGTTTCCGACAACTGATCCCGACGTGGCCTCCAAGAGACGTGGCCTCCAAGAGATGTCGTTCAAAGCGCTCGGTGTTACGTACTGCATCGGTGTCGATCAGCGGAGTTGCCGAGGCATGATATGCCGGCCCTGAGACATTGCCGACACGTCGTTCGCGGCCCACTTAAATTGGCCCCCAGTTAGGCCATAAAAATACGAACGTTAGAAAGCCGGATACATGCGAGGTTCACGTTGTTGCTCCTCGAAGCAGGCCGCGTATGCTTTCTGGAAACCGCTGCTATATTCAGGATCCGTGGTAAACCGCGTCTCGTTCTTATAAGCTGAATGCTCGTAGCCTTCCCTTCCGGCATCGGCGAATCCGCTCAGGCAGCCGTCGACCCATCCGTCCGAGAATGCGGGACTGCTCCCCGGCGGGGGCACCTCTGGATTGACGAGCGTGGCGTCGCACGCGCTAAACAAACCGATACAGGCAGACAGCAGGGTACCAAAGGCCAATCGTCGAATTTCGACCATTCTTCACCTCACCGGTCGTCGGACGTTTGTGCTCCGGCGGAATTGCCCGCCCTACCGTGCAGAACGCTGCGAGGGTACCGATAGCCTGCTGAGGTATTCCGATCTCCCCCGCGACTTATTCGCCACCGCCGCGCCACGCGGCTCGTATCGGCTCAGAAATTCAAAGCGAGATACTGACACGATATGATAACGCGGGCCGATGGTGCTAGTGTCGCGAATCCGAAATTCGCCACAGCTGGGTGGCACCAAAGTGACAGGAACTTCATATCCACCACACTAGAGTGCAACGATATGATTGGCTTTCATTTGCCCCGACCGATCCCGATCCGGCGGGGCTTTTGTGTGAGCGCACGTCGAGTGGGATACCAGTATGCTCCTGATTCGCGCTGCACGGATGAGGGGTATACGAATTTCGCAAAGGTCAATTTGGTCGTGCCATAGGGGTAGGCGTTTATTTATGTCATGGTGTTGCCAAAGGATGTTGACTACTCATCGCCCCCACTTGGTTTCGCGCCCAAGAACGCCTATATCAAGAGATCGGTAGACACAAGCATTAGCCCGCCATGTGGTCTGCCAGCATCGATATTCTTCACTGATTACAATCTTCCAATCACGCCATCTTGAGCAGTTCGCTCGCACCAATCATCAGGAGGATCTAATATGCAAAGGCGCATCCTCATCCTTATGACCATTGGCGCTTTCGTTGGTACCCTCGCGCTCGTCGGAGGGTTGACCAACCGGACGTCCGCAGCAGACTCGCCTCAATTGCTTGCGCAAACGACGCCTCCGCCAGAGACAAATTCTCCACCGAGCGGAACGCTCACCCTCAAGGGCGGCAGCGTGGCACTTGGCATCGGCTACACCTGGGGCGGCGGCAACCTTGACTTCCAAGGTTCGCAGCATGCCTTCAAGGTATCCGGTCTCTCGGTCGTCAATGTCGGCGCTACTGAGATCACCGGCACTGGTCAGGTGTACAATCTGAAGAACCTTGCTGACTTCAACGGCGTTTACACCGCTGCGTCGGCCGGCGGTACCGTTGGCGCCGGAGGCAGCATAGCCTATTTGCGCAATCAGAATGGCGTCTTCCTCAAAATCACGTCGACCACCCAGGGACTCAATCTTCAACTCTCGGCCGACGGCGTGAAGTTCCAATTGCAATAGCTCGCACGAAGGTTCCGCCGCGTGCCGTCGAACATGGGGGCGGCTGCGGCGGAATGCCGTCCTGCATCGCCTGGTTTGTGCGGGCTGTTTGAGCAGAAGAGGCTAGCGCCGGCCACTCGCGATCCGATGCTCAGTTTCCACCTCGATTGGCCCGCACGACGTCCCCCAATCGCGCGGGTGCCTGCCTTCCGTATACCCCGTTAGAAACGCCCGAAATTGACCGCGCTACGCAATCTCAAATCTTGCGCGAAAAAGTCTCAAATCGCGCGCTAAGCTACACGCCAACCACTGCGAACCAGAAGCAACCCAAAGGATCAGGGTGGCGTTTTGTTGCAGCAAGAAGCGCATTAACTTGCCGGGATAAGTCATTGAGAGAATTGGGGCGAGCGATGGGACTTGAACCCACGACATCCAGATCCACAATCTGGCGCTCTAACCAACTGAGCTACGCCCGCCACCGAGCACCGCGAGCGGACCCGGGTGCAGGGAACGCACGTCTCTAATCCTTTGCCCCATAGGGGTCAAGCAGCAACGGGTTAATTGCGACGGAAATGCGTCGCGAGGCGATCGAGGGCCGCCTCCAGCACGTCGTTCTGCTTGCAGAAGGCGAAACGGGCGAAGTGAGCCGGTCCCTTCCCTTCGTAGAAGGCGCTTACCGGGATCGCGGTCACGCCGGCCTCGGTCGTAATGTGACGGCAGAATGCGATATCGTCGCCCTCAAAGCCAAGCGGTCGGAAATCGGCCGAGATGAAATAGGTACCCTCACAGGCGAGCACATCGAATCCCACCTCGCGAAGCCCAGTCGCAAAGTGATTGCGCTTTGCCTCGAGTTCATCGGCAAGGGTGGCGAAATAGCCGTCCTCCTTCCCAAGCCCGTAGGCGACTGCGCGCTGAAGATTGGGCGGGGTCGTGAAGGTGATGAATTGATGCGCCTTCGCGATCGGCTGAAGCAGCTCGGCCGACGCGGTGACGTAGCCGACCTTCCAACCCGTGAGCGAAAAGGTCTTGCCGGCAGAGCCGATCTTCAGGCACCGCGTGCGCATGCCCGGCATCGTTATAAGCGGAACGTGCTCGGCGCGATCGAAGACGAGATGCTCGTAAACCTCGTCGCAGACGGCATAGGCATCGTATCGATCGAGCAGCTCGGCAATGAAGGCCAATTCGGCACGCGTGAAGACCTTGGCCGCCGGATTCATCGGCGTGTTGAGCAGGATCAGCTTTGTCTTCTCTGAGAACGCTGCAGCAAGCGCATCACGCGGCAGCTCCCACTTCGGCGGTTCGAGCCGCACGAGCCGCGGAATGGCCCCTGCCCTGCGCACGATCGGCAAATAGCTATCGTAAAGCGGTTCGATCAGGACCACTTCGTCACCCGGCTCAATGAGGCCGAAAAGGCAACTCGCGAGCACTTCGGTCGCTCCTGAAGCAACCATGACCTCACGCTCCCAATCCACGTCCAATCCGTAAAAGCGTTTGCCATGGGCGGCGACTGCTTGGCGCAGCTCGGGCACCCCGAGCATCGGCGGGTATTGATTCGGCCGATCCTCGAGAAACGCCGATGCCTTTGCGCGCACATCCGTCGGTCCATTGCCGTCCGGAAAGCCCTGACCGAGATTGATCGAGCGATGCTGGATCGCAAGGCGCGACATCACCTCGAAAACGGTCGTGCCATACGCCGAGAGGGTCGAATTCGCGGGTTTCATGGCCTGCGGTCACCTTGTCGTTTGCAGTTGCTGGTTCATTACAACAAATGGCGGCGCCTGAGAAACCGTCTCATCCGCCAGAGACGGCGGAGGCATGACGCGCCGGGCAGCTTTCCCTTTACCCTTCGCAGGCGCTTGCGGCATAGTGCGGCCGCTTTTGAGAGGAGACATTATGCTGCAGCTTGCCGCCGGGCTTTCGCGCCTCGGCACCGAAACGGCGTTCGAGGTTTTGGCCCGGGCCAATGCGCTCGCCGCGCAAGGAAAAGACATCATCAATCTCGGCATCGGACAGCCGGACTTCAAAACGCCTGCGCACATTGTCGAGGCGGGACGCAAGGCGCTCAAGGACGGCCACCACGGCTACACCCCCGCGGCCGGCATTCCGGAACTGCGCGAGGCGGTCGCCGCTGACCTCAAACGCCGGCACGGCGTCGCGGTTGACCCGAATACCGTCCTCATCGTCCCGGGCGGCAAGGTGACGATGTTCTTTGCCATTCTGATGTTCGGGGAGCCGGGTGCAGAGATTCTCTATCCCAATCCGGGCTTTCCCATTTACGAGTCCGCGATCAATTTCACCGGCGCCAAGGCGGTTCCTATTCCACTCCACGAGGATACGGGCTTCTCCTTCAATGCCGACGAAGTGCTTTCCCGCCTCACGCCGAAGACTAGGCTCATCATCATCAACAGCCCCGCGAACCCAACAGGCGGTGCCGTGCCCAAAGCCGAGCTTGACAGGCTTGCGGCTGGCCTCGAAAGGCATCCGAACATCGCCGTCCTGTCGGACGAAATCTACAGCCAGATGCTCTATGACGGCCGTCAACATATAAGCATGCTCAGCTATGCCGCGCTCCGCGACCGCGTGATTCTCCTCGATGGCTGGAGCAAGACCTACGCAATGACGGGTTGGCGGATGGGATTCAGCGTCTGGCCCGCAACGCTCTTCCCCTACGCCGAGCGTCTCGCGGTCAACTGTCATTCTTGCGTGAATGCCGCGGCACAATACGCGGGTCTCGCGGCCCTTACCGGTCCGCAGGACAGCGTTGCCACGATGGTGAAGGCGTTCGATGAGCGCCGGCGCGTCATCGTGCGTGCCCTAAACCAATTGCCCGGATTTCGCTGCGTTGAGCCGGGCGGCGCCTTCTATGCCTTCCCGAACGTGAGCGGTACCGGCATGGATACGCGTGCGCTTCAGCAGAAACTTCTCGAGCAGGCGGGTGTTGCGACGATCGCGGGCACGAGTTTTGGGCGCCATGGCGAAGGCTATATCCGGTTCTCCTACGCCAACAGCACGGAGAACATCGAGAGGGCAATCGCGCGCATCCGTGCTTCCTTATCGAACGATTGAGCACCCAAGAAGCTTAATTCCCGAGCAAATGCACAAAAAGCAGGCAAAATATGGCCTGCTAATGTGCCCCTTTCCCTGAAAAAGGCGCACGGCACAACGGGTCCTCGGGCGTCGGCAATTGGCACGACCTATGCTTAAAAGCCGTGACCGCCGAGGCCGGCCTCGCAGCCGCTACCAAACCGATGGGGCGCGCCAATCGCTCTGGGAGCACTCGGCGCTCATCGCGCCACACATAGCCGCGCGAGGCGGGACGAAGGAGCGCCATGAAGAAGATCGAAGCCATCATCAAGCCATTCAAGCTCGACGAAGTGAAGGAAGCCCTCCACGAAATCGGCTTACAGGGCCTGACGGTGACCGAGGCCAAAGGCTTCGGCCGACAAAAAGGCCACACCGAACTCTATCGCGGCGCGGAATACGTCGTCGATTTTCTGCCCAAGGTGAAGATCGAGCTGGTCTTGGACGACGTCATGGTCGACCGCGCGATCGAGGCAATCCAGCAAGCGGCGCACACGGGTCGCATCGGTGACGGCAAGATATTCGTGACCAACGTCGAGGAGGCCATCCGGATCCGAACCGGCGAGCGCGGCAAGGACGCGATCTAGCGCCGGCTCGAGAAACGACTGGCTCATCCAGTCGGAAGAGGTCAAAGCGAATCGACGCCAGGCAAATTCGATCAAACCGCCTGGATTCACTTGCGACAATAAGGAAGGGATCAGACGATGTCGAAGAAGTTTGATAACGTTTTCAACGCAATTAAGGAACACGACGTCAAATACGTCGATTTCCGGTTCACCGATCCGCGCGGCAAGTGGCAGCATCTGAGCCACCCCGTCGCCAATTTCGACGAAAGCTTTCTCGAGGATGGCGTCATGTTCGATGGCTCGTCCATTGCCGGATGGAAGGCCATCAACGAGTCCGACATGACTCTGATGCCCGATCCCGACTCGGCGGCCCTCGACCCTTTCATGGCACAGCCGACTCTCGTCCTTGTCTGCGACGTGCTGGAGCCGACAACAGGAGAGGCATATAGCCGCGATCCCCGGTCAGCCGCAAAGCGCGCCGAGGCCTACCTCAAATCGAGCGGTATCGGCGACACGGCGTATTTCGGCCCCGAGGCGGAGTTCTTCGTGTTCGACGACGCGCGCTTCAAATCCGGCATGAACGAGCACTTCGTCTATCTGGACTCGGAAGAAGGACCCTATAACAGCGGACGGCAGTACGACGAGGGCAACTCCGGCCATCGTCCGCCCGTCAAAGGCGGGTACTTCCCCGTTCCGCCGGTCGATGCGTCCCAGGACATGCGCTCCGAGATGCTCGATGCGATCGCGGCCATGGGCGTGAAGGTCGAGAAGCACCACCACGAAGTGGCGCCAAGCCAGCACGAGCTGGGCATCATGTTCAGCACACTTCTCAAAACCGCCGACGCGATGCAGATTTACAAGTATTGCGTTCAGATGGTGGCGCACTCCTACGGCAAGACGGCCACCTTCATGCCGAAGCCGGTCTACGGCGACAATGGCTCCGGCATGCACACGCACCAGTCGATCTGGAAGGGCGGCAAGCCGCTCTTCGCCGGCTCGGGCTACGCCGATCTTTCGGAAACCGCACTCTACTACATCGGCGGCATCATCAAGCACGCCCGCGCCATCAACGCCTTCACCAACCCGACGACGAACAGCTACAAGCGCTTGATACCGGGATTTGAAGCACCCGTGCTGCTTGCCTATTCGGCCCGCAACCGATCGGCTTCATGCCGTATTCCGTTCGTGTCGAGCCCGAAGGGCAAGCGCGTCGAGGTTCGCTTTCCCGACCCCGCCTGTAATCCGTATCTCGGCTTCGCGGCGATGCTCATGGCGGGGATCGACGGCATCCTGAACAAGGTCCATCCGGGCGATCCGATGGACAAGAACCTCTACGACCTGCCGCCGGCCGAACTCAAGGAGGTCCCCACTGTGTGTGCATCGCTGCGTGAGGCACTTCAGAACCTCGACGCCGACCGCGCCTTCCTCAAGAAGGGTGACGTGTTCTCGGACGACCTGATCGACTCCTACATGGATTTGCGGATGGAAGAAGTGCACCGCTTCGAGCATACGCCGCATCCGGTGGAATTCGACATGTACTACAGCGTCTGATCCCGGCGTCGGATGTGCCGTTGGGCGCATCCGACGTTTCAGACGACGAGGGCCGCCTGGCGCCAGGCGGCCCTTTTTCTTGGCCCAGGCCGGTTCGAATTTCGCGCCAAATCGGGCCCTCCTTCGTGGTTTCGACCTGTGCCGAAGGGCCGTTAGCTTCTATGATCCCGGTGCGTGCAGTTATCGACTTGGCGCGAGCGTCCCGGTCGAGCGGGTCGTCGAGTGGCGGCATGAAAGAGAGCTTGCAAAAAAGTCTATCTCAGCTGGAACGCGTGGGCCGAGGCGGACAGGCGACCGCACGCGATTGGAGCGGGCTTTTTCGCGCCGCCATCGAAGGCTGGGTGCGCGACCGTGCAGCCAGCATGGGTGCCGCAATCGCCTATTACACCGTTTTTTCTTTAACCCCGATCCTGATCCTGATCATCGCAATCGCTGGATTCGTTTACGGGAAGCGGGCGGCCGCTGGTGCGGTGATTGAAGAAGTCGCCGATCTCGTGGGAAAGGAAAGTGCGGGTGCGGTGCACGCCTTGCTGCGCAGTGCCAACGAAACGGCCTCGGGCATCTTGGCGACTGTTATCGGTATTGCGGCCCTTCTCGTCGCGGCCACGGGTGTGTTCGGCGAACTTCAGGCGGCCTTGAACGTCATATGGAAAGTTCGCCCGGTCGCGCGCAAAGGCAAGGCCGCCGGGCTTTGGAATATCGTGAGGAAGCGGCTTCGCAGCCTGGCCCTTATCATGATGATCGGCGCGCTGCTGGCCGCTTCGCTGGCATTGAACACGGCACTTGCCGCGTTCCGCCATTATTTCAACGGCGTGCTGCCGAACCTTGCGACCATCCTGCATGTGCTCGAATTCGCGACCTCGTTCGGAATGACGACCGTGCTCTTCGCGATGATGTTCAAGGTGCTGCCGGATGCGCCAGTCGAGTGGCGCGACGTGTGGATCGGTGCGGCGGTCACGGCGCTCTTGTTCACGATCGGCAAATACTTCATCAGCCTCTATGTTGGCAGCAGTGGGGTTAAGTCCGCTTACCACGCGGCAGGCGCCCTCGTGCTGATTCTCGTGTGGATCTATTATTCCGCGCAAATTCTTCTGTTCGGGGCGGAGTTTGCCAAAGCCTACGGCGACTTCCGGCGAGCGAAGCGGGCCGCCACGTCGCCGGAGGAAAAAGTGCTAGAGGCGTCCGCCGGATAGTTGGTCGCGCAACGCTTCGAAATCGCGGCGATGCTCGCCGTCATGCTCGAGAATTTTCAAGACGAGCCCATCGATCGATAACTCGCCGACTCCTTCCAGCGTCCCGACCCTCGATCGGTCCGCCGGCGTAAGTGCTGCAAGTCGGCGCACGATCTCGACACGCGCATTGGCAAAGCCGATGAGGGCCGCCTTGAAATCCTGAGCGAGATAATCCCGCTCGGCCGCAAGCTTTGCCCCGTCGATATCTGGCAGTGCGGGATTCGTCTCCGAGAGCATACGCTCGATGCGAACGGAAAAACCGTCCGCATCGATGTCGCGCAAGTGGCAGGCATGTTCGACGAACGAGAACCCGCCATTTTCATCCCGGGTCGTCCATTGGCTCGCGCGAACCGAATTCGCCGCGGTTTCGAGATGTCCGGGCATCGCCGACAGCTCCTGGAGCGTCGCCGCAAGCACGTTCCGGTTCATCTCACCTTCAGACGGGCGCTCGAACCTCGTCTTGCGCATAGCCACCTCTCCCTTGCCTATACCGCTATCTTGCGCGGCCGTCCCTCTTCATCGATCGCGACGTAAGTGTAGTTGCCCTCGGTCACCAGGATGCGGTTCGATTCGTGTCGCCGGATAACCCAGGTCTCGACATGCACGGTGATCGAGGTCGTGCCGATTTTGATGAGATCGGCATAGACGCAAACCACGTCACCGACGAAGACCGGCTTTTTGAAGGTCATCGCGTCGACCGCGACAGTCACTGTTCGGCCTTTCGCAACTTTCGATGCGAAGATTCCTCCCCCAATATCCATTTGTCCGAGGACCCAGCCGCCGAAGATATCGCCGCTTTGATTGGTGTCGGCCGGCATCGCGAGCGTGCGAATCGAAAGTTCGCCGCGCGGCTCATGACCGTGTTTGTGTGCCTTTTCCATCGACGTCTCCGCGTCAGTCGGGCGGTATTGCCGGCGTGAGCGTCTGACTCATTTCGACGACGAGCTTGTCGTAGAGATCGTGCTGATCGGCGGCATAGTCGAATTGCGCCGTCGCGAAAGTCTCGGGTAGATTGCAGCTTCGTGCGTCGTTTTCGCAATGCGCGACAAATTTATAATAGAATATCCGGTTGTCGAATGTACCGGAAGCGACCGCCCAATCGTCTCTCGCGGCGCGATAAGTCACTATGGCCGAGGGATGCTGCTGTTTGTCCCGTTCGAGGAACCGATCGAGATAGGCATTTGCGTCGCGATAATCGGAGGAATTGTAGTCACCGCCCAAGATCACCTCGGCCGCTCCGTCGTTCGATTTGAGCACATCACGGTCGGCAGCGCCGGGAATCTCAGCGTCCTTGTTCGGATCGTCTTCAGGCTTCGGATCGTCTACCGGGCGGAATATCGTGAATAGGTCACCCGGATATTTGATGGACAGGCCATCCCACCGGCTGCTGTCGAGAGTAGCGTCCAGGTCCTGGGCACGCGCCGGCGCGAAGGCTGCGATGAAGATGACTAAAATCGAAACAGGTGCTGATTTGATCGGGAGGATGGCCATATTGCGATTTTTTCTGCTGTCACCGGAGCGGTCCTGATCACCCCAAAATCAAGAATCCGTCGCACGTTTCACCCACTACATTTTGTGGAATGCACTGCAATATGCTACAGCATACCCTTGAAGTGAGCAATTGCCGCCTCCATAATGCAGGCCATGCCAGACCTTTTTGATACCGGCTCTCGCGGCCCCGGTAAGGGGAAGGGAGATGCCAGCTACACGGCCAAGGACATCGAGGTCCTCGAAGGTCTCGAGCCCGTGCGCCGGCGCCCCGGCATGTATATCGGCGGCACCGATGAGCGCGCAATGCACCATCTCGTGGCCGAACTTCTCGATAACGCGATGGACGAGGTCGTCGCCGGTCATGCGAGCTGGATCGAGATCGACCTCGAGGCCGACAACTTCGTCGCGGTGCGCGACAACGGGCGCGGCATACCGACCGACAAGCATCCCAAATTCAGGGACAAGTCCGCACTCGAAGTCATCCTCACCACACTTCATTCCGGCGGCAAGTTCTCCGACAAAGTTTACGACACCGCAGGCGGGCTCCACGGCGTCGGACTTTCGGTTGTGAATGCACTTGCCGACAAACTCACCGTCGAGGTGGCGCGCGACCGCAAGCTCTGGGTCCAGGAATATTCGAGAGGCAAACCCAAGGGCAAACTCAAGGAGGCCGGCGGCGTCTCGAACCGCCGGGGTACCGTGGTGCGCTTTCACGCCGATCCGGAAATTTTCGGCGCAAGTGCCCATTTCAGGCCCGAGCGGCTCTATCGCATGGCGCGCTCGAAGGCATATCTTACGCGCGTCGTCGAAATCAGGTGGAAATGCGCGGAGGCGCTTCTCAAAGGCGTTGAGGGTATTCCCGCCGAAGAGACGATCCATTTTCCAGGCGGCCTCCAGGATTATCTGGCGGCAACCCTTGAGGAACGCAAAACGATCACAGCACTTCCCTTCGCAGGTGAGGCGAAATTCTCGGACGGACAGGGGCGCGTCGAATGGGCGATCGCTTGGCCCCTCGATGGCGAGGGATTCTGCAACTCCTACTGCAATGCCATTCCGACGCCGGAAGGTGGAAGCCACGAGCTCGGGCTGCGCAGCGCGCTTGCCCGCTCGATGCGCGCCTATGGCGAACTCCTGGGCAATCGCAAGGCAAAACAGATCACCGCCGAAGACGTCGTCGACGGCGCTGCCACGATGCTTTCGCTTTTCGTGCGCAATCCTAGCTTTCAAGGCCAAACCAAAGAGAAGCTATCGATGCCGGAGGCGGCAAAGCTTGTCGAACAGCATCTCAAGGATCATTTCGATCATTGGCTGTCGGCCGATCCCGCGACATCGAAAACACTTCTCGATGCGATCGTCGAGCGTGCGGAGGAGCGTCAGCGCCGCCGCGAGGCGCGGGAACTCAATCGCAAGACAGCGACGCGCAATTTGCGTTTGCCCGGCAAGCTCGCGGACTGCGCGCGTCGTTCATCCGACGACACCGAGATTTTCTTGGTCGAAGGCGATTCGGCCGGTGGCTCGGCCAAGCAGGCGCGCGACCGCGAAACGCAAGCCGTGCTGCCGCTACGCGGCAAAATCCTGAACGTGGCGAGCGCATCCGCGGAGAAGCTTCGCGGCAATCAGGAGATCGCCGATCTCGCTCAGGCACTCGGTTGCGGCGTCGGTGCCCACTACAGCTCCGACAAATTGCGATACGACCGCGTCATCATCATGACCGATGCGGACGTGGACGGCGCGCACATCGCCTCGCTCCTCATGACGTTTTTCTACAAGGAAATGCGCGGCCTCATCGAGGACGGCCGACTGTTCCTAGCACTACCTCCGCTCTACCGCCTGAGCCAGGGCGGCAAGGTCGTCTATGCGCGCGACGACAAGCACAAGGAGGAACTCTTGAAGAAGGAATTTGGCGCGCGCGGCAAAGTCGAGGTCAGCCGCTTCAAGGGCCTTGGCGAGATGCCGCCGGCTCAGCTTCGTGAGACGACGATGAACGCAAAGACGCGAACCCTACTTCAGGTTCAGCTCCCCAATGGGCACGCCAAATCGAAGGAATTGAATGCGAGCCAGACGGCCGCACTCGTGGAACAGCTCATGGGTCGCAAACCCGAGCTGCGCATGGCGTTCATCCAAGAGAACGCGCGTTTCGTCAAGGAGATCGACGTTTAACGCCGCGGGGATCGATCCTCCCCGCTTCGTATGATGGCGCGAGCAACCCTCAGCCCCGCCGCTTGAAATTCCGGCCGAGGACGGTCAGCGAGAATATCTCGAAGAGAAGTTGAGCCCCGACCATCGCCGTGTTGGAGGTCGGATCGTATTGCGGGGCCACCTCCACCACATCGCCGCCGACGACGTCGATCCCTTTGAGGCCGTGGAGGATTAGTTGCGCCTCGCGTGGCGTCAGCCCGCCCGCCTCCGGTGTTCCGGTGCCGGGTGCGTAGGCCGGATCGAGCCCGTCCACGTCGAACGAGATATAGGTGGGTCCGTCGCCCACGACCTCGCGCGCCTTCGCGATGACCCCGTCCACGCCCATTCGGACGACATCCTCGATGTGGAGCACGGTCATGCCGGAATCGTAGGAAAATTCCCAGATGAATTCGGCCGGTCCTCGGATGCCGATCTGAATCGTGCGCTCTGGGTCGAGCGCCCCTTCGAGGACCGCTAGACGAAATGGCCCGCCGTGGTTGAATTTCGAGCCGTCATACTCCCCACCCGTGTCGCAGTGGGCATCGAAATGGACGAGTCCGACCGGCCGCTCCCGGCCAAGCGCCTTCAGGATCGGAAAGGTCACGGAGTGATCGCCGCCGACGGACAGCGGAATCACGCCACCCGCGTGGATGCGCCGATAAAACTTCTCGATGTCCTCGATGCAGCTTTCGAGGCTGAAGCGTGAGCGCATGGGTACATCGCCGATATCGGCCACCTGGCACTCAGCGCGGGGCACCACCTTGAGCGCATGATTGTAGGGGCCGATGCGCTCAACCGTGCGTACCGCCCGCGGCCCAAGTCGCGCGCCCGCGCGATTGGTGACGCCAAGGTCCATCGGCACGCCGACGAGTGCGACGTCGAGTCCGCCGAAATTGGGCGATTCGGGCGCCTCGGGCCGGTAAGGTGCGTCGAGGAACGTCGAGACGTCCGCGTAGGGCAGCCGCCGGCTTTCCGAGTCCTTAAAGACCAGCGAGACGACCTTGCGGAATTCGGGGTCGAATACGTCGCTGGCCTTGGCATCCCCGTATTTGGCGCGCAGGGCCGCAAGCTTCTGTTTGTCGTACACGGCAGGCTCCCCGATTGATTGGGCGCTTTCACGGTCAATGCTTGATTAAACCATCTTTGGGTGAGGCGAAAGACTGCATTCGCGAAGGCGGGCATTGAGCCGCCGTAAGGCCCGACCTGGACCGAAGCGCCCGATCGAGGCAGTATGACGCTCGTCGTTCTTTCGAGCATGGAATTTCAGCATGTTGCCTCCCAAGGACCGCCTAAACATCTGTTTCGCTCACGTCGCTTACCGTCTTCAGGAGCGCTTTGAAGCGCGCCGGACGGGCATTCGCAGCTTCGAGGTGCGCGCGCCGGAGGCTCTTGACGGCGTCATTGGCGATGCGGACGTACTTGTCGTCTCGGGGATGTGGCGCAACGATTTGATCGAGCGCGCACCCAAGCTCCGCTTCATTCAATCGATTAGTGCCGGAACCGATCAATATTCGCGTGAAGCCCTTAGGGCACGCGCCATTCGGCTTGCGAGTGCCCAAGGGGCAAATGCCCGTGCGGTCGCCGAGCATGCCATGTCGCTCATCCTCGCCCTTGCGCGCAGGCTTCCCGAGGCTCGAGACAATCAGGCTAAGCACTTTTGGCGTGGGATGATCGGCGACCTCGACCGACGGGAGGACGAGCTTGGCGGGAAGACGCTGCTCATCATCGGCCTTGGCCGGATCGGCGGGCGACTTGCACAACTCGCCACAGCGTTCGATATGCGCGTTCGCGGGATCCGGCGCGATCCTGCCGCGGGAAAAAACAACGCGGACTCCGTCCATGGCATGAATGAATTGCACGCCTTGTTGCCCGAGGCGGATGTCGTCGCCCTGACCTGCCCGCTGACGCCAGAGACCCAAGGTATCGTCAACACGAGCACGCTCGGTGCTATGAAGCGCTCGGCCTACCTGATCAACGTGGCGCGCGGGCGATGCGTTGACGAACCGGCCCTGATCGAGGCGATCGAGCATGCTCGAATCGCGGGTGCGGGGCTCGACTGCAGCGTCGAGGAGCCCCTTCCGCCTTCCTCCCCGCTTTGGAACTTCGAGAACGTGCTGGTGACGCCGCACACCGCGGGCGAGACCCGCAAGTACGAGGAAAACGTGCTCGACCTTCTCATGGAGAATCTGGCCCGGCTTTGGCGCGGCGAAACGGCGCTCAGGAACCAGATCGTTTAATTTCCCGAGGCCAATATGCCGTTCCCATCGGCTGGTATGGAACGCGCCTTATTGTTGATTTTGTTGATTGGTGTTCTGCGGTGGCGTCCTTTTCGCGGGAGAGGCGGCGGAGGGTGGCAAATTCCCGGCCTTCACCTCTTCGTCGATGAGCTTCTGATAAAGGTCGTCGACGGTCTGGGCATCCTTACTCGAGACGTCCGGCTTGCCCAGTTCTCCTTGCCGGGGTTGGAGGTCGTGTCCGCCGAGAATAGGCTCGAAACGATCTTGGTCCTGGGGCGGCGGCGCTGCCTGGTCCGTGTTCTGCGCGGTGGCGGCCCAAGGCAAGGCGGCGGCGATTGTCAGCGAGGCTGCCAAGACGAGGCGCATGGTGTCCCGCCGCGCATTGGTACGCCGGGATATGCCTTGCATCATTTTGCACCTCCTCGACAGAGGCGGACGGGCTCTGACGAGCTGAACGCGTGACGGGCTCCTACGCGTGCCCAATCTTGCCACGGCATCGCCGAGCTGTCTCTCCCCTCTTAAATTTGCCGGGTTCGGTTCTCGGACAAGGAATTTCTTTCGATCGACCCGCGTT
>Ga0187766_10001110_pt1 | contig 15655 bp, 13 predicted proteins | sample 0216_QUI02_MP05__4_FD_132971 | JGI IMG/M metagenome (GOLD analysis project Ga0187766, IMG submission 132971) | Tropical peat soil microbial communities from peatlands in Department of Meta, Colombia - 0216_QUI02_MP05_20_MG | ecosystem: Environmental > Terrestrial > Soil > Wetlands > Peat ... | reverse complement strand
GGGGAGCCGGTGATAGTCGCTGAGCCTGGTCAGCACGTCCGCGTCCTGGCTCACCGGGTCGGTGTAGACCATGACCTCGATCGCGTCGTAGCCCAGCCGCGCGGCGATGTCGAAGGCGTCCGGTGTGCGCTCAGGGTAGACGGACGAGGTGGACAGAGCGACGGGCGTACTCGGTGCCCTCACCGCGCCGCTCACGCTCGACTCCTTCCGTCGGCCCCTTCGCGTCCAGCTTACTGAGATTGTCAGAGGCGGCGGTTATGGTGCGGCCATGGCCAAGTCATCGGCGGGGACGGCCGGCTATCGGTGTACGGAATGCGGCTGGCAGGCGGCCAAGTGGAGCGGGCGCTGCGGCGAGTGCCAGGCCTGGGGCACGGTCGAGGAGATGGCGGGCGATAGGGGTTCCCGCCTGGCCAGGGCGGGGATCCGGGCGGTTTCCTACCGGGCGAGCGCGCCCGCCAGCACGCCGGCGGTGCCCATCGGCCAGGTGGACGCCACCGAGGCCAGCGCCCGGCCCACCGGCCTGGACGAGCTGGACCGGGTGCTCGGCGGCGGGCTCGTGCCCGGCGCGGTGCTGCTGCTGGCCGGCGAGCCGGGGGTGGGTAAGTCGACGCTGCTGCTCGAGGCGGGGGCGCTGGTGGCAGAGGCCGGCGCGGTGCTGTACGTCACCGGAGAGGAGTCTGCCGCCCAGGTGCGGTTGCGCGCGGACCGGATCGGAGCGGTCAGCGAACGGCTCTTCCTGGCGGCCGAGACCGATCTCGAGGCGGTGCTCGGGCACGTCGACGAGGTCAGGCCCAGGCTGCTGATCATCGACTCGGTGCAGACGATCGCCGCCGGGGGCGTCGACGGGGCGCCGGGCGGGGTCACCCAGGTCCGCGAGGTGGCCGGCGTGCTGACCGCCATCGCCAAGGAACGCTCGCTCGCGACCATCCTGGTCGGGCACGTCACCAAGGACGGCTCGGTCGCCGGGCCGCGGGCGCTGGAGCATCTCGTCGACGTGGTGCTGCACTTTGACGGCGACCGGCATTCCCAGCTGCGGATGGTACGGGCGGTCAAGAACAGGTACGGGCCGACCGACGAGGTCGGCTGCTTCGACCTGGGCGAATACGGCCTCATCGGATTGCCCGACCCGAGCGGGCTGTTCCTGTCCCAGCACCGCGAGCCGGTGCCCGGCACATGCGTCACGGTCACGCTGGAGGGACGCAGGCCGCTGCTCGCCGAGGTGCAGGCGCTGGTGGGGCATTCCGCGCTGGAGGTTCCCCGGCGGGCCACCTCCGGGCTCGACGGCTCCCGGGTGGGCATGGTGCTGGCGGTCCTGCAGCGCCGGGCCGGGCTCAAGCTCGGCCATCAGGATGTCTACGCGGCCACGGTGGGCGGTGTCCGGCTCACCGAGCCGGCGGTGGACCTGGCCGTGGCCGTCTCGCTGGCCAGCTCCGCGGCCAACCTGAGCGTGCCGCGTGGCGTGGTGGCCATCGGCGAGGTCGGCCTGGCCGGCGAGGTCCGCCGGGTGGCCGGGCTGCCGCGCCGTCTGGCCGAGGCTGAGCGGATGGGCTTCCGCCGCGCGATCGTCCCGGCGGGCTCGGCGGGCCTGGACGGGATCGGCGGTCAGGCCGGGCGGGGCCCGCAGCCCGGGGGCGACTGCCCGCAGCTCATCGACGTGGTCCAGGCCGAAGACGTCCGTCAGGCGCTGTCGGCGGTGCTCGGGCGCGACCCCTGACCCGTCCGTGCCACGATAGGCCATCATGACCACGCCCTACACCGATCCGCTGCTGGCCTGGTTCGCGCGTCACGCCCGGGACCTGCCGTGGCGCGCGCCCGGTACCACGCCCTGGTCGGTGCTGGTCAGCGAGATCATGCTGCAGCAGACGCCGGTGGCGCGGGTGCTGCCGGCGCATCGGGACTGGCTCGCCCGGTGGCCCACCCCGGCTGCGCTCGCGGCCGAGCCGGCCGGCGAGGCGGTCCGGCAGTGGGGCACGCTCGGGTATCCGCGGCGCGCGCTCCGGCTGCACGAGACGGCCACCGTCCTGACCGCCCGGCACGGCGGCGCGGTCCCGGCGGACGTCGGCGCCCTGCTCGCGCTGCCGGGCATCGGGCCGTACACGGCCGCCGCCGTGGCCAGCTTCGCGTTCGGCCAGCGGCACGCCGTGCTCGACACCAACGTCCGCCGCGTGCTGGCCAGGCTCGTCGCGGGCCGTCCGCGGCCGGCGGCCGCCCCGTCCGCGGCGGAACGGCGACTGGCCGAATCGCTGCTGCCCGCCGAGCCCGCGGTCGCGGCGCGCTGGTCCGTCGCGGTGATGGAACTGGGCGCGCTGGTCTGCTCCGCCGCCAGGCCGGACTGCGCCGCCTGCCCGGTGGCCCGTGACTGCTTGTGGCTGGCCGCGGGTCACCCCGACCCGCCGGCGGCGGGCGGGCGCTCCCGGGGGCGGGCCCGGCGTTACGACGGCACGAACCGGCAGTGCCGGGGACGGCTGCTCGCGGTGCTCCGCGGCTCGGGCGCCCCCGCCAACCGGTCCGATTTCGACGCGGTGTGGGCCGACCGGGCGCAACTCGCCCGCGCGCTGGACGGACTGGTCGCCGACGGCCTGATCGATCCGCTCCCGGACGGCCGCTACGCGCTGCCGGGCTTGGCCCGGCAGCATGAAGCCCGGGCCTGCGGGTGAGGCCCGGGCTTCAGATGCGTCAGCCGCGCGCGGAGGCGGTACCGCCGCTGTCCTGGGCTCCTGAGGTGCCCGTCGAGCTGCTCACCGCGCCGCCCTTGATGTCGACCGGCTCGCTGGCCATCTCCGGCTCGTGCACGTCCACGTCCGGGACCACATCGGGCTTCGGGACCCCGTTGAACGTGAACTTGGCGGTCTCGCCGCTGCCTTCGGCGTCCACGATGACGATCTGCCCCGGCCGCAACTCGCCGAACAGGATCTTCTCCGACAGGCTGTCCTCGATCTCCCGCTGGATCGTGCGGCGCAGCGGCCTGGCCCCGAGGACCGGGTCATAGCCGCGCTGGGACAGCAGGTCCTTGGCCCCGGGCCGCAGCTCGATGGCCATGTCGCGGTCCTTGAGGCGCTCGTCGACCTTGGCGATCATCAGGTCGACGATGCTGAAGATCTCGTCCCGGTCGAGCTGGTGGAACACGATGACGTCGTCCACCCGGTTCAGGAACTCCGGCCGGAAGTGCTGCTTCAGTTCCTCCTGGACTTTGTTCTTCATCCGCTCGTAGGTGCCGGCTGCGTCGCCCTCCCGGGTGAACCCCATCCTGAGGCCCTTGGAGATGTCGCGGGTCCCGAGGTTGGTCGTCATGATGATCACGGTGTTCTTGAAGTCCACCGTCCGGCCCTGCGCGTCGGTCAGCCGACCATCCTCCAGGATCTGCAGCAGCGAGTTGAAGATGTCCTGGTGCGCCTTCTCCACCTCGTCGAACAGGACGACCGAGAACGGCCGCCTGCGGACCTTCTCGGTGAGCTGGCCGCCCTCCTCGTAGCCGACGTACCCGGGCGGGGACCCGAACAGCCGCGAGACGGTGTGCTTCTCCATGTACTCGCTCATGTCGAGCTGGATGAGCGAGTCCTCGTCGCCGAACAGGAACTCGGCCAGCGTCTTGGACAGCTCGGTCTTGCCGACGCCCGACGGGCCCGCGAAGATGAACGAGCCGCCCGGGCGCTTGGGGTCCTTCAGGCCGGCCCGGGTCCGCCTGATCGCCTGGGACAGCGCCTTAATCGCGTCGTTCTGGCCGATCACCCGCTTGTGCAGCTCGTCCTCCATGCGCAGCAGGCGCTGGGACTCCTCTTCGGTGAGCTTGAACACCGGGATGCCGGTGGCGGTGGCGAGCACCTCGGCGATGAGCTCGTCGTTCACCTCGGCCACGACATCCATGTCGCCGGCCTTCCACTCCTTCTCCCGGGACGCCTTCTTGGCCAGCAGCTGCTTCTCGGTGTCCCGGAGCGCGGCGGCCTTCTCGAAGTCCTGCGAGTCGATGGCCGATTCCTTCTCCCGGCGCACCTGGGCGATCTTCTCGTCGTACTCGCGCAGATCGGGCGGCGCGGTCATGCGGCGGATCCGCATCCGGGACCCGGCCTCGTCGATCAGGTCGATGGCCTTGTCCGGCAGGAAGCGGTCGCTGATGTAGCGGTCGGCCAGCTGCGCCGCCGCGACCAGCGCGCTGTCGGTGATGGACACCCGGTGGTGCGCCTCGTACCGGTCCCGCAGGCCCTTGAGGATCTCGATCGTGTGCGAGATCGTGGGCTCGGCCACCTGGATGGGCTGGAACCTGCGCTCCAGCGCGGCGTCCTTCTCCAGGTACTTGCGGTACTCATCCAGCGTGGTGGCGCCGATGGTCTGCAGCTCGCCCCGGGCCAGCATCGGCTTGAGGATCGACGCGGCGTCGATCGCGCCCTCGGCCGCACCCGCCCCGACGAGCGTGTGGATCTCGTCGATGAACAAGATGATGTCGCCGCGGGTGCGGATCTCCTTGAGCACCTTCTTGAGCCGCTCTTCGAAATCGCCGCGGTACCGCGACCCGGCCACCAGCGCGCCGAGGTCCAGCGTGTACAGCTGCTTGTCCTTGATGGTCTCGGGCACCTCGCCCTTGACGATCTTCTGCGCCAGGCCCTCGACGACCGCGGTCTTGCCCACGCCGGGCGCGCCCACCAGCACCGGGTTGTTCTTGGTCCGGCGGGACAGCACCTGCATGACGCGCTCGATTTCCTTCTCCCGGCCGATGACCGGGTCGAGCTTGCCCTCGCGCGCGCCCTGGGTCAGGTTCCGGCCGAACTGGTCCAGGACCAGGGAGGTCGACGGGGCGGATTCGGCGGCGGTCCCTCCGGCCGCTGTCGGCTCCTTGCCCTGGTATCCGTGCAGCAGCTGGATCACCTGCTGGCGCACCCGGTTCAGGTCGGCGCCCAGCTTCACCAGCACCTGCGCGGCGACGCCGTCGCCCTCGCGGATGAGGCCGAGCAGGATGTGCTCGGTGCCGATATAGTTGTGGCCGAGCTGCAGCGCCTCGCGCAGCGACAGCTCCAGCACCTTCTTGGCCCGCGGCGTGAACGGGATGTGCCCGGACGGGGCCTGCTGGCCCTGGCCGATGATCTCCTCGACCTGCTGGCGGACGGCATCGAGGCTGATCCCGAGCGATTCGAGCGCCTTGGCCGCGACGCCCTCGCCCTCGTGGATCAAGCCGAGCAGGATGTGCTCGGTGCCGATGTAGTTGTGATTGAGCATCCTGGCTTCCTCTTGCGCCAGGACAACAACCCGCCGCGCTCTGTCGGTAAACCTCTCGAACATCTCGTCGCTCCTCACAGCACGGGGGTCAGCACGGGCCGGGTACGGTCGGCCCTACCTTGCCTACTCCGCATGGTAGCCGCGTGTCCACGCTCACGCTCTCAGCGCGCACCCGAGGTTTCCGTCTCTTAATGCGAGTATGCGCCTCGCACAACCAAGACCTTCCCTGGACACGGACTGTTCACCCCGAAACAACTCACTTGACCAGACCCGATGTTCCCCGGTACGCCGCGAGCGAACGGCCCTCCCCGATCGCCCGGGACAAGCAAACGCACCGCTGGCCCGGCGGTCATGCCGCCCGGCCGGGCCGGCGGTGCGATCTGGCCCCCGGGGCCAGCGGGCCCGGGGGGCGGTGCTACGTGAGGATGCCTGAGGAGTCGCTCGCCATAGGGCGGAGAACCCGGTGCAACGCCAGCGAACCGGCGAACCCCGGTACGTGCTAGTGGGCGGCTTCGTACTCCGCGACGATGTTCGCCGGAATGCGCCCGCGCTCATTGACCTTGTACCCGCGCTGCTTCGCCCACGCCCTGATTTGGGCGCTGCGCTCGCGTCCGGGTCCCGTGCGTGTCCTGCGGCGCCTAGCCGGTGCACTTGCTTTGCGCGCATGCTCCACATAGTGGGCCAGCTCTTTACGGAGCTTGCCGGCGTTGCCTGAACTCAGGTCGATCTCATACAAGGCGCCATCGAGTCCAAACGTCACAGTCTCTGTCGCCTCACTCCCATCCAGATCGTCGACGAGAAGCACCTGTACCTTCTGTGCCATCGATTCAGCCCTTCTGACGGAGCAACCCATTTCGGATACTGAAGATATACCCAATCACTTGTGGTTGACAATTCACTATCTAGTGATTCGTGATTTTCGCCGTGCCGTGCCCGCCGGGCGGCATCCCCGGAACTAGCCACTCTCCGTAATCAGGCCATTCTGGCATCGTTAGCACCGTGCCGAGAAGATGTGGCAGTGGACTGTTCAGTCAGTTCGGCTAGTTGCACCAGTGGGATAAACCCGCCGTTAGGCGAATATCAAGGCCGGTGATCGCGCGATCGGCGCCTGGCGTTCCTGGCCGCGCGGCGCTTCGGCGCCAGCTCCCGGCGCAGCAACATCACCACGCCGATGATGAACGCGACGCAAACTACCAGCGATGGAGTCAGCGCCGCGAGGTCCTGCCACATGGCGGCGTCCTCCCTGCCGGCCACGGCGGGCGATGCTCCCGCTGGGCTTGTATCGTCTCGTGCGCAACGTCGATGCTCATTTTCCCCGACCCGGTAAGAGACGCAACAGCAGGCGGGTGTTGCCGAGAGTGTTGGGCTTTACTCGCTCCAGGTCGAGAAACTCAGCCACGCCCTCGTCATAGGAACGCAATAGCTCCGAGTACACCTCTGCGGCCACGGGAGTACCGCTGATCGGCTGGAATCCATGGCGGGCGAAGAAGTCGACCGCGAAAGTCAAGCAGAACACCCGGTCCACGCCCAGCACACGGGCCCGGTCAAGCAACGCATCCACGATCCGGTGGCCGATACCCAGCCCTTGGTAGGCGGCCAGAACCGCAACCGTCCTGATCTCCGCGAGATCCTCCCACATGACATGCAATGCGCCGCAACCCGCCAACACGGCGTCATCGGCGTGTTCTGCCACGCAGAACTCCTGGATGTCCTCATAGAGCGTGACAGTTGCCTTACTCAGCAAACTCCCAGACTCCACATTCGAGTCGATCAGCTTCCTGACCGTGGGCACGTCGCGGGTGCGCGCGGGCCTGATCGTGTATGCCATAGCGCCGTCCACGATAGCCGGTGCGCGGCCGGACAGGCACCCGCAGGCTGGGCCCGCCGCCAAGGCAGACCACGGCGCCGAAGCCCGATCTGACCACCTTAGCGGCGGAGGCGGACCGGCTGAGCGGGCGCCCCGGACGGCGGCGGCCTAGTCGGCGCTGCGGAAGGAGTCCGCGTGCCCGGCGTTCCGTTCGTAGACCAGCCGCAGGCCGATCAGGGTCAGCCACGGTTCGTAGGCGTCAATGACTCTGACCTCCTCGATGACCATCGGCGCCAGGCCGCCGGTGGCGATGATGGTCACCGCGTCCGGGTCATCGGGGGAAAGCTCGCGCGCCATCCGGGTCGCGATTCCCTCCACCTGAGCGGCGAACCCGTAGATGATGCCCGATTGCAGCGCCTCGACCGTATTCTTGCCGATCACACGGGGCGGCCTGGTCAGTTCGACCTTGAGCAGCTGCGCGGCCCGCCGCGACAAGGCGTCCACCGATATCTCGATTCCCGGCGCGAGCGCGCCGCCGATGAACTCGCCGCGCGCGCTCACCGCGTCGAAGTTCGTCGAGGTCCCGAAGTCCACCACTATCGCCGGGCCGCCGTAAAGGTGCACCGCCGCCAGCGAGTTCATGATCCGGTCGCTGCCCACTTCCTTCGGGTTGTCGGTCCGGACCGGTACGCCCGTCTTGACCCCCGGCTCCACGATGATGGTGGTGAGCTCACCGTAATAGCGCTCGCACATCTCCCTCATCTCGTGCAGCACCGACGGCACCGTCGAGCACAATGAGATTCCGCTGATCTCGCTTCCGGAAAAGGCGCCGCTGCGGGCGAGCAGGCCGTGCAGGACCACGGCGAGCTCGTCCGCGGTCCGGTCGGGGACGGTGGCGATCCGCCAGTGGTCTACGACCCGGTCCTGCTCGAATACGCCGAGTACGGTTTGGGTGTTCCCGATGTCAATGGTCAGCAGCATCGCGCGAATGCCCTTCAGTGGTCCGGCTATCAGGGGTCGCCGCCCAGCACGACAGGCACGTTATCGATCAGCCGGGTGCCGCCCGCGGTGGCTGCCGCCACGATCACCGCCGGGCCCGCCTGACCGGGCGGGACCGGGCTGAACGTGCCCGGGTCGACCACGGCGACATAGTCGACGGCCAGCGCGGGTTCGGCTCGCAGGATCCCGTGCGCGGCCGCCAGCACCGCGGCGGCGCCTTCGGCGGACCTGGCCCGGCCCGCGTCCAGGGCGCGCGGCAGGGCGAGCGCCGTCGCCCGGTCGGCCGCGGACAGGTAGCCGTTCCTGCTCGAGGTGGCCAGCCCGTCGGCATCGCGCACGATCGGCACGGACTCGACCGCGATATCCAGGTCGAGATCGCGCACCATGCGGCGGACGAGCGTGAGCTGCTGCGCGTCCTTCTCCCCGAACACGGCCACGTCCGGGCGGATCACGTTGAACAGCTTCAGCACCACGGTCAGCACGCCGCCGAAGAAGCCCGGCCGGAACGTCCCCTCGAATACCTGCCCCATCGGACCCGGATCCACGGTCACGCCGGGTTTGCCGCCGGGATACATCTCGGCCGCGGACGGGGCGAAGACGAAGCGCACTCCCTCAGCGGCGCACATGGCCAGGTCGTCGTCCAGGGTCCGCGGGTAACGATCGAGATCCTCGCCGGGCCGGAACTGGAGCGGGTTGACGAAGATCGACACGATCACGATCCCGGCCGGCCCGGCCGGCGCGCGCGCCGCGCGCAGCAGGGCGCGGTGCCCGGCGTGCAGCGCTCCCATGGTGGGCACCAGGACGACGGGAGCGGTCCACGGGTCCAGGCCGACCCGCGCGGCGGCGAGCTCGGCCTTGGTCCGCAGCAGAACCGGCCCCCGCCCCGCTGGCCGGCTCATGGGCGGCCGCCCAGCACGTCAAGGAGGCGTTCGGCGTCGGCCGGCTTGAGCAGCCCGGCGGCGAGCGCGCGGTCCGCGGTCAGCCGGGCCATGGCGATGTAGGCGGCGACCGCGGCCGGCGAGGCGGACGGCGCGGCGTCCAGGGCGGCGACGTGCGCGGCCACGGATTCCGCGTCGCCGCGGGCCACCGGGCCGGTCAGGCCCGAGTCACCGAACCGCAGCGCGTTGTCGAGTGAGGCGGAAAGCAGCGGCCCGAGCAGCCGCGCCGGGTCCGCCACCCCCGCCGCCCGGAGCAGGTCCTCGGCCTGGGTCACCAGCGTGATCAGGTGGTTGGCCGCGCCGGCCAGCGCGGCGTGATACAGATCGCGGTGCTCCTCGGCGATGAACACCGGCTCGCCGCCCATCTCGATCACCAGGGCCTCGGCGGCCGGCCTGAGCACGTCGGGCGCGGTGACCCCGAAGCACGTTCCCCTCAGCCGGTCGGCGTCATCGCTGCGCCCGGTGAACGTCATCACCGGATGCAGCGCCAGCGGCAGGCCGCCCTGGCGCGCGGCGGGTTCGAGCACGGCCAGGCCATGACGGCCGCTCGCGTGCGCGAGCAGGCGACCCTCGACCGGCGCCCCGGTCGCCGCGAGCCCGGCGACCAGGCCGGGCAGCACGTCATCGGGCACGGTGAGCAGGGCCAGATCGGCCAGGCCGAGGACCCGGGCGGGCCCGGTGATGACCGCACCGGGGAAGGCGACGCGCGCCCGGCGGACGGATGCGTCGGACACCGCGGACGCGGCGACCACCGTGTGCCCGGCGCGGGCGAGCGCCGCGCCCAGCGCGGTGCCGGCGCGTCCCGCGCCGATGACGCCGACGGCCAGCCGGGCCGGGTGCGGCCCGGCCCGGCCGGGCTCGGCGCGGGCATCGGAATCAGGCTTCATCTCGTTCCAGTCCTCACGGGTACCGGACGGTGCGGCGGTGACCAGGATAGCCATCCGGAGGAGTGCCGCGAACCGGGCGGGTATCCGGTCCCCCGTGATGTGCTCCATCCCCGGCGCATGACGCTCACTGGCGACGGCCAGTCGCGCCGGGATGGTCCGGTCAGGACAGCGGGGCGGCCTGGTCGGTCTTGTCGCGATCGTGGGCGTCCGGCACGCGGCAGCAGTATTCGAGGTACAGCGCGGCGCACGCGAGCAGGACCGCGCACGCCAACGTCACCACCGCGGTCACCGCGTCCTGGCGCGGCACCGCGGCGCTGAGCGAGCCGCTCAGGTAGATGACGAAGCCCACCGCCAGGCCCGCGATCGCCGCCGCGGCCAGCGAGCTGGCCTTGGCCAGCGCCACCATCCGGGACACGAACAGCGGCGCGACCGGCTTCAGCCCGCGCCCTCCGGCGATCCGGGCCTTCAGGTCGCGACCTATCCAGGCCTCCGCGAACGCGGCGATCAGCAGTGCGGGCACGCCCGTCCACGGCAGCGGCGGGAGACGCTCGTAGACCGACCGGAGGGCCAGCCAGGCCGCCAGCGCGCAGACGACGGCGACGACGACCAGCGTGGACATCCGCGTCGGCCTCATGACGACCCAGCCACCGCGCCGGACCGGGGCCGGCGCAGAACCGCGCCGGGCAGCTGCCGGATGCCGTCCCGGCCCAGGCCGGCCAGCAGCTGGCTTATCGCTCCTCGCCCCGGTAGTTCGGCCCGGGCGTCGATGTCGTGCCACGGCGCCAGCACGAACGCCCGCTCGTGCGCGCGCGGGTGCGGCAGGGTGAGCACGGGATCGGTGCTGACCTCGCCGGCGTAGCTGATGATGTCGATGTCGAGGGTCCGCGGACCGAATCGTCCGGCCCGGACCCGGCCGAAGTCCGCCTCGATGCGGTGGGCCGCCTCGAGCAGTTCCCGCGGCCGCAGGCCGGTCTGCACGATAAGCACCGCGTTCAGGTAGTCCGGCTGGGCCGGGCCGCCGACCGGGACGGTTTCGTAGACGGGCGAGATGGCCAGCATGTCAGTGTCCGGGAGCCCGCCGATGGCTTGCACGCATCCCTGAAGGGTACCCAGCCTGTCGCCCAGGTTGCTGCCCAGCGCGAGCACCGCGCGCCGGCGCACGGTCACGGCCGGCGGGCCGCGGAGTCCGCGTCGCGCCATGCGGCCGCCACCCTGACCGCGTCCGCGTTGGACGGCACCTGGTGCACCCGCACGCACCACGCGCCGGCCACGGCAGCCAGCGCGGTGATCGCGACGGTGGCCCCGTCGCAGCCGCCGAAGGGCCTCGGCGTGCCCTCCGGTCCGGCCAACAGCGCGCCGAGGAATCTCTTCCGTGAGGCGCCGACGAGAACGGGGAAGGTACCGCCCGCGAGCGTGCCCAGCTCGGTCAGGCTCGCCAGCAGCGGCCAGTTGTGCTCCTGGCGCTTGCCGAAGCCCAGGCCCGGGTCGACGACGATGTGCCCCGGATCGACCCCGGCGGCCACCACCGCCTCCACCCGCCGGCCGAGCTCATCGCGGACCTCGCGCACCACGTCGGTATAGACCGCGCGCGCGTACATGTCATCGCTGTAACCGCGCCAGTGCACGATCACGTAGCCGACGCCCGTCGCCGCGACCAGGTGCGGCAGCTGCGGATCCGCCAGGCCCCCGCTCACGTCATTGACGAGACGCGCCCCGGCACCGAGCGCGAACTCGGCCACGGCCGCCCGCATGGTATCGATGGACACCGGGACGCCGGCCTTGGCCAGCTCGGTGACGACCGGCCCGATCCGCCGCAGTTCCTCTTCCTGCGTGATGCGCCGGGCACCGGGCCTGGTGGACTCGCCGCCGACGTCCACGATGTCCGCGCCCTGCGCGATCAGCTCCAGGCCGTGCGCGATGGCCGCGTCGGCCTCGTACCATTCGCCGCCGTCAGAGAAGGAATCCGGCGTCACGTTCACCACGCCCATGACCAGGCAGCGATCCGCGCTCGGGAGTGCTCTCTCGGGGGGGACGACCCCCCCCAGACCCGCCCCGCTCACCGTGGGGCTGCCCGTTCCCCCGTATCCCCCGGGGCTCCCTGGGGCACCGGTTCCTGATGCGGTGGCCTACGTGGCCGGGTCAGCCCGAGCTTGCGGGCGATCCGGCGCAGCTCGATGCGCGGCCACACCAGGAACGCCTCCGCCTCCAGCGCGGCCAGCGCGATCCTGGGCGCGTCCTTGCTGCCCGGGAACACGAAGAACCTCGGCTGCCAGACGGGGCAGAACTTGGCGTTGAACTTGTACAGGGATTCGATCTGGAACCACTTGGACATGAAGACCAGCACCGACCGCCAGGCCCTCAGCACCGGGCCGGCGCCGATCCGCTCGCCGCGCTCGAGGGCGGCCCGGAAGACCGCGAAGTTCAGCGAGATCCGCTTTACGCCGAGGCAGGATGCGGCCTTGATGGTCTCCACGATGAGGAAGTCGTTCAGCCCGGGCTGGGCGGCCTTGTCCCGCCGCATGAGATCGAGCGACAGGCCGTCGGCGCCCCAGGGGACGAGGTGGAGCACCGCCCGGACCACCCCGTCCTCTGTCGCGGTCGCGAGCACGCAGTTGTCGTCGCCGATCCGGCCTAGGGCCATGGAGAAGCCGCGCTCGGTCTGGCTGCCGCGCCAGGAGTCGGCGGCCCGCACGATGGCGTCGAGTTCCTTGTGGGGGATGTCGCCCACCCGGCGGACCTCGGCCACGTAGCCGTGCTTGGCGACCCGGTTCACCATCTGCCGCACGTTCCGCATGGACCGGCCGGACAGGCTGAAGTCGGCCACGTTCACGATCGCCTCGTCGCCGAGCTCGAGGGCGGTCAGGTTGCCCTCGCGGCACCACACTTCGGCGCCGAGCTCGCTGCATCCCATCACGGCCGGCGCCCAGGCGTGCCGGGCCGCCTCGTCCAGGAACGGGCCGATGGCCCCGGGCCACGCCTCCGGGTCGCCGATCGGGTCGCCGCTGGCCAGCATGACTCCGGACACCACCCGGTAGCAGACGCATGCCTTGCCGGTGGGCGACCAGATCACGCTCTTGTCGTCCCGCAGCGCGAAGTACCCGAGCGAATCCCGGTCGCCGTACTTGGCGAGCAGTTCCCTGATCCGCGCGGCGTCCGCCCCGCCGAGCCTGGCCCTCGGCTCGGCCGGGCGCAGGAACAGGTATACGGTGACGATGAGGGTGAACAGGCCGAGCGCGCCGGCGAAGAAGGCGAACAGGTCGCCTCGTGTCTCCGGCACCCACTGGACGGGCCCGGACACTCCCACCAGGCCGTACACGACCTCCTGCACCCGCTGGCCCAGCGAGTAGTCGGCCGCGAGCCCCCGGGCCAGGAGGATGTAGGTGAGCCCGATGACGACGTCCGCCACGACCAGGGCGGCGGCCACCCACAGGGCCCGCCACCGGGTACGCGGATCTCCCTCGGCGTAGAACTCGTCACGGAAGTAGAGCAACGCGATCAGCAGCACCAGCGAGATGACCGCGGTCGGTATCCGCATCGAATGGGCGAAGTGGATGATGATATCGAAGGCGAGCAGCGCGACCACGGCCTGGAAGGCCCGCCGCTTCCTGCGGCGCAGGCCGTGCGCGAGCATCAGCAGCATCAGCCCGATGATGAGCGAGGCGGTGCGGATGCCGGTGGTCAGCGCACCGGGAGGGACCAGGTAGTTGATCTTGTGCAGCCTGTGCATCAGGTCGGGCCTGAAGATGGCGACGATATCGGACAGGCCGATGAGCGCGGTGAGCAGCGCGGCGGTGACGGGTACCCAGGAACGCTGGCGACGGCGGTCAACGGGGTCCCCGTGCGCGGCCGAACCCCGCGTACCGCCGCCCTTCGTGGCGGGCAGGTCCGCGCCGTTCGCGTATCCAGTGTCGTCGCTGTCGCTCATCTCGGCAGCTCTCATGTCAGGCCCTAGATGCCGGTGGGTCAGCGTAGTCATCGCGCCGCCTCGCGTCCTGCTCTCACGGTACCCCCCAAGCCTAGGCAAAGGTCCCGGCCGGCGGGACACAGTTGGCACACCAGCGGATCGCGGGCAGCGGCCTACACAGTAGACGACGCTGCCACCATTTCAGTTCACCATTAAGGCGGAGCGACGTTGCGGTCCGGTGATTCAGTGATGGCCGTAGATGAGGCTCATGGCCTCGGCCCGGGTCACGGTGTCCCTGAAGGCGCCGCGCACCGCCGAGGTGACCGTCCTCGCACCGGGCTTGCGCACCCCGCGCATGGTCATGCACAGGTGCTCGGCCTCGATGACCACCACCACGCCCCGCGGCTCCAGGGTGTCCATCAGGGCGTCCGCGATCTGGCAGGTCATACGTTCCTGGACCTGCGGGCGCCGGGCATAGACATCGACCAGCCTGGCCAGCTTCGACAGGCCGGTGATCTGGCCCTTGACGTTCGGGATGTAGCCGATGTGCGCGACGCCGATGAACGGGACCAGGTGGTGCTCGCAGGTGCCGTACACCTCGATGTCGCGCACGATGACCATCTCGTCGTGGCCCACGTCGAAGACCGTGGTCAGCACGTCTTCCGGTCGCTGCCGCAGGCCGGCGAACTGCTCCGCGTACGCCCGCGCGACCCTGGCGGGCGTGTCGCGCAGGCCTTCGCGGTCTGCATCCTCGCCGATCGCGACCAGGATCTCGCGTATCGCGCGCTCGATGCGCGGCAGGTCGAACTCCCGGCTGGTCCCGCCGAGGAGTCCGGGGCCGCCGCGATCAGGAATGTCCGCGGTCGGCTTTCCGTCCCCCTCGGCTAGCGAAGCACCCTGCGTCATCCGTTGCCGCTGGGCTCGCCGTAGTCATGCTCGTCCACGCCGTAGTCCTGTTCGTCCACGCCGTAGGCATGCTCGTCGACGTCGCCGCCGCTGACCGCGGCGCCCGGCGATCCCGCACCACCCGGGTTGAACCCGAGGGCCTGGCCGTTGGCGGGGACGGTGAGGCCGGCCCCGGCGCCGCCGTCGGCGGCCGCGAGAGCGAGTTCCTTGGGCGACAGCACGGGCGGGCGGTCCGAGGGCAGGCGCTTGCCGTACCCGGTGTAAGAACCGCGCATCGGCCGCTTCTGCACGGATGCGAAGATCTCGAGCACCTCGGTCCTGGAAACCGTTTCCTTGTCCAGCAGCCGCAGCACCAGGCTGTCGAGCACGTCGCGGTACTCGACCAGGACGTCCCAGGCCTCGTCGTGCGCGGACTCGATGAGACGGCGGATCTCCTCGTCGATCGAGGAGGCGATCTCCTCGGAGTAGTCCCTGCTGTGCGACATGTCCCGGCCCAGGAAGGGCTCGCCGTCACCGGTACCGAACTTGCGCGCGCCGAGGCGCTCGCTCATGCCGTACTCGGTGACCATGCCGCGCGCGATCTGGGTGGCCTTCTCGATATCGTTCGCGGCACCCGTCGTCGGCTCGTGGAAGATGAGCTCCTCGGCGGTACGCCCGCCCAGCAGCATGGCGAGCTGGTCGAGCATCTCGGCCCGGGTGACGAGGAACTTGTCCTCGGTCGGCAGGGCGCTGGTGTAGCCGAGCGCCCGGCCGCGCGGGATGATCGTCACCTTGTGCACCGGATCGGCGTGCGGCATGGCGTGACCGACCAGCGCGTGCCCGCCCTCGTGGTAGGCAATGACCTTGCGCTCCCTTTCCGACAGCAGCACGCTCTTGCGCTCAGGGCCGGCCATGACCCGGTCGATGGCCTCTTCGAGCGCCGCCATGGTGATCTGCTTGCCGTTGGACCGCGCGGTCAGCAGCGCGCCCTCGTTGATCACGTTGGCCAGGTCGGCGCCGGTGAAGC
>Ga0187766_10001109_pt1 | contig 15666 bp, 21 predicted proteins | sample 0216_QUI02_MP05__4_FD_132971 | JGI IMG/M metagenome (GOLD analysis project Ga0187766, IMG submission 132971) | Tropical peat soil microbial communities from peatlands in Department of Meta, Colombia - 0216_QUI02_MP05_20_MG | ecosystem: Environmental > Terrestrial > Soil > Wetlands > Peat ... | reverse complement strand
GGACCAGCTTCGCTACCTTGGACGACAACCTACCCGCAATCTGGTTAGTCGCATCTATGTAGATCGTCTCTTCACTTGACAAGTTTGACCCCGCTTCCTTTCGGATACTTCTTCAGGAACTCCTCTATCGTCAGAGCAGTTCCCCCTGACGATTCGATCTTTGACTTGGCGCTGTCAGAGAAGGCGAACGCGCCTACCGTTACCTTCCGCACAATTACGCCAGTTCCCAGGACTTTACCCGGGACGAAGACCGCTTCTCCGTCTTCCACGATCCTGGAGATGCGACCAAGATTCACTTCGACCCTGTTCGATGCCGGACCGGACAACAGGTGGGACGCGTCTGTCCAGATGGGTGCCTTCTGCTTCTTCCCGGCCCTCTCGAGCATGACTGCTGCGCGCCTCAGGACAGGGTTGGAGGCGGTCATTGCGTCCCGCTCACAGCGAGTTGAATGTCCTTGAGCTTCTTCTCAAGAAGTTCGATTGCCTTGACGACAATCTCCCTCGCGGGGAGGCCGCCCGTCGATTCGACCACCAGGTTGAACACGCCCTCTTTCTTCCCGTCTGTGAGTGCGGCAATGCTGCACGGCTGCCACTTCGCGTGCTCCTTTCCGCGGCCGAGACGGGCGTAGGCTTCGAGCTTCACGGATTGCCCCATGGCGAGCTTGACGAGAGGAATGGTTTCGCTTACGGGCCTGACGTCTCTGTCCTCGGAGACGAGGTCCCCGGACATCACGGTGGAGACCTTGTCCTTCCCCTTTGCGTCCAGGACGAACAGGACGCGACACTTGTGGCAGCCGAGAGGGTTGCCGCAGTCGCACTCCTCGGGGAGGTTGTACCTCGAGAGGTCGGTCTTGATCGGAATCATGCCCAGTCTGTGCGCGAGAATCTCATCGTACAGGACGGACGAATTCTCGAGTATCACCACGTCGTCTATCGCCATTGCGGGCACCTCTGCAATGCAGAAGCGGCGCACGGCATTCGCGTAGGACCTGTCGATCCCTTCAAGCTGCAGGGTGACGGAGTTCCCGGTATCCTCTAGGACTTTCACCTCAACCATTGACTAAACCGCCTGACATGGTACAAGCTCTCATGAGATGCCGCGTTTCGAAACGCGGAATAAGTTCTGGTTAAAAGAGTTTTGGAGGAGTTGAGAGAGTTCTTCCTGACTAGGCCAGTTTCCCCGATGAGAGCCTTCAAACCTTATATCCGAAGGGAGATGGGCAGGCTCGAAACATGTCGGAAGCTTCAGAGTTCAGGCACCTCGTCAGGATATCTGGCAGAGACCTGGACGGCGGCAAGAAGCTCATCGTGGCCCTCTCTGACCTGAAGGGGGTCGGCTACAACTTCGCAAACGTGATCACGACCAACCTGAGCCTCGACCCCAGAGTCAGGCTGGGGACACTTTCGGAGGATCAGGTGAAGCAAATCGAGGACGCGATAACGAGCACTTCAAAGTCAGCCCTGCCGAAATGGTACTACAACAGGAGGAACGACCCTGAGACCGGAGAGGCGAGGCAGCTTCTAGGGTCGGATTTGGACTTCATACAGAAGAATGACATCGAGGAGGAGAAGAACATCCAGAGCTGGAAGGGAGTGAGACATGGCCTGGGGCTGAAAGTTAGGGGCCAGCGAACCAGGACCACGGGCAGAAAGGGAAGGACAGTCGGCGTGAGAAAGGCGACACTGGTGGCAGCGGCCAAGGCAGCCGCAGCGAAGAAGGAAGAGAAGTAAGAATTGGGAGACCCGAAGAAGGCCCGTAAGCAGTATAGCAGACCGCGCAGTCCCTGGCGCGCCGATCAGCTGGCGCAGGAGCTGTACCTTCTCGGGACATACGGGCTAAGGAACAAGAGGGAGCTCTGGAAGGCGGAGACGCAGCTAAGCTCGGTCAGGAAGCAAGCGAGGACGTTGCTTGCTGCAACTCAGGTCGTGAGGGAAAGAGAGGAGAAGAAGCTGCTGGACAGCCTAAGGAAAAAGGGGCTCATCAGGGAGGAGGCGACACTTGACGACATTCTCAGCCTCACCATTGAGGACATGCTCGCAAGGAGGCTGCAGTCCATGGTCTTCAAGAAGGGGATGGCGCTCTCTCCGCTGCATGCGAGGCAGCTAATAGTTCACGGGCACGTGGCTGTCGTTGACAGGATAATCACGGTTCCAGGATATGAGGTCGGAGGGACCGATGAATCGGGAATAAAACTGATTGGAGGTAAGGCCCCGAAGGAGACAACCTTGGTCCAGGAAGCGCAAATGGAAGCCCCACGGCAGGAAGCAGAACAGGCGCAGGCCGAGCAGCCGGCGGAGGCCAGCTGAGATAGATGTCCGAAGAAGAGGTACTCGCAGACAAGTGGGGCGTCTGCCATATCTACTCGTCATACAACAATACAATCGTCCACATTACAGACCTGACGGGGGCCGAGACGATCGCCTTCTCCTCAGGAGGGAGGCACGTCAAAGCCGACAGGTTCGAGTCGTCCCCGTATGCAGCTATGAGGAGCGCCTCAGCGGCATCCGACGTGGCCAAGTCCAAGGGGATCACAGCAGTCCACATCAAGGTCAGGGCAGTGGGAGGTACCGGCCCGAGGACCCCGGGTCCGGGAGCCCAGGCCGCGATACGGGCAATAGCGAGGGCAGGCTTCAAGATAGGCCGTATTGAGGACGCCACCCCAATCCCGCACGACACGACGAGGAAGAAGGGCGGCCGCAGAGGAAGAAGGGCGTAGGCGCTACAGCAGCTTCAGGATCTCCACGGAGTCCACCTTACCGTCGCCGTCCCTGTCTTCGCCCCGAAGGATGGCCGCAAAGTCTCCAGACCGGTACCTCTGGAAGACGGCCTCTGCAGCGTTGCACACCCCGATTATCGCGGCTTTGGTCCCTGCGCCTGTGAGACCCGCCGCCAGGATGCATGTCCTGCTCTCGTCCCATGGGTTCTTCACCTTCGCTACGATGCAGTCAAGCTCAGATCCGTAGCTTTTGCCGGAGTCGTCCACGATGGTGCTCCAGAAGCCGCTCTGACTGAAACGGACTGGGAGGTGCTGGTTGAGTTCTTCTGCTATGACGTTGGTGCGAGGGCCGCCGACCACGACAAGGTTCGACGCCATCAGCTTCTCGGCCCGAAGATCGACGTCGAGCTTGACCGGAAACGCCGAAGGGAGAGTGACGAACTGACCCAACGCGAACCCGAGCTGCACGGCGTAGTGCCCGTCCCGCGCCTGGGTGCCAGCTTCCCCGTGCTGCAAAGGAGAACCGACAACCAGCCAGCCGTCGAACTCGCCTGAGACAATGAACTCCTTGAAGAACCGCCCCAGCGCCTTTGACCTGCCCGACGACTTCAGGGTCGGCATCTGCTCCCCCTTGACGGGGAACTCCACAGCGTAGCCGTCCGACGCAAGAGCGAACAGATTTGCCTCACCCCCTCGTATCTGCTCGCTCCTCACCCTGGCGATCAGTCCTGCTTTCTCAAGGCGGCCGATGTGATAGTATACTGTCTGGTGGTGGGTGCCGAGCGCTCTGGCCATCTCTGCGGGATACTTTGGCCCTAGCGAAAGAAGGGTGAGTATCTTCTGACCGATCTTCCCGGACGCCGGCCTAAAGCCATCGGGCCTGTCCGAGACCAGGACGCGCTTGACCAGTCCCGTTTCCGACTTCGGGTCAAAGAGTATTTTCTCTCTCGCCATGTGCCTCGGGTTCGTCAGACCCTACATAAACGGTTTTGCATGGTGGTGGGACTCGGGGAAGCTCCGAAGCCGCTCCGTGCAAGGCGGCGCATGCATGGTGAAGTGGATTGTTTTGCTGGGTTTAAAGAGCCTCGGCGGCATTCGCAAATTAGATGTGCGGAATCGTCGGGTGCGTTGCTGAAGAGCCAGTCGCGGGTATCCTCCTAGAGGGGCTAAGGCGGGTCGAGTACAGAGGTTACGATTCCGCGGGCATGGCGACCATCTCCGACGGGTCGCTTGCCGTGAGGAAGGGAGTCGGGCGCGTAAGCGAGATCGAGCAGCGCAGGAGCCTCTCAAGCCTAAAGGGCAACATCGGAATGGCACACACGAGGTGGGCGACGCACGGCGGGGTGACGGACGCGAACGCGCACCCCCACGCGTCCTGCAGGGAGTTGGTTGCGGTAATCCACAATGGAATCATAGAAAACTACGTGCCACTGAAAAGAGTGCTCTCCGCCAAGGGACACAAGTTCAGGAGCGAGACGGACACGGAAGTAATCGCCCACCTGATCGAGAGCGAGTACAAGCATGTCCGTGACCCCCTGAAGGCCACCTTGGCGGCCACCAAGAAGCTGAAGGGGCAGTATGCGATTGCAGTCATGTTCCAAGACAGACCCGACGTCATGGTTGGTGCGCGCAAGGACGCGCCGTTGATCGTTGGCGTTGGACACGGGAAAATGTTCCTTGCCAGCGACGTACTGGCGTTCATTGGACAGACCGACAGGACCATCTTCCTCGACAATTACGAGGTCGTAGAACTTACCAAAGACAGAGTGCGAATCATGGGTCCCGACGGGCACGACGTTAGACGGAAGCCTACCCAAGTCGCCTGGGAGCTTTCGGAGGTGTCCAAGAGCGACTTTGCCCACTACACGCTGAAGGAGATTTGTGAACAGCCGAGGACTGTGCTCAGTGCATCCGTCCAGGAGCCTGGGAAGGTCGAAGAGTTCGCCGACGCGATACGGAAGGCCAAGTCTCTCTACATCACGGCATCCGGGACGTCGTATCACGCAGGCTTGCTGATGAAGTTCAGGCTCAACAGGGAGGCGGAAATCCGGGTCGACACGGTGGTCGCCGGGGAGCTGAAGGAGCACACCGGGTTCCTCGGGAAGGGGTCGGTGGTCATTGCTTTCTCCCAGAGCGGAGAGACCGCCGATGTCATGGAGGCGGTGAAGGAGGCAAAGAAGAGCGGCGCAAGAGTCTATTCAATTGTCAATGCGGCGGGGTCGACGCTCGCGAGGGAGAGCGACGGCGTGCTGCTCCTCAACTGCGGGCCTGAGGTCGGGGTGGCCGCGACCAAGAGCTTCACGGCCCAGATAGTGGTGGCGAACATGGTTGTAGACGCCGTGCTCGGGAAGAGGAAGTCCAACGGGTTCAAGGAGCTCTCAGAAGCGGTCACGGAGACCCTGAAGTGCGAGGAGCAGGTCAAGCGCCTTGTCGACGAATACAGGGAAAGACCGGACTTCTACTTCGTTGCTAGGGGGTACCAGAGTCCCGTCGCCATGGAGGGGGCGCTGAAGCTGAAGGAGCTCTCCTACATTCACGCCGAAGGGATGCCGGCCAGCGAACTCAAACACGGGACACTCGCCCTGATAGAGAAGGGAACCCCGGTTGTCGTTCTGAACCCGAGCGGGGAAGCTCACGCAGACTCGCTCTCGAACGCCGAGGAGCTCAGAGCAAGGGGCGCGGACGTGATTGGCATCTCGGACGAGAAGGACGGTGTGTACAGGCACTACGTCCACGTCCCGAAGGTGCAGCCCAAGTTCATGCCGATAGTCGAGGCAATCCCGTTACAGCTGCTCGCCTATCACATGAGCGTCGCGAAGCGCAATGACCCCGATTACCCGAGGAATCTCGCCAAATCGGTCACCGTCAAGTAGGTGGTGCCGGAGGCCAAGGCGAAACTCACAAGACAATTAAGCAAATCCGCCGATACTCTGGCGTGGTATCAAGGAAGGAAGTCCTATCAAAACCGATCTCCACCATAGAGGTAGGGAAGAAGAGCGTCTCCGCCTTGTTGGACGAGATGTCTCAGACCGGCTTTCAAGGGAAGAAGCTGGGCGAAGTCGCGAAGATTTGGGCGGAGATGGCCAAGGCCAAAGGCCTGACCGTCTTCCTGGGCCTGACTGGGTCGCTCAGCACGACGGGGCAATGGAAGATCATCCGCTGGCTGGTTGAGAATAGGTACGTGGATGTGATTGTCAGCACGGGGGCCAACATCTCCGAGGACATACTGGAGGCGCTGGGCTACCACTACTACCAGGGGACCTGGCTGGCCAACGACTACGAGCTGCTGAGGCTGAAGATAGACAGGTTCTATGATGTCTATGCAGACGAGATGCAGTACAGGAAGCTGGAGAGGACGATTTACAAGTATGCCGACACTCTCGATACCAAGAAGGTCTATTCAACCAGGGAGTTCCTCTACGGCTTTGGTGAGTTCCTTTCGAACAATGGGATAGAAAGCATCGTCGCGGCCGCCCACAGGGCGAAAGTCCCCGTCTACTCGCCCGGATTGATAGACAGCGGGTACGGTGTGGCCCTGAGCCTCCTGAAGCGTGAGAAGGGGAAGCTGATTAGGCTGGACCAGAGCAAGGACATGGAGGAGCTCGCCCAGATAGCGGAGAAGACGAAGCGGACGGGCGTGGTTTACCTCGGCGGCGGTGTCCCCAAGGACACGATTCAGCTCTCGACGATAATCAAATCCCTGGCCAAGGGTGGGGAGGAGGAGACGCCCCACGAGTTCGCCATCCAAATCACGGCAGACAGCCCCCAGTGGGCAGGGCTTTCAGGTTGCACCCTGGAGGAGGCAATCAGCTGGGGAAAGATTGCGTCAGACGCAAAGAAGGCGACTCTCTACGCCGACATCACCCTTGCTTTGCCTCTGGTCGCCCATGCCCTGAACGAGAAGGTAGTCAGGAGGGCCGACCCGCCAGATTTGTCCTGGGTGTTCGATAACTAGAGCCTGGCTTCTTCTGGCCGCGCAAGCGCTACGTGTCCAGCTGCTGCCACCCCGCGGGGCAACCCCTCGCAGGGTCAGCGGCATGTCAGATGCGATCATCTCTCCCTTGGCGGGGTGGAAGCGCAAGCTTGGGACCGCTGACCTGACCCTCTCGTAGCAGCCCTCAGCCGTGAGCTGCCGAGAGAGCAACTGCCTCGAGTCAGCGAAGATTACTGAACGTCTCCAGAATCGTCGACCAGGCGAATCAACGCGCCGCTTCCGAAATAGCAATGGACCAACTATTGCAAAGCGCCATGAAATTGGCGCCGGGACTGGGATTTGAACCCAGAACCCGCTTTCGCGAGACAGGCTCGCCAGGTGGATTGTTTCCAGGCTTTCGCAGTTCTACTGCTGCGCCCTACCAGATTAGGCGATCCCGGCGTTCGCTGGGCCTTCTCCGGCTGTTTAAAACCTCAACAGGCGAACCACGAAGTCGGCGCACCGGCCGCTTCTGCCTCGGGGGAGTTTGAAGAGCAGAGCCTAGGCGCCGGCTGCGGGTTTGGGTTTGGGTTCGGGTTCGGGAGCATGCTTGTGTTTGGAATGGCTCTTCCAAAGGCGCGGATAGGTGCCGGCCTTCATGACCACCCTTTCCGTCGTGGAAGCGAGCCCCTTCTGTAGGCCGCGCATCTCCTCTGTAGGGAGGAGCGCCTTTCCTATGGCGACGAGCTCCCCCTTCGAGCTCATCAGGGCTACTGTGTCGTCCTTCTTCAACCCCTCAGAGGCTGCCAAAACCCCTGGAATGCCGAGACGAGCCCCGTGGCAAATGGCGTCCACGGCGGAGTCTCTGATCACGATCCTCCCAATGTCCCCCAGCGACTCTTCGATGGGGAGCAGCAGCTTCCTGAACGGGGCCTCGTCTCCTTGCCTGAGGCGGAACATTGCGTCGTTAAGCTGGTGCAGGGTCACAACCCCCTTCTCCTCGGTCAGAGGCCCGACTTTCGTCCTGCGCAACTCGACCATGGTCGCGCCCACGCCGAGCACCTCCCCGATGTCGTAGACCAGCTTTCGGATGTAGGTCCCTGATTGGCAAAGCACCCGAAATAGGTAGAGGTTCCCCTGGGACTCGGTAAGCTCCAACTCGTAGATGTTCCTGCTCCTGGTCTGCCTGCTGACTGATGATCGCTGTGGTGGCCGCTGGAATATCTCCCCTGTGAACTCCCCGATGACGCCGTCCAGGTGCTTTCTGGGCACCGAGGAGTGCAGCCGCATCACTCCCCTGTACTCCTTCGGGAACATGAGCAGCAGGCTGAGGGCTCTGGTAGACTGGCCGAGCCCTATCGGGAGGAGCCCCGAGACGGGAGGGTCCAGGGTGCCGCTGTGGCCCGCTTTGTCGACCCCGAGAAGCTTCTTCGTCCATGCAACCACCTCGTGGCTGGTGGGGCCGCGGGGCTTGTCGAGCGGGATGAGGCCGTACTCGAGCACTTCCTGGACTGGCCGCTCGGACGGGACCCAGCCATGATTGGGATCTGAGGGTTCCTCGTCGAGGACCACCAACTTTCGGGGAGGCACGTCAGTCCCTTCGGCCCCTCACGTACTCGATCACGATATGCGCTACCCTGTCCTCGTCGATGCCGTCGGTCTCGACAAGCAGGTCGAAGGGCCTGAGGTCCCGACCGAACTCGATACCGTAGATCTTCTTGTAGAGCTTGTGGTTCTCCTCATCCCTGACGGATAGCACTTCTCGGCACTTCGAAACGGAGAGGCCATCCCTCCTTGCCATGCGGGCGGCTCTGCTCTTTACGCTCCCAGAAAGCCAGACCTTCAGTCCGTCCTTTGTGAGCCACGGCACGGGGTAGCTTGTTATTACAACGTTCCCCTTCTTTGCCTTTTGAATCAGACGGGCGTCCACCTCCTTGTCGAAGTCCGAGGACTTCTTCCTCTGCCTGAGGAACCTCATCCCCTCGCCCCTGTCCCACCAGTCTTCCCCGCCCGGTGTGTACCCCTCTTCCACCGCCATCTCCTTGAGAACGTCCCCTCCACCCACCAGGGGAATCTGCAACTCCCCCGCGACCTGTTTGGAGACGGTCGTCTTCCCTACAGCCGGCATTCCGGAGATGATTATCGCCTGCATCTCATCACCCTAGGTAGTCGTGTGGAGCAGCCTGCTTAGCATCGTCGAGAAGGTAAAGGAGCTGAGGAAGTACCACCAGAATAGGCTGACTTCGTAGGTGCCGGCGATTAGCGTCGGGGCCGCTATTATCGGGATAGGGATCGGGGTGTATGCCACTATGACTCCGTATCCCCCGAGGAAAGTGGCCATCAGATAGTAGACGAGGAGGAGAGGGACAAACGTAATACCCGTGACCTTGAGCCTGGCAGTGGAAACCTTCGCCTGCTCCTGCCTCATTGCGAGCTCCCGCTTCTTTAGCTTGTCCAGCCTGACCTGATCCTTGGCCAGCGTCGCTTCGCGCTTCTCCTTGTTGAAGGCGTTGACCTCCGCCCTCATCTTCCTCTCCTTGCCGAGGTCGACCACGGTTCTAGTGACCATTTGGGTCACGAATCCCAGGCCGAGCGAAGTCAAAGTGACAACGACGGTCGAAAATGGCGGCGAATAGCCAGGAATGTTGAAAGTTGTGATGAGCGTATCCGAGCCCACCTTCAAAGTGACCGCGTGCGCGCCAATGGCTGCCTTCTGTGGGACCCAGAAGTTGCAGCCCGCGAGGGCACCCGCCTGGTCCGTGCTGCAGGTGCCGTTGAGCTGAGTCTGACGGAGGAGGGTAGAATCGAACATCACCGTTACGTTGGAGCTCTTGGGGAGCGACTGCCCGACAATCGTCACCATTGTGCCAGCGATGTCGGTTGACGGGGTAAGAGAGATTGTCCCCGTCGAAGAGCTGCTGCCCGTGGTCGTGGATGTGGTCGATGCGCCCTTTGGTGTAAAGGCTGGGAGGACGAGGACGTAGAAGACAAGCACTGCGATAATGACCAAGATGACGTAGTTCAGAGTGCGGGATCCTCCGCCCGATGGGGCGGACTTGTTCTTCGTGGCCATCATTCTTTGGCTTTCTCCAGCATCCTGACTAATCTCTTAGAGACCTCTTCCGCCTTACCCTCTTCGTTGCGGACTATCAGCATGGGGGCCCCCGTCAGCGTCGAAGCGACGGTGAGAAAGCTCCGCGCTATGTCAAGTTCCTCCCTCAGTCCCTCGGGTGTGACCTCGTCCCTGGCTCGGGTCGGGTCTGCTGACCTCCTCTTTGCGATTTCGTCGGGGGTCGCAATCACGAGCACCAAGTGAGTGGGCTTCATCGCCCTGACCACCTCGAACGGAAGCCCTGGCCAGAAACCTTCCGGGGTCCGGATGAACAGGTGGGTGTCCACCAAGACGGCTTTCCCCTTCATCCCAGCGATCTGAGTCGCTGCAATCCTCTGGAGTCTCTTCTGTCGCTCCACTGGCATCTTCCTCATCTCGTCCCTGTCCTTGACCCACTTCAGCGACTTGGCTGCCTCAAACATCAGGGTCCCGAACGTGACGAGCTTCGCCCCGGCGAGGCCGGTCACCACCCCCTGCACTACAGTCGTTTTACCGACGCCGGGGATTCCAACCACGATGACGCGGAGGGCCACGCCCTAGCCAGCTCCGATGAGCCCCGCGAGAGCGGGGGATACCTCTTCCACCTGCTCCTTGAGCAGCATCTGATAATACTGGAGGATTATGTCTACCATCAGCAGTATGCCTATGCCAGTCCCGAACACCCCGAACAGGTCCGATACTCCAGCGACGAGGCCGATGAGTATGCCACCTATTATCGTGAGCGTGGGGATATACCTGTTCAGCATCTGCTCGATGGAAAGCCCGGTTCTCCTGAACCCGGGGACCTGGACGTCGGCGTCCATGAGGTTCTTAGCAACAGCCCGGGGGTTCAGCCCGCCTATTTCCACCCAGAGACGGGCAAAAAGTACGGCCATTCCGACGAGGTAGAGTAGGTAGATGACCGAGTGCACGGGGTCGGCTATGGTCTGGTTCACCCCCTGCGGCGCCGTCATGTAGAAAGTTATCCCGCTGATTGGGTAGGAGCTCGTTGTTGTCGAGTTTGTGGACACCGGAAATACAGCGATGTATTTCATCCACCATGGCGGACTGCTCCCGAAGTAGTTGTTGAGAATCCTCGAGAAGAAGGTCACGTTGGCGCCCAGGGCGGACACCAGAATGACGGGAATGTTGGAGACGTAGAGGAGCTTAATGGGGTACACCCCCTGGAACCCCCTGTACTTTATCGACGTGATTGGCAGCTCGACCCTGATGCCCTCGATATAGACAAGCACGAGCAGCATTACTATCGTGAGTGAGAAGGTGAGGAGGCTCGGGTACTTGAAGTCCCTAACGACAATGCTCGGAAGGGTGTTCGTGAAGAAGGCGCTAATCGTGTAGGGGATGAACCCGAAGTAGGCCTGAACGCCTGAGCTCACCTGGAAAGGTATGGGTGCGAAGGTGTACCACAGGACGGTCTGACAGACGCCGGCCAAGATGAAGAGGGACACTCCGCTGCCTATGCCCCACCCCTTCTGGATGAGCTCGTCGAGCAGCAAGACAAGCAGGCTGGCTATAAAGAGCTGGATGAAGACCACCAGCGCCTGCGTCTGGCCGAGGGAGCCGAGGGCGCCCCCGTAGATGTAGGCGAGAGACTCTCCTACGATGACGATCAGTGTCAGGAACTTGGTCGCTGAACCGAACACGGCCCTGTCCGCCGAATCGCTCATGTCGAGTTTGATGATGTCGCTGCCAACCAGTAACTGCAGAATCAGGCCCGACGTCACGATAGGGCCGATGCCGAGCTCCATCAGAGTACCCTGGGTGGAAGCGAACACCACCCTGAGGAAGGCGAGCTGGTCGTTCTGGCCCACGCCCGAGAAACCATAGAGGGGCGTGGTAGCCATGACCAGGTACGCGACAAGCGCGATCCCGGTCCACACGAAGCGCTCACTGAGAGTCGGCTTCTTCTCTGGCTTCGGGATCTCGGGAAGGACTGTGCCTACGCTCTTGATGAAATCACGGGCTGAAGCCAATTACTGGGGCCTACTCCTGGACCAGTATTTTTCCGCCCGCGGCTTCTATTTTAGCCTGAGCTTTCTTCGTGAAGGAGTCGACCTTCACCTCATAGGCTCCCCCCACCGCGCCGGAGCCGAGGAGCTTATCGATCCCCAGGGACGAGAGGTCGAGAGACTTCGCCCCCTTCGCAATTGCGTCCAGCTGGCCGACGTTAACCCAACTGGCGGCGCGTATGTAGCCGGGGGGTCTGAACGGGTCCCTGCCGAAGTGGTCAGGATCGTTGAGTATGAGCCAGCTCCACTTGTGCTTGTGCAGGCCCGCGTTGCCATGGCCCCCTTGCTTCCCAGAGTGGCGGTGCTGGCCTATCTGGCCGTAGCCGTGGGTCCTCATTCCCCTGTAGCGCCTTCCCTTCCTGGCCCTTGTCGGCAACTCTAGATCATCCTCCTCACTATTGCGTCCAGCTTCGGATTGCTGCCGAGCAGGCCTCGTTCCGTCGCTTGCCTCCGGAGTGACAGCTTGAACCCTCCCTTTGGAGGTGCGAGCCGGAAGTACGGGAGGACGCCGTTCACCGCGGACAGCCTCGTCTGGTCCTTCACCATCTTCGCTGCGAGGTCCTCGTGCTTCTTGTAGCCCAGCTCCTTCAGCATTGCCGCGTCCAAGGACCTGGCCGCACTCACCATCCCCCGCTTCTCCAGCAGGTTTGCGAGGAGCTCCTCGCTGACAGGACACCAGGCGATGTAGTCCTTGCAGAGCCTGAGCATCCCGACGGTGGGCGGGTCGTCTGTAACGACCGAGGCAGAGAACTTCTTGGCCACCCAGAGCTCATTGAGGGCCTTGCGCACAGGCGCGGAGCTGTTGATCTGCCCGTGCAGGTTGACGACGAGGAGGAGACCCATCTTCACTTCACCTATACGCTAAGCCCATGCGACATGCGGAATGCATCGTACACCGCATTCGCGAGGGATGACATGGTGTTTGTGGAGCCGAACGTCCTGACCCAGGCGTCTTTCACTCCTGCGAGCTGAAGAAGGTTCTTGAGCGCCGGGCCCGCCACCAGGCCCAGAGCGCGCGGGGCGGGTATTATCTCTACGGTCACACTCCCAGCCTTCCCCCTGATCTTGTACGGGACCGAGTGGGGTCTGCCGTCCCTGCACTCCCAGGAACCGCAGCCGAGCTTGACCGGGATTATGTTGAGGAGTGCTGCGGTGGTGGCCTTCTCAATGGCCTCCCTGGTCTGCATCGCCTTCCCCTTCCCCACGCCGAACCAGCCGGCGCCGTTCCCGACCGCGACCACTGCCAGGAATCGGGTGAGTTCCCCGGCGTCGGTCTGCTTCTGGACCACGCTCACTCCGACTACCTCGTTCCTCAGGTCGGGGAGGAGCTTTTTGACTATCTCCGCTTCGCGGACCCTCTGGCCGCTCCTGAAGATCTCATCGAGGGTGGTGATCTTCCCCTCGTTGACAAGCTGCCCAAGCTTCGTCCGGGGTACCCAGACCTGTTCCTCTTCTTGCCTGTCGCGCCTGCCATAGGATGACATCATCTGGTCGCCCCCGATATGGTGGCCTTCACCTTCTCGAACTCTGCCGGGTACGCTTCGGGCCTGAATCCGCCCTTCAGGAGCGCAGAGAAGCTCTTTGAATATGCATCCTTATCCTCCTCTGAGAGTTTCGTTGCGAAGTCCGCTATGGACTTGCCCGTCAGCCTGTCCGCATCCGGGAACGCCTCCTCTCCCACCGGGACCTGGACCCCGGAGTCGACGACCCCCTTGAGCAGAGCGGCGACCCTGGACCCGCGTATGAACGGAACAAGGCCGTTGTAGGCGACCGCTTCCTTGACTCCGGCGGCCAGCGCCTTCTTGCCTGCCAGCAGACCCAGGAGGTAGCAGGCGGGCGTCGACTTCGCGGACCCATGCCACCCGAGCTTCACCAGCTCCTTTGAGTGAGAGGCAGAGAGAACGATGTCCCCCTTGACCGTGGGCTTGACGAACTGCGATGTGACGTTCCTGTTGGAGATCCTGACTACTAGCAGGGGCTTTTGGGAGGTTATCGCCCTTTTTCTCGACCTGTAGTCCGTGACTCCGTCGCGCCTGCGCCTGAGGAGCGGAACGTACGACGACCTCATTTCTTCGCCTCCTGCATGAGGTCCAGCAGGTGCTTGACGCCTCTGACCTGGCCGCCCTTGACCTGCTTGTAGAGCCTCCTGTACGCCTGTGGGCTAATCTGCTTCCTTTCCTTGGCCACTTTCAGCCTCCACCTCAGTGCCCTCACCTTCGATATCCAAGCGTCCTTCCTCGGGTTCCTGGCACGCGCCGTGCCCTCCGTGGAGCCTGCACCGCGGCCCCGCTTGAGCTTCTGCGACTTGGTCCTGAACCTCCCCCTCGAGACCCCCTTCTCGGGGGCTACCGTGATGGCGCCGAAGCCTACGAGCCCTCTGATGGTGCTCCGGGTTATGGCGTCTTGGATTAGGTCGGAGTACTCGTCGTTGAACCTTACCCTGTCTACCCCTACGCCCAAGACAGACGCCGCCAGCCTTCTCTTACTTTTCAGATTCAACTATCCTCAATCCTGTCGGATTCACAACCCTAACGCCCAGCTCGTTCGCCCTTTCTAGAATGCTCTCCCTCTTCTTCGCGCCCACGGTGCGTCCTATGCGCGCGACGTCGCTCCCCGGAACAAGCGAGTCCAGGTCCTTCGGCCTGTAGACCATGACCTCGTGGTGCCCGCTCGGGTGCAGCCCCCGCGAAGTGGCGGGACCGCGGTAGCCTACCTTGACGAGGGGCGGCCAGCCCTTGTCCTGGCGCCTCATCTTGCTGTCCACACCCTTCGGCTTGCGCCACTCTGGGTGGATCCTGACGTAGCGCCAGCTCTCCTGCCTGACGAAGGCGGGCCTGGTCTCCGCTGCCTCCTTCCTCTTGGCGACCAGGGCCTTCAGCTTGTTTTCCTCGGACTCGTTCGTCTTTGGCATGTGTCTACGATCCCTGCTCCTTGTGGTATATGTACAGCCCGTCGAGGAAGACACGCTGGTCCTTCCGTTTGATCTTGGTCGCCAGCTCTATGTTTGCGGCGGTCTGGCCCACGTCTTCTAAAGAGACGCCCTTCACAATGACGTCGTCCCCCTCCACCGTGACCCTGGAGTCCCCCACGATCTCTGCTATTCGCGGCGACCTCTCGCCGACGAAGTTCTCGACCAAAATCTGCTTCCCTTTGGTCTTCACGGTGATGGGGAAGTGGGCGTAAACCACCTTCACCTTGTAGGTGAACCCCCTGGTTACACCCGTGACCATGTTCTTGACAATGCTTGACACTGTGTTGATTATCACGTTGTCCTTCTTCTTTCCGGAGAAGGGTGTGAAGACCACTCTGTTCCCATCGACAGCAATGCCGACATTGATCTTGTCGAAGTTCTTCCTAGCCTCCCCCAGCTTCCCCTTCACCGTGAGCATCCGGCCCGTGAGGTTAGCGCTTACCCCCTCGGGCATCTGGACAGCGGTCTGCTGCACGGGTTCAGAAGACGTAGCCAACTAGTCTCCCTCCGATTTTCTTCTCCTGGGCCTCGACGTGGGACATCACTCCCTGAGAAGTGGATACGATCAGGGTCCCCACCCCGACGGCCGGCAGGTACCTGTGCTCCCAATCCACGAGCTTCAGTGAGCGCACTGGGAATCTGGGAGATATGACGCCGCACTTGTTTATCCTTCCAAGCAGTTGGACCCTAAGCTTCCCTCCGACGCCGTCGTCGATGAACTCGAACTCCCCTATGTACCTCCGCTTCTGAAGTACCCTCAGGACCTCGCTCGCCAGGGTGGACGCCGGTATGATGATACACTCCTTCTTGTTCCTCATCTCGGCGTTCTGCAGGCTTGAGAACAGGTTTGCAAGGATGTTGGTCGCTGGCATATCCACTCCCTCCTAGTCGTACTTCCTGAAGCCGAGCTTCTCAGCGACTTCCCTGAAGCACTGCCTGCAGAG
>Ga0187766_10001108_pt1 | contig 15666 bp, 10 predicted proteins | sample 0216_QUI02_MP05__4_FD_132971 | JGI IMG/M metagenome (GOLD analysis project Ga0187766, IMG submission 132971) | Tropical peat soil microbial communities from peatlands in Department of Meta, Colombia - 0216_QUI02_MP05_20_MG | ecosystem: Environmental > Terrestrial > Soil > Wetlands > Peat ... | reverse complement strand
GTGGGCCACTGCGTACCTTTGGAGGTCCTCTGCGGCTGCCATGTAATGTGAAATATACCGGAGATGAATATACCGTCAAGTACATCCAACGCGCACGGTCTGTACTGATTGGAAAATATATCATTCCGGTCTTGATTTTCCTTGGCCTCATCATCTCATTGTTCTATTTCCCTGCGCTCAGCGTCTATATTGGAATAGGCATTCTGATCATGATATTTGTGTTCATATACATATTTATCAACTATTGGGATGATATCTATATACTTACGAGTAAGCGTGTGATAGACATCAATCGCAAGTTCATCTTTCTTGACGAAGAACACCTTTCGATAGAGTATGGACAAATCAAAGACGTGCGGGTACAGGTGAGTAATCCGCTCTATATCGCTCTTGATGTGGGTAAGGTATATGTAGAGACTCCTGGTAATAATCCTGATCTTATCATGCGCGTTGTTGACCATCCTTTCGCAGTTCAGGATATGGTTTATACGGTTAAAGGGCATAAGGAGAAGGTTGACAAGATCAATAGCGCGAATGATCGTAAAGATCAACTGAATCAGTGGTTTGGCACGATCATTTCGACTATGGAGCAGAATGTATTAGGTAAGGGCGTGCCAAATCTGCAAAAGCTAGATTTATTCACAGCGGCTGAGAGAGCAAGTACGCTTGGCATGAAAGTTGTGCCGGTGGGCGAGGTTTCATCTTATCCCAATATAGCTCCTGGGCTGATTGTTTCGCAAAATCCTATGCCAGGTACTCTGATAGCCGTTACGGATTCCAACGAGAAGCCAGAGATACATGTCTATCTGAGCAGGCGACCATAAACTTTTATTGGGCATATGAAGTAGAAGCAGCAGGAAGACCGCAAGGGTCTTCCCTACATTTCATTTAGTCATGTAGGGAAGACCCTTGCGGTCTTCCTGAATAAAACGTCCCTGTAGCCTAGTAGAAAATTATCTCATGCCCGAACGTACCAGGAGCGCAATACATTCAATATGATATGTTTGTGGGAACATATCGATTGGTTGGGCTGCAACCAGGCGATAGCGCCCATTTGAGCACAGCGAGGCGATATCTCTTGCCAACGTGCTAGGGTCGCACGAGACGTAGCAGATCGCGCGAGGCGCCAGAGATTGGAGAGCCTGTAATGCCTTGGGATGACAACCGGCCCGTGGTGGATCAACCAGTGCAAGATCAACCCGTTCGCGTCGGTAGTAAAGCTGACCTAAAAGCCTCTCCAATGTACCCTCTATAGCCGTAATATTGTTCTGATTATTCAATGTCGCGTTGGCACGGGCGTCCATTACTGCGCTTGGCTGGGATTCTATCGCAATTACGCGGGATACGTATGGTGATAAGAAAGCCGAGAATAGACCTACGCCGCTGTACCCATCCAGCACAATATCCTGTCGTTGTGGTTCCAACATGGCAACCGCTCTTTCGGCCAGAACTGGTGTCTGTACCATGTTAACCTGGAAGAACGAATCTGCTGAAATACGAAAGCGACGTCCATGGACGACGTCTGTCAAGAATTCTTGTCCCGCTACAACACGCCCATAACGACCCCCAACACGCTCAATTATCACCCCTACAATGCCAGGTGCTGTAGTCATTAGCTCTTGTGCGAATTCTTGCGGTGTCTCGAGAACAGAACCGGGACGTGCATGAATGCTGAGCAATGTGGGTACGGCTTTTACAGGGGATGACGAACCATTCGTGCTGACTGCACCAATGGCTCCACGAATTGTGAAACCTTGAATCATCTCAGCCAGGGTATCGCCAAAATAGCTTTTGAGCTTCGTACGTACGAGTTGGTAAGCTCTATCCAGTGCTGGATGAAGCAATTCGCAGGTTTCGAGGTCCTGGATATCATGGCTTTCAGTCAGTTTGAAGCCCACTTCGCCATCTGGACCGACTGAAAAGAGTGCAATGTTGCGATAGTGCCATGGAGAAATAGTGGGTGGCATGCCAATAGTGGGATGCACAATCGCATCGGCCTGCTTACCAATGCGTACAAGTAGTTGCCTGACAATATGCGCTTTCCAGGTGAGTTGCGCTGGATATGCAATATGCTGCCACTGGCAACCACTATCTGTAAGGAGAGGATATTGGGGATCGATTCTTTCGGGAGCGGGCCGCAGAATCTCAAGTAATTCCGCGCGAGCATGCCCGCGTCGCTCTTCAACGATGTCCACCAGAACGCGTTCTCCCGGTATGCCTCCAGGTACAAATAACACCCGTCCCTCGTATCGACCTACGGCATCTCCACCATAAGCTAAATCAGTTAACTCAACTTCGATACTCATATTCACCTCGGCGACCACTTGTCAAAACTTCCAAAAATACCTGTATTATATTCGTCCCAACTATCTAACAGATTGCAGAGCACAGTAAGAAGCGGTCTGCTAGAATTCAGGGCTGTTCATTCAGGAATGCACCAATGGGTCCCCAAATGTTCCCCACACTGCCACCCATGGCAGCGAAAAGAAAAAGGCCTAAATCACTGTTTTATAGCGTAAGTGGCTGTTTGGGCTGGCTATACAGCCGTGTTCCGAAACGGCTCAGGAAGACTGCCCCAATTCCAAGCAATCCCACTCCAATACTGATGAGCCACCCGATATAGGGGATAGACCCTACCAATACCAGTACCGTCAATCCTACCACTACATCTATAAGACGTGTATTATATTTCGGAGCAACCGAAAGGAGAATATATTCTCCAATGATCCAACTAATAGCTACGGTTCCTAAAATCCAGGCTGCCAGAAGCCCCAGGCCCAGTATAAGCGCTACTGGAATAGTCAGAATAAGCGCTATCAATACGACAAGAGCCGCAGGAACCAGTACGATACTTAAAAGCCCGATGATTATACTACGCCGTGTCTTCGTAGTCACCGTTGTTCGCACAAACGCGATGTGCTCTGGCAGCAAGCTGCTAAGCGCTATACCAAGTATAATCCATATGACTAGAGACCAGAAAGGGAATGAAAACTCACCGATTGAACCTGGGAATGGGCTATGCTGTTCATATTCGTTCATTGCTGTGTCAAGTTGCTTGCTCTGGGCATTCGACTCTTTGGAACCGTAGACTGCAATATGCCCATGTATCTGCCCGATGCTATCGAGCGCAATAGAGCCACCAAATAAGGTGAGATTACCAAAAACCTGCCCAATAATGAGTGTGTTACTGTTAAAAGCTGTTATATTGCCATGTAGTTCGCCCTGGATAACTAGCGATCCACCAAACGAGGTGACATTACCGCACACTACCTCTCTTGGTCCAATAACGATATTTTCACTGAATGATGGACTATGGATATTTCTTGTACATGTGACGTCATTGCCATTTACACTCTTGTCTGTGGCCTGTGCTGAAGGCAATGTCCACGCGAGATGTTCTCCGATGCCACTTATTTTTAAACCAAGGAATAGCAATGACCCCACCAGTACGAGCAAGAGCCAATTGAACCTTTTGCCCTTTTGCATACTGGAACTCCCATCATGGATGCCTAAACATCCACGACGCTCGCCTTTATGCTTCATGTGGATGACGCATTAAGCGAAGCCACATTCCCAACATGATGACCAGCACAAGTGCTATGGCAGACAAGAGCCAATTTTGTTTAAGCACAAACGCAAGGCCTGTTTGAAGATACTGCGCAAGTATGACTAATGTGTCTATGACACCACCAAAGGATTCGAGAATATTTATAACGGTGTCTGTATTGAAAATGAGCATACTGAGCAATAAGAGTAAAATGAACCCCATGCCCAGGTAGGCCAGCGTAGCATATCTGGGAGTAAAAATACGCATGCGAGCAATTCGCGTTTTTTGTTGCTTGCGAAGATCTTCCAGCTGCTCAGTGATGCGTTGCTGCCTCTCTACCGCTTGCATGATGCGTTCTGTGGAAATGCTTGTAAACATGCGAGTACTGGGCGAGTGAAACATCTGGTCCATTCGCTGTTGATATTGCTCATGCTCGTGAAAATTGCCACGATATTTCATGTGTTGCTGGAGCGTGTTAGCATCTGACTGTACGAGATCGTTTTCACGCCGGGCAGTTAGCCAGTCCTTAGGATCACGGGAGCGCATCGATCTGCTCCCCTTCGTTCGGCTTGTTATCGTTGATGTAACGTGCCAGTAGCTCGCGCGCGCGATGCAAGCGAGCTTTCACCAGCGCTGGTGTCAGATTCAGCGCAGCAGAAATCTCTTCATATGAAAGATCGTACCAGTAACGCAAAACGATTACCGCACGATACTTGCTAGGCAAGCGTTGCAGGTATGCCTGTATTTCGTCTTGCTGCTCTCCCCGAAGTGCTGACTGCTCTGGTCCTACGCCAAGGTCGGCTATCCACTCCAGGAAAGGCACATCTTCGAGCGGTAGTGCCAGAAAACGCCGTCGCCGGAGTTGGTCAATAGCCAGATGCGAGGCAATTGACAGCAGCCAGGTGCTGAATTTGTGCGCAGGTTTATATGTCGCGAGCTGGGTATAAGCTCGCACAAAGACCTCCTGAGTCACATCTTCCGCCTCTGTGACATTACCCAACATGCGATATGCAAGATTTTGCACAGCATCTTTGTATCGCTCAACAAGGGCTTCAAAGGCATTTTGTTGGCCTGCGAGTACCAACTCGACAAGTTCGACATCTTTCAATGCTTCTATAGTAGCCCCTGGCGCAAATTCACTTGTTGAAGTGTTTACTCCAGCCGCTACATTGCTTCCCATGGCTGTATTTGTGCTCGCAATACCCTCACTGGTCAAGAACCCGCTAGATCGCCTACGACGCGTTTTGGCGGCCGGCTTGGCAAGGGCTCCAATCACGCCCAGGGTACCTGATGCTTGTAGTGCCGAATCCATTCTATTCACCGCTTGCTATTTATTTTAGTTATATATAACATTATCAAAACAAACACTTACTTAAACGATTTACGAGTGGTTTCTTAAAAAGTTGTAACCTTTTCAATGAGTGTAGCATGAGCTAACCTAACAAGCAAGGATACAGTACTTCATGCAACCAGCTTCACCACTCTATTAAGTATAACAAATCAATATGAAAGATTATTCATTTCCCATTTTCCCTCTTACATTTAGAATAAAATAGTATCATGGGTGATAATGTAAGAATAATAAAGAGTGACTTTACAAGAGAGGGCATAACATGAGAACAGTCATTTCCAAAGATGGCACTTCCATCGCGTTCGATCAATCTGGTCAGGGACCCGTGATTATCCTTGTAGCTCCTGCAACAGCTACCCGCTTAGCACAGGCATCACTGGCCGCAACACTGGCACCGCAATTTACTGTGTTCGCCTATGATCGACGCGGTCGTGGTGACAGTGGTGACACGGCTCCCTATGCAGTCGAGCGAGAGGTCGAGGACATCGACGCTCTGATCACCGAGGCAGGTGGATCAGCATTCGTCTTCGGTCATTCCTCTGGCGCGGTTCTTGGCCTTGAAGCATCGCAGTTGCTCGGAGGCAGAATCAAAAAACTGGCGATGTACGAGCCGCCATTTATTATTGACAATAGCCGTCCCCATGTACCGCAGGACTATCTCCCGCATCTCAATAAGCTGATTGCGGAAGGTCGCCTGAGCGAAGTAGTCGAGTACTTCATGACCGATATGATGCTTATGCCTGCAGAAATGGTCGTCCAGATGCGATCCATGCCAATGTGGCCGCAGTTAGAGGCGGTGGCACATACAATCCCTTACGATGGCATAATCATGGGAGATACTATGAGCGGCAATCCCGCCACACTCAAAAAGTGGACTACTGTCAATACACCCACGCTTGTCATGGTCGGAGGAGCGAGTCCGGCATTTTTCCACAACGGCGCTCAAGCGCTTATAGATATCCTGCCCAATGCCAAATTACGTGTCCTGGTAGGTCAAGATCATGGCCCGGCTGACGATATTCTCGCTCCTGTGCTCGCGGAATTTTTCAAAGGTTGAGATACTTTATTCTCCACATAAAATTCAGGTTGCTGCGTATTAGCAGCAACCTGAATTTTATGTGGAGAATCTTATGACAATGCTGGTGCTTTCTAAGCGCTTACTTCCACGTCACCTTATCCATCAGGTAGGCTGGCAACTCATCGATGACCAGGCGAATCTGAGTCATGCCATCGCGTTCACGCACGGTAACCGTCTGATCTTCTAACGTCTGGAAATCGATGGTTACGCAGAATGGCGTCCCAATCTCATCTTGCCTGCGGTAGCGACGGCCAATGTTCGCCACATCGTCGTATTGTGCGACCATCAAGCGCTTCAAACGATTGTGGATGTCTTTGGCCGTGGTAACCAGCTCTTCCTTATTCTTCTGCAAAGGCAGAACTGCTACTTTGATTGGTGCTAACCACGGATGCAAGTGTAATACTGTTCGCCCCTCTTTATCCTTACCTGTTGGTGGCTCTTCCTCGTACGCATCGAGCAACAGGTTCAAGAATGTGCGATCAACGCCACCGGAGGTCTCGACGATCCAGGGAATATAGCGTTCCCTGGTTTCGGGATCGGTATAGCTCAGATCCTGCCCACTATATTGGCTATGGCGTGAAAGATCCCAATCCTGCCGCCAGTGGATGCCTTCCCATTCTTGCCAGCCGATGATGCTCTTGTACTCAATGTCAAAGGCTTGCTTCGCGTAGTGTGCCAGTTCATCAGGCCCATGAGCGCGGAAGCGCAGCCGGTCCTTGTGGTTGATGATGCTCTTGTACCATTCGAAGCGGAACTCTTTCCAGTAGTCAAACCACTTCTGCATCTCGCTTGGATGAACGAAGAACTGTAAGTCCCACTGCTCGAACTCGCGCTGGCGGAACAGGAAATTACCTGGTGTGACTTCGTTACGGAAAGCCTTACCAATCTGGCAGATACCAAAGGGTATCTGGATGCGTGAAGATTTCAGCACGTTGTCATAGTCCAGGTAGATGTTCTGGCAGGCCTCACCGCGCAGGTAAGTCTTCATGCGCTCGCCCTCGACCACACCGATATATGTTTCCATCATCAGGTTGAAAACACGCGGCTCTGTGAGTTCCCCACCACAAACGGGACATTTATTTTGCTCTAGATTCTCAGGAGGCAGGTGATCGACGCGGAAACGGCGTTTGCATTTCTTACAATCAACCAGTCGATCGACAAAATTCTCGACATGTCCGCTGGCTTCCCAGACGCGCGGGTGAGTAATGATGTTGCCCTCGATGCCCAATACGTTGTCATTGAGCTGCACCATCGACCACCACCAGAAGCGGCGGATATTATTGCGCAGTTCTACACCGAGCGGCCCGAAGTCATAGATGCCTGAAACCCCGCCGTAGATCTCAGAGTTGGGGTAGACAAAGCCGCGCCTCTTGCACAAAGCAACGATTTTCTCAATTGGGACAAGTGATGTGTCTTCCGTTGACAGCATGGTTTTCTCTTCTGTCTGTGTCATGAGTGGATTCCTTTCCTCAATCAAAAAATTCCCCAGGCGTTCAATCAACAACGCCCAGGGACGAATACATGCCTGTGCAGGCCTGGGGCAACTACAAAAAGCGGCATGATGCGCGGTTCCACCCTGCTTCTTCACCCAAATATGTGTGAAGCCACTCATTCATTCCAACTCCGAAGCGCCCTTCACCTGCTGCGGATTGCCGATCTCACACCATCTACCGGCTCGCTGTTACCTCTGGCAGGTTACTCCTCTTCATCTTCGCTGGAGGATATCTAATAATTTGTACCTTGCTAGTATAGCCGAGATGTCAATATGACGCAAGCAAAGGAGCGGAAATTTTAATCGTAATATGTCCACTCGCTTCGCCGTCGAAACCACCTCATGATTGTCCTGATGAAAAAGATCGAGACTAAAAACCTGAAAAGCCGTTTCATCTGTATCTATCCTTTCATTGTTTTGAGATAACGCTTGATGTATATACGGTAGTCACATCGAATAGTTTATTGCAAGGTATGATTCAGATCAACTTGAACTTTCTTACAAACAAGTAAGTTTTGTCATCCTGAGCGGAAGCGAAGGATCTCGTTGCCCGTCGCGAGAGATTCTTCGCTATCGCTCAGAATGACAAATGGTAAGGTTCAGAATGACAAATGGTAAGGTTCAGGATGACAAATGGGGGGTCAAGATGACAATGTGCGACTGCATCATGTCAAGGATTTTGTTTCTCTAATTACCTTATCCAACCAGTTCAATGCTTTTCTGTATCTGCTCTACGTGACCGTTCAAATGGTCTACTATAAGTTCGTCAATTAACCAACCTATGCTTTTCTCACCATAGCGGACATGTTTCCCGGTTAATTCCAGGTCGCTATCCTGCAAATTCCTGAGCACTCCATCCAATCTTGCATAGCTTTCCGTTAAAGCTGCATCTATCTTGCTTAAACTATCCATTTCGTGCTCGCTAATGCCCTGCAAGCGCGCGGCATTATCATGAGTGCGTCCAAATGCACATCCAGGCTCGGCAAGCACTTTTTCAATCTCGCCAGCCCAGTATGGCATAAACTCCACGATATGGGCCAGGTTTTGCATGATTGTCCACTCATTTTCAGCTGGTGATTGGTAGAGTCTGCTTGCATCTAAATGATGTAGAGGACCGGTGATGAGCGTGTCTAAAGTATCAATTGAAATCTGCACACTCTCGCGTATGGCTTCAATCTTAGGATTGGATGGTATGGTACTCACGCATTTGCCCCTTCACAATTCAGACAATTTCTTACATTATGTAATAAGAATGAGGAAACAACAATAGAGGTAACTTTGCTGACTTGCTTGAAGGAGTAACCATGTACATACCAACCTTCCAGGACGTGTTATATGCGCGGCGCCAGATCCGTCCTTATTTGAAACCAACTCCCACGTACAGCTACCCCGCTATCAATGCTTTGATAGGAACAGAGGTCTATATCAAGCATGAGAACTACCAGCCGGTTGGCGCGTTCAAAGTGCGTGGCGGCATCAACCTTATTTCTCAGCTTAGCCCCGAGGAGCGCGAGCGCGGTGTTATCGCCGCCTCCACTGGCAATCACGGGCAGTCGGTTGCATACGCGGCACGGCTCTTTGGAGTCAAAGCCATCATCGTAGTGCCTGAAAAAGCCAATCCAGGCAAGGTTGCCGCAATGCAGGGTATGGGAGCTGACGTCGTCTTCTATGGGGAAAATTACGATCAGTCCATGAAACACTGTGAGGCTCTCGCGCATGAACACGGTTACCGCTATATCCATTCCGGCAACGAGCGTCTGCTCATCGCGGGCGTTGGTACCGAGGGCCTTGAGATGCTCGAAGATCAGCCAGATCTCGACATCATCTTTGTCCCCATCGGCGGGGGAAGTGGCGCAGCAGGCGTGAGCATCGTTGCGCATACTTTCAACCCGTCAATACAGGTCATCGGCGTGCAATCGGAAGCATCCCCCGCGGCCTATGAAACATGGAAGCAGCATAAACTCGTCACGGCTCCCAATCGCACCTTCGCCGAGGGTCTGGCAACCGGCGTCGCTTTTGAGCTTCCGCAGGCAATCCTGCGTGATCATTTGCATGACTTCCTACTCTTGACAGAGGAGCAGATCATGCGAGGCATGCTGTGGATGATCGAACGCGCTCATACCCTGGCAGAAGGTGCGGGTGCGGCAGCTTTGGCAGGCGCTTATAGAATGCGTGACGAACTACACGGCAAGAAGGTTGGCATCATCTGTTCCGGGGGAAATACCTCCCTGGAACATCTGCGCCTCGCCCTCGCCGTTGCCAAGTAGTCACCTTACGTACAGCACGAGAAGTCATGAACGATAATCCGTGTCTCTCTGTGCTGGGTTTCACTGCTGTCTAGAGAAAAACTCAATTTGATAGGTGTACAATCGTCTCCTGAACAGCAGTATGCGTGACATAGCACGTACACTCAAACAGGAAATCCTCCAGAGTTGCAGTCGATGCTGGACAAGCATAGACTACGCCGGAACCAGGCGTTTCATTTCCTCGTGCAGTTGCTGGCGCCGTCCTGTATGTGGTCGATCACTGCGGTAGACAGCCTTGTATGCCTCAAAATCCCAGGTGGAGAGAAAGTCCTGAGCGGCCTTTCTTCCATTCTGATAGAGTTTTTCAGCTTCCTGCTCTGTCAGATCGAATTTGGTGCCACTGATACCTTCGACCGGAATAGCAATCGTACGCACGAACGTAGCGTTGTCCATGTAAAGCCGATCATGCGCTGAGGTCATGGTACTGATGAGCGCCTGGCCGATTTCCAGGATATTCCCGGTTGCATGGATTGGCCAGCTTTCACCAATCCCAGGTGCGTTATCTACAAGTTCCAGGCCTAATGTGGGATGATGTGGTTTACCGGGAACGTCAAAGATACCCACAGGGAAGTTACTGAGCAAAGCTCCATCAACAACAAGGTCGTTTTTCCCGTCCTGGCGGCGCTGCTTCATTGGTAGAAAGAAAAAGGGTATGCTCGCACTCATGCGAACTGCAAGGGCGACCTCGAGCTTATCGGGGTCTTGACCGAATTTGAGCATGTCCTGTGGCAGCCGCAACAGCAGCCCCTGGCTGATATCTGATGCAACGACCGTCAGGCGGTAGCGGTGCATCGAATCTTTAGGCTCTTCTTCTCGTCCAGGAACGATCAGGTCTCCAAAAGTAGAGATGGGCTTCGGCTTTGCTGCCAGCAATTTCTCCCGCATGAAGGATTGGATATAGCTCCCAGTGTGCAGGCCTCCCTGCATGAGTAAATGCAAACCTTCTACCAGGAAAAAGTTGTCTAGCCCTTTGTCCTGTGCAAAGCGGTGGAAATCTACCTCATTGCGCATGATCTCGTACAACTCCTTGGCGCTATAGTTTGCTGCTAACAAGGATGCCACAAAGGCGCCAGCAGACGTCCCAGCGATATTGACCCAACGATACCCCTGCTCCTCCAACACACTGAGCGCGCCTACATGACCGATACCACGTACACCTCCGCCTTCAAGCACAAGATCGATATCCGGAAGTGATGTGTGTACGGGCGATATTCTCTCATCCATGGCATAACCTCCTTTCAATGAGGCGGAGACACATTACCAACTTATCTGTGTCGTTTGCCTTGATGTCTGTCATATCTCTATCGCAGTTCACATCAAGGATCTACCTGAGAAAGTTATTTAGATAATAAATTCCTAGCTCCTTTTCCTTCACTTCAACCGTAGCACAGGTGCCTCACATTCACATCACGTTTTATAACTCTGCAATCTCAGTGCTGTCTCATTTATTTCTCTCAGTAGTCGTGCTTTAAGCTGATCAATATTCCCTTACGCCGCAGAGGAGAAAGCTTCATGAACTTCTTTTGATGCTGTGATAAGAGACATGCAACATAAGGGGAAAGGGCAAAACTAACTACTCTTCGCCCTAAAAGGTGTACACCTCGTCGGAGGTTTTCCGCTTCACCATTTGGATTGCTTCAGATTGCTTTTGTTTGATTGAAGCTACTAGCCAGACAGTATTATCAGAACTAACGATACTAATCCCTGTGTAAGCACCCTGTACGTTTTTCTCATCTCGCCGTTTGTCTCGCTCAACAATTGGAACATTTGAAGCGCGTATTGGCGCTCTAATGAGCTTGTTCACTGTCTCTATACATGCTACAATGTGCTGGAAGAGCATTGTAATTATTCACTAAAGAGAAAAAGATTCATGGACGAGCAGGTGGTGGACCGGTCAGAAACCCAGGCGGATATTGCCGCATTTATAGCACGTTACCCTTTTCCAATCGATGATTTTCAACTAGAAGCAATAGCACACCTGGCGGCAGACCGCTCGGTTATGGTTGCCGCGCCAACAGGCACAGGCAAAACTCTGGTGGCTGAATACGCCATCTGGCGGGCGCAGCAACGAAGACAGCGAGTCATCTACACGACACCTCTTAAGGCTCTCTCTAATCAGAAATACCGCGACTTACGTGCCCTCTATGGCTTTGATGCTGTGGGTCTGGTAACAGGCGATATCGTAGAGCACAGTACCGCTTCGATTGTCATCATGACCACAGAAGTCTATCGCAATATGCTGCTGGAAGAGGGTGGAGATCGCTTTAGCCATGATAAAAGCATCATTCCCTCGTCGATGGCTGATGTCGGCGCCATCGTCTTTGATGAATTGCACTACCTGAGCGATATTGAACGGGGTCCAGTGTGGGAGGAAGCGATCATCTGCTCGCCACCAAATGTCCAGCTAGTTGGTCTTTCTGCAACCGTAAGTAACGCTGAAGATCTCGCAGATTGGATTAGTCGCGTGCATCGTCCTATATCCCTGGTCGTACACGAAGAACGAGCAGTTCCCCTTGAACATTACTACTTTTTTGATAACAGGTTGCACTTAGTACAGGATGCCGATGGTAATCGTGTCGAACGCTTCCCTGATGTTGGCGGTGAAGCACGGATGGCTTCCATGATGAAGCGAAATCGAACATATACTTTCGGAGATGAAGAAGAAAGTAGCGATTGGGAGGAGCAATGGACAGGCAAAAACAAGAAACGCAGGGTTACCTCTAAAGAGGCAGAAGCTGGTGAACATTCCGCCACTTCTTCAATGTCTGAGCGCGAACAAGGAGAACAGGCTGCTAAATCCAGGCGTGTTGCTGAGCGTAGAGCGCCAGAGTCTGGTGAAGTACTCACGGCTCTGCGTGACGCAGATTTATTGCCATGTCTGTATTTTCTACCGGGACGGAAAGTGGTTGAAGAGGCGGCAGAAAGCGCATCGCTGCACGTCTTTACTACACCCGAAGAAGAGGCTCTCATCAGAGAAGAGGTTGGCGTCTGGCTTGAGAATATGCCCAGGGAAGATCGTAACCTGCAGCAGGTGTATGCCCTCGCTGAGATACTACCTCGAGGAATCGCCTTCCATCATGCTGGCTTGCTGCCAGGATTGAAAGTGCTGGTTGAGACGCTATTTGCGCGAGGCCACCTGCGTGCGGTTTTTGCCACTGATACGCTAGCGCTTGGCATCAATATGCCTGCGCGTGCAGTAGTGGTGGGCAGCCTCAGCAAGTTTGACGGGCAAGAGATGCGTTTGCTTACGCCGAACGAATATCGCCAGCTTACAGGAAGGGCAGGTCGGCGTGGTATGGATGTGCGTGGAGCCGCTGTAATTCCCTATTCACCCTGGGAGCCGTTTGAAGAATCTTTCCGTCGCATCACAGGTGAATTGCTGCCTGTTACCAGTTCCTTCGTCATACGCTATAACTCGATCCTTAATCTGTGGCGACCGGGTGATACCAAGCATTTACGACGTATCTGCGCCTCTAGCCTGCGTGAGTACCAGCGCTACATTCTCTGGGAACAGCGCGAGTTAATTCGTCTGGAGAAGTTGGAGAAACGGGCACAAAAAAGTAAGAAAGCCGGTAAGAAGAAAGGTCTTGCTTCCGAGGGCGCTATCCAAGCGATAGAACAACGCCGCAAGAGAATCGGATTGTATCCGCTCAGTCGTGCCGGGGCTGCTGAACTCGAAGGTACAATATTTGCGCTGCGCGCACTTGGATATATCAACGAACAAGACGAATTGACGCTGCGGGGACGTTTGTTACGCAGCATCTTCCATCCCGCCGGTATTATGCTTGTTGAACTCATGTTGGCAGGCGCGTTTGACGAGCTGACTGCTGCGGAACTGGCTGAGGTCTGTAGCTGGTTTACCTACGATAATGATCGGCGGCTCAATAACCATAGTGTATTGAATAATCACCTCATGCGTGTTCGTCGCGATCTCTGGCGAATCTCACAGCACGTGCATAACATTGAGCAACAGGCCAACATTGGGGCTTCTCCTTCTATTGTCCCTGATTTTCATGGCGTTGCGCTGTCCTGGTCAAGGGGAGTCTCGCTTAGCGGCCTTTTAAAACGAATCGACCTCGCCGAAGGTGACCTGTTGATGTTGCTGAATCAGACAATTGATTTATTGCAACAGGTTCAATCAGCGGTCGGGCTGGCGCTCGATGCAAAAGATATCTGGGTGCAAGAAGCTGACGATGATGAGACACGATCCTCAGCTTACAAGAAACAAAACAGGCGACGAGCTATACTTATGCAAACATACCGTGAGCGCCTCGAACGCCTGCGCCCGCTACTAGCGCAAGCATCTGCATCATTGTTGCGCGGCATCATCATTCAGAGCCGTACAGTTCCCTCTATGGTTGCTTATGTGGCAGGGGAGGAACTACCTCTCGATGCCGAAGAAGATACCGACCCACGCGATGTTGTAGAAGGCATCTAGCCACATTTCCTAGTAACTTCAAATAATGAATACATCAGCGTTTATTGCCATTAATGAAATAACAGTGGAGGAAGTCAAACAGCCACCATTACTTTGGTCACATGCATGAGGCTCGCACATTGCCAGTAGCAAGGAAATTGTCTAACATGTACAAACAACAACAAGTAACACTTTTCGGCTTGACAGAAGCGCACGTGAATGGGCGTGGAAGGGAAAAGAACATCACAAGAGAAGAGGAAGAGATATTGATGAAGGCTGAAGCACTGGTAGGAACAGTTCTGGGAACATGTACACTGCAACAACTGATTGGACAAGGAGGCATGGGAGCGGTCTACCTGGCCCAGCAATCTCGACCTCGTCGCCAGGTAGCGGTCAAAGTACTCTTACCATCAACAACTCTCAAGCCACAGCATCTTGCCGCCTTCCTTGAGCGTTTCAGGCGCGAAACAGATGCTGCTGCCTCTTTAGAACATCCGAATATCGTGCCGGTATATGAATATGGCGAGCGTGACGGATTAGCCTATCTCGTGATGCCCTATATAAGTGGTGGCACTTTACGTGATGTTATGGAGCGCGAAAGCACTATCGCATTCCCCAAAATAGTCAATTACCTTGAACAGATGGCTGCCGCGCTCGATTTCGCATATGCGCGCGGGGTCATTCACCGCGATATCAAGCCTGCCAATATGTTGATTACTCCTGAGGGCCGTTTGCTTCTCACTGATTTCGGATTGGTTAAAATCCTCTCGGATGGGCAAGGCGCTCAGGTTCGCCTGACGGGTGCGGGCGCTCCAGTTGGGACTCCCGACTATATGTCTCCTGAACAGGTCATGGGTATCGAGGTTGATGGTCGAGCAGATCAGTATTCGCTGGGCATTATCCTGTACCAAATGGTTACAGGAGCGACCCCTTTCCAGGGAGAAACGCCTATGCAAATTGCTGCGCAGCAGTTGCATACACAGCCGATTCCTCCACGTACATTCCGCTCAGAATTACCTGAATCGGCTGAGAAGGTTCTTCTGAAAGCCATGGCAAAGCGCCCTGAGGATAGATATCCCAATGCGCTTGAATTTGCTACCGCTTTCAGTATGGCGCTTCAAGGACCCGCTGTACAACCTCAACCCACACAAGTAAACACATTCGCCAGTTCATCTCCCACGGCGAGTGGACTATTTTCCAGGGGGTTATTCGATCCAAAGTGGCAGACAGGCACCTGGCAGTCAATCACCAATGAGCAACAGACAGGTATGGGCACTGGTGCACTCGCAACGCCAAATATGCCAGCGCGTTCAGCCGGCTTACTTTCGAGAACAGGTATGTTTCCCAGTGTAGGCAATAACACAGGAGTGCTTCCGACCGCAATGGCTGATGATGCTAATACTGCAACGCCAGGTAATATCATGTCTGTTCCTAAAGCTACACGACCCCTCGATAATCAGCAATACTTCAATCAG
>Ga0187766_10001107_pt1 | contig 15668 bp, 17 predicted proteins | sample 0216_QUI02_MP05__4_FD_132971 | JGI IMG/M metagenome (GOLD analysis project Ga0187766, IMG submission 132971) | Tropical peat soil microbial communities from peatlands in Department of Meta, Colombia - 0216_QUI02_MP05_20_MG | ecosystem: Environmental > Terrestrial > Soil > Wetlands > Peat ... | reverse complement strand
TGCAGATCGTTTGACTCGGGATATTTGGCGAAAAAATTTCTCCAAAACCCTCCCTTGATAAATCTCTGGGTCTGCTTTCCGTCAGGAGAGAATTTCAGCTTTTCAACCGTCTTTCCGTATTCGACCATGGCCTCAGTCGGAAGGCTCCATTCATCCATTTCCATATAAGAGGAACAGGAGAGATAGATCGTCCCGAGTGGTTTCGCGCGAATGGCATAGGCTCCAAGGGGCATGGGTTCAATCCAATCCAGATTTTTTCCAATCAATTCAAAGAAATGTTCTAACCAACCTTCTTCGTAGACCGAATGGTAGGTAAAAGGCCAGATTCCGAATTTCTCACCATCATCGGCAAAAATACCTGCACGCGGGGCGCCTCGAAGCCGGGAGAGATATTCCAAGGTTTCTTCCGGAGGATGAAAGGGGATGGCGTATCGCAAGGTTTCGCTTCCCGGAAATACCTTTACTACCTTCCCTCCCTCCTCTGTGAGATAGTAGCCGTATAAATCCTCTTCTCTTAATCCGGATTTCTTGAAGTGATAATCATCGATCGTAATATACTCTACACCGGCCTCCGCTAGATACTTTGGGAGATGGGGTTCCCAAACTCTTTCTGCCAGCCACATTCCACACGGGATTACTCCCATATCTTCCTTAATGGTTTGGGTGAGCCTTTTGATCTGCCCGACTTTATCTTCGTCCGGGATGACCGCCAGAATCGGTTCATAATACCCGCCGGTCATCATCTCTAACTGTCCTTTTTTGACCAACTCTTTTAGAGTTTCCAAGAATTCCGGGTGATGCTCTTTGAAAAAATCCCAGAGGATCCCGGTATAGTGAATCGAGATCTTCATGAATGGGTATTTCTTAAGGACTTCGATGAAGGGAAGATAAGCTTTCTCGTAAGCATTTTCTAAGACGTGAAGGAAATTTCCAACCGGCTGATGATTGTGGACACAAAAAAGGAAGGCAACTTTCTCCATGGATGGTAATTTATATGATTTTCTAAACCAAATCAACTCTAAATGGCCGTGTTAACGCCAAAGGCCAATGCTAAAAGAAAAGGAGGGGTTAGCCTAACTGGTTCGACTCGTTCTGATATTAACAGAGGAAATTGGGGGTTCGCGGTAAATACCACCCTTTCCATTTTAATTTCAGACAGTGTTGGTGACTTTTTCCTGAAACATTGATTGTTCAAAATCGTGCATCCATGCAACTTTTCAAGTAGTAATCGGTAAGATAAGGCCGTACATTCCCAGCGATTTACCACCATTGAATTCCGATCATTCCTTTGTTATGCTTTTTATGAAGAAACATGGGTTGAAAGCCTTCTCAATTTTTAGTCTCATAAAGCGAAAAGAAAAAAATAAAGAAGGAAGGATAAGAGAAGTGTCTACTAGGAAAGAAAAAATAATTCAAAATATTAGGAAAAAGGCCCTTGAATATGACAAGTTCTCGGGCTGTTCTCAAAGTGTTTTACTTAGTATTCAAGAAGAGTTCGGTATGAAAAATTTGACAGTCTTTAAATCGGCCACCGTATTTGGAGGAGGGGTGGCTCGAAGTGGTGAAACCTGCGGTGCCTTGATCGGGGCTCTGATGGCTTTAGGACTGGTCATTGGGAGAGAACAAATGGAAGAAACAGAAGCATACCGAAAATCAATGGGACCTGCCCGTGAATTGCAGAGAAAATTTAAGGAAGAACTTAAAAATCAACTTGGATTGAAAGAAGATCTGAAAACGACTCTTTGTAAAGAGATACAAGAGAAAATCTACGGCCGATCTTTTGATATGAACGATGAAAAAGATTATCAAGCGTTTCTTGATGCAGGCGGTCATGGTGATTTAGGTTGCCCAAGGGTCTGTGCCATCGCGGCGCAGGTTGCCGCAGAAAAAATTTTTGAAGTGAAGAGTTAGAGGAAGCCAAGCGCCTTGTGGAAAAATGGGTTGCTTTTCTTGAGGCGTTTTCGAGTTAATTAAAGTAAGAATTCGCAATGGAAGTGTAGACAATGTCCTATACTTACGAACTTAAGCAATTGACTAAACAAGTTGAATTGACCCGACCTGAGCGTTTGGATAAGAGACGTAAGGGTTTAGAATTTTCGAGGATGAGCCTTGCCGAGAAAGAGAGTCGGCTGAGAAAATTCCATCCCTCCTATAAGGAGGGTTCATTACAGGAATTACAGGTTGGGCCGAGCAGAGGGTACAGGGTACCACCAGAAATCTGCGAAATCTTAGAATCATGGAGTCGGATTGACCCGGACAGGGTAGATCTTTCACGGATTGCTTATGAAACGGATGTTCTTGTTATCGGGGCCGGAGGAGCCGGGACATCCGCGGCCTTACTTGCACAGGAGCATGGAGCCAGGGTGATCATTGCGACGAAACTGAGGCATGGGGATGCCAATACGATGATGGCCGAGGGAGGCATCCAGGCGGCTGATCAGCCCGGGAAGGACTCACCCTATTATCATTATCTTGATACGATTGGGGGAGGACATTTCGCGAATGTTCCGGAGTTGGTTTACACCCTTGTGACTCAGGCCCCCTCCGTTCTTCAGTGGCTCGAGAGTTTGGGGGCCATGTTTGATAAGAATCCGGATGGCAGTTTCAAAGTGTTTCATCTCGGGGGAACATGTAGGAAAAGAGTCCATGTCGCAGCAGATATTACGGGAGCAGAGATCATGCGCACGATTCGAGATGAAGCCAGAAACAGAGAGGGGATAAACGTTCTTGAATTTGCTCCCGTCGTAGAACTGGTTCTCAATGAGCATGGTCATTGTGCGGGTGCGATTCTTTATAATTTGGAGACCGAGGAATACTTTTTAGTAAAGTCAAAAGCTGTGATTTTGGCAACGGGTGGCTCTGGCAGACTTCACATCGGCGGTTTTATGACGACCAACCATTATGGAGCAACAGGAGATGGCCTTGTCCTGGGCTACCGGGCCGGCTTGGAAGTCTGTTTGCTTCACACCACTCAATATCATCCCACCGGAGCGATTTTCCCGGAACAGGCTGAAGGGCTTCTTATCTCAGAGAAGTTTAGAGGGGCGGGTGCGCATCTCCTCAACATCGACGGGGAGCAGTTTGTCTTTGAGCGGGAGCCAAGGGATGCCTGTGCGGCCTCGATCATTCGGGAATGTATTCAGATGGGAAAGGGGGTACCCACACCTGCAGGAAAAGTGGGCGTTTGGCTCGATACTCCTATGGTTGACCTGATCCAGGGAGAAGGGGCTTTGATCAAGAACTTCGTTGGGAAGTATAAGATTTTTAAAAGGTATGGGATTGATATTACAAAGGAGCCGATTCTCATCTACCCAACACTCCACTATCAGAATGGCGGTTTGAGATTTAATGAAAAAGGGGAGACGAAGGTCTCTGGACTCTTTGCGGCTGGAGAAGTAACCGGCGGAGTTCAGGGTGAGAATCGTTTGGGAGGGAACTCTCTGTTAGATGTTCTTGTCTTTGGAAGAATTGCAGGGCGTAACGCTGCTCTCTATGCTAAAGAGAGAGCTAAGGATGGCCAACTCACCTTAGATCATGTACGAAAGTTCCATAAGGAATTGGAGGAGGGGAGGATTGACCGGAGAAAAATTTCTCCTGTTCTTCTTCCAGATTATTCAAATCCATTGGTGAGACAAAGACAGTTGACCACCACCTATGAGGGAACGATCAGGTAAAAAAAGAACAGAATAATAAGTACCAAACCATAAGTAATCCCCAATAAACAAAATTCAAAATTCTAAGCCTTCGCTCTTTACGAATTTAAGTTATTTGAACATCGGGGATCAGAAATTAATTGTAATTTGGGATTTGCGAGTTGGAATTTTAGGAGAGATTTTATGGGCATGACCCAAGAGTTAGCAAAATATTGTCATGGATTAAAGTTCCGGCGACTTTCCGAGGAAGTGATTGATCGGGCCAAATACTTTTTTCTTGACTTCATTGGTGTGGCCTGTCGTGGTTCTCAAGAAGATTCTTCTCAGAGTATGTATCGATTCATTAGGGAGATGGGCCATCGGCAGCAGGGTGGAGTGATCATTGGGACGAAGGATAGAGCGTTTCATTTCTATTCAGCCCTGGCCAACGGTACCTCGGCTCATGCCATTGAGATGGATGATGTGAATAATGAAGCCTCTCTTCATCCGGGAGTGGTAGTCTTCCCTGCTGCTTTAGCCACGAGTGAGAGGGTTGACGGGGATGGGAAGAAATTTATCGAAGCAGTGGTTTTAGGTTACGAGGTGATGATCCGTTTGGGAAGGGCCCTTGGCCCAGAGAACAGCTATAAGAGGGGCTTTCACCCAACCGGCACCTGTGGTTCCTTTGGATCGAGCATCGTGGTCTCAAAGATCATGGGGCTTAAGCCAGAGGGGATGACGAGTGCCATGGGAATTGCAGGGAGTCAAGCCGCTGGTTCCATGGAGTATTTAGCCCAAGGGGCGTGGACGAAACGTTTTCATCCTGGATGGGCTGCACTGAGTGGGATGGTTGCAGCCCAGCTGGCGCAGAAGGGATTTCGAGGGCCCAGTTCGATTATTGAAGGAAGAGATGGATTTCTACATTCCTATTCAGATGGGGCAGATCAAAGCAAGGTTTTGGAAGGTATTGGTACTCAATATGAAATCCTTCGGACCTCTATAAAACCTCATGCTTGTTGCCGTTATATGCAGCCCCCGATTGATGCGGTCTTGAAAATTGTCAGGGAGAATGATCTCCCGGCTGAGAAGGTGGAAAAAGTCAGGGTGGGAATTTTACGTGCAGGGGCTCGTCTGATTGCAGAACCGTTGGAAGAGAAGTACACCCCACAATCGATCGTGGATGCTCAGTTCAGTATGCCCTTTGGTGCGGCGGTTGCAATCCTTTATAGAAGAGCGGGTCTGGACGAGTTCGATCTCTCCAAAATTCGGTCAAAGGAAGTGAAACGAATGATGAGGCGGGTTGAATGTGTCACAGACCCCGATTTGGAGAAGACCTTTCCGAAACAGTGGTGTGCCACCGCTGAAATCTTCACCAAGGATGGAAAGAGATATTTCACAAAAGTTGAATATTGCAAAGGCGATTCTGAAAACCCTCTTTCCTGGGATGAACTCATTGAGAAGTTTCATGATCTGACCAGTCGGTTCTGGACGAGAGACCGAAGATCAAAAATTGTGGATCAGGTTAAAGATTTTGAGAAGATTCAAGACCTCCAGAAGTGGTCTCCTCTTCTTTTGCGAAAGAGATGAAAAACACTGTATGTCACGTCAACTTTATCTTTGGAACAAGTTAATTCAGGGTTTGACGAACTGGACAGTGGTCAACAATTAAGGCAAATCATTCAAATGGCTTAATTGGAGCCCCTGATCAAAAATGGAGTGCAACCGTAAGGGTACCACTCAAATTCCAAGGTAGGCCTTTTTAACATGATTGTTGTTTAGAAGATCAACCCCTTTACCTTCCATAACGACCCTTCCGTTCTCTAAGACATAGGCATGGGTGGCGATGGTGAGGGTATGTTTCACGTTTTGCTCGACAAGCAAGATGGTCACGCCTTCTTCATTCACGCGTTCCAAGGATTTAAAAACTTCTTGAACCAGAATGGGGGCCAACCCCAGAGAGGGTTCATCCAACATGAGAAGCTTCGGTCGGGACATTAATCCTCGACCCACTGCGACCATCTGTTGCTCACCGCCACTCAGGGTGCCGGCGAGTTGGTTTCGTCGCTCCTTCAGACGAGGGAAAATGTTATAAACCCAGTCTATGGTTTCGTTCCGGCGCCTCTTTGCCTCAGCCATGAAAGAGCCCAATTCGAGGTTTTCCAGGACAGTCATCTCAGGGAACAGCCTCCGTCCCTCTGGGACCTGAGAAATCCCCAGCTCGACAACCTGGCTCGTCGGAGCACGGTCGATTCGCTCGCCGTTGAATTCGATCGTACCCGAACGGGGACGGAGAAGGGCTGAGATGGTATTCAGGGTGGTCGATTTCCCTGCTCCATTTGCTCCAACCATAGCCGCAAATTCTTTCGACTGCACCTTCATGGAGACATCCCAGAGGACCTGGACGTCGCTATAAGCGACTTGGATCTGATTCACACTAAGCATAAGCCTCTCCCAGATAAGCTTCAATGACCGCTTTGTTGTTGGCCACTTCCTGAGGTGTTCCCTCGGTAATTGTCTCCCCATAATTGATGGCGTGAATGCGGTCGGAGATGGACATGATGACTTTCATGATGTGCTCCACAATCAGGATGGTGATTCCCTGCTCCCGGATCTTTCTAATCAAAGCGATCGCTTGGTCAAGCTCAGTCGGGTTCAAACCCGCGGCCGTCTCGTCGAGCAAAATGACTTCTGGATGCGTGGCCATTGCCCGGGTGATTTCTAACCTTTTTCGATCCCCGATCGTTAGGCTCCTGGCCAAGTAATTTTTGCGGTGCATCAATCCGCAGAACTCTAGTGTTTTCAGCGCCTCTTCCTGAGCTTTCTTTATGCTATTCACCCGGCAGAAAGCCGAAGCCATAACGTTCTCTAAAACCGTCATACGGGACAGTGGCTTGACCAGCTGAAAAGTACGCGCAATCCCTTTTTTGCAGATGGCATTAGGTTTCAACCCTGTGATCGGTTCTCCCTTAAACAGGACTTCCCCAGAGGTAGGGAGGTAGAAACCATTGATCAGATTAAAAACGGTGGTTTTTCCAGCTCCATTGGGGCCGATCAGACCGAAGATCTGACCTTTCTCAACTTTGAAGGACAATTCTCTCACCGCTCCAAGGCCGCCAAAAAACTTGGTAAGGTTTTTCACCTCAAGCATATTTTGTCCTCTTTAAGTACCTTCGGATCTCGATTACACCATCGGGAATGAAGACGATGATCAGGACGATGAGAATTCCCAAGACCAATAGATTAGCACTGCCGAAGTAAGCGCGAAAAACCTCACTGAGAATGACCATGATAACCGCTCCGATAGCCGGCCCGTAAAAGGTTCCTGCGCCGCCGAGCATCACGACAAGGATCATCATGATCGATACATCGGTCAAGGAGAAAACGACCATCGGGTCGATGAAAGCCATGTAGTTCATGTAAAAAGCGCCGGTGAGACCTGTGAAGAAGGCAGAGATAAGGAGAGAGAAAAGCTTATATTTGGTGGTGTCGATCCCCATCGACTCGGCAGCGTCCTGGTCTTCCCGGATGGCGACAAAGTAAAAACCCCACTTAGAATTGATCACTCGGCGGATGACATAAAATCCGAAGGCCGCCAGAACAAGAACAAGATAATAGTAAAAAACCTTGCCTGCAACGGGGACGATAAGGATACCTACGGACCCATTGGTGAAAGAGATCCAGTTGGTGGCGACCAATCGAAGGAGTTCAGCCAAGGCGAGCATGGCCAGGGCAAAGTAGGCTCCTCGGAGTCGAAAACAGATCAGCCCCATGGGCACCGCAATAACCATAGCCGTCAAGGGTCCCAGAATCATCCCGTACCAGGTAGAAATCTCTTTGTGGAAATAAAGGAGACCTGCCGAGTAAGCTCCCACTCCATAGAAAGCTGCATGGCCGAAGGAAACCTGGCCAGTGAACCCTCCCAAAAGATTCCAACTCTGCCCGAGGCAGATCCAGATTAAGACCATGATCATCATGTGGAGAATGTAAGGGTTTCTTTCGAAAGCGGGCACAAGAGCGAGGACCAAAAAGATGAGCAAGGGAAGAAGCTTTTTGAATTCCATTTTTCTTTCCATCTGTTTTCTTCCCTATACCCGCGTTAGCCTCTTTAATCCGCCTGGCAGAAAGAGCAAAACGAGGACGAAAATGACGAAGCCAACGGCTTCTTTATATCCCGGAGAGATATAAACAGCTCCCAGGGCTTCGGCAATGCCCAGGACAACGCCGCCTACCGTGGCGCCGATTGTACTTCCCATTCCACCGAGAACGATAACAATGAACGCCTTGGTCGTGAATGGTTTGCCGACATTGGGAAACAGGTAATAGATAGGGAGAAAGAGAGAGCCTGCTGCACCGGCCAGAGCTGCCCCGAGGCCATAAGTCAAGACCGTGATCCTCTCCGTCTTAATCCCCATGAGCTGTGCAGCATGGCGATCCTGCGCAGTGGCACGGATCGCCTTCCCAGTGTCCGTCTTCATCAAAAAAAGAAAAAGAAAAAAGGTGATGCCCGCAGCGATGACGAAGGCAATCGTCAGAGCAACATTAATGGACAGACCGCCCACGTACCAGACAGCACTGGTATAGTTCGTGCGCAACGTCCGGTAGTCGCCTGTGAACAACAGAAGGGCGATATTACTCAGGACCAGACCGATGGCAAAGGTGAGCAAGACCTGGGTATGGGCAAGGAGGGTTTGAACACGCATCACAGGGGTGATCGTATATTTCTGAATGAGGACTCCTATCACAAAGAGGACGGGCATGGAAAAGACCAGAGAAAGATAGGGATCCATACCCCAAAGGGTGAAAAGCCAAAAGGTCACGTACATCCCAACCATCATCAGGTCACCATGGGCTAAGTTGAGGATTGACATGACGCCAAAGATTAGAGTGAATCCAACCCCAATAAGAGCGTAGAGACCCCCTGTGAGGACGCCACTGATTAACGTCTGAAGAAACATCGCGAGAGCGGTCATAGGAGCCTCGTTATCCCTTGGGGTGAGACGCAATACAAAGCCACCCCCGGAGCTGCAAGGAGCCTCGAGGATGACTCTTTATTAATCCCTTGCCATTTATCTCTTGTCCTTCCACTTCGGTTGAGGATACAGATATTTTGTCGCGGCAGCTTCCGGTGGCCAGATGGTCTCATGTTTCATCTTAATCACTTGGACCACCAAGGATGGAACCTTGTTTTGATTGATGAACTTTTTATAGTTAACGAATTTCACCGGGCCGAAGATCGTCATCATGTTCGTCTCGGAGAGGGCCTTGATCAGGTCTTCTTTGGAAAGTGATTTTGTTCGTTCAAGCACATCTCGACACACGTAAGCTGCGGAGTAAGCCTCCGCGCCATGGTAGGTGGGAGCCAAATTATACTTTTTTAAGAAGGTCTCGTAAAACTTTTGCGCTCCGGGATATTTCACATCATGACTCCAGAGGACAGCAGTCATCACCCCTTCCCCCAACTTTCCTACTCCGTTTAGAAATTCTGGAAGAGCAAAACCGGCAGCACCGCCGCAAAACAGTTTGGAATCGATGTCTAATTCAGCGGTTTGGCGGGTCAGAAGAACTGCATCCATAATGTAGGAGACCATGAAGATCACATCGGCTTGGGCTGCCTTCGCAAGGGTCAATAGAGGCTTGAAATCTGGTGTTCCAGCCTCGTAAGGCTCAAACATCATGACCTTGATTTTGTTTTCTCCACACCATTCTTTCATCGCCTTGGCGGTACTCGTGCCGAAAAGGGTATTCTCAAAGAGGATAACCATCGAAGTGGGTTTCACAATCTTGAGCATGAAATCCTGAAGACCTGAGCAGTATTCACTTGCAGGTTGGTTCAGACGGAAAACGTTCTTCCATCCTTTTTGGGTGATTTCGTCCGCTGCCCCGCTTGGCGAAAGAAAGGGGATACTGTATTGTGCCGTTGTGCCGGCAATGGCGAAAACTTCGGAACTTGCGTATCCGCCCATAATCATGGGAAGATTGTCCCGGGTGATGAGCTTTTCCGTCACTGCTTTTGCCTTTTCCGGCTTCCCTTCATCATCCTCGAATAGAAATTCTAATTTCTTCCCCTTGAGGACTCCTTTTCGGATTCCTCCTTGGGTAAGAATCTCCTCTAAAGCAAGCTTATAGCCGTTATGATGTTGTTCGCCGAACTTGGCATGGATCCCCGTAATGGCCAAAGGGATCCCGACCGCCACTTTATCCTGGGCCCGGGCATAAGGAGTAGTTACCCAAAGAATAAAGAGCCCTAAAAACAACAAGCATAAAAATCGTTTCATGTCTCTTCCCTCCTTGATAAGAATTTGAAAATGCTTTATAGAAAGATAAAAAATTTAATTTGCCTTTAAGATGGAAAGGTACGATTCTTTTAAGTTACGCAGGAAACCGTGACACCCAATTATCATTTTATCTTTAATTTGTCAACTTATATCGATGGTCAGTGCCACGAGGACACCTCCTGTTTTTCGGGGTAATTTGAAGTTTGCTAACGCATAGTTGGGAAGAAACTGTTTGAAATAAACTTGACAAGAAGAACGGTTCTGGCGACTTACGCGAATCGATGGAGATCCTCGAAAAAGAGATCATTCCCTCGCTCATCGGCATGGATGCCCTGGAACAGGAGAGGATTGACACCTTGCTGATCCAATTGGACGGCACGCCTAATTTCGAAAACATCGGCGGGAACACATCGGCGGTGCTATCGACGGCGGTTGCCAAGGCAGCGGCCGATACGCTGAAGATCCCTATGTTTTGATTATTTTGCAAAGATGAGACATGGAGCCTTCCTTACCCGTTGGGAAATATGATCGGAGGGAGAGCCCACAGTCTCGGTCCTGCTCCCGATATGCAGGAACATTTGGCTGTCCCGGTTGGGGCACGCACGGTTGAAAGCTCTGGTTTGTCGGTTTGACCTGGAGGCCTGATCTTGTCTGAAATCATCACATTTTCTCCATCACCATCTATCTTTGGATTCGGGGCTTTGGTAAGACTACCAGAGTTATTGAAATCGAGGAATTTCAAGCGTATCCTAATCATTACCGATCCTCAGGTCGGCGCCAGTGGCATTCTCCAGAGAATCCTCGATTTGATGAAGGGATCATTCGATGTGAAGCTATTTAATGGTGCACCCAGCGAGCCCCGCAGCATCGATGTGGATCAGCAAAAAGGACATTTCGGGTCGGACTTCGATGTTCTTTTGGGCGTTGGAGGTGGCAGTGCCATGGACTTCGCCAAGGCGCTTTCTATTATTATGATGCACGGAGGTTCGCTTGAAGATTATGTGGGTGAAGGGACCGTTCCGGGACCAGTCACCCCGATCGTTTGTATCTCGACAACATCCGGGACAGGTTCGCAATGCACCCAGACAACAGTTTTTACCACAGGAGGTGTTAAGCTTGGATGTTCCTCTGAGTACATTCGCCCTGTTGCCTCTATTGTGGACCCCGAACTGACGATGGGGCTTTCCCCCATTGTGACCAGAAATGCGGGATATGATGCCCTGATGCACGCCGTCGAAAGCTTCCTCGCCCGTCCTCATGGTCAGGTTCCGGAGCGGCCGATTCTTTATCAGGGGAGCAACCCCTTCAGCCGGAGCTTGGCGTTGGAGGCCTTTGGTTCGATCTGGGCTTCCTACCGTCAAGCCGTATCACATGGTGAAAATCGCGAGGCCCGTATAGGAATGTCGATAGGGTCACATTTAGCAGGGATCGCTTTCAGCCACAGCGGGCTGGGTTTAGTCCATGCGCTTGCCTCTTCTCTGGGAGGGATGATTGCCGCCCCCCATGGCGTCTGTCTCGCAGCCTGTACGAACATCGGCCTGACCTACAATTTTAGGGCGTGTGAAAAGGATCTTGCTCTCCTATCTTCGATCCCGGAAAAGAATGATGGACTGAATTCTGGTCCGTTTTCTGCGGAGACCTTCCTCGCAAAAGTGCAGGCGCTGATCAAGGATTTAGACTTGCCTTCTAGACCTTCGCAACTGGGGATCAAGAAGGAGGATGCCCGGGAGATTTTAGACAAGACCCTCATTCAAACAAGACGTATCAGGACGAATCCGCGGCCTCTCGACGACGAACTGCTCCCATCTATTGAAAAGGGTATTTAGTTTTTATTCATAAATTTAAGACCCAGAGTTAGACTCTCACAGAGGCTGAGAGTCAAGAAAATAAGCTCAAAGCGGGAAAGTTGTGTCTCACTTCATTTTTGAGTCTAAGGTTATCCTTTTCAGGAAATTCATGAAAATTTTAGTTTCAATTTTTTGACGTATGAGCAAAGCTTACTGTAACCTCCAAAAAAGAGGAGTTTGCTGTGCACCGAAAAGAGCTGGCTGGTGTTTTCCCTTACCTTGTATCACCTATTGGGTCTGATGGAAAGGTGAAAGAAAACGTACTCGGGTCTCTCATCGATCATCTGATCAAGTGCGGAGTACATGGATTAACCCCTTTAGGTAGCACAGGAGAGTTTGCCTATCTCACCTGGGAACAGCGCAAGAAGATCATCGAAGTGGTGATTGATACCACTTCAGGTCGAGTTCCTGTTGTAGCAGGAGTGGCACATACCTCCATTCATGAAGCAGTCCGGCAAGCGAAGGAGGTCGAGGCGATGGGAGCAGATGCCATTCTTGCCATTATGGAATCGTATTTCCCTGTCTCCGCCGAAGGAGTCGTATCCTACTTCAAGAGCATTGGCGAGGCAGTTTCTTGCCCTATTGTCCTTTATACCAATCCGAGTTTTTCCAGCACCAATCTTTCCCTTGAAATTTTTGAAGAATTGGCAAAAGTTCCAAACATTCGATATCTTAAGGATGCATCAGCAAATACGGGGAATCTCTTAACAACCATGAATCACGTAGGGAAAAAGATTAAGGTTTTCAGTGCATCGGCCCACATTCCGTTGTTCGTAATGATGCTGGGAGGAGTTGGATGGATGGCCGGACCTTCTTGTGTCATTCCTCGACAGAGTGTGAAGCTCTATGAGTTGGCCTGTGCTAAACGTTGGGATGAAGCAATTCTTCTTCAAAAAAAGCTATGGGGTATCAATCAAATCTTTCAGAAGTATTCCCTTGCCCCCTGCATCAAAGCCTGTCTTGAACTTCAAGGATTTGCCGTGGGAGATCCAATCCCTCCCCTTCAACCCTTGAGGGGCGAAGCTTTGAAAGAGGTTGGGGAGGTTCTAAAGACTTTGGATGATTCAGATTGACTCCGTTGAATTGGAACGACGATCTTTTCTTCCTTAAATCAAATCTGCTCAATGAACTGAGATGGCCCCGCTTCAACTCGATTATGACAATAGTCCCCTCCTCGGTTCACAACAAGAAGATGACACCGATCTTTGGTGCCCAGCATGAGAACTGGGATATCGTGGGGGCTCAGTATCTACCAGTAATCCTCAGATCCAGATAAGATCGTTGAGCGATGATTTGCAGGTAATTTGTGAGAAGGGTTATCTTGACAATGTCCGTCAACTCAAGTGCTGATCAGGACAGAAATCTCTTCCAACCTGGTTGTGGTGTTTTCTGCATTAGATTAGAATAAATTCCTAAAGGAGGTAGCTGCTATGAACAATGCGTCAAAAGTGTCAAGAACGACGACCCGAACAATCACACTTGAAGAGCACTTCGCGACCCCTGCTTTCCTGAATGGTCCAGGGGCTCGAATTAAAGAGCGGCTACAGGCGGCCCAGCTACTTGATCAATTGTGCGATCTCGGGGAACGCAGGCTCTCGGATATGGACGCGGCAGGTATCGATGTGCAAGTACTGTCGCTGACATCCCCCGGCGTGGATCAACTCGACGCGACCGAGGCAGTGAAGCTCGCCCACGAAACAAACGACATCCTTGCAGACGCGGTGCGACGCCACCCGAGCCGATTCGCCGGGTTCGCCACCTTGCCGACCGCTTCCCCCGAAACTGCTGCCGACGAGTTGGACCGCATGGTCCGCGAACACGGGTTCAAGGGAGCAGTGATCAACGGCCACATCCGGGGCCGCTACCTTGACGACGAGTTCTTCTGGCCGATCCTGGAACGTGCCGAAGCACTCCAGGTCCCGCTCTATCTCCATCCGACCCCGCCTCCCCAGTCAGTGATCGAGGCCTCTTACGTGGGAAACTACACAGCTGAGGTGACGGTCTGGTTAGCGACTGTGGCCTGGGGATGGCACATCGAAACCGCGATCCATACCCTCCGCCTCATCCTCAGCGGAGTATTCGACCGATACCCACGCTTGCAGCTTGTCATCGGCCACCTGGGCGAAGCGCTTCCATTCATGCTGCCCAGAATCGATTCCAAATTGCCGATGGCAGTGACGAAATTGCATCGCTCGATCGGCGCTTATCTCCGAGAGAACCTCCACTACACAATTAGCGGCTTCAACTTCACGGCTACGTTCCTTGACCTGTTCCTTGAGGTCGGTGCCAACCGAATCATGTTCTCGGCTGACTATCCATTTGGTTCGATGTCACAGGCCCGCACATTCCTCGACCAACTTCCAGTGAACCCTGCCGACAAAGTGAGGATCGCGCACGGCAACGCAGAGGTTCTCCTGCGACTTTGACAGGTCGGATAGACTGCACGAATTATGAATAGAAACCTTCGGTTTTTGCGCTATCTCCCGTGAACCGTGGTGGGTCTGGCCGACCTATTTTTTAGGCAAACAAAGGATAGAGATCCAATGTTCCTTCCTGAAGTCGTAATTTTTGAGTTTTGTGCTTCAATACTCTCTTCCAAATGGTAACCGATAATCGATAATTCTTGTTGAATTTCTTGTTCAAAATTAGTAGACTCATATCAAACCATAAGCTTTTAACCCACCCTCTTAACTAACCTTTGGAGGATTCCATAACCACAAAAATAATCCATGAAAGGAGGATATGAATGAAAAGGATGATAATTTTATTAATGGTTTCTCTCCTCGTGTTGTTTTTCACCGGGCCCCTCTTTGCCAAGGATGAATTGAGGGCAGACCTTTCTGTACCCGAAGTTGTTGGGGACGTTCTATGGGTTAGACCTCTGGGGGTCATGCATATAGCCTTGGGAGCAACGGCTTTCGTGATTTCCCTTCCAGTAACCATCCCTCTTAAAAAGATGGAGGAGGCGAAGGAATTCCTAATTACGTATCCTTACTCTTATTTTATTAAGAGGCCTCTGAGAGAAATGTAATCCTGGGAAGAACTGAGAAATTTTCTGTAATCTTTTGTGCGTAGATTATTTACTCCGCCTATTTATGTCCCAGGTTATCCAGCAGGAAGCCCTCGCTCGGTTGCTTGTAGAGAAAGGGATTTTTACCAAAGAGGAGTTCTTGGAGATGGTGAGGGTGGTGGATCGGGAGATGAAGAGATGTGGATTAAGAATAGCCAGACTATTGGATTAAATTCAGTGGGCGACATGAGAAAGAGAACGATTTTTATCTTATCGGTCGTTGGGGTTTCAATAATTTTTTCTTTCCTAACTACCCCTGCTTTGGCAGAACATGGAGTCTTTGATGGCAAAGTTGTGGGCACAGAGTTTTCTGTAATTCAAGTTAAAGGAGACAACGGGAGAGTTTCAGTGTTCTGGTTAGGCCACAAGACTCATCTGGATTCCAGAGTTCCATTTTTTGGAGACAGGGTGAGGATTGAGTTCATAAAGGATAAATTGGGGAGGAATGCGGTCACAAGAATCACTATTTTGGGAAGATAGCAAATGGATATCCGGTGAAGTGTTTTAAAGCAATCTAATAAGAAGTCCTTACCAGGTTCCAGGGACATAAGAAATGATCAAGGAAAAAGAGGTAATCGGATATTACACGAATGACGGGCATATTTACTGCATAGAGTGCATTAATAAAGACAGAGAAATAATGGAAAAAGTTGAAAAGGCTATTAAAGCAAAAGATTCAGAAAAAAACCTGTATTTTTGTGATGTATGCGAGAAGCGAATCAAATAAGCCACTCCTTGGACTAATGAATTCCCCCCTGCTTCTCTGTCTCCCCATATTCACCTGAGTATAGCAGGCCATCCAGAGGTCGAATATCTTCTTGTCCTTGGTGTCTCAGGCCACTGA
>Ga0187766_10001106_pt1 | contig 15670 bp, 16 predicted proteins | sample 0216_QUI02_MP05__4_FD_132971 | JGI IMG/M metagenome (GOLD analysis project Ga0187766, IMG submission 132971) | Tropical peat soil microbial communities from peatlands in Department of Meta, Colombia - 0216_QUI02_MP05_20_MG | ecosystem: Environmental > Terrestrial > Soil > Wetlands > Peat ... | reverse complement strand
GGCTGAATAACGGCCATCCAGGACCTGGCCCGGACAATGCCAGCCATGAGAGCTCGCCCGGGCAGGCCACCTGGTTGACCGGGCAACGGCGCGCGCCGCAGCGGCGCAGGCGCGCGCCGCAGCGGCGTCAGAGCGCGCCGTTGCCCGCCTGCTAGCCCCGGGCCGGCAGGCATGCGTGGGATGTGCCGAAAGACTTGTTTCCCGGGGCTTTTGGGCCTTGCAAATACCCGCCGCTGCAATCCACCGTGGGATGGCCATGATCGCCTTACCCAGGTTCGTCGGACTCAGCAGCCGACCTCAGGAGAGAGTGAAATGTCACGGTATCCAACCGATCACGCAGGGCTGGAGATATTGCCGGTTGATGAGTGCCTCCGACTCCTGGCCGCCGTCCCGGTAGGGCGGGTCGGCTTCGTGGCGGACGGCGAGGTGGTGGTCCTGCCGGTGAACCACGTCGTCGATGGCCAGGACGTGATCTTCCGCACGGCTCACGGGTCGAAGGCCGCCGCGGCCGGGGGCCAAGACCGCGCCGCATTCGAGGCCGATCACTATAACGAGCAGACCCGGTCCGGGTGGAGCGTGCTGGTCACTGGCCGCGCAGAAGTGGTGGACGCCGAGGCCGACATCCAGCGCTTGAGCGTGAGCTTGAGCCGTCTTGGCGTATATCCCTGGGTGACCGCCGTGCGGCACCCATTCTGGATCCGGATCCGGCCAACCTCGGTGAGCGGACGGCAGACTCCCGGGACTAGGTGGGCATCCCGTTCCGCTGGCACATACTCTCAGCCTGCCGATACCGAAGACTGATCCCGGATCCACGGCACACACGCCGCAGCCCTGGCCAGCCCGCGGCGGGCATCCGAAGAGTCGGCTGGCCTGAGGGCCGCGAGATGACCCGGGGCGAGTCATGCTGCCCTGCCACTCTGCCACTCTGCCACTCTGCCAGGACTGTGCCAGTCGGCATCGGCTTCCGATTCGTCCCATATGGTGGCCATCAGACGACTACGGGCGCGTTCTTCTGAGGAGAGTCGCGCGCGGTCGTCAGGGCGGTCTTAACCACGTCAGTGAGGTCCGGGGACTGATCTCGCTTTCCGGGTGTCTGTCACAGTCGGACTAAGTCGAACGGGGGGATGTCTGCCGTCAAGCGCAGCCTTCCTTGGGGCTTGAGCGTCTATCGCAGCTGGTTCCTGGTGGTTAGTGTGGAGGCAGGCCACGCGGGCTGGAGTGGATTCAGGTGGGGATTCCCCGCTGCGGGCCCGGCGTGAAGGTTTGGCCATGAGGCAGTACATGTGGCTGGCCCGCAGTAGGCCGATCCGGCTACTCCTGCTGGCATGGGGTATCTCCTATGCCGGTGACCTGGCGGCATTCACGGTGGCGTCGGTGTACCTGTACGGTGCGGGCGGTGCGGGATATGTCGGCCTGCTCTGGCTGGAGTACGCGTTGTTCGCCGCGCTGCTGGTACCGCTGATCAGCAGCTGGTCTGACCGCGTGCGGAGGGAGCGGCTGCTGACTGCCACCTTGATTCCGAGGGCGCTGCTGCTCGGCGCGGCTGGGGCCGCGATGGGCGGGTATGGGCAGGCCATGCTGGTGGCAGTGCTGGTGGCGCTGGACGGCGGGCTGTGCAGCGTCTTCCGCCCGGTGCAGGCCGCCCTGCTGCCCTGGCTGGCCCGCACTCCTGACGAGCTGACAAGCGCGAACACGGCCGCGAGCGTGATGCAGGCGGTGGCCATGCTCGTTGGGCCGACGATCGCCGCCGGCCTGCTCTGGATTGGCCCGCCGCGGTCGGCCATGTTTGCCACCTGCATGCTTGTCGCGGCGGGGGCCGTGCTGCTGGCCGGTGTCCGGCCGCTCGCGGCACAGGTACCGGCGCAGTCGGCAAAGATCTTGAGACAGCTCAGGCTCGACATGGCCGCGGGCTTCACGGCTTGCCTCCGGCAACGCGGCGCACTGGCGCTGGTCGTCCCTGCCGCGGCTCAGACGTTCGCCCGCGGGGTCCTCAACGTGCTCACGGTCGTCATCGCCCTGGATCTGTTCGGCCTTGGCCCGGCCGGCGTCGGCCTGCTGGGCGCGGCGCTCGGCGTCGGCGGCATCGTTGGCACTCCGCTTGCCCTCGCCCTGGTCCGCGGGAACAGGGTGGCGCGCTGCTTCGCCGCAGGGGTCGCGGGCTGGGGAGTGCCAATGATCCTGCTCGCGTTCACGCACGCGCGATACTGGCCGTACCTGCTCTTTGGTGCCGTCGGGGTAGCCAACCTCGTCGACGATGTAGCCGTCTACAGCGCCCTGCAACGGGTGATTCCGCCCCGGCTGATGGGACGTGCGCTGGGAGCGCGCAGGGCTGTGCTCCTGGTATCGGTCGGCCTCGGCTCCGCCGTCGCGCCATCGCTCATCCGCGCCTTCGGAGCCCGGGCCACGATGGCGGGGGTCGGCCTGCTGCTCATCGCGACCGCCGCCGCGTTCGTGCCCAGCCTGAAAGCCGTCGACAGCAGGCTGTCCGTCCCCGGCCCTGAGGTCGCGTTGCTGCGCCGGGTGTCGTTCTTCGGCCCACTGCCGTTTGCCACGGTAGAGCACCTGGCCAGCGTGCTGCGGCCTACGACGTACGAGCCCGGAGATGTGATCATCCGGGAAGGGGATCCCGGCGAGTCCTTCTACCTGATCGCAGCGGGCCTGGCCCGCGCCAGCAGGGGCGGCAGGCAGCTGAGCCAGATGGGGGCAGCTGACTCGTTCGGGGAGATCGCCCTGTTGCGACAGATACCCAGGACGGCGACCGTCACCGCCACCAGCCGTCTGCACGTCTGGATTCTCGACCGCGAGGAGTTCCTGGCCGCGGTGACAGGTTGCCCGGAGAGCGTGCAGAGCGCGGATGCAGTCGTCTCAGCCCGGCTCCAGGTCAGCTGACCAGTCCAGCCGCTCAGTATGACCGGGCATTCCAGTTGTACACGACGTCGGCTTGCTTTTCCGGGTGGTACGCCTCGATGAAATCGCGGTCGTTCGGCCCCCACACGCTTCTCCAGCGCCTGACGTGCTCGTGATGGCCATGGGCCAGGCTGCGCTCGATTCCCAGGGCCTGCGCGACGTCAAGATCACAGTCCACCCATACCCGGCACCTGAGGTATGGCAGGCGGCTGGGATGGAACAGGCCAACACCCTCCAGCAGCCGGATCGGGGTCGGCGGCGCGCTGATTTCACTGATCACCTGCCTTGATTCCCAGTCGCGCATCGTGCACGTAATTGCCTCTCCCAGATAGATGGGATCGAGAACTTCTTCCTGCCAGCGGAGCCAGTTGTACCCCGGCCATCCCCGGCCGCGCTTCACGCAGGCGCCTATGGTGTACCAGTCCACCGCAAAGAACGGGACCACAGGCCCAACCCCCGGCACCCTCGCCAGGCCCGCTTGCAGCTGCCTAGTCAGCGTCGACTTGCCAGCGCCGGCCGGTCCGGATACGGCAACCGCATAAGATCCCAGCGGTCCGTTGTAGACACTGTAATCCGCGAGGATCGCCGCTATTACTTCCTCGGGCTCGGTAGCCGTCAATCGTGGCGCAACAGTCACGGTTCTGACTCCATTCCAGGGCCGGTTTGTTCTGCCCAGCGCACGGGACTTCCAGCTGCCGTCAGGGTGCCCAGAATGCGATACGGCTGTCAGTCACCCTGCTGACAGCTCGCCTGTCAGCGTGCTGACACCTGACTTCCAGCTGTCCGTGACACTCACGGCGTAGCGGTCGCCGGAACCGTCGAAGTCGGTATCGAGGCCGCCGGGGCAGAGGCGGGCGCCTAACTCTCCTTGATCGATTCTGTGGTGAACGTGGGAACTACCTGCGGTCGCCCTTCCCGCCGGGCAGCCAGCCTGGCGGCGGGCAGGTTCGTGGCCGGCTGATGGTCGTCAGGTGGGGCGCAGGCCTCATAGTAGTCCGAGCGCGCGAGAGGCGCGTGCATGGCGAAGGACACCAGCAAGTCGGCAGTGGAAGCTCGGAGCGGCGGGGAGTTTGGGGTCGGACGCTCAAATGCTCACTCATGGTTGATATGCCTGTGATCGTGAGGCACGACTTCAGGATCGAGGCGCGCTGCGCCTCGATCACAGGCATGATCAGGCATTATGCCGAGCCCCGAAGGGCGAGTGATCTTTGATCACCGGCAGAATGCCGAGATGGGTAAGTTCGAACAGAGTCGCTCGGTGCCCGGCACGGGAGATGTCCTCCGACGTCTTGACCTCAATACGGCTATCCTGGATTTGCCGGCCACGTCGTACACTTACATCGAGGGGACAACATGACTGCAATCGCCGACCCAGGGCCGTTGTGTTTTGTCATGATGCCCTTCGGCGTCAAGTCTGATCCGGGCAGCAATATCACAATAACTTCGATGTCATATACGAAGAGATTATCCGGCCCGCGATTGAGGCTGCAGGCCTGAAGGCAATCCGGACGGATGAAGAAAAGGTCGGCGGCATTATACAGAAGCCTATATTCGAGCGGCTCATCCTATGCGATTACGCCGTAGCTGATCTCACCACGGCCAACGCCAACGTCTATTATGAACTCGGCGTCCGTCACGCCATGCGCCCGTGGAGCACGGTCCTGATCTTCGCCAACGGCGTCCGGCTCCCGTTCGACCTTGGACCAGTACGCGGTCTTGCCTATCACCTGGACCAGGTCGGCAATGCGGCCGATTCCGGGTCCGATCGCGACAAACTTGCCGGGCAGTTGCGGGCGGCACGCCGGGAGGTCACCGATAGTCCTTTGTTCCAACTGCTGGACAACCTTCCCCAGCCCGACATCAGCCGGCTGAAGACCGACGTGTTCCAGGAGCAGGCCGAATACTCCAACGCCCTGCGGGAGCGGCTCGCCGCGGCCAGGCGGCGAGGGGTAGACGCGGTACGCGAGATCCGCGACGAGCTGGGTGACCTCCGCAACCACGAGTCTGGCGTGCTCGTCGACCTGCTCCTGTCTTTCCGGGACCTCGAGGCGTGGCCCGACATGGTGGCGGTGGTGGCACAGATGCCAGAGGCGCTGGCCCGGGCCACCCTGGTGCGTGAGCAGTACGGGCTTGCACTCAACCGCGACGGCCACGGCGAGGAAGCGGAGGAGGTCCTGCTCACCCTCATCAACGAACGCGGGCCCAGCAGCGAGAGCTACGGCATCCTGGGGCGGGTATATAAGGATCGCTACGAAGCCGCCGACAAGGCGGGCAATCAGATCCTTGCCCGCGGGCTGCTTGACAAGGGCATCGAAGCCTACGTCAAAGGATTCGAAAGCGACTGGCGGGACGCCTATCCCGGTATCAACGCCGTCCAGCTCATGGAACTGCGCGAGCCACCCGACCCCCGCCGGGTCGAACTCCTGCCCGTGGTCACCTACAGCGTCAAGCGCCGCATCGAGTCGAAACCGCCAGACTACTGGGATTACGCGACGCTGCTCGAGCTGGCCTTGCTCGACAACAACGAACAGAAGGCAATGAACGCACTCTCCAGCGCCCTGGCGGCGGACCCGAAAGGCTGGCAAGCGGAAAGCACCCTGGATACGGTACGCCGCCTATGCAGGGTACGCGAGGCACGCGGGATGCTTGCAGCCTGGATGACGCAGATCGAACGTGACCTTGAGGAAGCCGCCCGGACCAGCTAATCCCGCTGACCCGCAACGAAATTCACGGGCTGTTCACCGGCCCATACCGTGCACCGCCGCCCGATCGAGGGAACGAGGCGCCCCGGGCCCGGCGGTCCGCCCTGCTCGGCTGGAACACCCGCGGCCGGGGCTGGACGCAGTCGCTGTTGATCCGTAAGAGCGACGGCCACGCCAGCCCGGGCGGGATCCCGGGGAGCCACCGAGGTCGGGGACCAGCGGGCCGCGCCCGATAGTCCCTGAGCATGCCCGGCGACTGCCGTCGCGACGGATCTGACCTGGGCCCGGCACCAGCAGGTGCCGGGCCCAGGTCAGGCTGTTATCCCTTGGCAGGCCTGGCCTGCCTGCCTGTGGCTCAGACGGCGCGAACGCGGGTGGCCTGCGGGCCCTTCGGGCCCTGGGTTACCTCGAACTCCACGTGCTGGTTCTCCTCGAGGCTGCGGAAGCCGTTGCCGTCAATCTCGGAGTAGTGCACGAAGACGTCCGGTCCGTCGGTACGGGAGATGAAGCCGTAGCCCTTCTCCGCGTTGAACCACTTGACGGTTCCCTGTGTCATGTCGCTCCTTACAGGGGCTAGATATGGGTCCGCACGGTGCGGTACCCGGGCCGGTTCTCGACGCGACTTTCCCCAGATCCCTGAAGCAGCGCGCCCGCAACATCGTTCTCCGCGAGCGTGCAGGTGACACGAACACACAAGACAACTACGACCACCGGGCACAACCGATCCGGTGCCCGGTTCATTCCCGCCTGTCCGCGGTCGCAAAGGGGCATGGTGCTTGCACCCGGCCGCACGGGACGGAATGCTGTTCCGCGGAGTGCCGACAGGACTGAATCGCCGGGAGGCGCCGGCCTGTAAGCCTCCGTGCGGTCAACCGGTTCGATGAGAATGAGGACACGGCATGCCCACTGCCATCATGGACCCGGCGACAGCGGTCACCTGGGGACCCTTCGTTCAGGCCGCTGAGGCTCAGTACGCCAGCGATCCCGGTCAGGTCAATCCGGCCACGATCACGAACATGCCCGCCGGCTACACGCTGGTGCGCACGATTCAGATGACCGACTTCTTCGGCCCGGTCCGGTCCCGCGTCTTCTACGGGTTCGTCGCAGTGGGCGGGGATCCGCCGACTGCGGTGGTCGCCTTGCGCGGCACGGCCACGACCCTGGAATGGTGGGATGACTTCCAGTGGGATCTGGTGCCTTTCACCCAGGTTCCCGGCAGCGGCAGGGTCGCCCAGGGCTTTTACGGCATCTACAACACCTTCGGCACCATGACCCCGGGCCAGCAGGACAGCGCACCCGCGCCGGCTACCTTCGCCGCCGACGTCGCCTCGGCGGCCACTGACGGTCTTGCCGCCGATGTTGATCCTGCTGACCTGCCAATCGTGGTGACCGGCCACAGCCTGGGCGGGGCGCTGGCCACGCTGCTGGTCGCGGACCTGGCCGCGAACCTGGCGCTGCAGCCGCAGGCATGGACGTTTGCCTCGCCAAAGGTGGGCGACGCGATGTTCGCCGCCCACTATGGCAGCCTGGGCACCGTGTCGTGGCGGATCTACAACCTCGTCGACGTCGTCCCGTACTTCCCGATCGATATCTTCAATAGCTATCAGCCCGTCACCACCGGGTACGCGATCAACTCGCTGGGAAAGGCGAAATGGAGCCTGGGCTGTGCCCACGCGCTGAACACCTATATGCACGTGCTGTCGCCAGCGACGGTGCCGCTGGATCCGGCTTGCCGCTAGCGGCCTGGTCACCAGTCCGGTGGTCAGCCTCGGCATGACGGGCGACGCGCGGGCCCCAGGGCGCTGCCGGGGGAGGCAGTCAGCGGATCATGCGGCCCCCAGCTGGCAGCCCAGATCCGCCAGGCGCTGGGGGACGACCGGTTCGGCCAGGCGTTCGCGGCCGGGTCCCGGCTCACCCAGCAAGAGGAGGTGGCCGCCATCCGCGACCAGCCCAGTGACCATACCCAGCCGTCCTGAGTCATGGTCAACAGAACCCATGGGCAGCGACCAGGCTAAGGTCATTCCGGCTGGGGCGACTCGACGCGCGGTTGCAGCAGGATCGGCAGGGCCAAGACGAACAATGTGAAGCCCGTCAGCAGCGGCCATAGCACCCCGTAGCGAGTCATAAACGCACCCACGGTCGCGCTGGCCGTGAAAATCAGGATAGACACGCTTCGTCGCAGCGCACGGGGATTGTTGCCGCCGCCTAGCGTTGAATCCGCGTTCAGGCCCGTAAACGTCAGGGTCATGAGATTGGTGGCCAGATCGCGGATGCCCCAGCGGCGCATGAGGGCGTTCTGCAGGCCCATCGCGCACGCGAGGATCATGATCACCGGGTAGCGGGCGTCATTGGCCGGTCCGGGGCGGGTCAGCGCGACGACGAGCACGGCGATGCCAATCAGGGTTGCGTCGATGGCAAAGCCGGCGCGCCGGCCAGTCTCTCCGGCCCGCACGAGCCTGCCCCCGGCCACCGCCCCTACGGCAAAGGCAGCGAGGGCGGCCAGATAGGGCACCACCGTGCCGCCAGGAAAAGCTATCGCGAACCGGCCGTGGGTACCGCGCACGCCCAACGAGAGGGCGAGTAGAAGAATGTTGCCGGTCATGGTCTCGACAAAGATCAGGCCAAGCCCCAGAAAACTGGCGGCGTCGAGGAGCCCGCAGACAGCAGTGATGCCATAAACGCCCACCGTCAACGGCGGCCGCCAGACAGGCCGAGTCGTGATCGCCGGGTTGGGCATCCCGGCCTGCTTGGTCATCGGGCACGAGATCGTGGCCGGGATCGGTGCGTTCAGGCGAACCGGTTCCATCCTTGCCGCGTCCTCTCGGTAGGGAGCGAGTTCAGATGCGGTATGGCGGGCGGTCACCAGCGAGATCGAATCGGGCTGCCAGCTGTGCACGGTAGCCGGGTGATTTGTAAGCCGCCTGCTGCGGCGCCAGTGCGGCCAGCCAGAGGGCGGCTGGACGGCCCAGGTAGTAGGCGGGCGAGCTGACCGGCAGGGTGACGGTGGTCATGGAATCCTCCAAGAGAGTGAGACACGGAATTGGTATGAGGTGCGGTGCTCGTAGTTACGGGGGTACTCAGCTGCTCCGTATCGATGGATCCACTATCGGCTGAATCGAGTTCACAGTCCCTAGGGAAACTCCCTAAGGACAACATCCCTAATGCGCCTGGCGTCAGGGTCTTCGTAGGGAGCAAGGCGGGCGGGCACGGCGTAATCTCGCGGCCAAAGGTGACGGTGACGGCGGTCTACGTCTGGCGTTCCGTCCGCGCCGGAGGCGATACCAAGACCCAAGAGTCGCGCCGCACCCTCGAAGTCCCCGACGAAGTCGCCAGAGCGCCCCGTCAGCACACCAAGCAGGCCGCCAAGCGGCTGAGGGCGGGGAGATGGGTGGTCGGAGCCCATTAGCCCCTCCACCTGGTAGGAGTCAGCGGCAGGTTCGCGCCGCTAGGGGGCCGGTCGGCGCCAGCTCGAGCGCCTTGCGGGCCGCGGCGCGGCCGGCCTCGCGGGCCGTGTCGAGTTGATGGAACTCGAGCAGCTCGTCGCCCTCAGCATGCGGTTTGATCACCAGGTCGGCGTGGCGCCGGGCCGCTTCGGAGTATTCTCGCTGCCGAGCAGCAGCCGGGTAAGCGTCTCGCCGAGGCTCGGGTCGGCCCCAGGGCTGTTTCGAACCCGCGTTTGAGCTGATCGGCGACATGCGGCAGCCGAGTGCGACCACCGGGTCAGATGATCCGTCCCGGTCCCGAGTAACTGATCGGCAAGTCTGATCCCGGCAAGATGGGCGCCTGGCGTCTGACTTTGTCAGTCAGGATCGGGATATACCGGCAGAACCGGCTGCGCGCAATCCCAGACTCTATTATCCCAGGCCCGTACGATCACGGGTATATAAGGGTTGATGTTGATTCCTTGTTCCTTGAGCCAGGCGTCGTCGTCGTATGTGTCGGTGTACCGGGCACCGCTGTCGCACATGAGCGTGACGATCGAGCCGACTGCTTGATCCGCGCACATCTCGCAGGCAAGCCGCAGGGCACCGAAGACATTGGTGCCGGTTGAGGGACCGGCGGAGATTCCCAGACGGTGGTTCAGGAAACGCATGGTCGCTACCGAGGCACCGTCGGGGACTCCCAGCATCCGGTCGACGACGCTCGGTACGAACGATGGCTCGACTCGCGGCCGGCCGATGCCCTCGATACGCGACCCGGCGCACTCGGCCGGCTGGCCCTGGTAGGACGGGAGGAAAGCTGAGCCTTCGGGGTCCACGACGCACAACCTGGTGGAGGTGCCGCGCAGGCGTAGGTACCTGCCGAACGTGGCTGCCGTACCTCCGGTTCCGGCGCCGACAACGATCCATGACGGTATGCTGTGCGGTTCGAGGGCCATCTGGGCCAGTGTCGATTCGGCGATATTGTTGTTGCCGCGCCAGTCCGTGGCCCGCTCGGCGTACGTGAACTGGTCGAGGAAGTGCCCATCCAGCTCGCGCGCCAGCCGGGCCGCGGCATCAGAGACTGCTGCCGGGTCATCGATGAGGTGGCAGCGGCCGCCCTCGCGCTTGATGAGCGCGATCTTGGCCGGGCTGGTCGCGCGCGACATCACGGCTACGTATGGCACCCCGATCAGCCGCGCGAAGTAGGCCTCGGACACCGCAGTGGATCCGCTTGACGCGTCGACTACCGTGGTGGTGGGACCGATCCACCCGTTGCAGAGCGCGTACAGGAACAACGACCGGGCGAGCCGGTGCTTAAGTGAGCCGGTAGGGTGAGTGGACTCATCTTTGAGGTAGAGGTCGACCGGTCCGGACAGCGGCAGTTTCACCAGGTGGGTATCCGCGCTTCGGCGTGAGTCGGCCTCCAGCCGGTGGACCGCCAGCGCGGTCCAGGCCCGGTCGATGGTTGTCGCGGGGTGGTAGTCAATCAGGTGCGCGGCGGTGCCAGAGCGGGACATAGCGGGGATTCTAGACGAGGCCGGGGCACCCGCCGAGGCCGTACGCCCGGACCTGATCAGGAAGGAGAAGCCCGGCGAACAGGGCGGAGTTGCCGGTCAAGCCGAGATCCAGCGCGACGATCCCTGCCGAGGAGTCCACAATCGAGTGATCGGCGCGCGAATTCCGTGGCCATCGCTCCCTCCGTCGCACGTATTCGGCAGGTCCACTCACGCACATGGCCCGGGAGCGCACCACGATTCGGGATCGGCGGGACGTGGGTGAATCCACCCACCTGCGGAACCTCCCGCCGCGCCAGCCCTGCGCTCATGTCGCGCCGACCACGACGTCGGCCAGGTAGTTTCTGGCCACCTGCAATGTCCGGAGGTCATGATGGACGATGGACCCGGCTCAGCACGGCGCCTACTCGGCGTTTTCGCGCATCCGGACGACGAGGTGTTCTGCGCCGGCGGCACGATGGCCCAGGTGGCCGAGGCGGGCGCAGAGGTCATGATCGTCTCGGCCACCCGCGGAGAACAGGGGCAGATCCGCGATGCCACGGCCGCGACCCGGCGCACGCTCGGTATGGTCCGGGAGCGCGAGCTCGGCGCGGCCGCCGCGGAACTCGGCGTGCAGCGCGTGAAGGTCCTGACATATGCGGACGGGACCCTGCAGCAGCATCGGTCCTCGCTGGGCGCCGCGATCGCTGACATCATGCGGCAGTTCGACCCGGACACGGTGATCACCTTTGGCGCTGATGGCGGGTACGGCCACCCGGACCACGTCGCCATTTCCGAGCTGACCACCGAAGTGTTCTGGGCGCAGGCCCGCGACCGCGACCCGGGGCAGCGGCTGTACCACGCCGTCTTCCCGCCACGGCGCACCTCCATGGCCGAGGAACTGGCGCACTGGATCGTCGAGTCCGGGCAGCGTGCCACCGATCGCGGCGCACTGCATGCCATCGCACTGTTCGCCGGCGAGTCGGCCACCATGCGGCTGGCCCGTGACGACGTGCGAGTGCAGTGGTTTCCCCCGGGCATCTACGTGATCGAGCAGGGTGAGCCGGCGGATGCGCTGTACCTGATCCTCAACGGAACCGCCGATGCCCTACTGGAGCATCCCGACGGCCAGGTGGTCCACCTGCAGCGAATGCAGGCGGGTGACTACTTCGGCGAGCTCGGTCTGGTGGCGGGTGAGCGCACGGCGCATGTGGTGGCCCGCGAGAGTCTCACCTGCCTGGTTCTGTCGCGCACCGCGATCAGGCCGTATGCCGGGCGCGGCGCCGGCGCCGCCAGCGCAGCCGAGCTCCCGGCCGCCGCGCCGCCCGGGACCTGCGCGGTGGACGTCACCAGCCACCTTCACCGCAAACTCGAAGCACTGGCGCGGCACCGAACCCAGTACCCGATCGTTCCGTCCCTGCTTCCCCAACGCCTGCTGCAAACCATGCTCGGCACCGAATTCTTCCGGCGCACCGCCAGTGGCAGCGGGAAGGCCGCCGTCAGCCGCCGGGCGAAGGCGCCGTGTCCCCGGTAGCCGACGCGCTGCCCGGGGTCGCGGTGCCTCCGGCATCGCCACCCCGGCACTCACCCACCGCGAGACCCAGGGTCGGCCGCGGCCCCTTGATCTGGTTTTTCCTCGCTCCCGGCGGGCTTGCTCAGGGTCGAGGAGATGAACACCCGGACCCGCTGGTTCGGCGTCAGGATCACCGCAGCCTGGTGTGCAGGCGATTCCTGGTCCGGCGCGGCGGTCACGGCCGCCTCCCGCGAGTCCACCATGTCCCACCTTCTTGCCGTCGGACCCGGCAATGGAACACTGTGATAATGTCCGCCCGATGCCCGCGACAGGCCAGCTCACGCGGCCTCGTGGTTCTTCCCTGATACCCTGAAGATGACCGCAGTCCTGATTACCCAGTGCCTTCAGCGCGATTTCGTCGACCCCATCGGCCCGCACGATCCTCTGCCGAACCTGCTACACGTCGGCTACAGCGAAGCGGCCCGCCTGCTCGGGCCCGAACCGTCGGCGGGGCCGCTGGCGCAGCTGATCGACTGGGCTCGCGGCCTCGCCTCAGACGCCATCGACCTCATCCACATCCGCGACTGGCACGACGCCGACGACCCAGCACAGCGCGAGCACCTGGAGCGATTCGGCGAGCATTGCATTCAGGGCTCCAGCGGGTCGCGGCTCGTGCTGGGCATGGACGAGCGGGCCATGGCGTCGCCGAACGAGCGGATCGTCGACTCTCTGACATTGAACGACTTCGAGGGAACGGATCTGGCCTGGCAGCTCGAACGGATCCGTCACGCCCACGGCGACGAGCCACTACGAGTGGGCGTCATCGGAGTGTGGACCGAGGCCAAGGTGAGCTTCCTGCTCTATGAGCTTAAGACCAGGCTCGGCATCGATGAGCTGGCGACTTGCAGCGCCTTGACCGCGAGCGCCTCGCGCGTCCAGCACTTCAATGCTCTGGCGCAACTCCAGAAGATCCTCGGCGTGCGCTGTTTCGACTCCCTGGCTGAGTTCGTCGACTGGCTCCGTCCCGGGGCTGAGCTGGCCCTTCCCCATCACCGGCTTGGCTTCGAGCCCCGTATCGCGGGCGTCGGCACCGATGCGGCCCTGGGCCCGAGAGACCGCGCCATTGTCGCCCACCTGTTCCGCGACAGCACGCAGGTGGACCTGGAGCCGATTTCGGGCGGCTACTCGGGAGCACTGGTATGGCGGGCGACGAGTCAGGACGCATTGGGCCACCACCAGGCGCCGGCCGTGGTCAAGCTGGGCCCGAACCGCACCATCGCCCAGGAGCGCGTCGCCTTCGAGCAAGTCGAGGCCGTGCTTGGCAACAACGCCCCCCGCGTCCGCAGCTTCGTCGATCTGGGCGACCGGGCCGGCCTGAAATACGCATACGCCGCCATGGGCCACGGGCAGGTCCGGACGCTACAGGCGATGTTTGCCGCCGAGGCGGCAACGCGTCGCATCATTTCCGTCGTGCGGAGCGCGTTCGAAGAAGTTCTCGGCCCACTGTACGCAGCGGCCCGGTACGAACGCATGCCGCTCTTCGAGCACTATCAGTTCTCTTCGAAGCTGGGGCCGATGGTGCGAAGGAGTGTCGCCGCGGTGACCCCTGACGTCGGCCAGAAAGTGCTCGACTTCCCCGGAGGGATGTCGCTGCCTAACGTCTGCGGGTTCTACGAGAATTTCCTGGACCACACCAGGCTGCCCGGGCACGACAATCACTACGTGTCCTACGTGCACGGGGACCTCAACGCCGCCAACATCTTGATAGACGCCCACCACAATGTCTGGGTCATCGACTTCTTCCAGGCCGGTCTCGGGCACGTGCTGAAGGACTTGGCCAAGTTTGAGAACGACCTGCTCTACCTGCTCACGCCCATCGAGGACACCTCCCAGCTGCTGGAGGCCCTCGCTCTCACGCGCGCCCTCAGCTCGGTCGCCGACCTCCGGGCGGAACTCCCCGGCCGCCCTGACGAGGTACGGTCTCCTCATTTCGTCCGCGCGTGGGACGTGCTCCATGTGCTGCGCCGGATCGGTGGCCAGGTGTGCCATGAGGACCGCCACCCCCTGCAGCTACAGGTGGCGCTTCTGCGTTACGCGGTCCATACGCTCACCTTCCCTGAGGCTTCCCAGCTCCAGAAGCAGTCGGCGCTGGCGGCCGCGTGCTCGCTCGCCGATCAGGTCACTCGTACCGTCGAAGCCGAGCTGGTCCTGCGAGTCGATTGGATTGAATCGGATCTCATCGCGGCGGGTCGGCTTGGTATCACCTTGTGCCCCGGGCGGCGGGATCGGGGCCGCGACCTGGGCACGGACCTGACCCAGCTCCGGTCCGCCGGCGCCACCTGCCTCCTGTGCCTGCTGACCGATTCCGAGCTCACCTGGGCAGGCGTACCCGACCTCGGCCCCCGCGCCCAGGCCGCCGGCCTCAGCTACCGCCGTTTCCCCATCCCCGACCAGGGCATACCCGATCTCGCCGACGCCATCGAGCTCGTGCGGTGGTGCCGTGAGGCGACAGAGCGAGGCGAAGCAGTGGTATTGACCTGCATGGGCGGGCTCGGCCGGAGCGGCACCGTCGCGGCATGCTTCCTGGTCGCCGCCGGGATGCCCCCGGACGCGGCCATCGCTGCGGTCCGGGCGGCGCGCGGCCCCCGCGCGCTCGAGACCGTCGCCCAGGAGGACTTCGTGGTCACGTTCGCCTCGGCCATGCGAGGGCGCCGCCGACCACATCGGCCGCCGCCGGCTGCCGACTGAACTCGGCGTGCGGACAGTGTTCGTCTCCCTGCCCGATCCGGCCGGTAGAGGACGTGCTGGGTCTCACCCCGGTAGGCAGCGCCCCCCGGCGGGCGGCCAGCATGGCGGCTCCAGCGGCGCCGTCTTCGCCACGACGCCGGGCTTGTCCGCGCCGGAGTCCGCACCCGGCCCCTGCCAGTCGGCACGTGGCTCAGGCGGCCGCGGCGGCCGACTTGAGGTCCAGCAGCGCGTCGTTCATGTGCGAGCGGAGCCGGGGCATCTCCGCAGCTGGCAGGACCTGCTCCGTCTCCGGGGTGATCAGCGTGATGACGAGCAGGTCGAGGCCGGCCAAAGCGGGGCGGAGCGTTGCGGCATCGGCCTCATCGCAGGGATCCGCGCCGGTCGCAGCCAGGTAGGCCAGGTAGTCCAGCGGCGTCCGGTCGAAGACGATTCCGGGCGGCAGCGGCGGGCTCAGGCTTCGCAGCGAGCATGCCAGCAGTGCCCGGTAATCCTCCAGCGCTGGCGGGAACCCGAACTCATGCCCCTGTTCCAAGCAGGTAGTACGGCTCGTCGGCCGCCACGTGGCCTGGCAGGTGCGCGCACAGCGCCTCGGCCAGCGTCGTCTTCCCGGTCCCGTGCGTCCCGGAGATTACTCCCATCCTGAGCGGGGCTACGGTCCGCGTTGTACTCGTGGTGCCACGCACCCAAGGCGGCCCGCAATGCGCCAAGGGACCTGAGCCGGCCACGTGGGCCCACCAGCTCTACCTGCGAAAAGGCTGACGCCGACAGCCCGAAGGATCCCTCATAACGCTCGCGGAAGGTGAACTACATCATCTCCTGGTTCTGGTGGACCTGGCGTAGCGAGTGCAGGCTCCTGAGATTGCTCAGTCGTCGATCTCCTGCCAG
>Ga0187766_10001104_pt1 | contig 15679 bp, 15 predicted proteins | sample 0216_QUI02_MP05__4_FD_132971 | JGI IMG/M metagenome (GOLD analysis project Ga0187766, IMG submission 132971) | Tropical peat soil microbial communities from peatlands in Department of Meta, Colombia - 0216_QUI02_MP05_20_MG | ecosystem: Environmental > Terrestrial > Soil > Wetlands > Peat ... | reverse complement strand
GGGGCCCTCACCTTCGTCCTCAGCGGGCTCTCGAAGGTGGCCGCGCTGCCGCAGATGAAGCTGGGATGGATCGCCGCCAGCGGGCCAGCGGACCTCGTGCGGCGGGCCATGGGGCGCCTGGAAGTGATCGCCGATACCTACCTTTCGGTGGGCACGCCGATCCAGCGGGCGTTGCCCGCCGTGCTGGCCGGCCGGTCCGAGATCCAGGGGCGGGTCCTTTCGCGCCTGCGCGCCAATCGGAAGGCACTGGAGGATCGGGCGCGCAGCGGCGGGCCGGTGGAGGTGCCGGCGGCCCAGGGCGGTTGGTACATGACGCTGCGCCTGCCCGGCGTCCGGGATGATGAGGCCTGGGCGCTGGACCTCCTGGTGGAGGACGGCGTCCTGGTACATCCGGGGTATCTGTTCGACTTCGCCGAGGGAGGATACCTGGTCGTGAGCCTGCTGCCGCCCGAGGAGGTCTTCCGCGAAGGCATCCGCGGGCTGATCGGGCGGGCCGAGGCCTCCCGATAGGGAAGGCCAAGCACGCCCCGGCGGGATTTCCGGGCGGGGCTGCTTTTTGTCCCGGCACTGCGCGGGTTCCGGGTTCCGAGCCCAACGTCCCGAGCCGCGGGCGCCCCCGCGCAGCAGGGTGCGGTGGGTCCACGCCCGCGACACGGCTACTGCTTGGCGCGGCACTCCTTGGCGGCATCCTGGATGGTCATGTTGGCGTTGGCGCCGCCCGCGAACATCTGGTCCAGACAGGCCACCAGGGCCTGCGGGTCCCCACCCTGTTGCCGCGTGAGGATGTTGGCCAGCGCGATCCTCTGCTGCGGGGTCGCCGCCACCCATTGGGCGCCGGTATCCGCTCCCACGATGGCCCAAGCCCGCCCGGCCATCAGGGCCATCCCCAGCGTCAAGACGCCGATCATCATCCGCATTCTCATCGCCTTGCCTCCCTTCCGTGTCCCGAGTCCAACGTCCCGCGTCCAACGTCGCGAGTTGCCAGGGTTCGGCCGGCCCCTCATGCGCTTTGACGGCCGGCCGGCCTGACCCATTTTCGAGCCCCCCTGGGGCCGGGATGCGATTATTGTAAATGGACCGGTGGTATGCTATAAAAACAATGATTTCTGGGCAATAGGGAAGCAAGAGCGGGGGCTGGTGGGGGTCTTCATGAAGAGGGATGCGGGGGATTTGCATCCCTCGTTGCGCCTTATGGCAGGTTGCTGGAGCGGGCCCGGTATCTCCCCCCACGGCCTCGGCGGCAGCGGGTGAGCTGCGACGTACGCTCCCATCATGCCTCCGGCCCACCTGCGGCGGGTGCCCGGGCATCGCGTGCCGCATTGCATCTGGACCATTTTGAGCGGCCTGCGCGAGGACAGGCTTCTCAGCGAACCGTTAAGAGCGGAGGGCGGATGGGACGGGGGCGGGCGATCCTAGGCATGCTGGCGGCGCTCTTCCTGCTGGCGGGCGCGGCGGGCGCGGCCCAGACGGCCCGCCCGCCGGCGGGGCGCGCGGCCGAAGGCGGGGACCAGGCAGGCGCCGAGGCCCACTTGGAGCTGGGAAAGATCTATCACCGCCAGGTCTTCGAGGCCCTGGACATGGCCATCAAGGAATACGAAGCCGCCGTCCGCCTCGGGCCCGACTCGGCCGACGGGCACTACTATCTGGGCCTGGCGTACCATAGCAAGGCCAAGCTCGGGAGCGATGACAAGGCGCTCTATACCAAGGCCATCCAGCAGTACAAGCTGTACCTGCATTACAGCCCGAACGGGGAGCTGGCCGCCAAGGCCAAGCAGAACGTGGCGGCGGTAGAGGCCCTCCTCGGCGGGCGGCGTGCGCCCGCGGCGAAAGGTGCGGGCAAGGCCGGCGGTCAATGATGAAACGGCGGATGGGGATCCGGGCGATGGGGGGGCGGGGCGTCCTGGCCGTGGGCCTGGGCGTGGCCATGGCGCTGGGGCCCCTGCGGGCGGCCCAGGCCGACCTGAGCACCATCATGCTCAGCGAGAGCCAGGAGGTCGAGCTGGGCAAGAACGCCGCCCCCGAGGTCGAGCAGGAGCTGGGCCGGTACGAGGACCCGGACCTGGAGGCGTACATCAACGAGGTGGGCCAGCGTCTCTTGGCGTCGGGCGACCCGCGCGGGTACCGTTACTCCTTCAAGATCATCGACCGCCCCGAGGTGAACGCCTTCGCCCTTCCCGGGGGCCACATCTACGTCTTCCGGGGGCTCCTGGCCATGGCCAACAACGAGGCGGAGCTGGCGTCCGTGCTGGGCCACGAGATCGCCCACGTGATGCAGCGGCACATCGCCAAGGAGCTCACCCGCGAGGTGGGATACAGCGTGCTCTCCCTGGGGATCATCGGGCTGGCGGCGGCCAACAAGGGGACCAGGAGTCAGGTGGGCGCGGCGGCGGCCACCATGCAGGGCATCATGACCAACGTCATGCTCGGCTTCAGCCGCGACCTGGAGGCCGAGGCGGATGAGGTGGGCATGCGCATCGCCGCGCGGGCCGGCTACGACCCCCAGGCCATGGTCACCTTCATGCGCGCCATGCGCGCCAACGAACGGCTCACCGGGCAGGGCTTCCACGCCTTCTCCGATCACCCGGGCACGTCGGAGCGCATCGTGAAGGCGGACACGCAGGCGGCCCTCCTGCGTACGGAGGGCGGGCCCGCGCCGATGGTCCGGGCGGACGAATACAAGGCCCGGCTGGACGGCCTGCGCTACGGGGCCACCAAGGACGACCTCAAGCTGCGCATCTACACGGTGAAGATGGCCGATGCGCCGCCCGAGGCCGCGCGTGGCGCGGCGGGCGAGGGCCTGGCGATGCTGGAGATCACGGTGAAGTCGGGGGATACGCTGGCGCAGGTGTCGCGCCAGCTCCTGGGCGATACCCGGGGGGTGTGGGAGCTGGCGACGCTCAACGGCATCAAGGAGGCGGAGGCGCTTCGCCCCGGACAGAAGATCAAGGTCATCGTGCCGGGGGGGAAGTCATGAGCCTGACCAGCATCCACCCGGCCGGGATGCCCCGGCCGTCGGGTTACTCCTACGGCATGCGCGCCCAGGGGGGGACGACCCTCTACGTGGCGGGGCAACTCGCCTGGGACGGGGAACGGCGCATGATGGGCGTGGGCGACATCGTGCGCCAGTTCGAGCAGACGCTGGTCAACTTCCAGGCCGTGGTGACGGCGGGCGGCGCCGCGCTGCGGGACGTTGCCAAACTCAACATCTACGTGCTGGACAAGCAGGACTACTTCGCCAAGGCCAAGGCCATCGGCGCGGTGTACCGCCGGTTCTTCGGGGACCATTACCCGGCCATGACCCTCGTGGAGGTGCGCGACCTGGCCGAGAAGGACCAGCTCATCGAGGTGGAGGGCGTGGCCGTGGTGGGCGCCGGGTAGGCGCCGTGGATGGGACGACGGGCGCCGGCGCGCCGCCGGCCGCGGCGGGGCCCCGGGGCGCCCTGGGGCGTGTGGCCACCTACCTGGAGCTGGTCAAGTTCTCCCACACCGTATTCGCCCTTCCCTTCGCGCTCATGGGGGTCGTGCTGGCGGCCCGCGGCCTGCCGGGCGGGCGGACGCTGGCGTGGGTGGTGGTGGCCATGGTGGGCGCCCGCACGGGGGCCATGGCCGTGAACCGTATCGCGGACCGGCAGCTGGATGCCCTGAACCCGCGGACGGCGAACCGGGCCCTGCCGCGGGGGCAGGTGCGGGTGGCCGAAGCGGCCGCCCTGGCCGCCGGCGGTTTCGCCCTCCTCCTGCTGGCCGCTTGGATGCTGAACCCTCTGTGCGGCCTGTTGGCCCCCCTGGCCATCGCCGTGGTGGCCGGGTACTCGTACACCAAGCGCTTCACGATCCTGTCGCACCTGGTCCTGGGCCTGTCCCTGGCCCTGGCGCCCCTGGGGGGATGGATCGCCGTCACGGGGCGCCCGGCCTGGCCGCCGGCCGTCCTCGGCCTCGCCGTTCTCTTCTGGGTGGCCGGGTTCGACGTGCTCTACGCCCTGGCGGACCTCGAGTTCGATCGCCGCGCGGGGGTCCATTCCCTCCCCGCCCGCCTCGGGGTGGGCCCGAGCCTCCTGGTGGCCCGTGCCTGCCACGCGGCCACGCTGGCCTGCCTGGCCCTGCTCCCTACGGTCCTGGACCTGGGCGCCCTGTACCTGGCCGGCTGGCTGGGGGCGGCGGCGCTCCTCACCTACGAGCACCTGCTGGTGTACCGCCACGGCCTGTCCCGCCTGGACGTGGCGTTCTTCAACGTCAACGGGATCCTCAGCGTGGGTCTCTTCCTCTTCACGCTGGGCGATCTGCTCTGGGGGCGCTGACGTGCTGCGGCGGCTGGCCCTATCCGCCCGCGCGCGCGGGCGGCCGGGCGCCTCGCCGGCGCCGCCCGGCGCCACCCTCCGGCGGTACCTCTGCTTCACGGTGGCGGGCATCCCCATGGCCATGGATCTGGCGGCGGTGCAAGAGGTGGTGGAGGTACCCCCCGTCTCCCGGATCCCCCGCGCGGCCGGGCCGGCGGAGCACCTGGCCGTGGTGCGGGGCCGCATGGTGCTGGTGGTGGACCTGCGCAAGCGCCTGGGCCTGGTGAACCCGCTCACGGATGCCCGCACCCGGCTCATCGTGACGGCGGGGCAGCCCCGCCCGTGGGCCATCCTGGTGGACAGCGCCACCGAGATCCTGACCCTGGATGCGGCGCCGCCCGAGGCGGACGCAGTCCCGGGCGCCGGGATCCGGGCGGACCTCTTCGCCGGCAGCCTGGAGGTGGGGGGCGGGCGCATCTTCGTGCCGGACCTCGCCAAGGTCCTCTCCAGCACCTGACAGCCAGCTGAAAAGCGCTTTCTTGCCCAGGCTGCTCAAAAAGGTCCAGATGCAAGGCGGCGCGCGAGGCGCCGAGTGAGGCGTACTTCTGGTACGCCGCAGCGAGCGCGCGAGCGCGCCAACGCCGCAGATGGGCCTTTTTCAGCAGCCTGGTAGGAGCTTTCGCGTGGCCAACCCCCTGGCGTCGTTTCGCCGCACCAAGATCGTCTGCACCCTGGGACCGGCCAGCATGGACGAACCCACCATCGAGGCCCTGGTGCAGGCGGGGATGAACGTGGCCCGCCTGAACTTCTCCCATACCGGACACGAGGCGGGGGCCGAGATCATCCGCCGCGTCCGCACGGTGGCGGCGCGCCTGGGCGCCCCCGTGGCCATTCTGCAGGACCTCCAGGGCCCCAAGATCCGCCTGGGGACCATCCGCGGCGGCTCGGCCGTCCTCAAGGAGGGCAGCGAGTTCGTGATCACCACGCGGCCGGAGGAAGGGTCGGCGTCCCGCGCCTCCACCACCTACCCCGGCCTGGCACGGGACGTGAAGCGGGGCGACCGGATCTTGATCGCCGACGGGATGCTCCAGCTCGATGTGCTCGGGACGGACGGCGTGGAGGTGCGGTGCCGCGTGGTGGCCGGCGGGACCGTGAGCGATCACAAGGGCATCAACCTCCCGGGCGTGGACCTGGACATCCCCGCCCTCACCGACAAGGACCAGGACGACCTGGCCTTCGGGGTGAAGGCCGAGATCGACTTCGTGGCGGCCTCCTTCGTGCGCACGGCCACCGACATCCTGGACGTGAAGGACTCCCTGGCCGAGATCCAGGGCAACGTGCCCATCATCGCCAAGCTGGAGAAGCCGGAGGTGCTGCGCCGCCTGGACGACGTGCTGAAGGTGGCGGACGGGGTGATGGTGGCGCGGGGGGACCTGGGCGTGGAGATGCCGCTGGAGGAGGTGCCGGTGGTGCAGAAGAGCATCATCCGGCGCGCCCAGCGGTACGCCGTCCCCGTCATCACGGCCACCCAGATGCTGGAGTCCATGGTGGAGCACCCCCGGCCCACGCGGGCCGAGGCCTCGGATGTGGCCAACGCCATCTTCGACGGCACGGACGCGGTGATGCTCTCGGAGGAAACGGCCACGGGCCAGTTCCCCGTGGAGGCCGTGAGGGTGATGGCCCGCATCGCCGTGGAGGCGGAGCGGGGATTGCCCTTCTACGAGGACCGGCCGCGCCGGTTCCAGGCCATGGACATGAGCTTCCCGGGGGCCGTCGGCGAAGCCGCCTGCCAGGCGGCGGTGGAGCTGGGCGCCAAGGCCATCTGCACGTTCACCCAGACGGGATCCATGGCGCGGATCGTCTCCAAGCTGCGCCCGCCCACGCCCATCATCGCCTTCACCCCCTACGAGGGCGTGCGAAGGCGGCTGGCCCTCTTCTGGGGGGTGCAGCCCCGGCTCATCGCCAAGACCAACCACACCGAGGAACTCATCGAGAAGATCGACGCCGCCCTCGTGGAGGACGGTTCGGTGCGCAAAGGGGACGTGCTGGTGATCACGGCCGGCGCCCCCATGTGGGTGGAGGGCACCACGAACCTCCTGAAGCTCCATCGGGTCGGCGGGTGATGCCATTGCGGAATGCGGATTGCGGAATGCGGAATGGGAAGGGTCGCGGGAGGGGGGCGGGCCTGGCCCGGTGCGCGGCGGCGATCCTCCTCCTGGCCAGCGCGCCCGCGGCGAGCCCGGGCACCGCGGGGGAGGTGAAGGCCCCGGCGCGGGCGGAGGTGCCGGCGCCTGAGTCGCAGGAGGCGGCGCGCCGGGGCGAGGCGTTGCTGCGGCAGGGCCGCACACGGGAGGCCGTCGACCTGCTGCGCAAGGCGGCGGGGCGCGATCCCCGCAACCCGAGCTTGCAGTTCGTCCTGGGGCGGGCGTTGACCCGCGCCCGGGATTACGACGGCGCCATCGCGGCCCTGCAGGCCGGCCTGGCGCTGGCGCCTCACAACCTGCTGGCACGCAAGGGGCTGGCCGAGGCGCAGCGCAAGAAGGGCGACCTGGCGGCGGCCCGCGCCACGCTGGAGGCTCTCTGGCGGGACGAACCCGGCTTCCGCCCGGCCGGGGTGGATCTGGCCGAGGTGATGGCGCAGCAGGGGGATCGCCGCGCCGCCATCGAGACGTACCGCTCCCTGATCGACGCCTACGGCCCCGCCGAGGACGCCCGCCTGGCCGCCCTCCACGCCGGTCTGGGGAAAGTGCTGGAGGCCGAGGGCGACCGGGCCGGCGCCCTGGCCGCCTACCGCGAGGCCCTCCGCATCGATCCGCAGCAGGCCCAGGCCCGCGCCGCCCTCAAGCGCCTCTCGCGGTAGACAGTTCCGACCAGCCCTCACCGTCCCGCGCGCCAGTGGTTGGTACCTGGGTCCCGTGAGATGATGGCAGATTGACGGGACAGGATTCCGCTGGTAGGGTATCCCGTCATCAGGCGGCGAACGGAGCGGCCGCGCTCGGCGGCAGAGAGTAGGCTATGGCGATCACACCCCTCAAGTTGACTTTTGAAGAGTTCTGCCAGCTTCCGGAGTCCGTGCTCCCACATGAGCTCATTGACGGGGAGTTGCGCATGCCCGCCGCGCCCAATCTGCGCCATCAGGACATCAAAGGGAACACCTACAGGACGCTATGGCAGCACGTACGAGGGCGCGATCTGGGACGGGTTTGGATGGCACCAGTGGATGTCGTCCTCGACCAGGCCCGCCCGCTCGTCCTCCAGCCTGACCTGGCCTTTGTCGCTCGGGAGCGATTGCAGATCGCCCGCGACAAGATCTATGGCGCGCCTGATCTCGTGGTCGAGATCCTTTCTCCGAGCGGTGGCCTGTTCGATCGAACCGAGAAAGCGGCCTTCTACGCCCAGTGCGGCGTTCGCGAGTACTGGCTTGTTGATCCTGACGCTGAAACGGTCGAGGTGCGCCGGCTCGAGCCCCACGGCTTCGAGACGGTCGGCGTTTTCCGGCGCGCCGAAACTCTCCGTTCAATCATCCTTCCCGACTTCCGCCTTCCCGTGGACGAGATCTTCGCGGCCTGATCCCTCCGGCCCATTCCTGCGCTATCGTCAATTCCCTCTGTTCCATTCGCGAGGCTCGCTGTAGGAAGGCACCTTGTGCGCCTCCGTGTTTCCCGGAGCGACCCGCAGCCGTGGCTCGAGGCCGGGGGCAGACGGGCTCCCGCCCTGGTTTGGCGTCCCAGGGAAGGGCGCGGGCGCCTGCGGCGATCAGGCGGCGGGGCGCACCGTGTCGAGGAACTGGGTGATGTGGGAGGCGAGGTCGGGCTCGCGGCTGGCGAAGAAGTGGTCGGTGCCGTCGAGGACAATCAGCGACGTGGGGTCGGGAAGGGCGCCCACGAGTTGGCGGAGCCGGGAGGGCGGGCAGATGTTGTCGGCGCTCCCGGCCAGGAACAGCTTGGGAAGGGTGCAGGTCCGCAGTTGGTTGAATTCGCCGAAGCCCGCGAAGCCAACCGGCAGCGCGATGCACACCACGGCGTTGACGTGCGGTTGGGCGCGCGCGGCCTGCGCAGCATCGCTCGCGTTGCCCGACCCGCGGCACGCGGCGTGGGCGACGACGGCGGCGCCGAAGGAATAGCCGAGGGCAATCAGCGGCCGGCCGGCCAGCCCATCGCGCCCGGCCAGGAAGGCGAGGGCCGCCCGCAGGTCGTCCTGTTCGCCCACGCCGTCGGCGTAGGTCCCCTGGCTCCGCTCCACGCCCCGGAAGTTGAACCGCAGGACGTCGAGCCCCGCCCGGGCCAGAACCGGCGTCACCCGGGCCACCAGGTTGTTGTGCATGGTGCCGCCGTAGAGAGGATGCGGGTGACAGAAGACCGCGCCGCCCCACGCGCCGGCGCCGTCCGGCCCCTCCAGCAACCCCTCCAACGTCAGCTCCCCGCAATGGAAGCTCACCCGTTCGATCATCGCGGGTCGGTCAACAGGCCCCTGAAGAAGCTCCCATATCTCCCCCCGCTACCCGGCGGGTAACGGGCGCGCCGGGGCGGGCGGCCCAAGTGCACCTTCCGCCCATCGGCGACGGGCACACCACGCCGCGCGCGCCGCCTTGCATCCGGACCTTCTTGAGCAGCCTGCGTATACGAAAGTTCTAAAGCATCCTGCTGAGATCAGAAGGCGTACCCCAGGATCAGTTTCACGAGGAGGCGGTCGGTGCTGCCGGTCAGCCCGAACCCCACCCCGAAATTGCACTCCCAGCGGGGCCCGAAGTTCAGGTCCACCACGGGGAAGACCTGGTGTTGCTGGTCCTTCGGCGGGTTGAAGCGACGGAACGGGCCCAGCGCGCCGTAGTACTCGACGCCTGCGGCCATCTGCGGCATGAGGTCGTAGCTGATCTTGGCGGCGGGGGAGAAGTCGAACCCCTGGCCGGAATTCTGGCCCTGCAGGGCACGGCCCACGACCGGGTTGAGGGAGAAATACCAGGGCCCGACCTTCTTGTCGATGATGGGTCGGAACTCCACGGTCCACGTGTCGGGGGAGAAGCTGCGCTGCTGGTAGCCTACCTCGGTCGAGAGGGCCAGCCCCACCGGCCAGGCCCAGCTCTCGGGCACGCGGACCTTCGGGCGGAGGTGGTCGCCCACCCACTCGTAGCCGTTCCCGGGCTGCACGCTGGTGAAGAGGTAGACGGCCGTCTCGAACCAGGGGGTGAACCCGTGGGTGATCTCGAGGGTCTCGTGCACGGCGTGCTGCGTGGGCAGCACGCCGTCCGTGGTCGTCGTGGTCCCTTTCACGGTCACGTTGCTGTGCAATTCGACCATGGTCTTGCCGGGCTCGAGCGTTTCGGCCTCGTACACTTGGATCTCGAAGTTCTGCTGGGCGGCGGCATGGGCGGAGGGGACCAGGAGGCCGGCCGCCAGCAGGGGCGCCGCGGCCGTCCGCTGCAGCGCCCGTGCGATCCTGGGGCGCGGCCGGGGCGGGGCGGAGGGATGGACGGGGCGCGATCTCATCGCACGCGACTCGTCCGGTGGGGTGTGGCACGCGGCTGGCCCAAGGTCGTCCCAGTATACACGAGGGCCTGGCACAAGACACTCCAGTGGCTTGCGCCCCTCGCGGCAGCCTCCAATTCCTCAGCCGGAGTACCTCCGATCGCACGAAAGGATCAGGTAACGCAGGAACCCTGCCCGACTGATCCATTCGGTAACTGCCGTCGCCCTCGCAGCATCTGCGCCACATCGATCCATTCTGCCCTGCAGCCTCCGCTGCTCCGCGTACGTGGGCAGCGTGTGGAGGGTGATGTCATCACACTCCAGCGCCGAAAACCCCGCCCGTCGAACCAGGGCCCTGTATTGCGAAAGGGTGGAAGGAAAACTCAGGCTTCCTAAGTGCCTGACGAATGAGCCATAGAAGAAGGACGCGAGAACGGCCAGAACGGGGAGCGCCGCCCCTCTTGGCACAAAATCCGAAAAGGTGAGTCGCCCGCCCGGCCGTAGGACCCGGTGCGCCTCTTTGAGGAATGCTGCTTTGCTGGGAAAGTGATAGATGCATTCGACGGCAAGGACGACGTCAAAAGCGCCATCTGCGAAGGGAAGGCGGCAGGCATCTCCCCCTATGAACCCGACCACGTTTCGCCCACGCGGAATGACATGTTGCCGGGCCCACTCAAGCTGCCGCTCGTCGATGTTGAGCCCCATGAGCGTGAGATTCGCACAGCGGCCATTGAGACTGGCGAGGGTTCCCCCGACGCCACATCCGACATCCAGAACACGCATCGAATCTGTGATACCGGCGGCGCCACACACCCTGCGGGTCAGGCGTTCCGCTGCATCTCGATAATCCGCAATGCCGCCTGCGGGAGCCGAATCGTCCCAATATCCCCAATGGACATGGCGGCCAAATGCCTGGATGAAGTCAGGATCGCCCTGGCGCAATTTCTCCAGAATCAAGTCGATGTAGGGCAGGGCGTACACCCTCGATCCCATCGGCGGCTCTCCCCCTGACGCACCGTCTGCGACCAGGACGGATTCTGCTTACCATCGCGGTCCCGTTTCCTTGGGCCCGACACCGTTCAATTCTTATAGCGCAATCGTGCTAGACCTGCTCCCCGGCAGACGGCGCGAGCATCTGCATGAGGGTCTCGTCGGGTACGCGGGTCATGTCTGCCGCGGCGCTCATGAGCTCCCCGTGCTCGACGGCGCGCCAGAACACCTCAGCCTGCGTCTGGACCCGCCTCTCCCCCAGGAACGGCTTCACGAGCATGTAGGCGATGTCGCGCAAGGGCATGTGCCGGACCAGGCGGCCCAGCAGCTTCAGCGCCTGGCCGGGGTAGCGGAGGAGCTTGTAGACGATCAGGCGGCGGAGCTCCTGGGCCCGGATCCGGTGGATGGTCTCGCCGGGGAGCACCGTCGGATCGATCGAGGAGCACTTGAAGTACTTGTACCAATCGGCCTCATCGTGCACCAAGCCGCGCTGTAGATACTCCTGCCAGAGCGGCGTTCCGCGGTAGACGCAGAGCCGGTTGAAGGCGAAAGTGTCGAGCCGGAGCCGGGAGGCGAAGCGGAAGCTCTGCCGCATGTCTTCCTCCGTCTCGTCCGGGCTGCCGACGACGAAGAACCCGTGGACGATCTCGATGCCCGCCTTCTTCGCGCCCGAGACCGCGGTCTCGGTCTGGGCCAGCGTCTGCCCTTTCTTCAGGCGATCTAGGATTTTCTGGCTCCCGCTCTCGACCCCGAACATGAGCGTTCGGCAGTGGGCCTTCGCCATCGCCGGGAAGAGCCCGATGCAGGTGGAGTCCACGCGCCCCTCGCAGCCCCACTCGATCGCGAGGCCCTCGGCCTCGACCCCCCGGCAGATCGCCTCGATGCGCTTGGGCTGCAGGAGGAAGTGGTCGTCCACGAAGTAGACCGAGCCGTAGCCGTCCGTCTCGAGCTGCCGCATCTCCGCCAGCACGTGCGTGGGGCTCCGCTGCCGCCATTTCCCCTCGCTGAAGACGGGGATGTCGCAGAACACGCAGGGCCACGGGCAGCCGCGTGAGGTCTGCATGGTCGTGAAGCGCTCGCGGGAGAGCACCACGGGCACGTCGAGCGGCATCGACTCGACGAAGTCCAGCGCGAGGCTCTCGCGATCCGCGAAAGGCCACTGGTCGAGGTTCCGATCCAGGGGCCGGTCCGCATTGTGATGCACCGTGCCGTCCGGTTCTTGCCAGGTGACGCCGGCGACCCTGGCCGGGTCGTCGAGGTGGCGGAGCAGGTCGAGGATCAGCTGCTCGCCGTCACCGCGGCAGACGAAGTCCACTTCCGGAACCTGCCGCTTGATGCGCTCCGCGTTAAGCGATGCGAATACGCCGCCGAAGGCGAGCTTCACCGTCGGGTGGGAAGCCCGCAGCCGGCGGGCGAGGATCTTCGCGTGGGGGTAGCTCGTCGTCGAAAGGAAGCTCAACCCGACGAGATCCGGCCTCCGTCGCCCCACTTCCGCGACGATGACCTCGTTCGGCGTCTCCGGGTTGGCCTGGTCGAAGAGCACGACGTCGTGCCCCGCGCGCTTGAGCACGGCCGAGAGCGTCATGATGCCGATGGGCGGGAACCCAATGACCTGGATGCGGCCGGTCTTCGCGCGCCGCTTGCCGGGGATCGCGTAGAACTGGGGGTCGCGGACGTGGACGAGAACGACCTTCATCGCATCGCCGCCTGGCGCCCGCCGCGCCGCCGCCGCGCCGCCGCAGCGAGGTCGTGTCGGTCCAATCGATTTGTTCCCATTCTATGCATCCATCCTCCTGGATGCGGACCTGGAATCCCTGCTCTCGCGCGCACAACCGGCCCGCCGGCCCGAAGGCGACGCTCCGATGCCCGGATGATGGCCGCGGAATGCTCCCATCCTCCTGACCCCCTAGAGACACCTCCGCCGGATTCGATCCCGCTCCTCGTCTCAGTCGCCCCGGGTCGGTCCTCTGGATCAGGGGGGTGCCACGCGAGCCGCTCGATTCCCCCTCGTGTCTGGTCATCCGGTTACGAATGAACCCCTCACTCCAGTCCGGCGGCGCTCTCCCCCTCCAGCTTCACCTGCAACAGCCGGACGAGTTCGGGATAGGACTTGCTGCGGATTATCTTGTTGAACTGGGCCCGGTAGTTGTTGATGAGGCTGACGCCCTCGATGGAGACATCGTACACTTCCCACTTGCCCGCCCGCTGCACCAGCCGGTAATCGATGGGGATCTCCGCACTCTTCTTGGTCACCACCTTGGTCTTCACGGTGGCCTGGTCCCCATCGATCTGATCGCCTAGGTAGAGCATCTTCTCGTCGCTGAAGCTCTCGATCTTGTCCACGTAGGACTTCTCCAGCAGGTCCGTGAAGAGGCCGACGAAGTCCTGCTGCTCTTTGGGGGTGAGCTCTCGCCAGTGGGTGGCCAGGCTCCGCTGGGCCATCTGGGCGAAGTTAAACCGCTCGCCCAGGGCCTTCCGGATCTCGGCCCGCCGCTCCTTCGTCTTGACCTGCGGCTTCAGGCTCGGGTCCGTCACGATCTGGAGGACGCGATCGATGGTGCCCTTCACCTCGTCAGTGGGCGTCGCCCACGCGGTGAGGGGGAGCGCCACCAGGGCGGCACACGCCAGCCCGAGTCCCCGCCGGACAACCCCTTGCCGTTTCATGCCGCTCATCTCTCCGCCGCGGTTCTTGCGCCTGTTCCAGATCCCGCCCCTGTGGCGTGATCGCGGTTCGCCAGGATGTGGACCCATTTTCTCCTCACATTTGCCGCGCATCATCGGCGGACCGCGGCTGTGCCGTCATGGTGTTGCACAAACCCTCCTCCGTGTAGGATGCCGCCTCTAGGCGGCGAGTCATGGTCCGAGGCCGTCATTCACCCGCAGGTCCCCCTGGCGCTTCGTGGCGTTCAAGGGGGGGCGGTCATGAGCCTCCGCCTATCGCGGTCCCGATTCTCTACCTGGATCCGCATGGTGCGCCTCTACGCGGGCTCTGCGAGGCCCGTCGCCGCCGCCAGCGTTTAAGAGGCCCGCGCCACCGCCGCCCGGCGGTCCTCCCGCCGGCGAGGTCGCCGACGCGTTGCGCCGGGACGTCGATGGACCATTCCCAATTGTTGCCCAGGGGCGCGTGTTGCCTGCGAGTCCCCACATGCGGCCCGAATGCAGGTCGTCGAAGACCTGCCCGTACAGATGCATACAGCGCGCCTTGTACTCAGGATCGATCTTCACGGCCCGGTCCGCCCAGCGGTGGCAGTAGCGGCACGCGTCGCACTCCACGTCCTTGCACCCCTTGGCCAGGAAGCGCTCCATGAAGCCGTCGAGGGCACGGTTGTCGATGAAGACCGGCGGGTTTCCGGCCACCGGCTTGAGCATGCCGCGCGCCTCGGCGAGCCTCTTCACGTTCCACAACCTCCGGACGTCGGCAAGGAATGGCCGGAGGAGGTGCTTGATCCGCCAGCGAAGGCCGCGCCGGCCGGCGTCCGGGTCGGAGTCATCCTCGGAGAAGCCGTAGGGCTGCACAAGGTCGAGGAGATTCCCCTCGTAGCGACGCCGGGCGTAGGCTCGGACGCGGCGCACGAGCACCTCGGTGGGTGCGCCGCGCTCGGTGACCTTGAAACGGTGATAGCCGAGGTCCTCATAGAGGGGCAGGTCCTCCGGGCGGATCCACTCGGAGCGGACGTAGTCGACGGGGTTCTCGAGTTTCATCATACTGCAGCGCAGGAAGCACCAGTCGATGAAAAAGCCCTTCGAGCGGTGACGGCTCTGGCTGGCGTGCGCGAGGGTCGTCATATGATAGGGGGAATAGGCACACGAGGCCATGCACGAGTTGTTGACCAGCAGCTCCAGGTCGCACTTCACGGACTCCCGGACGGCCCTGAGCAGTCTGAACTCGCGGTTGACGAGCAGGCCGTCCAGCATCAGGCGGTCCGCGCCGAGATCCTCCCACATCCGCGCCTTGCGCACGTGGTCGATGCAGGCGAAGACGGACACTCTGGTACGGAGATGTGGGTAGCACGTCTTCACGATCTTGAGCAGGAAGGGCGATGCGACCGTCACCGCCTCCACGCCGATCTCGGTGAGCCAGTCGAGCAGCGCCCGGATCTCCTTCTGGCCCCGGCGAGTGAACTCTTGATTGTCCAGGCATGCCGCGTTGAGGAGGTAGTTGAAGCGGATGCCGGCACCGTGCGCCGCGCGCACGTGCTCGGCCACGCGGCGGCGGTCGACACCCACGATCTGGTAGGAAGCACGGCCCCCGCCCGTCACATCGCTCGAGAGCTTGCCGAAGAGTTCGTCCACCGGGTAGGGGCGTACATGATCGATGAGCGCGTCGTCAAAGTTCGTCGCCAGGCTGATGTTCACTGCTTGCCTCCGTCGTTCCCCCGCACGAATTCGTCCCCCGGCTTCCTCCCGCCGGGAGCTCCACCCTCCCTCGCCCCGCTTGCCGGCGGCCACGTCACGTGCCCCGTAGCGGTGAGCTTGAGCTCGACCTTGTCGGAGACACGGAAGATGAAAATGCTTGGATCTCGCATGCCCCACTCGACATACGGAACGGTCAACTGGCCGGTCGCCGTCAACTCCTCCCCGGCCAGCCGCACCACCATGTCCAGCGTGACTTCGTGTGCGGCCCCATGCAACGACAAGACGCCGCGGATTTTCACCCGGGATTCCCCTTGCGCGGCGACATGGCCGTCCACCTGTTGCGGGACGAAGCGAATCTCCGGATAGCGTTGGGCCTCTAGGATGCTCTCGCGCATCTCGCCGTCGCGGGAGCGGTTGCCGCTATCGCCGCTGGCCGCATCCGCCACCACCAGCCCATCGGCCCGCCCGGTGGCGGGATCGAAGCGAATATTTCCACGCTTCAGCGCAAAGGTTCCGTGCACGCTGTGGGGGAACCCTCCCACCGTGAAGTCGATGTGCGTCCCGGCCGGATCGAGTTCCAGCACGGGGTCTTGC
>Ga0187766_10001103_pt1 | contig 15681 bp, 14 predicted proteins | sample 0216_QUI02_MP05__4_FD_132971 | JGI IMG/M metagenome (GOLD analysis project Ga0187766, IMG submission 132971) | Tropical peat soil microbial communities from peatlands in Department of Meta, Colombia - 0216_QUI02_MP05_20_MG | ecosystem: Environmental > Terrestrial > Soil > Wetlands > Peat ... | reverse complement strand
TGGCCAGGCCTTCCGCGCCCACGACGCGAGCTTGGGCAGGCCGGCTGCGAGCTTCGAGGGGCTCACCTGGGCGAGATGCCAGCTGACGACGTAGAAGGCGCCGACCAGCAGCAGGATGGCCAGGAAGCGCAGCCGGCTCCCCGACCACCACGGCGAGACGGGCTCGGCGTAGACGCGCACCGGGTCGGCGCCTCGCGACGTCAATTCTTCTTGATGCGCCCGACCAGAGCACCCGCGTCCTCGATCATCTTGTAGCTGTCGTGGGTGGCGGGAACGAATCCGGTGTAGTGGTTCGGCAGGATGGTCTTGGCCTCCCCGTCGCTGATGGCCACGACGGTCTCCTGGATCTTCCTCGCGAGGGCGGGGTCGAAGCCCTTGCGCACCGCGATCGCGTCGTTCGGCAGCGGGTCGGACCGCCAGACGATCTCGGTCGCGTTCTGCTGGAGCTTGCCCGACTCGATCATCGCGGTGCGGTTGCGGTCGAAGTCGGTCGCGCAGTCCACCTGCCCGCTCGCCACGCTGATCTCGTTCGCGGCGTGGGTGGCGCCGTCCGAGTAGGTGAAGAGCTCCTTGGGATTCATCCCCCGCGACTTGAACCACGCGGTCGGGATCAGCCAGCCCGACGTCGACCCCACGTCGGCGAACGAGACGCGCTTGCCCCGGGCGTCCTGCGGCCAGGCCTTCACGCCGCTGCCCGGCCGGCAGACCACGATCGCGTAGTAGATCGGCTTGCCGTCGTACTTGGCGGTGGCGATCGCAGTCGCGCCGGAGTCGTTGTTGGCCAGGACGTAGCCCCACGGCCCCATCCAGGCCACGTCCACCTGATCGTTGGCGAGGGCCACCGAGATCCCGGCCCAGTCGGTGGTCGCCACCAGGTCGTAGTCGCGGTCGAGCTTCTTGGCCAGGTAGGCGAAGAACGGCTCGTACGCCTTCTTGGTCTCGCTCGGCGTGGGCTGGAGCGGTCCAACCCCGAAGCGGAGCTTGCGGTCCTGTGCGGAGAGCGATCCCGCGAGCACGCCCGCGATCAGGATGAAAAGGAGGAGCCACTGGAGCGAGCGAGTCGGTCTCATCGACGTGATCTCCTGCCGCGGCTCCAGCCAGAGCCGGCGGCGAACCAGGGTTCGCGATCCGCGAAAGCGGGTGCGGAGCGTAGCACGTGACGGCCCGCCCGACGAATTGGACGTCGCGATACGAGACGACCCGGCCGATTGAGAAAGCCGATGCGAGCGCCCGGCCGGGGAGGCCGGGCGCTGAGGGGAGCTAGGCGGACAGCTGGCGCGCCGACTCCGGCCGCACGTCACCCGCGGCGAGGACGCCGGCCACCCGGCTCCTAGAGCTGCTTCAGCATCGTGTCGGCGTCACTGACCTCGAACTTGCCGGGCTGCTCCACGTTCAGCGACTTGACGACGCCGTTGTCCACCAGCATCGAGTAGCGCTGGGACCGCACGCCCATGCCCCGGGCGGTCAGGTCCATCTCGAGGCCCATCGCCTTGGTGAGCGCGGCGCTGCCGTCGGCCATCATGCGGACCTTGCCGCCGCTCTTCTGGTCCTTGGCCCACGCGCCCATGACGAAGGCGTCGTTGACGGAGACGCACCAGACCTCGTTGACGCCCTTGCCCTTGAGCTTGTCGATGTTGGCCACGTAGCTCGGCACGTGCTTGGCGGAGCAGGTGGGCGTGAAGGCCCCGGGCAGGCCGAAGATCACGATCTTCTTGCCCTTGGTCAGGTCCGCCACCTGGAAGGCGTTGGGGCCGACCGTGCAGCCCGGGGTCTCCTGCTCGATGAACTCCGTGAGGGTTCCGTCCGGCAGACGGTCACCGACTTTGATCGGCATGGATCTTCTCCTCCTTGGCGAAGTGAGTGTTGAGCGAGGCTGCTGCCCGCGCGATTCAGCGGCGGCTAGGGTACCACAGGCGTCGTCGGCGACGCGGGGCATCGACCTAACCCTGTGTTTCGTCAGGAGATGTCTGCGAATCGCCCGGCCGCCTGCGGCTGCTGCAGTGCGGCAATCACGCGGTCGTCACCGCGTCCATCTTTCCGGGCTCGACGAGCATGACCGGGACGTTTTTGACGGCGCAGCGCCCGCCGAGCCGATCGAGAGCGGCCTTCGCGGCCTCCGCGCGGCGATTGCAGTCGGACCGACAGTGGCACGCGCCTTGCGAAGATACAGTCGGAAATGTTGACTATGCTGTTGCAACCATATATACCTGCCTGCGGAACCGCCTAGGACGCAATGTCCTCCATCGACCCGCCGCTCGCGCTTGACGTGCCAAAGGGGGCCGCCGAGGTCGGGCATCCCGTTGTCAAGGTCCGCGCGCGCGACGTCTTCGAGGCCGACGATCGCCTGGCCGTCGAGGAGCCCCTCGAGATCCGCCTGGGCGGCACCAGCTTCAGCGTGACGATGCGCACGCCGGGCCACGACGAGGAGCTCGTGGCCGGCCTCCTTTTCTCCGAGGGCATCATCCAGGACGCGGACGGTCTCGACGTGCTCGCGCACTATCGCGAGCCCGAGACGAGCCCGGAGCTGGGCAACGTCATGAACGTCATCCTGAAGGGCGACGTGCGCGTCGCCCGCGAGCGCCTGCGCCGGAACCTGGTGACCTCGTCGTCGTGCGGCGTGTGCGGCAAGGTGACGATCGACGCGCTCGCCACCGCGTGCCCGCCCATCGTCTCCGACGCCGAGGTCTCCGCCGGCTTGTTCGGTCGCATCGCTTCCGCGCTGGCGTCCGCGCAGCCCACCTTCGAGAAGACCGGCGGCCTCCACGCCGCGGGCCTCTTCGACCTGAGCGGTCAGCTGCTCGTGCTGCGCGAGGACATCGGCCGGCACAACGCGGTCGACAAGGTCGTCGGCCACATGCTGCTCGCCCGCCGCTTCCCTCTCGGGCAACACGCGCTCATGGTGAGCGGGCGCGCGAGCTTCGAGATCATGCAGAAGGCGTGGGCGGCCCGCATCCCGATCGTGGCCGCGGTGTCCGCGCCGTCCAGCCTGGCCGTCCAGATGGCGCAGACCGCCGGCATGACCTTGATCGGATTCCTCCGACCCGGTGGCTTCAACGTCTACGCGGGTGCCCACCGGGTACGGCTCGGGACAGAGGATCCGGTGTGATGGCCGGGAAGACGAACGATCGCGACAGCCCCCGACGTGTTGCCGCGCCTGCCGAACGCAAGGAGGCCTGACATGTCCCAGTTCAGCCGCCGCGATTTCCTCAAGGTCGGAGCGGGCGCGGGTGCCGCCGGCGTCACCGCGCTGGGCTTCGACACCGCCCGTGCCGTGCAGGTCTCCCAGCAGCTCCGTATCAGCGGAGCGAAGGAGATCCACTCGCTCTGCCCCTACTGCGCGGTGGGCTGCTCGATCGTGGCCTATACGAGACAGGACGCGCAGGGTCACCCCCAGCTCCTGCAGATCGAGGGCGATCCTGACAGCCCGGTCAACGAGGGCCGGCTCTGCCCCAAGGGTGCGACCTCGATGCAGCTCGCGGTCTCCAACCGGCGCGTCGAGAATCCGCGCTACCGCGCGCCCGGCAGCGACCGATGGCAGGAGATCACCTGGGAGAAGATGCTCGATCGCATCGCCCAGCGGATCAAGGAATCGCGCGACGCCACCTTCGTCACCCAGGACGCGCGGGGCAACGTGGTGAACCGCTGTGAAGGCATCGCCTTCGCGGGCGGCGCCGCGTTCAGCAGCGAGGAGGGGTATCTTGCCGCGAAGCTCATGCGCAGCCTGGGGCTGGTGTACATAGAACAGCAGGCCCGAGTCTGACACGGCCCCACGGTCGTCAGTCTGGCGGCCACATTCGGGCGGGGCGCGATGACGAACCACTGGCGCGACATCAAGAACGCCGACGTCATCATGATCAACGGGGCCAATCCGGCCGAGGCGCATCCGGTCGGCTTCCAGTGGTTCATGAAGGCGAAGCTCGATCCCAAGCGCGGCGTCGGCCAGGGCGGCGGGGCCAAGATCATTCACGTCGACCCGCGCTTCACCCGCACCTCCGCGGTTGCCGACGTCTACGCGCGGATCCGTACCGGCACCGACGTCGCACTGTTCGGCGGCCTCATCAGCTACGTGCTGGAGCACAACCTCATCCACCACGACTATGTGCGCCACTACACGAACGCGTCGTTCCTGGTGAAGGAGGGGTACGGCTTCCACGACGGGCTCTTCACCGGCTACGACCCGGCCAAGCGCAGCTACGACCCCAACGCCTGGGCCTACGAGACGGACGTGGCCGCGACGGCCGCCGTCGAAAAGGCCCAGAAGGAGGCGGCGGGGCCCGGGCCGGCCCACGGGGCCGCCGGCGTGGCGATCGCCCGGCGGGACATGCAGCTCGAGCACCCCCGCTCGGTGTTCCAGCTCATGCGGCAGCACTACGCACGCTACACCCCCGAGGTAGTGGAGAACGTCAGCGGAATCCCGAAGGCGCAGTTCCTCGAGATCGCCAAGATCGTCGGCGAGACCGGCCGACCCGCCAAGGTGATGACGCTCGTTTACGCGGTGGGGCTCACCCATCACACCACGGGCGGTCAGCTCATCCGCAGCGCCGCGCTGCTCCAGCTCCTGCTGGGGAACATGGGCCGTCCGGGCGGCGGGATGAACGCCGAGCGCGGGCACGCCAACATCCAGGGCAACACCGACAACGCGATCTCGTGGGAGATCCTGCCCGGCTATCTGCGGATCCCCGCCCCGGGGCAGAAGAACCTCGATGACTACGTGGTCCAGAGCGCCCCCAAGAAATTCGACGCCAACTCCTGGAACTTCTTCGGGACCAACTACCGCAAGTTCATGGTGAGCCTGTTGAAGTCGTGGTATGGCGACGCGGCCAAGGCGGAGAACGAGTACGCATTCGACTTCGTACCCAAGCCCGCGTCCAATTCGTCGTGGATCTCGATCTACGACCAGGCGCTCAAGGGGAAGATGCAGGGCGTGATCCTGTCCGGGATGACCGCGACCAGCATCGGCCCGGACGCCAACCAGGTGATGCAAGCCCTCGCCAATCTGAAATGGCTCGTGGTGATGGATCCCTTGCCCACCACCAGCTCGGAGTTCTGGCGGAGGCCCGGCGTCGACCCGAAGACCATCCAGACCGAGGTCTTCATGGTGCCGACTACCCACTGGATCGAGAAGGACGGCTCGTTCGTCAACAGCGGGCGTTGGGCGCAGTGGAAGGACCAGGTGCTCCCGCCGCTCGGCGAGGCGCGGCATGACCACTGGATCCTCGCCGACGTCTTCCAGCGGGTCCGCAAGCTCTACCAGCAGCAGGGGGGCAAGTGCCCGGAGCCGGTCATGGCGGTGACGTTCGGGTACAAGGATCCGGGCAAGCCGCAGCTAGACGAGCTGACCCAGGAGATGAACGGGTTCGATCTGGAGACCGGCAAGCGTCTGGACACCTTCGCCAAGCTCAAGGACGACGGCACAACGAACTCCGGGAACTGGATCTACACCGGGTGCTATCCCGAGGCCGGCAACCTGATGAAGCGCCGGGCTGGCGTCCAGGACCCGGCCAAGAACGACCCCACCGGCATGGGCTTCTACCACGGCTGGGCCTGGGCGTGGCCGCTCAACCGTCGCGTGCTCTACAACCGGGCCTCCGCCGATCTCGACGGCAAGCCCTGGGACCCCACGCGGCCCGGTATCCAGTGGGACGCCGCGCAGAAGAAGTGGGTCGGCGACGTGCCGGATTACCCGCCAACGATGGAGCCGCGCAGCCCGAAGGCGTGGGGGCCCTTCATCATGAACAGCGAGGGCGTCGGTCGGCTCTTCTCGGCCTCGATGCTCGACGGCCCGTTCCCCGAGCACTACGAGCCGATGGAATCGCCGGTGCCCAATCCGCTCCACCCGGCCCAGTCGGAGTCGCCGGTGGCGTTCCTCTACGATAAGGCGGCGGGACGGGATAGCCGCTTCGGCAGCGTCAAGGACTATCCGTACATCGCGACGAGCTACCGGCTCACCGAGCACGAGCATTACGTCACCCAGCACGTGCCGCACCTCGACCAGCTCCAGCCCTACCCCTTCGTGGAGGTGCCGGAGGAGGTCGCGCGCGAGAAGGGCATCAAGAGCGGCGATCGCGTTCGCGTGTCCTCAAAGCGTGGCAAGCTCGAGGTCGCGGCCATCGTGACCCGGCGTCTCGGGCCGGTCCAGGTCGGCGGCAAGACGGTTTATCACATCGGGATCCCGATCCACTGGGGCTTCGTCGGCATCGCGGCCGACCGCGATCCGACGAAGGGCGCCAACTGGCTCGCCAACGCGCTCACCCCGTTCGTCGGCGACGCCAATTCGCGGACGCCCGAGTTCAAGGCGTTCCTGGTCAACATAGAAAAGATCTAATGGGGGAGAAGATCTGATGGAGCAGGTCGAGACGGCGCGGATCGTCGCGCCGCAGTGGGCGCAGCGTCGGCGACGGACCGCCCAGCTGCTGGCCCGCTGGCCGCACGCCGAGGAGATGCTGCGCCTCTACGAGGCGCTGCTCGACACCCAGGAGCGTGCGTTCCTGACGGCGCTCGACGCCCGGCCATCGCCTCGTGACCTCGCGGCCTACGTCGTCGAGCGGGTGATCGCGGACGTCGTGGACGACACGGTGGCGGCGGGTCCGGCTGCGCTGGCCGAGGCGGCACGCGAGCGCTTCCTCGCCGGCGGACTCGACGTCGCGGTGCAGCACTGGCTGGACGCGGGGAGCCAGTCCGCGGTCGACGAGTACCTGGCTCGCGCCGCGTCGGCGCCGGTCCTGGAGGCGCTGGGGCCGGCCGCGGGTGAGGCGTGCCGCCCGGCATCGCCTCCGGGCGGATGCCCGCGCTGCGGTGGCCGGCCCCAGCTCTCGTATCTCCCGGAGTCGGGCGAGGCGCTGGTGACCTCCCCGCGCCGGCTGCTCTGCGGCCGCTGCCACGGCGACTGGGTCCACGAGCGCATGACCTGCCCGGCCTGCGGGGAGCGCTCGACCGACAAGCTCTCGATCCACGCCGACGCGGAGGGGTTGCCCCATTTGCGGGCGGAGGCGTGCGAGAGCTGTCACCGGTACCTGATCGCGGTCGATCTCCGCCGGGAACCCGCGGCGGTGCCGGTGGTGGACGAGCTGGCCGCGCTGCCGATCGATCTCTACATGCGAGAGCGCGGTTTCACCAAGATCGCGCCGAACCTGATGGGGGTATAGGAGGCCGCCATGGCACGCACCGTCGGCTTCTTCACCGACACCACGCTCTGCATCGGCTGCAAGGCCTGCGAGGTCGCCTGCAAGGAGTGGAACCAGCTGCCGGGCCACGCGGCGAAGTTCCTCGACGGGTTCGACAACACCGGCCAGCTCGACGATCAGAACTGGCGCCACGTGCAGTTCCACGAGCGCGGCACCTCGAGCGGTGGCGTGGCGTGGAGCATGATGAGCGACGTCTGCAAGCACTGCTCGCTCGCCAGCTGCATGGAGGTCTGCCCCACCAACGCGATCATCCGGACCGAGTTCGACACCGTCTACATCCAGCCCGACGTCTGCAACGGCTGCCGCGACTGCATCGCGGCGTGCCCGTACCACGTCATCGGCTTCAACGAGCAGACCGGCCTCGCCCAGAAGTGCACGTTCTGCTACGGGCGGCTGCAGAACAACCTGATCCCCGCGTGCGCCAAGGCCTGCCCGACCGAGTCGATCAAGTTCGGCGACCTGACCGACATGCGTCGGGTCGCCGCGGCCCGGCTCGAGCACCTGCACGCCCAGGGCGTGACCCAGGCCCAGCTCTACGGCGAGAAGGAGTACGGCGGCCTCCACGCGCTGTTCCTGCTCACCGACAAGCCCGAGGCGTACGACCTGCCCAGCACGGAGAACGCGGTGCTCCCGCGCCGCAACAACGTCCGCAGCTACCTGGGCTCGCTGGCGACCGCGGTGGTCGCGCTGGTCGGCACCGTGATCGCGTTCCGCGAGCGCGGCGGGGAGGGCTAGTCATGCCCCAGCACTTCGTGGCCCCGCCGCAGTGGGAGTGGTACATCGTCTGGTACTTCTTCCTCGGCGGTCTCGCCGGGGGTGCCTATCTGATCGGCACGCTCCTGCGCCTCATGGGCGACCCGCGCGACCAGGCGGTGGCGCGGCTCGCGTTCCTCGTGGCCTTTCCCGCGATGGTGATCTGCCCGCTCCTCCTCACGCTCGACCTCGGCCGGCCGTTCCGCTTCTGGCACATGCTGGTCGACAGCCGCTCCTGGGAGCTGAACTTCAAGTACTGGTCGCCGATGTCGGTGGGCGCCTGGGCGCTCCTGATCTTCGGCCTCTTCGCGCTGCTGTCGTTCGTCGAGGCCCTGGTGCGCGGCGGCGGGCTCCACCACCCGCTCGCCGGTCGGATCGCCGGGCTGATGGGCAGCGGGTTCGGCCGCGTCCTCATGGTGATCGGCGCGCTGCTCGGGCTGTTCGTGGCCGGCTACACCGGGGTGCTCCTGAGCGTGAGCAACCAGCCGATCTGGAGCGACACCTGGACGGTGGGCGGGCTGTTCCTCGCCTCGGGGCTCAGCGTGGCGGCGGCCACCCTGGCGATCCTGGCGCGGGGACGCGACGATGCGGCCTCCACCGAGCGGAAGCTCTCCCGCGCGGACCGCTACTTCATCGTGCTCGAGCTGCTCCTGCTCGTGGCCTTCTTCGTCACGCTGGGGGCGCTGTCGACGCCCCTGCTCGCGCCGCGCTGGCTCGTGCTCTGGGTGCTGGTGGCCGCGGGCACGCTGCTGCCGCTGTTCATGCACCGCGCCTCCGCGGGCAGCGCGCCCCGCTCGCCCGTGCTCGCGGGATTCCTGGTGCTCCTGGGTGGGCTCGCCCTGCGGATCGTGGTGGTCTTTGGCGCCCAGATGTAGCACGTGGGAACCGTCGTGCTGAAGATCGGCGTCCTGCTGCCCGCCCACTTCGTCGACACCGGCGACTACCTGGCCGACGCCCGGGCACTGGACGCCGCCGGGGTGGACTCGCTCTGGCTGACGGGTGGCGGCTTCGATCCGTGGCTCGTGATGTCCGGCATCGCCGCGGTCACCGGTCAGGCTCGACTTGCCGTGCCGATCTCGGCGCGCGACGCCGAGACGCCCGATGGGCTCGCGCGGCGTCTGGCCACGCTCGACCGCCTCTCCCGCGGCCGGGTGCTCGCCACCGTCGCGCCCGCGGACGATCCGGCCGGGACCGAGGCGCTGATCACCTGCGCCCGCCGCGGGGGGCCGCGCCCGGTGCTGGTCGAGGCGCTGGGCGGCGGTCACGCGCTGGTGGGTGCGCGCCACGCGGACGGGCTGGTCGCCACGGCGGAGCCGGCCGAGTGCCACGCCGCCTTCGACCAGGCGCGCGATCGCCGCGAGCGGGATCGCCTGAGCACGCCGTTCGAGCTGTGGACCCGGATCCCGGCGCCCGCCGGACCGGAGCAGTGGCGCGAGCGGCTCGCCGGCGCCGCCGCGGTGGGCGCCACCGGGGTCATCGTGCCCGCCGATCCGCGGCTGCTCGATCTCGTGCGCAACGGCGACCAGGAAGACGACCGCTCCGACCTGACCCTCGCCCAGGGCTGACCTCACCGCAACCCCCGCAACCCGCCCGAGCCCATGAAGCCCAAGCTCCGGGTGTGGGTCACCTTCGGCGAGGATCTCAAGTTCGGTGACGGGCGCGCCCGCCTGCTGGAGCTGATCGACCAGCGCGGCTCGCTCACGAAGGCCGCCCGCGAGCTCGAGATGTCCTATCGCAACGCCTGGGGTTATCTCCGGGATCTTGAGGCCGCGGCCGGCTTCAAGTTCGTGGAGCGAGTGCCGGGCGGTGGGCCGGAGAGCGGCATGCGGCTCACCCGAGCCGGCAAGCGATTCCTCGAGCGCTACCAGAAATTCCGGAGCGGGCTCGACGAAGCGGCGCGGCGGCACTTCGAGCGCGCGTTCGGCCCGTGACCGCCGAGCCCACGTACCTCTACCTGACGACGACAGGCCGCCGCAGCGGACGTCCCCGTCGGATCGAGATCTGGTTCACCCGTCACGAAGGCCACCACTACCTCGTCGCCGAGCACGGCCTGAAGGCGCAGTGGGTCCAGAACCTGCTCGCGAACCGGACGGTGCGGGTGCGCGTGGGCGCCGCGCGCTTCAGGGGATCCGCGAGGGTGGTGGACCACCGGCGCGAGCCGGAGCTGGTCTCCGAGATCCGCCGCCTCTCCGAGGCCAAGTACGGCTGGGGCGCCGGGCTGGTGGTCGAGATCAGGCGAACTCGCCCGGCTGCGAAGGCCCGATCCTAGCGCTCCGCCTCGAAGCCGGGCGCCGGCGCATCGTCTCCACCGGGCACCCGGAAGCGGCGCACGAACCGGCGATCGATCCAGTCCTTCAGGGCGAAGAGCGCCGCGCCCTCGACCGAGACGCCCCACTTGGTGGCGATCGCGCGCCCGTCGCCCAGGTTGAGCAGCGAGAGGAAGTCACGTTGCGGCCGATATGAGGGAAGCCGCGCTTCGCCGCGCGCGCGGGCGAGCAGGTTGCGGGCCAGCACGGGCCCCTGACGAACCGCGTAGACGCCGGCCTTGGCGAGCCCGGTGCCGGGCCACGCCGCGCAGTCGCCGACCGCGAACACGTCGTCCCGGCCCACGCACTGCAGCGTGGGGCGGATGCGGGCGAAGCCGCGCTCGTCCGTCTCGATCCCGGAGCCCGCGAAGATCGGCAGGGCGGCCGCGCCGGTCACCCACGCCACGAGGGAGGCGGCGACGCGCTCGCCACCCGCCAGGTGCACCGCGTGCGCCTCGACGCGGTCGACGCGGGCGCCGCAACGGATGGCGATGCCGCGCGCGGCGGCCGCGGCCTCGACCCGACGGGCCGCGCTCGGCGCGTGCCCGGGCAGGACGCGCGGCGCCCCGTCGAGCAGGAGCACCTGGGCGCGTGAGCCGCGCGGGCGCCGGAGGCGCGCGGCGAGCGCGAATGCCACCTCGACGCCCCCGGCACCGGCGCCGACCACGACCACGCGGAAAGGATCCCCGTCGGGTGCGGCGGCGGCCCCGGCGAGGGCCGAGTCGACGCGCCGGACGAAGTCCCCGATGGGACGGGTGGCGATCGCGTGCTCGCGCACTCCCGGCGTCTCGAGCCCGGCGATCGTGGAGCCCACATCGAAGGAGACCGTGTCGTACGCGAGCGGCGGGCGTCCGTCGAGCAGGACGGTGCGGGCGCCCGGATCGAGGCCGGTCGCCGCCGCGACGATGCACCCGGCGCCGGCGCGCCGCGCCAGCGGCCTCACGTCGATCTCGAGGTCTTCGCGCGAGTACTGTCCGGCCACGAAGCCCGGGACCATGCCCGAGTAGACCGCGATCGGGCGATCGACGATCAGGGTGAGCCGGGCCGCGGACGGAGGCGCCATGGCCCAGCGCCCGAGCACCTGGATGTGGGCGTGGCCGCCGCCCACCAGGACGACGTCGTGCCGGATGCGACCGGTGGACGGCGCGGGCATGCCCGTCCGCGGCCTGGTGACCGCTACGACAGGTCGACCCAGACGGTCTTCACCTCGGTGTAGTTGTCGAGGCCGACCGACCCCATCTCGCGCCCGAAGCCCGACTCCTTGAACCCGCCGAACGGCAGCGCCGCGTCGAAGAGGTTGTAGGCGTTGACCCACACCGTGCCCGCCCGGATCGCCTTCGCCGCCCGGAGCGCCTTGGAGACGTCGCGGGTCCACACGGCCGCGGCCAGCCCGTAGGAGGTGTGGTTGCCCTGGGCGATGCCGTCCTCCACCGAGCGGAACGGGATCACCGACAACACCGGGCCGAAGATCTCCTCCCGGGCGATCTTCATCTGGTTGGTGACGCCGTCGAAGATCGTGGGCTGCACGTAGTAGCCCTTGCCGGTGCCGATGTCGGCGCGTCCGCCGCCCGCCACCAGCCGCGCGCCCTCCTGCTTGCCGGACTCGATGTAAGAGAGGACGGTCTCCATCTGGCTCTTGGAGACCACCGGGCCCATGCGCGTGGCCTTGTCCATCGGATCGCCGACCTTCAGGCTCTTGACCCGATCGGTGAGCTTGGACATGAACTGGTCGTGGATGGCGTCCTCGAGGAAGAGGCGCGAGCCGGCCGCGCACACCTCGCCCTTGTTGTAGAAGATGCCGGTGAGGGCCCCGCGGACCGCCGCCTCCATGTCCGCGTCGGCGAACACGATGTTGGGCGACTTGCCGCCCAGCTCGAGCGACAGGCGTTTGAGCGTGCCCGCGGCCTCGCGCATGATCTGCTTGCCGACCTCGGTGGAGCCGGTGAACGCGATCTTGTCCACGCGCGGGTCGCGCACTAGGGCCATGCCGACCCTGCCGCCGGGGCCGGTCACCACGTTGAACACGCCCTCGGGCACGCCCGCCTCCTGGCAGATCTCGGCGAAGCGCAGCGCGGTCAGCGGCGTCTGCGACGCGGGCTTGATCACCACCGTGTTGCCGGCGGCGAGCGCGGGGGCGAGCTTCCACGACGAGAGCAGGAACGGGAAGTTCCAGGGCACGATCGCGCCGACCACGCCGACCGGCTGGCGCAGGGTGAAGGTGAACGCGTTGTCGCGTAGGCCGAGCGTCTCGCCGTGGATCTTGGTGGCCCAGCCCGCGTAGTAGCGGAAGACCTCCGCCGCGAACGGGATCTCGACCTTGCCCGAGTCGAACATGGTCTTGCCGGTGCAGAGGCTCTCGAGCCGGGCCATCTCGTCGAGGTTCTGCTGGATCAGGTCGCCCAGCCGCCACACGATGCGCCCGCGCTCGTGCGGCGACATCTTCGGCCACGGGCCCTCGTCGAAGGCCTTGCGCGCCGCGGCCACCGCCAGGTCGATGTCGCGCTCGTCTCCCTTGCCGACCGCGCCAACGGGCTCCTCGTTGGCCGGATTGATCGGCTGATAGGTCTCGCCCGACCGCGGCGCCTGCCACTTCCCCGCGACGAAGATCTCGCCCGCTTTCATCGTCGGCTCCTCCTCGCTGACCGCACCCCGTTTCCGGTGCTACTTGTGTCCGTTTCCCGCGGCGACGGCCAGCGCGATACGCTCCGGGCTCAAGGGCAGCTCGGTGAGCCGCGCCCCGACCGCGTCCTGCACCGCGTTCGCGATGGCGGCCGGGGCCGGTATGATCGGCGGCTCGCCCACGCCGCGGGCGCCGAACGGCCCGGCCGGCGACGGCACCTCGACGATGATCGTCTCGAGGTTGGGCAGATCGGCCGCGGTCAGCTTCCGGTAGTCGAGCAGGCTCGGGTTGGTGAGCCGACCGTCCTCGTCGAACATGAGGCCTTCCGTGAGCGCGATGCCGAGCGACTGCACCGCCCCGCCCTGCATCTGCCCCTCGACCCCGATCGGGTTGATCGCCTTGCCCACGTCCTGCACGATCACGAAGTCGCGGATGGTCACCTCGCCGGTGTCTGGGTCCACCTCGATCCGGGCGAGCTGGGCCGCGAAGCCCGGCGCCTGCTGGGTGAACGCGGGGTTGGCCTTGCCGAGGACCGGCGGGGTCTTCGACATGTAGAGGTTGCCCTTCTTGCCGATGGTGGCCAGCGTGACGTGCTTGTCCGGCATCCCGCGCACCGTGACCTTGCCATCCACCAGCTCCAGGTCGTGCACCGAGGCCTCGAGCTCCCCGGCCGCGATCTCGAACGTCTGTCGCCGCGCGTCCTCCGCGGCCTGCAGCACCGCCGCGCCCACCGTGTAGATGGTCTTGCTGCCCGCGCTGAGCCCGGTGACGGGCGCGGTGTCGGTGTCGCCGGTGGTGATGCGCACGAGGTCGGTATCGACCCCGTACGCGGAGGCCGCGATCTGGGCCAGCGAGATGTTGGTCCCCGCGATGTCCACCTGGCCGGTCAGCACCGCGAGGGACCCGTCGGGGTTCAGGCGCACCGTGGCGCCGGTGGGCTGGAGCCCGCCGAGCCAGCCGCCAAGGGCCAGGCCCACACCGCGCCGCTTGCCATTGCCGCCCTCGGCCACCCACTGCTTGCGGGTCTTCCAGTGCGGGTGCTCGGCGATCCGCGCGAGCACCTGCTTGGCGCCGTTGGACTGCCAGGGCTGGCCGTTCACCATCGGATCGCCCGGCTGGATCAGGTGGCGCATGCGGAACTCGACCGGGTCGAGCCCGAGGTCCCGCGCGATCTGCTCCATGTGCGACTCGATCGCGAAGATCGTCTGCGGTGCGACCGGGGCCCGGTAGGCGGCCACGCTCGGCTTGTGGGTGAGCACCTCGTAGCCGCGGACGTCGAACGACGGCCACCTGTACATGCTGCCGAGGAAGACCGCGCTCACCGCGAGCACCGCGCCGGAGTAGGCGCCGGAGTCGATGACGGTCTCCGCGTCGATCGCCATCAGGGTGCCGTCGCGCTTGACCCCGGTCTTGAGCTTGATGATGACCTGCGGCGCGGGCATGCCCGCCTGCAGCTCTTCCCGCCGCGTCATCACGTACCGCACCGGGCGCTTGGTGACCTGCGCCAGCACCGCGGTGATCGGCTCGCACAGCGCGCGGATCTTGCCGCCGAAGCCGCCGCCGCACTCGACCGGGATGACCCGGATCCGGTTCTCGGGGATGCCGAGCACGTCCGAGACCTCGGAGCGCGTGTTGAACGAGCCCTGGGTGCTGGCCCAGAGCGTGAGGAGCCCGTTGCGGTCCCACTCGGCCAGCACGGCGTGCGGCTCGAGATAGCCCTGGTGCACCATCGGGACGCGATACGTCTTCTCGAGCACGTGATCAGACTCGGCGAAGCCCTTCGCCGCGTCGCCGCGCGTCAGGCGCGCCTGCTGCGAGATGTTGACCGCCTTGGCGGGCGCCTCGCTCTTGGCGATGGCGACCGCCGAGTGGGCCAGGGCCTCGCTCGTGTCGGCCTCGGTGCCCGCGTCGGCCACCGGCGGCGCGCCCGGCTGCATGGCCTTGAGCGGATCCACCGCGACCGGCAGCACCTGGTACTCGACCCGGATGAGGTCGAGGGCCTCCTCGGCGATGGCCAGCTCGTCGGCGGCCACCGCGGCCACCGGCTGGCCCATGAACACCACCCGGTCGATCGCGAGCACCGCGTGGGCGCGCGTGGGCGCCTTCTTCTTCAGATGCGGGATGTCCTTCGCGGTGAGGACCGCGCGGACGCCGGGGAGCGCCCGGGCCGCGCTCACGTCGATCGAGACGATCTTCGCGTGCGCGTGCGGGCTGCGAAGCAGCTTGGCGTGCAGGAGGCCCTTGGGCTGGATGTCGGCCACGTACTGCACCCGGCCGGTGACCTTCTCGGGGCCGTCCGGGCGCGGGATCGACACCCCCACGCCCTTGACGTCGCGCGTGGTCTTCATCGTGGTGCTCATCGAGCGCTCCTCTGCGAGGCGAGCGTCGTGGCCGCCTCGCTGATCGCGGTCACCATCTTGGTGTAGCCGGTGCAGCGGCAGAGATTGCCGGCGATGCCGTAGCGGATCTCCTCCTCGGACGGCCTCGGGTTCTCCTCGAGCAGGGCCACGGCGGCCATCAGCACGCCGGGAATGCAGAAGCCGCACTGCGGTACGCCGTGGCGGACGAAGGCATCCTGCAGCGGGTGCAGCGTGGTGTCAGGGGCCGCGAGGCCTTCGATGGTGCGGATCTTCCGGCCGCGCGCCTGCATGGCCAGCATCAGGCAGCTCGCGACCACCTTGCCGTCGACGTGCACGGTGCAGGCACCGCAATCGCCGGTGCCGCAGCCTTCCTTTGGACCGGTGAGCCCGACGTCCTCGCGCAGGGCGTCGAGGAGAGTGACGTAGGGCTGGACGAGCACCTCGACGGGCTCGCCGTT
>Ga0187766_10001102_pt1 | contig 15686 bp, 14 predicted proteins | sample 0216_QUI02_MP05__4_FD_132971 | JGI IMG/M metagenome (GOLD analysis project Ga0187766, IMG submission 132971) | Tropical peat soil microbial communities from peatlands in Department of Meta, Colombia - 0216_QUI02_MP05_20_MG | ecosystem: Environmental > Terrestrial > Soil > Wetlands > Peat ... | reverse complement strand
GCCGCCGCCATGCCCGACCACATCATCGAGCGTCGCGTGTGGCTCCCGCGCCCGCGGGCCGAGGTGTTCGAGTTCTTCGTCGATCCCCGCAACCTCGCGCGCATCCATCCGGCGTGGGCGCGTCCGCGCTGGATCACCCCGCCGCCCGCGCCGCTCGCCGCCGGCGCGCTCCTCGACTTCCGGGCGCCGGGGCTGCCGTGGCGGTGGCGCGTGATCGTCCGCGAGTTCGACCCGCCCTACCGGTTCGTGGACGCGCTGCTGTGGGGCCCCTTCCCGCGCTGGGAGCACCGCCATCGCTTCGAGGAGGGGACCGAGCGGGACGACGCGACCGGCGCCGGATCGGCGGGCGCACCGACGCCGCTCGGGACGTGGGTGGAGGACCGGGTGACCTACCGGCTGCCGTGGGGGGTCCTGGGCCGGCTCGCGCACGCGCTGGGCGGCGGCCGCCGGATCCGACGGCTCTTCGACCATCGCGACCGGCGCCTGCGCGAGCTGTTCACCCCGCGCTAGCGCGGGGTGTCGCGAGCGCCGCGGAGATCAGGCCGCGGCGGGAAGCTGGATGCCGAGCGTGGCGAGTCGCGGGCGCACCCGCTCGGTGAGCAGGCCGATCCGCGCCAGGTTGTTCACCATCGACGTGTGCATGTCCCGCTTGAAGTACTTGCGGTAGACCGCGTAGTCGTTGCGGGCTGCCACGTCGCGCCGGTACGTCTTGACCTGCTCGATCTGGGCCGACGAGAAGCCGAGGTCGCGGTAGGCCTCGAGCGGGAAGAAGCCGGTCAGCACCTTCTCCAGCGCCAGGCAGGTGAAGTCCTCCATCTCCCGCCGCTCCGCTTCGCTCGCCTCGCGGACGATGTCGGGCAGCGACAGCATGCCGAAGCCCATGTGCCGGGACTCGTCCTGCAGGATGCGCGTGCAGACCTGGCGGAGTAGGGGATCCGCGGCGGCCTCGCCCATCATCTTGAAGATCGCGACCGCGAAGGTCTCCGCGACCAGCTGCAGCGCGATGGTCTTGATGTACCAGCGGGAGTCCGTGAGGATCGCGTCGAAGAGCACCCGCTCGTTGTCCGGCATCGGGTAGTGCAGGCCGGAGAGGCGCGTCTGGATGTAGCGCTCGAGGACCTCGTTGTGCCGGGCCTCGTCCATCACCTGCGTCGCCTGGAAGAACTTCTCGTCGGTGCCCTGGACGATGTCCACCATCTGGCTGCAGGCCAGCATCGCGCCCTGCTCGCCGTAGACCAGCACCGAGAGCCGCCACGCCGCGATGCGGCGGTTCAGCTCGACGCGGTCCTTCTCCGAGAGGGCGGCCCAGATCGGGCTGCCGTAGATGTCGACCAGCTCGTCGGACAGCACCCGCCCGTCCCCGGGCTCCGGGGTGTCCCACGCGATGTCCCGGCTCGCGTTCCACTGGTCGCGCTTGGCCTTCTCGTAGAGGCCGCGCATGTCCTCCGCCTGCACCGAGTAGTCGAACTCGAACACCGTGTCGATCGTGCCGGGGATCACGCGACGCTCCATGCGAGCCTCCTTGCCAGCAACCTGACGAACGAGAAAACCAAGCCGTCTGATTTCTGAACTCCCTGGTTTTTATCACGGGGCCCAGGGGGTGTCAAGTAGACTGGACCGCGCCATGAACGCCAGACGCAAAGCGGCGCGAGCCCAGATCCTGCGCGCCGCCGCCGACCTCTTCCGCGAGCGCGGCTACCAGGCCTCCACCGTCGACCACATCGCGGCGCGGCTCGGCATGTCCAAGGCCTCGCTCTACACCCACTTCCGGGCCAAGGAGGAGATGCTGGCCGCCATCTCGCGGGAGACCATCGAGGCCTTCACCCGCGACCTGAGCCTGGTGCTGGGCTCACGCCTGAGCCCGGAGGACAAGCTGCGCCGCGTGGTCCGGCAGCACGTGCAGTTCGTGATCGCCAACCGGTCGTTCCTCACCGTGTTCTTCGGGGAGGAGGCCAATCTGCCTCCGCGTTTCGCCCGGGCGCTGGCCGCCCAGAAGGACCGCTACGACAAGGGCGTGGAGCGGATCGTGCAGGATGGGGTCCAGGGCGGCGCCTTTCGCGACGTGCCGCCGCGCCTGGTCGTATTCGCGGTGCTGGGCATGGTGAACTGGGTGCACAAGTGGTACAACCCGCGCGGCCGGTGGGGGGCCGAGGAGATCTCCGCCGCCTTTCTCTCGCTGATCGAAGGCGGCCTGCTGCACGTCCGGCGCCGCGGCCCCGCCCTGAGCGGGCGGCTGCGTCGCCTCGAGCGCGAGCTCCGTGAGGTCGCCCGGCAGCTCGACGCGTGACCTGCTGGGCGCCCACATGTCGATCGCGGGCGGCTTGCCGCTCGCGCTCGAGCGCGGGCTCGAGGTGGGCTGCTCGGTGGTCCAGATCTTCCTCAAGAACCAGCGCCAGTGGACCGCGCGCCCCTACACCGACAGCGAGGTGCGCGAGTTCCGGGCCGCCTGGAGGGCCAGCGGGATCCGCGTGGTCTTCGCCCACGCGAACTACCTGATCAACCTGGCGACCCCGGTGCCCGCGGAGTGGCACCGCGCGGTGGACGTGTTCGGCGACGAGCTGGAGCGGGCGGAGGCGCTCGGGCTGCCCTTCGTGGTGATCCATCCCGGCTCGCACCGCGGCACCGGTGCGGAGGAGGGCGTTCGCCGCGTGGCGCGCGCGGTCGACGAGCTGCACGAGCGGACGCGCGGGCACCGCGTGCGCATCGTGCTCGAGAACACCGCGGGCGGCGGCGACAGCCTCGGCCGCAGCTTCGAGGAGCTGGCCGCCATGATCTCCGCGGTGCGCGAGCCGGAGCGGGTGGGGGTTTGCCTCGACACGTGCCATCTCTTCGCCGCGGGCTACGACATCCGGACGCCCGCGGGCTATCGCGACGTGATGACGCGCGGCCGCCGGCTGCTCGGGCCGACGCGCGTGTGCGCCTTCCACCTCAACGACGCCAAGCGGCCGCTCGGCTCGGGGCTGGACCGGCACGAGAAGATCGGCCGCGGGCACCTGGGCGTGGCCGCCTTCCGCCTGCTGATGAACGACCGCCGCTTCGCCCGGGTCCCGATGGCGCTCGAGACCCCGAAGGAGCCGGAGCCGCGCGCCGACCGGGACGCTCTCGCGCTGCTGCGGCGCCTCCGTCGCCGGCCCCCGCGGCTCCGACGCTAGCGCGAGCGGCGGACGCCCTTGCGTGGACAGCCCGGGCGCACCGGGCACACCGAGCAGCGCGGGGAGACGGGCAGGCAGACGTTCTGGCCGAACGAGACGAGCAGGTCGTTGTAGCCGATCCAGTACCGGCGCGGCAGGCGCTTGCGCAGAGCCATCTCGGTCTCCTCCGGCGTGCCGGTGGAGACGTAGCCCCAGCGGTTCGAGATGCGGTGGACGTGCACGTCCACGCAGATGCCCGGCTTGTTGAACCCCTGGGTCACCACCAGGTTGGCGGTCTTGCGCCCCACGCCCTTCAACGTCAGCAGCGCGTCGATGTCGTCCGGCACGGTCCCTCCGAACCGCTCGATGAGGTCCCGGCTGACCTCGCGGAGCACGCGCGCCTTCGTCCGGTAGAAGCCCACCGGGTAGATCGCGCGCTCGATCGTGCGCGGGGCGAGTCGCCGGATGCCATCCGGGGTGTCCGCGAGCGCGAAGAGGCGCGCCGCCGCGGGACCGGTGGTCTCGTCCTTGGTGCGCAGCGAGAGCAGGCAGGCGATCAGCACGCAGAAGGGCGTGCGCCAGTGCACCGCGACGTCGGCCAGCGCGGTCGTCCGCCAGCCCGACGCCCGCGCGCGCAGCGCGCGGATGGTGGGGCCGATCCGGATTGCCGCTCGCGGAGCCGAACGCGCCCGCATCGGGGCCGATGCTAGGAGGCCCACGGCGGCGTGTCAACCGACCGCGCCTTGCCATGCCGGGAGGCGGCCGGTATCGTAGGGCGCGATGAAGCTGCTCCCGGGCGCGGCGATCCTGGTCTGGCTCGCGATGATGGCCTTCTTCGGCGCGGTCGTGGCGCCCGCCGCGTTCGGCACGCTCGACCGCGAGGCGGCCGGGCGCTTCGTGAGCGCGATCTTCCCGCGCTACTACGTGATCGGCGTGGTCCTGGGCGGGCTCGCCGTCGCCGCGTGCGTGGCCCGGACCCTGGCGGCGCGCGGCCGACCGGGGACCTGGCTGCCCCTGGCCCTCGTCGCGGTCATGCTGGCGGCCACGCTCTACGCCTGGCTCGTCGTCCTGCCCGCGGCGCACGCCGCGCGCGAGGCCCTCCACCAGGCCCCGCCCGGCGCGGCGCCGGTCGAGGCGGCGGCGTTCGCCCGGCTCCACCGGCTCTCGAGCATCCTGAACGGCGTGACGATGCTGGCGGGCGTGCTCGCCCTCGTCGCGCTGGCCTTCACGGGAGGAAGACGATGACCCATTCGTTCGAGCCGCTCGGGCTGGACCACGTGGTGCTCCGCGTCCGCGATCAGGCGGTCTCCCGGCGCTTCTACGAGGAGGTGCTCGGGTGCAAGCTCGACCACTTCAACGAGCGCATCTCCCTCATGCAGCTCCGGTTCGGAGAGCAGCTCATCGACCTCCTCCCCGGCGAGCGGGGGGAGGGCGGCGGCCTCGATCACTTCTGCCTGTCGATCCGCTGCGGGGACCTGACGCATCTGCGCGACGACCTCCGGCGTCGGGGGGTCACGGTCGACGGCGACGTGGTGGAGCGGCGTGGAGCCTTCGGGAGCGGGCCCTCGCTCTACATCCAGGACCCGGACGGCTACCGGATCGAGCTCAAGCCTCGCTGAGGGCGAGCCTGAGCAGCGTCCGCACGAGCTGATCCGCCGAGACCGCGCCGCCGTCGGTCGCCGCTTGGAGCAGGCAGCCCTCGGCGGCGCCGACGATCACCGCGGCCACGGCCCCCGCGTCGAGATCGGCCCTGAACGCGCGAGTCCGGGCGCCCTCGACCAGGATGTCCTCGATCGAGAGGCGGATCTGCTCCCGTTGCCACGCGAGGGTGAGGCGGAACTGCTTGTCGTGCCGCGCCCGGACCCAGCCGCCGAGGAACATGCCGGAGAAGTCGAGATCGCTCTCGCCGTAGGCGCCGAAGAGCACCTCCATCGCGCCTTCGAGCTTGACGCGGGGCGAGCCGGGCCCGCGGGCCACCCGCGCCAGCTCCGCAACGATGGGGAGCCCGCGCAGCTCCACCTGGCTGGCGGCGGGCGCGGTCGGCGGTGGCGGGACCACCGACGTCGCGGCCGCTCGCGCCGCCCGTCTCGCGACGGTCGCGGCCCGACGCCGCCGCGTCCGGCCCTGCCGGTGCCGACGGACGGGCTTGCGCTTGCTCACAGCTCACGGCTCACTGCGACGCGGCGTCAGTTCCCGGTCATGACGTACTGGAAGGATTCGATCTCCACGCGATAGCGCTTCTCGGTGCCGGGGGAGGCGAGCTTCAGCTCGAAGGGCGCCGAGCCCCGCCCCGCCACGACGCCGTAGACGTACGCCCGGCCCCGGCTCACCACGCGCCCGTTCTCGTCGAGCCCCTCCACCGAGATGATCACGTGATCGCAGGCGGCGTTGGCGCCGTTGCGCACCTCGCCGTAGACCAGCACGCGCCCGCCCCCGATCTTGTCCGTGGTGAAGCTCACGGTCAGTCGGGACGACGACTGCGGGGTGTAGGAGGTCTGGGCCTCCGCGACCGTGGTCAGCGCGAGGATCGAGGCAACCATGAGCAGCCGGAGCGCAGTCATTCGTAGCTCAGCGCATCGATCGGCTTCATCCCGGCCGCCATGCGAGCGGGATAGAACCCGAAGAAGACGCCGACCGGGGCGTCTCACGCGGCCCGTGGGTCGCTAGCGCCGCCCGAGCGCCCGCTCGAGGTTGGCAATCGAGATGCGGTAGTCGGAGAGCGCCTGCGCCTCGGTCGACTGGGCCTGGGTGAGCGCGAGCTGGGCGTCGGTGAGCTCGATGATATTGGCCACGCCCGCGTCGAACCGGCCCCGGGCCAGCTGGTAGTTCTCGTCGGCCGACTCGACGGCTTTCCGCGCCGCCTGGATGCTCTCGGCCGACGCGCCGAGGTTCAGGTAAGCCTGCTCGACGTTCTGCCACACCTGCAGTTCGGTGTCTCGCACGCGGGCCTGCGCCGCCTCGAGGTTGGCCTTGGCCTCCTTGTAGCGACCGACCTTGCCTCCGCCGTCGAAGATCGTCCACGTCAGGTTCAGGCCGATGTTCCACACATTCTGGTTCTCGATGAAGCCGTTCGTGTTGCGCGACGTCGGCGCGGCGATGCCTCCGACGCCCACCATCCCATAGGTCCCGGTGCCGAGCAGGTTGGGGAAGAAGTCCCGGAACGTCTGCCGGACCGACGCCTCCGCCGCGTCGGCCTGCGCCTTCGCCCCGCGGTACTCGGGTCGATTCTGGAGCGCCTCGCTCACCAGGGCCTCGGGCTTGAGCGGGAACTCCTGGTAGGAGAGGAGGTCCTTGACCTCGGTCGGCGCGTTCACCGCGATGCCCATCGCGGTGTTCAGCGCGACGCGAGCGAGGCTCACCGCGTTCTGCGCGACGATGACGTTGACACGCCCGTTGGCCACGTCCACCTCGGCGCGAGTGACGAACGACTTCGGCTGGGTGCCGACCTGGAAGAAGCCCTGCGCGCTCCGGAGGTTGACCTCGGCCCGCTCGAGCGCGGCCAAGTTCACCTCGACCAGCCGCTTCGAGAGCAGCAGCGTGAAGTACTGGGTCTTCACGAGCAGGGCGATGTCGAGCTTCTGGCCCTCGAGCAACTCCTTGGTGGCCTGCGCGTTCGCCTTGGCCACGTCCTTCGCGGCCCACGTCCGGCCGAAGTCCCAGAGGAGCTGCGAGGCCGTCACGCTCGCGTTGCCGAAGTCGCTGTAGAAGCCGACGCCGGTGCCGAAGCTGCTGAGCGTGCGCTGGCGGCCGTAGGCGCCCTGCGCGATGAGCTGGGGTAGCAGCGGCGCGAGGGCCTGGTTCACGCGCTGCTGGGCGGCGATGTAGTCGCCGATGCGCGCCACGATCTTCGGCGCGTTCTCCATCCCGATGTTGACCGCCTCCTCCAGCCCGAGCTCGCGCCCGACCAGCTCCAGCGGGGTGGGAAACGGCCGGATGCCGGGCGGAGCGGGCAGCGGGGCCCGGATCGGCATCGGCATGGCCGGCGAGGCGGGCGGCGGCGTGGACGGGGCGGTCAGCGTCATCGGCGCGGAGGTGTCCGGTGGGGCGGCCGGCGCGGGGGTCTGAGCGTCCACGGCTCCGGCCAGCGACCCCAGCCCGAGCACGGAAGAGAGCAGCAGAAGGCTTCGCCACCACGTCATGCCGGATCTCCCTGCCGCTCGCGGGCCCCAGGGGCCCATCGATCCGGCGCGGAAAGCGCTGCGCGATCGGTAGGTGCTGCGTGAGGACCGGGGTCGACGCGACCGATCTGCGCCGAAGAGCCGCGGGGAGGACCGCTCAGGGTTCGCATGGGCACGGATGACCCGCCGGGGCGGTGACCGCAAACCCACGCCGACGAGTCAATTCCGGCCAATTGTAGAGACCTTTGGACCATAGTCAAGTTTGTGAGATAGTCATCGAGTTACCCCACGTGCGGCCCCGTTTTCGGCGAGGGATACTAGGGAGAGGGTAGGAAAGAACGTCATGCCGTCCGACGCGAGACCATTCATCGAGGCGAGGCCGCCCAAGGTCGGCCGCTGGTCGGAGCCCGCCCTGCGGGTCCTGCGCGAGCGCTACCTGGCCCGCGAGCAGGGCCAGGTCCGCGAGACGCCCGAGGAGATGTGCTGGCGGGTGGCCCTGGCCATCGCGTCGGCTGAATCGCGGTTCGGGCGGAGCCGGGCCGCGCTGGCCGAGGTGGCCACCGCCTTCTACGACATGATGGTCGACGGCTACTTCCTGCCCAACTCCCCCACGCTGATGAACGCGGGCAAGGAGAACGCGCTCCAGTACTCGGCCTGCTACGTGCTGCCGGTGGGCGACTCGATGGAGGAGATCTTCGAGTCGGTGAAGGCGGCGGCGATCATCCAGCAGTCGGGTGGGGGCACCGGCTTCGCTTTCTCGCGCCTGCGCCCCAAGGATGACGTGGTGCACTCGACCGGAGGCCGCGCCTCCGGCCCCGTGTCGTTCCTGCGGGTGTTCAACGCGGCCACCGAGGCGGTGAAGCAGGGCGGGACCCGGCGCGGCGCCAACATGGGGATCCTCCGGGTCGATCACCCGGACGTCCTCGAGTTCATCGAGTGCAAGCTCGACGGCGGCATCACGAATTTCAACATCTCGGTGGCCGCGACCGACACCTTCATGCAAGCCCTGGCCGCCGACGGCGAGTACGACCTGATCAACCCGCGGACGGGGCAGGTGACGGGGCGGCTCCGGGCGGCGGACGTGTTCGATCGCATCGTGCGCGCGGCGTGGCGCTCCGGCGACCCCGGGATGATCTTCGTCGACCGCATCAACCGGAGCCCGGCCAACCCGACGCCCGATCTGGGGCTGATCGAGGCAACCAATCCGTGCGGCGAGCAACCCCTCTTGCCGAACGACGCGTGCAATCTGGGCTCGGTCAACGTGGCAAAGTTCGCGGTGGAGGGCGCGCCCGGACGCTGGGAGATCGACTGGAGCGAGCTCGAGCGGGTGGTGCGGCTGGCCGTGCGCTTCCTCGACGACGTGATCGAGGTGAATCCGTATCCGCTGCCGCAGGTGGACGAGATAGTGAAGGCCAACCGCCGCGTCGGCCTCGGGATCATGGGCTGGGCGGATCTGCTGTTCACGCTCGGGATGCCGTACGACAGCGAGGAGGCGCTTGAGCTCGCCGAACGCCTCATGGCCTTCGTCAACGACCGGGCCCACGACCAGTCGATGAAGCTCGCGGAAGAGCGCGGACCCTTCCCGCACTGGAGCCGCTCGATCTATCGCCACGGCCGGCCGGTGCGCAACGCCACCGTCACCACGATCGCGCCCACCGGGACCATCTCGATGATCGCGGGCTGCTCGTCCGGGATCGAGCCGGTGTTCGCGCTGGCGTTCGAGCACCGGGTGAAGGGGCCCGAGGGCGAGCGCGTGCTCCCGTTCTTCAGCGAGACGTTCGACCGGCTCGCGCGGCGGCACGGCTTCCACTCCGACTCGCTGATGGCGGAAGTCGCCCGGCGCGGGTCGGTGAAGGACGTAGCCGGCGTGCCGGAGGCGGCGCGCGCAATCTTCAAGACCGCGCACGAGATCGACGCCGCGTGGCACGTGCGGCACCAGGCGGCCTTCCAGAAGCACACCGACAACGGCGTGTCCAAAACGATCAACCTTCCGGAGGCCGCGACCCGGGAGGACGTCGCCGCCGCCTACCGCCTCGCGTGGGATCTGGGCTGCCTCGGGATCACCGTGTTCCGCGACGGCTCCAAGGGGGGCCAGGTGCTGAACGTAGGGCTCCGCCGCGACGGGGACAGGGGCGGCGACGCCCACCGCGGCGTCAAGCCGCGGCCGCACAGCCTGGCCGGGGCGACCTATCGCATGGAGACGCCGATCGGCACCGCGTTCATCACCGTCAACCACAACGGCGGCGGCGAGCCGTTCGAGGTCTTCGTGCAGGTCGGCAAGGCCGGCACCGACACGATGGCGGTGGCCGAGGCCCTCGGGCGCCTCATCTCGCTGGTGCTGCGGCTGCCGTCGCCCCTGTCCGCGCGCCGGCGCCTCGAAGAGGTGATCAACCAGCTCTCCCGCATCGGGGGTGGGCAGCCGACCGGCTTCGGCGCGGCGAAGGTCCTCTCGCTGCCGGACGCCCTGGCGCGCACGCTCGCCGAGCACATCGGCGCCGCGCAGGCGGCGATCGCGGAGGCCGCGGCGGCGCCGCGCTCCACCGCGGGCCCCGTCGGCGCGCTCCGCCGCGTGGGCGATCTCTGCCGCGAGTGCGGCCAGGCCACGCTGGTCTACGAGGAGGGCTGCAAGAAGTGTCTCTCCTGCGGATTCAACGAGTGCTAGGGGGCGTCCATGTTCTCCGGCGGTGACTACGAGGAAGTGGCGCGCTGGCTGCGGAACTTCGTCACCGCCCACGCCAAGCGGGAGAACCTTCGCGTCGAAGCGGTGGTCGACAGCGAGGGCCCGCGCGAGGGCCAGAGCTACGGGGTGCGGCTCCGGCTCGGCGAGGCCTTCCGCCCCGCGCCGCCCGCGCCCGCGCTCGAGCTGACCTTCCCGGACGTCTCGCAGAATCGCGGCAGCCTCGCGTGGTGCGCGGGACTCGCCGGCCGTGTCCGCGCGCTCGCCCGGGAGTTCTCCGCGGCCGGATCCCCCCCGCTCCGCACCGCCTGACCGGTGAGGGCGGCGCCGGGCCTCCGCTGGTGGGCTCCCGGCGACTGGAACGCATTCTTCGGGCTCGCGCTCGACAACCTGAGCCTGTTCGTCATCCTGTCGAGCCTCCTGATCGGCGTCTTCGGGTTTCCCTCGGACCTCGTGCTGCGCGTGATGGTGCCGGGCACCGCGATCGGCGTCCTCCTGGGCGATCTCGCCTACACCGGGCTGGCGATCCGGCTCATGCGGCGCACCGGACGCGCCGACGTCACCGCGATGCCGTTCGGGATCGACACCCCGACGCTCTTCGCGATGGTGTTCGGGGTGCTCGGTCCGGTGATGATCGCGACGCACGATGCGACGCTCGCCTGGAAGGTCGGCATGGCGGTCACCGTCGCGATGGGGGTCATCAAGCTCGGGCTGGCCCTCGTCGGGGACTGGGTGCGGCGCGCGGTGCCGCGCGCGGCGCTCCTGGGCTCGATCGCGGGCGTGGCCATCTTGCTGATCGCGTTCCTCCCCGCCGTCCGCATCTTCGCCGATCCGCTGGTGGGTCTCGTCTCGCTCACCGTGGTGCTCGCCTCCCTCGTGGGTGGGGTGCGCATGCCCTTCGGCCTGCCCGGCGCGCTCGCCGGCGTGCTCGCGGGCAGCGCGATCTTCTGGGGGCGGTGGGCGCTCGCCTCCGCGACGGGCGGCGCCGCGCATCCGGCGCTGGCCACGGCCGGCCTCGGCTGGGCGCCGCCCTTGCCGACCCTCGGCTGGCTGGGCGCGCTCGACGACGCGCTGCCGTACCTGCCGCTCGCGCTGCCCTTCGCGCTCGCCACCGTGGTGGGCGGCATCGACAACACCGAGTCCGCGATCGCGGCGGGCGACGAGTACCGGACGCGCGACATCCTGCTTACCGAGGCGCTGGCCACGATCGCCGCCGGCTGCTGCGGCGGCGTGGTGCAGAACACGCCCTACATCGGCCATCCCGCCTACAAGGCGATGGGCGCGCGCGCCGGCTACACGCTGGGCACCGGGCTGCTCATCGGGCTGGGCGCGGCGGTCGGGGTCGTGGCGCTCCTCGTCGGGCTCTTGCCCGACGCGGCGGTGGCGCCGATCCTGGTCTTCGTCGGGCTGCAGATCACCGCGCAGGCCTTCCTCGCCTCGCCGCCGGCGCACGCGCCGGCGGTGGCGCTCTCGTTCCTGCCCGCGGTGGCCGCGCTGGTGCTCATCCAGGGGAACCTCGTGCTGGGCGGGGTCGGCAAGGCCGCCGCCGATCTGACCGGCGAGAGCCGCGCGGCGTGGGCCGCGCTGCTGGTGCTGGGCAACGGCTTCATCGTGAGCGCGCTGCTCTGGGCCGCCACGCTGGTGGCGATCATCGACGGACGCCTGCGGGCGGCCGGCGCGGTGCTGGCGGTGGCGGGGGTGGCCACGCTCTTCGGCGTCATCCACTCGCCGCTTCGTGATGGGGCGGTGTTCTGGCCGTGGGCGATCGCGAGCACGATCCCGCACACGGTCGCCGCGGCCTACGGCGTGGCGGCGGCGGTGCTCCTGCTGCTCGGACGGCGCGGCGCGAAGCCGGCCGGCTAGCCGCGGAGCTGGTCGAGCATCTCCCGGTTGCTGCGGTACTTGAACTCCTCGACCCGGTCCGAGGCGGCGCGCGCCCGTTCCGCGGCTTCGAGCCGCTGCACCGCCGGGTAGTCGACGACGGCCGTGCCGCGCCGCTCGAGCGTCTCGCGGAGCGAGGCGATCACGCGCTCGGCGTCGGCCGCCCGGCGCGTGGGCCGCTCGGCCAAGTAGGCCGCGACGTGCTTGATCCCGGTCTCCGCGTCGAGCCGCGCGCGTCCCACCACGCCGTCGCTCGCCCGACGCGCCCAGCCGACCACGAAGACCCCGGGCCAGGGCTTGGCGGTGGCCGGATCCCACACCTGATAGGCGCAGGCCGGATCGTCTCCCGGCACCGTGAGGTAGAGGCCGTCCTTGTACGGCAGGCCCGCGTCCTCGTCCACGCGGTCGCCCACCGCGAAGACCACGGTGTCGCAGGGCACGATCGAGGTCTGGCCGGTGCCGACCGCGGAGATCCGATCGCCCTTGCGCTCGAGCCGGTTCTCCTCGACCTCGAGCCCGACGACCCGACCGCCCTCCGTGAGCACGCGCTTGGGCGAGGCGAGGAACCGGAAGCCCAGCCGCGTCCGCGCTCGCGGCGAGGACTCGGGACGGGCGGCCATCGCCGCGAGCAGCTCGGCCGGGTCCTGGCCCACGGCCAGCAAGCGCGGGCGGACCCGCTCCAGCTCCTCGCGGTACCACGCGCGGTCGAAAGCATCCTCGACGTCCTCGAACTCGCGATCGTCGTAGGCCTTCTCGAAGGGCCCGCGGCGCGCCACCGCCACCACCTCGTCGCAGTCGCAGAAGTGGATGCAGTAGTTGGCGATGTCCACCATCACGTTGCCCACGCCGACGATCGCCACCCGCCGGCCCATCGGGAAGGGCCGCTCACTGAAGGGCGGCAGGCGGTTGTAGTGATAGACGAGGTCCTTCGCGTGATAGGCCCCGTCGAGCCGCTCCCCCTCGATGCCGAGGTACTTGGTGCCCTGCGCCCCGATGGCGAAGACCAGGGCGTCGAAACCCATGGCGGTGAGCTCGGCGACGGTCAGGTCGCCCTGCCGGGCCACGGTGACGTTGCCGAGGTAGGTCACGAGTGGATCGCTCAGGATCTTCTGGAACTGCCGGCGCAGGCCACCCTTCATCTTGTACTTGTTGAGGAAGATGCCGTACTCCGCGAGGCCACCCGGCTTGATGTCCCGGTTGAGCAGCGCCACGCGACAGCCCTGGGCGGCCAGCGCACGCGCCGCGAAGAGCCCGGCCGGTCCCGCGCCGATGACCGCGACCACGTGACGGCTGTCGGTCGTCATGGCTGCTGACGATAGCACACCGGTCCACCCCGCAAAGCCGGCGAAATACCTTGACCCTTCGGCGGAGGCCGGTGTTAAATGAATCTCGTTTCGTCAATGTTCATGCAGCGATAACCGCTGAAAGCTCCCGAGGAGGGTCTCATGTCCGATTCGATCGCGCGCGCCACCGGGCTGGCCCTCGTCGCCGCCCTTTTGCTGCTGGTCGGGGGCGTGCTCCTCGGAGGCTCGCTCGCGCGCGCCCAGGCTCCGTGGACCGCCCCGGCATCCGAGAAGGGCAAGCAGAATCCGGCGCCGAAGGATGCCAAGACGGTGGAGCAGGGCGAGAAGGTGGCCAAGATCAACTGCGTGTCCTGCCACGGCGCCAAGGGCAAGGGCGACGGGGCCGCCGCGGTGGCGCTCAATCCGAAGCCCGCAGACTGGACGTCGGCCAAGGTGCAGGACGAGACGGACGGCGAGCTGTTCTGGAAGATCACGACCGGTCGCGGCGCCATGCCGGCCTGGCGTCACCTGCCCGAGAGCGATCGCTGGGCCCTGGTGCGCTACATCCGGACCCTGCGGGGGAAGTGATCGAGTCCCGAGGGTCATGAGCGGCGAATCGAACCCGCCCGCGGCCGCGCCCGCCCTCGGGGCTCGGGCGGCCCTCTCCGAGCTGGCCGACCTCCTCGACGGTCTGCGCGAGCGGCTCTCGCACGTGCCCGACCCCGTCGAGGCTGCGCCGGGCGTCGGCGACGGCTCCGCGCTCCTGGCCGAGCGCGACGACCACGCCCTCGCCCTCTTCCAGGAGATCCTCTCGATCCCGTCGACCGGGTTGCCGCCCGGGGAGCTGTTCGGCCTCGCGATGGATCGGGTCTCCCGCCTCCTCGCGGCCGACCGGACGCTCCTCCTGGCTCCGGACGAGGCGTCCGGGCGGCTGCACGTGCGCTCCGGCCGCGGCTTCCGACCAGAGGACATGGAGTCGGTCTCGCTCGACGCGAGCCAGGGCCTGATCGGCCGCGTCTTCAGGGAGCAGCGCGTGCTCACCAGCGACGGCGCGCCCGAGGCCGGTGGCGATCCGTTCGGCGAGCGCTTTCCGGTGCGACAGGCCATCGCGGTGCCGGTGCGCGCCGAGGGCGAGGTCGTCGGCGTGCTGTTCGCGGGGCGGCGCGCGCTCGGGGCCCCGTTCACTACGACCGACGTGCTCCTCCTGCTGGTTATCGCCGACCGGGTCGGCTCGGCCCTCGTGCACCAGCGCCTGCTGGAGCGGCGCGGCGATCACCTCGAGCAGCTTCGGGAGCTGCGCGAGCTGGCGGACGCTCGCCTCGCCGAGCGCGCGCCGCGCGAGATCCTCGCGCGCGCCGCCGACGCGGGGCGGCGGCTGGCCGGCGCGCGGGGCGCACTCGCCCTGGCCGGCCCGGACCTCGCGCACCTCGGCGCGGTCGCCGGGGCCGGCCGGCTCGGCAGCGTGGGGCCGGAGCTGATCCGCGTCACCGACGCGCTGCTCGCCGAGGGCTTCGCCGCCGAGGGCTTCCTGGCAGTGCGCGATCTGCAGACCCGGGGCCAGGCCCGTCGGAGCGCACCCGGGCTGCTGGAGCAGGAGGGCTTCCGGGCCGCGCTGCTCGTGCCCCTTCGCGCGCGCGGGCGCGTGATCGGCCTCCTGTGCGTGGCCGAGACCGAGCCCCGCGAGTTCGCCGCCGACGAGGTCGAGTCCGTCCAGACCCTGGCCGCGCTGATGGCCGGCGCGCTCGAGATGGAGCGGCGGCTCCACGACCTGCGTCGCGCGCTGGCCACCGCGAGCGTGGAGCAGGCGCAGCGGGTCGAGGGCGAGCGGGCGCGCGTGCTCGCGGCGTTCGCGGCGGGGCTGACCCGCGAGCTGAACACGATCTTCGCGACGCTCCTCGGCAAGTCGCAGCTGCTGCTCGCGCGCGTGCAGGACGAGGGCCTGCGGGACGGGCTCACCGCGCTCGAGGAGGCGGCGTGGCGGGGCACCGACCTGCTGCAGCGCCTGCTGGGGCTGGCCGAGGCCGAGCAGGCGGGGGCCGGCGCGGTGGATCTGGCCGCGATTGCGCAGGAAGCGCTGGGCCTGACCGCGCGGCGTCCGTCGGCCGTGCCCGGATCGACAGGGCGCCTCGAGCTCGCCGCGGACCTGGCCCCGACGCCTCCCGCGGACGGCAACCCCATCGCGCTCCGCGAGGCGACGATCAACCTGATCCAGAACGCCATGGAGGCCATGCCGGCCGGCGGCACGCTCACTGTGCTCACGCGCGAGGTGGAGGGCGGAGCCGAGCTGGTCGTGGCCGACACGGGCGAGGGCATCGTCCCGGAGCACCGGCCGCGCATCTTCGACCCCTTCTTCAGTACGCGGCCCGGCCATCGGGGTCTTGGCCTGCCGGTCGTCGAGGCCGCGGTCTTGCGGGCCGGCGGGCGGATCGACGTGACCAGCGAGCCGGGGGCCACCACCGTCCGGGTCTGGCTGCCCGCCGAGGGCACGCGCGCGCGACAGGCCGCGGCGGCGCCGGCTCCCCAGGTGACGCCGGTGCCCGCGGATCCCGCGGGGGCCCCGCCCGCTGACGTGGTGACGGCGTCCGCGACTGCCGTC
>Ga0187766_10001101_pt1 | contig 15700 bp, 10 predicted proteins | sample 0216_QUI02_MP05__4_FD_132971 | JGI IMG/M metagenome (GOLD analysis project Ga0187766, IMG submission 132971) | Tropical peat soil microbial communities from peatlands in Department of Meta, Colombia - 0216_QUI02_MP05_20_MG | ecosystem: Environmental > Terrestrial > Soil > Wetlands > Peat ... | reverse complement strand
TTTTATACTTGCTTATAATAGCAGTGCTTATTATAACCAGCGCTATGAACGATGTTGAACTCGACCGCGCCTTTGGCTTCGTCGTCCACGACGTCGCCCGGCTGCTCGCCAAGCGATTCGACCAGCGCGCCAAGAGCCTTGGCCTCACCCGCGCCCAATGGCGCGCACTTGCCTTCCTCGCGCGTGAAGAAGGAGTCAGCCAGGCGCGGCTTGCCGACATCCTCGAGGTCGAGCCGATCACCCTCGTCCGCCTTGTCGATCGCATGGAAGAAGCCGGCTGGGTCGTGCGCCGCCCCCATCCGACGGATCGGCGGCTGCGTCTCCTCTTTCTCACCGAGAAAGCGCGCGACACCTTCGCACGCATGCGCGTGATTGGCGCCAAGGTCCGGGCGGAAGCACTCACCGGTCTCACGACCGAGGAGCACGATCTGCTCATCGACCTCCTGCTTCGCGTGCGAACGAACCTTTCCGAACCCGTGGCGGACCCCGTGAATCCACAGCCCTTTGCGTCGGAAACACCCGATGCGACGGCAGCATGGAGTGCGAAGGGATGAGCGAAGCCAAGCGCGAGCCGATCCCGCTTCGTCGCGAGGAAGTACGGCCGGCCCCAGCACCCAAAATGGGCAGCCGGCTCCGGCGCGCGTTACGCGGACGAGGCCGGTTCGTCGCGATGATGATCCTGCCGCTCGCGATCCTCGTTGGGGGTGCATACGTCTATCTCCTCGGCGGGCGCTTTGTCTCGACGGACGATGCTTACGTCAAGGCGGACAGGGTCACGGTCAGCGCCGACGTGGGCGGGCGCGTCGTCGAGATCGCCGTCCACGAAAACGAGCTGGTCAAGACGGGGCAGCTTCTCTACCGCATCGACGACCGGATCTACCGCATCGCGGTCGAGCGCGCCAAGGCGCAGCTTGCCGACGCCAAGTTGCAGATCGAGGGGCTGCGCGCCACTTATCGCCAGAAACAGGCGGATCTCAAGGCAACACAGGATACGCTCGTCTACCAGCAGCACGAGTACGAGCGTCAGCAGCAGCTCCTTGCAAGCCACGTCGCCTCCCAGGCCCAATACGACGCGGCACGCCACGCCCTGGAGAACGCGCGCCAGCAGGTCGCCGTCGTCGAGCAGCAGATCGCCAACGTGCTGGCAAGCCTCGGCGGCGATCCCAATATCCCGCCCGACCAGCACCCCCAGGTCCTTCAGGCGAAGGCGCAACTCGATCAAGCGGAACTCGATCTTTCCCACACGGTCGTCACCGCGTCGACCGACGGCATCGTCACCCACGTCGATCAACTCCAGGTCGGCGACTATCTGAACGCCTCGGCACCCGCCTTCGCCCTCGTCTCGACGACACATGTCTGGGTCGAGGCGAACTTCAAGGAGACCGATTTGGCGCACATGCGCGACGGGCAGGAGGCAACCGTCGATATCGACTCCTATCCCGACAAAACCTTCACCGCCAAGATCTCGAGCATCAGCCCGGGTACCGGCTCCGAGTTCTCGGTGCTGCCGCCGCAAAACGCCACGGGTAATTGGGTCAAGATCGTGCAGCGCGTACCGGTCCGCCTCGTCATCGACAATCCCGACCCCGACCGCCCGTTGCGCATGGGCATGAGTGCAACCGTCGAGGTCGACACGAATTATCGTCGCTCGCTCTGGGGCCTCATTCGATCTGCCTTCGCGGACTCCAAGTAGTTTCCGATGACGGCCGTCGCCGAAGCCCACCACGGTCCGGTCGCCAATCGCGGGCTCATCACCGTGTCGATCATGCTTGCGACGATCATGCAGGCCCTCGACACGACGATCGCGAACGTGGCCCTCCCCCACATGCAAGGCAGCCTCGCGACGGCGCAGGACCAGATCACCTGGGTGCTGACGTCCTATATCGTGGCCGCGGCGATCGCCACGCCGCTCACCGGCTGGCTCACGGGCCGCTTCGGGCGAAAGCGCATGTTCCTCCTTGCGGTTGCCGGCTTCACCGCCGCCTCCGCTCTCTGCGGTGTCGCGGAAACACTCGGCCAGATCGTGCTCTACCGGTTGCTCCAGGGCCTATTCGGTGCTGCCCTCGTTCCGCTCTCCCAAGCCGTGCTGCTCGACATCAACCCGCGCGAGAAGCATGGCCAAGCGATGGCGATCTGGGGGGCGGGCATCATGGTGGGGCCGATCCTGGGACCCACGCTCGGCGGCTGGCTCACCGAGGATTACAACTGGCGCTGGGTCTTCTACATCAATCTGCCGATCGGAGCGCTCGCTTTCCTCGGTATTTCGATCTTCGTGACCGAGACCGTGAAGGATCGCGCGCGCCCGTTCGATGTCTTCGGCTTTGCGATGCTGAGCCTCGGCGTGGGTGCGCTCCAACTGCTGCTCGATCGCGGCGAGCTCAAGGACTGGCTCGGCTCGACGGAGATCCGCATCGAACTCGCCCTCGCGGCGATCGGGTTCTGGGTGTTCCTCGTCCACATGATGACTGCAGCCCATCCGTTCGTCTCGCCCGCCCTCTTCAAGGACCGCAACTTCGTGGCGGGGCTCATCTTCATCTTCATCGTGAGCATCATTCTTTATGCGACCCTCGCCCTCCTGCCGCCGCTGATGCAGGGCCTCATGAACTATCCCGTGGTCACGACGGGCGCGCTGCTCGCACCGCGCGGCATCGGCACCATGGTCGCGATGCTCGTGGTCGGTCCGTTGATCGGCAAAATCGACATCCGCCTGATCCTTGCCGTCGGCTTGGGGCTCACGGCGTTTTCCCTTTGGCAGATGTCGCAATATTCGCTCCAGATGGATTCGGAGCCGATCATCGTCGCCGGAGCCGTACAAGGTGTCGGCCTCGGCTTCACCTTCGTTCCCCTCAGCACGGTCGCCTTTGCAACCCTCGCTCCCCTCATCCGCACCGAAGCGGCCGCCGTCTTCAGTCTTGTGCGGAACATGGGCGGCAGCATCGGGATCTCGGTCGTCGAGACGATGCTCGACCGCAGCACGCAGGTGAACCATGCCGACCTCGCGGTCAACGCCTCGCCGTTCAATTGGGCGCTCGCAGCACCCGATGTCCAACGGTACTGGGACCTGCATACGACGGCCGGAATGGCCGCTCTCAATGCCGAGATCAACCGCCAGGCCGCGATGATCGCCTACCTCAACGATTTCAGGCTCATGATGGTGATCACGATCGTGGCGATCCCGCTCCTCGTTCTGCTCCATGTGCCGAAGTCGGCAGCCCGCGGATCGGCCGCGGCCGCGATGGAGTAGAACCCGAGGCAAGGGGTATTCGAAAAGCGAAAGGCCCGCAGGATGCGGGCCTTCGTCATTCCAAGACTTTCGCCAGTACGAGGGATCAGGCGGCAGGTGTGCGTTTCTCGAGCGCCTTCTCGATGCGGCGCTTCACACGCAAGGCCGGCATCGAAAGATTCCGATCCGGCTCCGACAGCAGGAACGCATCGAGCCCGCCACGATGCTCGACCGTGCGCAGACCCGCCGCACTCACGCGCATGCGCACCGTCGTCCCGAGCGCGTCGCTCATCAGCGAGGCCTGCTGCAGGTTCGGCAGAAAGCGACGACGGGTCTTGTTGTTGGCGTGGCTGACGTTATTGCCGGTTTGAACGCCAACGCCGGTCAGGGTGCAACGACGCGACATAATGCTATCCCTTTGTCCTTTCAGGCTTTTCGCCTCAGCCACCATGCGAGAAAGCTTGCCTGGCCCACCGAGGACGGGGCAAGAGGCTGGCTTTTACCGAATAGGCCCTTGAGGGTCAAGGGCTGCAGCGATAGCGTAAGGCCCTTCGAGCCAAGTGGCGTGTCGAGTTTGCACGCTTGTTCGAGAAAATCCGGCGTCCCGCGAAGCGCTTCGCTCGTCTGCGCGGACGATTGAATCTCGATGTGCTTTGGGAGTGGAACATCGCATGCCTTACCGCTTCGTGATCGCCGACGTCTTCACCGAAAAGGCGTTCGGCGGCAATCAGCTCGCGGTCTTCACCGAGGCCGAGGGATTGTCCGACCGCGCCATGCAGGCCTTCGCGCGCGAGATCAATTTCGCCGAGTCGACCTTCGTGCTTCCGCCTCGAAATCGTCAGCATACGTGCCAAGTCCGTATCTTCACCCCCGAGAAGGAACTGCCCTTCGCGGGGCACCCGACCGTCGGCACCGCGGCCGTTTTGATCCATGTCGGGAAAGTGCAAAGCGATCTTCAGTCGCTTACGTTCGAGGAGGGCGTGGGGCCGGTGCGCGTGGAAATCGAGCGTGGGAAGACGCCGACGTTCACCCGTCTCGTTCTGGAAAGGGAAGCGGAGATCCCCTCGGACACGCCCGGCCGCAAGGAAGCGGCGGCAGCACTTTCGCTTTCGGACGGCGCCGTGCTGGACACGTGGTTCGCAAGCGTGGGTTTGCGATTTAGCTTCGTCCACCTGCGCGATCCCGAAACCGTCGACCGCGCTTCCCTCGACCGTGCGGCCTGGTCGGCGAATTTCGCCAAGGCATGGGCCGCACCGCTCTTCCTCTTTTCGGGCGACTTGGCGCCCGGCAGCCGCCTCTATGCGCGGATGTTCGCCCCGGGACTGGGGGTCAGCGAGGACCCCGCGACGGGTTCCGCCTGTGCGGCACTTGCCGCAACGCTCGCGGCGCGCGAGCGGCAAGGCGAAGGCGATTTCGCCTGGCGTGTCGACCAGGGTGTTGCCATGGGCCGTCCAAGTGTGATCGAGGCGCGTGCCGAAAAACGTCGCGGCCGCGTGGCAAAGGTGAGCGTCGGCGGCTCGAGCGTGATCGTCGGCGACGGTACCATGGCGGTTCCGCCGGGATATTGAGCGCATACCCGGTCGCCGTCGTGGGTCCCTTTCGGACCATCTTCCGCAACGGCGACGAAGCCAACCGGGCGGATGGCGTCACGCGAACGGCTTGAACTGTTTCGAAAGCTGCAGCCCCTGGCGCTGGTATGAAGAACCGATCCCGGCACCGTAGAGCCTACTGGGCCTGTCCGTCAGTCGTTCGAAAACGAGCCGGCCGACAAGCTGACCGTCCTCGATCATGAACGGCACATCGTGAGAACGGACTTCGAGTACGGCGCGCGTACCTTCTGCGCGCTCGTCGGCATGACCGAATCCGGGATCGAAGAAGCCCGCATAGTGGACGCGGAATTCACCGACGAAGGTGTCATAGGCGACCATTTCCGCCGCGTGCGTCGGCGGGATGTTTACGGCTTCCTTTGAGGCCAGGATGTAAAACTCTCCAGGATCGAGGATCAGGCTCGTGTCTTTGGTCGCGTAGATCGGTTCCCAGTAATCGACGGGATCGTACTGGCCGACCCTGTCGAGGTCGATCAATCCCGTGTGCTTCTTGGCTCGAAATCCAACGAGTCCGTCACGATTCTCGCCAACCAAGTCGACCGTCAACGGCACACCTTCGCTCAGAGCCACCCTGCTCAGATCCCGATCGACCAACCCCTCCTTCTCGTGCAGCGCCAGGATCTCGGCCGCTGAGCTACTCTGCGTTCCTCGTCGAAGCCGAAGCTGGTTCAAGCGCGAGCCTTGATGCACGACGATCGAGAAGGTTCGTGGTGAAATCTCCGCATAAAGCCGGCCATGATAGCCGGCGGCCACGCGATCGAACTCCGTTCCATGGTCGGTGATCAGTCGAGTAAAGATATCGAGCCGCCCGACCGAGCTCTTCGGATTTGCGACACCCGCGACTCGCCCTGGAAGTTTCACATGCTCCATCAACGGAACGATGTAAGCGCATCCCCGTTCCAGAACGGCCCCATTCGTCAGGTCGATATCGTGGGTTCCATATTGTGCGATTTTGTCATGCACGGTGCGCTGTTCTCCCGGCAGGAAGCTTGCGCGAATCCTGTGGGCGAACCTGTCGAGCCTTAGATCGATGCTCGCCGGCTGAATCTGTTCATCGAGAATGCCATTCGCGGCATTGACCACGCCGTCCGCAACGAGTGCCTTAAGTGCCTGATAGGGCAGCAGTCCCAGGCCTTGGTTCGTCGGTGTGTTCATCTTTTTCACGGTGGCGTCAGGGAAAAGGGTGTCTGCCTCGGGTGTCATTGCAGCGCCCATCTTCGATCTTTTGGTGAGTCCCATTCCAAAGCAAGCCCCCTCCGAAAGTCATGGCGTTCCAACGCCAGGGTAGGCGACTAAATCAGTAAATCCAATGCCTTGCGCAAAGATTTTTTGCCGAGGATATCCCGAGTTTTGGCACGCCGGTCCGACAACAAAAAACGATGGATCAACGTTCATTGGCGCAGTTATCCCCATGTGTCAACGGGTACAGCCTGTGCGTAAGTGGGTGAATTCTGTGTATAACTGAGCGGCAAAATGTCTTGCCCCTTTCGTTACGACTTTTGGAAAGCCTCGAGCAATCGCCGGGCGCCGGCGGTGGGGCTCACCCTGCCGGCAGCCACGGCCTTCTCGATTTCCTCGATTCGCTTGCCAACACCCGGATGGCTTTTGAGATTAGCAAGCAGAGTCTCGGTCGCCTCGCTCCATAACCAGGCGCGCGCCTGTTCCTGGCGCCGGGTTGCGAACGTTCCGTTCGCCGTCTGGGCCGTTCGGTAGCGTTCGACGATGTTCCAGGTCTCCGGAATCCCCTTGCCGTCGAGAGCCGAGCATTGGGCGACCGGCGTGCGCCATTTGGGTGAACTCGGCCGGATGAGTTGGAGGGCACGGCGGTAATCGGCGGCTGCGCGATTGGCCGCCGACAATAGTGCGCCATCCGACTTGTTGACGACCACAAGATCGGCAAGCTCCATGATCCCGCGCTTGATTCCCTGAAGTTCGTCCCCGCCCGCAGGGGAGGTCAGAAGGATGAACATGTCCACCATGTCGGCGACGGCGGTTTCGGACTGCCCGACGCCAACCGTTTCGACCACGATCACGTCGAAGCCTGCCGCTTCGGTAACGAGCATCGCCTCGCGCGTGCGCCGCGCAACGCCGCCAAGCGTCGCACCGGCGGGTGAAGGGCGGATAAATGCTTCCGGCGCGTTCGAAAGATTTTCCATTCGGGTCTTGTCGCCGAGAATGGAACCGCCGCCGCGCTTGGAGGACGGATCGACGGCGAGCACGGCAACGCGATGTCCCTCGGCGATTGCGTGGAGCCCGAACGCCTCGATGAACGTGGACTTGCCTACGCCGGGCGCCCCGGAAATACCGAGCCTCATCGATTTGCCGGTCGACGGCATCACTCGCTCGAGAAGTGCTTCCGCCCGTTCGCGATGGTCGGCGCGCGACGATTCGACAAGCGTGATGGCTCGCGCGAGCGCGCGCCGGTCGCCGGCATCGAGCGCATCCGCGAGGCGTGCCACGTCGTCGATACCGGTCGCCTTCGCTGCCTTACCGCCGGCACTTCGCCCCGAATTCATGAGCCCTTCCTATCCGAATCCGCAGCAACGCGCCACGGCCGGCGCTCCGTTATTGGAGGGGAAGCGATAGGGGCGAAAGCTCGCGGCCTGTACGCTTGCCCCAATCGAGGGCCGGCACGGCCGCTTCGGCCTTGGCGGCGGCCGCAGTAAGCCGCTCCGCGGCACCTTCGTAATCGAGGCTAAGCACACGCCCGTCGGCCACGACCTTGACACCGTCGACATAGACGTCCTTGACCGCCCGCTCGGCGGCCGAATGGATGAGACTGCGCAAGGGATCGCGCACCGGCTTCATGGCCGGTTCGTCGAGGTCGATGAGCACGAGATCGGCTTTGGCTCCCGGGACAAGCCGCCCAATATCGTCCCGCCCGAGTGCTCGCGCCCCGCCCACCGTCGCGGCATGGAACACATCGCCGGTCGCGACGATCTCCAGTTGACGCGAGGCGGCCCGACCTAAAAGGGCCACCATGCGCATCTCCTCAAGCATGTTGTGGGGGAACGTGTCGGTCCCGACCCCAAGATTGACACCCGCTTCGCGGTAGCAATTGAAGTGCTCGAGCAACATCCCGTGCCGCACGAAGACTGTCGGACAATGGGCGACGGTCGTCCCGGTCCGCGCAAGAACGTCAAGATCCTTGCGTGTCCCCCACCGGATCCAGGAGTGGCTGTCGAGGAAGATCGCGTGGGAAACGATGCTGTTCGGCCCGAGGATGCCAAGGCCGTCGAGCCACTGCAGGGGCGTCATACCGTGGCGCCGCGCCATCTCGTTGAATTCGACGATGCTTTGGGCGGCATGGATCTGGAGCGCTATACTCCGCTCCTCGGCCGCGTTCTTCGCCGAACGCAAAAGCTCCGGCGTGCAGGTGTCGACTTGGGCGGGCATGATCATGGCGGAGAGCCGGCCGCTCGGGTGGTTGAGTGCGCGGTCGACAAGCTCGAGCGCTCTTTCCATTGCGCCCGCACCGCCATCCGCACTCCACTCGTAGCGGACTTCGCGGCCGTTTTCCGTATACCACCGCGCCGAGCGGAACCCCGGCGCCAATATGCCGCGCAGTCCGCTCTTGGCGATGAGATCGAGCCAGCCAGGGTAGGGTGAGGAAATGTCGACGAGCGTCGTCACGCCGGAGCGTAGCAGCTCCGCATAGGCAACTTCCGCGCATGCCAGTCGGCCAACCTCGTCAGGGCCATATGCCGGCATGAAGTCGTAAAGTCCCGAGAGGCCCATGCGTGGATTGCCCCCGTCTTCCGAAAATCCCTTCGAAAGCGGCTCCGAATAGGGATGCGAGTGGATGTTGACGAGGCCCGGCATCACGCAAATCCGCCGCCCGTCGATGATCTCATCTGCCTCGCCGCGGTAGCCGGTGCCCACGAACGAGATTTTGCCATTTGCGAATGCGACGTCCGCACCCCGGAGATAGCAGTGGTCGCCCCGAGTCGTGTCCCATGCGACCGTCCAGTCCGCATTTTTTATGAGCGTGGTCTTGGTCATGAGCCCCCCATTGGTACGGCACGTCTATCGACAAGCGTCGTCGCTTCGGCACGTTTTTCCATTGTGCTCTCAAAAACCCTCTTACGTTTGAAGGCGCCCCGCCCTCCGTCAGGGTACGGCCTCGACCGACTCCAGGCTGCCGTTCGTATCTCCATCGACCGCGGCCAGACTGTGCTTGGCCGCCGCCTCCTGCTGACGCGTCCACATTTCGGCGTATTTACCGCCGCGGCGTAGAAGCTCGGCGTGTCTGCCGCGCTCGGCGATGCGGCCTTCGTCGAGAACGATGATTTCATCCGCGTCCACGACGGTGGAAAGCCGATGAGCGATCACGAGTGTGGTGCGGTTTGCGGATACTTCGCGCAAACTCGCCTGAATCTCCTGCTCGGTCTTTGAATCGAGGGCCGAGGTGGCCTCGTCGAACACGAGGATTTTGGGATCCTTGAGAATCGTGCGCGCGATGGCGACGCGTTGCTTCTCTCCGCCGGAAAGCTTCAAGCCGCGCTCGCCGACCATCGCCTTGTAGCCGTCGGGGAGGGCCATGACGAAATCATGAATGCGGGCAAGGCTGGCGGCTGCTTCGACTTCCTTGCGCGTCGAATCCGGGCGGCCATAGGCGATGTTGTAGTAGATGGTATCGTTGAAGAGGACCGTGTCCTGGGGAACGATCCCGATCGCCGCGCGCAAGCTCGCTTGTGTCACGTCGCGCACGTCCTGTCCGTCTATCGCGAGGCGCCCGCTGCTTACGTCGTAGAAGCGGAAGAGAAGCCGCGAGATGGTCGACTTGCCCGCACCGCTAGGTCCGACGATCGCGACCGTCTTCCCCGGCGGAACCATGACCGATACGTCCTTGAGGATTGGCCGCCGCGAGTCGTAACCGAAAGAGACTCGCTCAAAGACGACCTCTCCGCCGTTCACGATCAGCGGCTTGGCGCCCTGGGAATCCTCGATCTCCTGGTCGACCTTGAGAAGGCGGAACATGTCTTCCAGATCGATGAGGGACTGGCGCATCTCGCGATAGACGAAGCCGAGGAAATTGAGAGGGATGTAGAGCTGAATGAGATAGGTGTTGACCAGCACGAAATCGCCGACCGTCATCTCTTTCGCCACGACACCATGCCCCGCCATCACCATGATGACTGTAAGCCCGAGTGCGATGATGGCGGCTTGGCCGACATTGAGGAGTGAAAGCGTCACTTTACTTCGGATCGAGGCTCGTTCGTAGCGGGCCAAGGAGTCCTCGAACCGGCGCGCCTCATGACCCTCGTTCCCGAAATACTTGACCGTTTCATAATTGAGCAAGCTGTCGATCGCCTTCGTGTTCGCCTCACTGTTGCTGTCGTTCATCTCCCGGCGATATTTCGTGCGCCATTCGGTGATTCCAAGTGTGAAAGTAATATAGCCGGCGATGGTCACGAACGTGACCAGCGCATACCAGAAGTCGAAAAGCGCCCACAGGATGCCGCAGACGAGTCCGATCTCGACAAGGGTCGGCAATATATTGAAGAGCATGAAGCTCAGCAGGAACTCGATGCCCGTTGTCCCCCGCTCGATCGAGCGAATCATCCCGCCGGTGCGCCGGTCGAGATGGAAGCGCAGCGACAGATGATGAAGATGCTCGAATGTCTTGAGGGCGACTTGCCGTATCGCGCGCGCCGAGACCTTTGCGAAGATCGCGTCGCGAATCTCCCCGAACCCGAGCGCAAGAACGCGCGCCAAGCCGTAAGCCAGGATGATCCCAATGGGCACGCCGACCGCCACTTTGGCCGCAGCCGATACCCCGGCCCCACCGGCCCCGAGGCTGTCCACCGCCTGCTTATAGAGAATTGGCACGTATACGTTGCAGACCTTCGCACCCACCAGAAACAAAAGGGCCGCAACCACCCGCACCTTGAGTTCGACGGCACCTCGCGGCCAAAGATAGGGAAGAAGCGTGCGGATCGTGCGCCAGGCCTGACGGGCGGAGCGCTCTGGCGACGGCATCGGGGAAGGCAGTGGGTTCATGACGGTGAAGTTAGTTCGGGCGGATTGGCAAAGCCACAGAGAACTGAACGGATCGAGTGAGGTCAGCAGCCGGCGCGATCCTATCGCTCGTGTGGCCTTGAACCCGAAATTCACCTTCCGTCGCGCACCCAGATCGGGCGAATTTCGGAGTCGCCAGACGAGCGACCGGCGCTAAGATATATCCTTCATGGTAGCACGTGTCAGCATACCGGCGGCGGCGCTTCTGCTCGCGGCATTAATGCTGATCCCAATTTCGCCCTGCGCCGACGCTGTGGCAGCAGAAGCGCGCCTTCGTTTCAGCCTTACCTACGAGATGTTTTGGCACGGCCTGCCCGTCTTCAGCATGGCAACCAGCGGCACGCTTGACGATAAACATTACACCGTCGCCTCGACCGACCGAACCCTCGGCCTTTTCGGCCTCATCGTCGACTACAATGGTCATGCCGAGACGGACGGCGCGATCTTGGGCGGTATTTCGTGGCCTTCGGTGCGTCCCAAAAGCTACCGCCAATACGCCCATTGGCGCGGAGACGACCGTCACGTCACCCTCGAATATGGCGAGAGCGGACCGCGGAACGCCGATGTGGACCCGCCACCTGAGAGAGACGACCGCGATCCCGTACCTGCCTCGCTTCAGTACGGCACAATCGATCCGCTCAGCGCCTCGATTCTACTTGGCGCCTATGCCAGGCCTCAGGAGCCCTGCGACGCGCGCGTGCCGATCTTCGATGGACGCCAGCGTTACGATCTTAGGCTCGACTATATCGGCATGGAGACGATTCCGAAGAATGTCGATGCCGCTTTCGGTGGCGAGACGATCAAGTGTCGCATCACGATCGAACGGATCGCCGGCTTCATAAAGAAGTATGCAAGCGCGCCGCCGCGTCGGCCATCGGTCGTTTGGCTTGCTCGCTTCGCGGACGGAAGGTTTCTTGTGCCGGTGCAAATCGAGATCGACACGAGTTGGGGGGATGTGATCGGCCACCTCACAGCGATAACCATTCGCCGCGATCCAAGTGACGCAAATTAATTGAGCCTGCCGATCGAGCGTGCGAGCACCATATAGAGCTTACCCACGTCTGAGGTCAGAAAAGTGGCCGAGAGCAGCCCCTCCGCATCGGAACGGTCCGCCTGATCGAGAAGTTCCTGAAATTTCGAAATGTAGGCATTGACGTAGCCGCGAAATTCGAAGTTCTCCTCGTACTTGTCGCGAATCATCGGCACGAGCGGCGCATCGCGCAGCGTGAGGATGTTTCGCACGAACACGCCGCGGTCCCCCTCCTGATAGCGGCGCATCGCGTTCCTCGGCGGTGGACGCTCAAGAACGCGTCCGAGATCGAGCGCAATCGAGCCAAGTTCTTCGCGCACGGCCTTGGATGTCTCGAGAAACCGGTCGCGGACGGCCGTGCCCTGGACCTCGGAAATGTGCTTTGCCTGTTCGGCTGCCTCGCGAGCGGCGCGCGCAAGCGTTTCCGATTGCCCGTGGAAAAGTTCGGTCACTGCCTTCATATCGATTTGGACACGCTCTACTGTCTGGGTAAGTTCTTGCACTTCCCTGTGCATATTTTCGCGAACGCTCTGGATACGAAGGGCTGCCTCGCTCGAGGCCGACTCAAGCGCGTCGTTTTCTTGCCGCACGCCCTGGCTAACTGAATTGAGGCGGGTCAAGGCATTGGCCGCGGCGACCTCGACTGCCTCCGATTGCGTCCGGAGTGCCGTGCCGACTCCGGCAAGTTCAGCGTTGACGCGCCGGGCAACGCCGGCGAAATCATCCAAATTGCCGCGGACTTGAAGTGCGAGCGAGTGAAGCGCCCCACTCGATTGGGCGGCGGCATCGCGCAACTCGCTCGTTGGCCCGCGAAGCGCCGCGACCGCGGCATCACCGAGCACAACCGCTCTTTCGGCCGCTTCCGCGAATTTGAGGGTGTGCTCGCGAAGCGCTTCTTCGGCTGCCGCGGCGCGTGAGTTCGCGCGATCCGCAGCGTCGCTGAGCTCGGTGCTACGATGTTGGAGCGCATTGGCGAGTTCGAGCTGTCGCCCGCTCGTCTCTTCGGCAAGACGCGAAAGTTCTTTGGCCTGGCTAGAGAGTGCTGCATTGAGGGCCTCGGCACGTTGCGCTGCATCGTTGCCGGCTTCGCTCAACGTCACCGATTGCTCGCCAATCCGTGTGGAGAGGCCTTCGATTTGCTCGGATGCGCGAGCTGCCCGTTCGGAAAGCTCGCCCGCCGCGGTTTGCCATAGGGCGGCGATTTTTCCGACCACGGCCTCGGCAATTTCCGACGCCGCGACGATTTTCTTCGTCTGATTTTGAATTGCCGTCTCGGCGCGCTTTTCCTGCGACACGGCGCGTTCTGCCATCCCTTGCAGCTCGAGCGCTCCCTCGCGCATGCGGTCGCGCATTCGCTCGGTCTGGGCGAGGGCGCGATCGGAGGTCGCCGAAAGCTGATCGCCCTGGCGGCGCAACGCCTCGCCGATCGAATCGACCTGAGCGTTTGCACGCTCGGCCGCCTGGAGGAGATCGGCCGCCTGTCGTCGCAGCAAAGCGCCAACCGCCTCGACCTGGTCCTGGGCCAGAGCACCCGCGGCTTCTACGCGACGGCCATGGATCTCAAGCGTTTCGCCAAGCGCCTTTGTGCGTTCACCGGCCGACGAAATCGCGTCTGTCAGGTGCTCGATCTGGCCAGAGAGGTTTGCTTGAAATTCAGTCGCCTGCGTTGTGGCGCGCTCCGCTTCCGCCCATCCGTTTCCCGCCACCGCAGCGACCTCGCGTATTTGCAAGGTTAGTCTCTCGCCGATTTCGGCCGCGGTCGACGCCGCGCGCTCGGCAACCCGGGCGAGCTGGTCCGCGCGCGCGCCCAGCATGGCGTCAATCGCGCTTGCCCGGCGGTTGGCGGTGTCGCCGGCATCGTCTAGCCGGACATGTGCTGCCGAAATGTGCTCTTGCAGCGACGAAAGCTGCCCTGAAATGCGCCCGTCCATGGCGGAGAGTTGCGAGGCCGTGCGTTCAGACGCAGCCGAGAGCGCTTCGGCACTTCGCGCCATCGACGCTTCGAGATTCTGCGACTCGCGAGCCGTTCGCTCGGACGCTTCACCAAGGACGCCTGCCTGGCGCGTCAGAACCGCCTCGACAGCACGCGTTCGGGCCTCCGCCTCGGCGATTACGCCTGCAAGGATATCGCGCTCGCGCACCCGCAGCGATTGGACTCGTTCGGCGCTTGCTTGCAACCGGTCGGCGAGATCGGCCATCTCGCGCAAATCGCGAGCCACGAGTTCGCGGGTTTCCCCCGCACGCGCGGTGGCCTCGGCCACGGTTGAAAGCAGCTCGCGGCTTTCCGTGCCAAGAGCGTCGCGCAGCGCTTTCGCCCCGTTGGCGGCGCGATCCGCTGCACGTTGCAATTCGTCGGCCTGACTCTTGAGTGCGCCAGTGATTTCGCGAACGCGCGCCGCGGCACCTTCGGCGGGAAACGTCAATTCCTGGAGGTAGCGGACGAGCATTTGCGCTTCGGCCCGCTGATCGGCGCCGCGCGCCAAATACGCAAGGAGCAGCCAGAGAAAGGCAAGGGGCGCAAAGACGCCGGCAAAGACCAAAGCAAGCTCGTGCGGCATGAGGGCAATAATCCGAACCCAACCGATCTTGAGCGTGAGATCGGCAATGCATGCTCCAAGCCAAAGCACGGTGATGAAGGCGCCTACTGTCAGGAGAAGGCGTGCGCGGCGGTGGTCCACACCCCGAGATGCCGGGCCTTTGCGCAAGACTACGAGATCGCGCCGCCCCGCAAGCGGTGTCGCCAAGTCGTCCCGAAGAGCGTCGCTCGTGCCTTCCGTCAACGCGTCATGCCGCCTTTCGTTGTCGCTTGATCAAGGAAATGATCTCACTCGCCGCGAGCGGAATGTTGGTGCCAGGGCCGTAAATCGCCGAAACGCCCTTCTTGAGAAGAAACTTGTAATCCTGCGGCGGTACGACGCCGCCACAGACGACGATGATGTCGTCGGCCCCTTGCCCCCTGAGCGAGTCGATAAGCGCCGGCACGAGGGTCTTGTGTCCCGCAGCCTGGCTCGACACGCCGACGACGTGCACGTCGTTATCGATCGCCTGCCGGGCCGCCTCTTCGGGCGTTTGGAAGAGAGGACCGATGTCGACGTCGAAGCCGAGATCGGCGAACGCCGTCGCAATGACCTTCGCCCCTCGGTCATGCCCATCCTGCCCGAGCTTGACCACGAGGAGGCGCGGTCGACGGCCCATTTCCCGCGCGAAGACCTCGACTTCTGCCTGGACGCGTTTGAAGCCTTGGTCGCCCTCGTAAGCCTGTCCGTAAACGCCCGATATGGAGCGTATCACCGCGCGGTGGCGCGTAAAGACGCGTTCGAGCGCGTCGGAAATCTCGCCGACTGTGGCGCGGACGCGGGCGGCCTCGATCGAAAGCTCGAGGAGATTGCCGTTATTTTCTCGGGCGGCATCGGCAAGCGCTTCAAGGGCGGCCCTGCAGCGGTTCTCGTCGCGGCTTTGGCGAACCTTCCGCAACCGCTCGATCTGTCCTTCACGGACCTTCGTGTTGTCGATGTCGAGCACTTCGACGTGGGTCTCCTCGTCCGCCTTGAACTTGTTGACCCCAACGATCACCTCGTCGCCAAGATCGATGCGAGCCTGGCGGCGTGCCGCCGCTTCCTCGATCCTGAGCTTCGGCATCCCGCTTTCAACCGCCTTGGTCATGCCGCCGATTTCTTCGACCTCCCGGATGAGCTGCCACGCAGCGTCGGCAACGCTCGCCGTCAAGTGCTCGACGTAATAGCTTCCGCCCAGAGGGTCGATAACCTTGGGGATGCCGCTTTCATCGCGGATGATGAGCTGGGTATTGCGGGCAATACG
>Ga0187766_10001100_pt1 | contig 15704 bp, 20 predicted proteins | sample 0216_QUI02_MP05__4_FD_132971 | JGI IMG/M metagenome (GOLD analysis project Ga0187766, IMG submission 132971) | Tropical peat soil microbial communities from peatlands in Department of Meta, Colombia - 0216_QUI02_MP05_20_MG | ecosystem: Environmental > Terrestrial > Soil > Wetlands > Peat ... | reverse complement strand
TGCGAAGATCGTCCCGAGCTTTCCGCCCATCAATCCCGATCCGAGAATGCCGATGCGCATCGAGGTCTCCGCAGCCGTTACGGCTTCACCATACCCGTCATCGGGCTCAAGGGCACCCACGAATCATTTTGCGAACTCTTGGGTCGATTTGAAAGAAAGGCGGAGCGGCACGCAGCAGGGCAACTCACGCCGGGTGCTTGAGCCTGTCCCTGATCTCTTCCTGCCAGGCTTGGCGTGACTTGAAGCCGGGCGTGTCGCGGCAATGCCGTTCTGCCTCCACCATGATACGGTCGGCCGGTAGCGCCAGGTCGATTGGTACGCCGTGTGGCTGCGGTACATACCAGGGCGTGTCGATATAAACCTCGATCCCGTTACCCTCAGGATCGGCAAGATAAAACGATAGGGCGTTTCCGTGATTGGTCTGCCGTTCGACGTCGACCCCGGCGTCGATGGCGCGCTGATACATGGCCTTCAACTGTTCGACATCGGCGACCTTGAAGGACAGCTGGTTGACTGTCGTCGGACTCTGCGGCAGCCGCCCCGAGATGAATACAACCTGATGATGATGGTCGTCCGCCGCCGTCAAGAAAGCGAACTCCCTACCGATTCGATCGCTCACCCCGCGATCGCTGACGACCAGCCCAAGAACGCGCGTGTAGAATTGCACCTGTCTTTCGAGATTGCTGACGTAGATCCCGCAATGCGCGAGCCGGGGCTGGATTGACGTTGGCATGATGGCCTCCACCAACACCTGATTCTCATTGATGCTTAACGTCCCACCTCATGCACCCGTGGGGAAGTTGAGTTCGATCATGACCTTGTTGGGGTCCTGAAAAGAAAATCTGGCGAATCTTGGTCGCCGGCACCTCCTGTGCACGAAATTTGATGCCGCGTTTCTGAAGATGCGCGCAGGTCGCGTTATAGCGGCTCGCAGTAAAAGCAATGTGGTCGAAATTGCCGGTATCCTGCGATGGTCCCCCGCCAATGCCGTGACTCTTCGGCACCAAGTGAACCACGGCATCCTGACCTGCGTAGAGCCAATAGCCGGGGAAGCCGAGAGGCGGCCGCGCACCGGCCTTAAGTCCAAGACAGTCCTGGTAGAAATCGCGGGTGCCTTCGAGATCGTCGGTGCGCACAGTCACGTGGTTCAATTGAGTGAGTGGCATCCTTTCCCTCCACAATGAGAAGTCGCTTCCCGATGGCAAAAATGGCTGCTTTTCGCAACAAATCGTCCGCACAGTTTCAAGCTGGGCTCTTTGATGTAGATCAAGTCGCGGTGCAAATCGCCAGCAAAAGGCATCCAAAAGTGAAGCGACTATCAGGCCGCAGTCGCGCCAATTCGACCGATGCCAAAAACGCGTTTCAGCTTCTTCACTCTCCCCGAAAACCGATGCCGCTCCACTTCCCGATCACGAGATTCGACGTCTCTGCAATAGTTCAGCATGACATAGCGGCGCGGTCCGACGAACGGTTTGTGGCCGTGCCATGAGGTCGCTCCCACGCGGAAGGCAAACAGTACACCGCCTTCCGGCGATACCTCCGCCGCATAATCCTCGATATCATTAGTGGATCGCAGGACGCGCAGTCTGCCGCCCTGGGCCGCCCAAGGTTCGTTGAGATATAGCAGCAGCGTCGCAAGCTTGAATGTCGCATCCGCGTGGATGCGACCGTCCTTGGCCTGACAATTGGCGCGCACTGTGACCATCGTTGGCCGACCAGCGAGGTCGATATCGAGCTTATCTTGCACAATTTTGCGAAGCTCCGGCCCTTCAAGCTCGTGAAGCAATTTGGTGAACGCGGGACCATAGGGTGCAGCTTCGGGAAGAAACAGGCCACCCATGTCGATCTTCGGGAAATCTCTGATCACCTGGCCAAGATCTCCGGACGAGAGAAATGCTGGCGTGACCGCGTACTGAAACGGCTCAGTGTGCACCTGCGCCGTCCGGAATGCTTGATAGTTCAACATCGGCATTTTCTTGCAATCACAGCGTAGCTTCATTTGATGAGCGGCAAGGTGTCGAATTGGTGGAAGGGCGGCGGCGAAGGCAGCATCCATTCCAAAGTCGTTGCACCTTCGCCCCAGCTGCGTCTGCGGATGAGCTCGCTGGGGTGAAGATGTGCGGTTGCCCTGCCGCTTCGATGCTCATCGAAGACCCCCGTGACTGAGACCCTTGCCGAACACATAGGCTGCCCCAGAGCCAAAATACTGCTGCACATACTTGTGAAGGTGCTGCTTTGATCTAGATCAATGCCGAACCGTTAGGTCTGACTGTTCGGTTAGCGGACATCCCAAAGTGCGAGTGAACCGCTGGCAACGGCCAACACCGCATTACGACGCAAGGCAGCCCAGTTTTGGCGTTCACGTGAACTGCACAACGCAGTTCGCGCAAGCCTTATAAAGCAATTTGTGAAATCAACGAGCATGAGAATGCAAGCTCCGATAAACGTGACACGCCGCGTCGTTATGAAAACCGGACTCGGTGCTGCCCTATCGGGACTAAATTTGTCGGCGTTGTGCGCCGATGACCCGCATCACCCGAAGAAAGGGATTACTGCAATGTCTCATCACCTCGATACGCCTCTCGCAGCCCAAAATGGCCAACTTTATATCGACGACTTGTACGTCTTCTCAGGCGACAACAGCACAGTGTTCATCATGGACGTCAACTCGAACATCACTGGAGTTCATGTGAAGCCAGGCTTCCATCATGAGGCCCGCTATGAGTTCAAGGTGCATTTCGATGGCGCCGATTACGAAGGCTTAACTTACCGCGTGTCCTTCGGCGAACTGGACTCTAGCGGACGACAGCCGATGAAATTGCACGCTCTTACTGGCAGAGAGGCGCGCGACGACTCCGCAACCGGCGACCTCGTGCTTGAAGGCCGTACGGGCGAGCCAGCCAGCAAGGGCGACACCAAGTTATGGGCAGGACGAATCGCTGACTCGTTCTACATCGACCTGTCACTACTCTCGAAGGTCAATGGCGCGGTAAAAGACGGGAAAGCGGTGGACCTGTCGGGTTGGCACCCGGAAAACGCCAAGAACAGCTTCGCCGGCACAACTGTTGAATCCGTCGTGCTGGAGGTCTCCCACCAGCATCCTCAACTGAAACCCGGTGCCCGCATCGGTGTCTGGTGCGCTACGAAACTCGCTACAGACTCGGGCGGTTGGCGGCAGATCAATCGCGGGGGGTATCCCATGATGTGGCCAATCTTCTGGCCAGATGACACCGACTTCTCCAACCCCGCCGACACCCGACATCCCTCGCAAGACTTCACGGCTGTCGGCAAGTTCATCGGTGACAAAGTCGCTGCTGTCGTGGCCGCCACCGGCACCTCAGCCGACCCCAATGGCTACGGTGAGACTGTGGCCCGCGAGTTTTTTCCTGATGTCCTTCCCTACGTAGTCGGGACGCCAGCGACATTCGGCTTCGCTACTCGCAATGGACGGACGCTGGCCGACAACGCACCCGAAGTAATGCTGTCCCTGGTCGCCGGTACAGCTGTTAGATCGGGGCTGCAACCGTCCGTGGCCAAGAACCAACGGAACGACAAATTCCCATATGTCGTGCCAGCATGACCGTTTGTGGGTGCCGTCGAGTCCGTTGTTGGCACAAATCGGAAATGCCACTCACGCTCCGCAATGTCCGCTTTCGGGGGTAAAGCGGACATCAGCAGGACGTTGTGGAATGTCCGCCTGTGGCCCATAAGAGACATCAAACGGGATATCAATCGGGCAATCCAAACGATCGCCGAAGAAAAAACGAAGTTAATCCTTCAAGTCACTGTAAGTAGCGCACGGGACAGGCCATTTGCATGCGGTACCAACGTGGACAGCATAACCAAAGCCAGGTCACGTCACAGGCGCGCCGTCCAGTTCAACCCTTGACCAACTCGCCTGAGCTTCAACTGATATACGAGACGGCGCCGATCGGTTTGGCTTTTCTAAGCACCGATTGTCGTTACGTAATGATAAATCAACATTTGACCGAAATTTGCGGGCTTCCAATTGCGAACCACATTGGACGCACCGTACGTGAGACGGTTCCTCAAGTTGCCGAGCAGGTTGAAAGCATCGTGCAGACGATCCTGCGCACAGGCGAATCGATCACCGGTATCGAGGTCAATGGTCAGCGACCTGACGGGTCGAACAAAGATCGTGTCTGGATTACATATTGGCACCCGCTGAAAGACGGGAGCGGGCAAATCGTTGGGATCAATGTCGCTGCCGAGGAGATCACTGAACGAAAGCGCATCGAAGCCGATCTCGCTGCCAGCCAGGAGGAGTTGCGTAGCATCAACATCGCACTGGCTGAACGCGTGGCGGCACAGGCTCAGGAGCGTGATCGCATATGGAATCTTGCCCAGGACCTCTTCGTGGTGAGCGATTCGAGCGGAAGCATTCTAAATATCAACCCAGCGTGGCGTACAACGCTCGGCTGGTCCCCGGACGATTTGGTTGGCAAAACCGCCGAGTGGCTACTACATCCAGAGGACCGCGAACGTTCATTTGCAGAACTCGCTAATCTGAGTGCTGGGCGAAAGACCCTGCATTTTGAAAATCGCCTTAAGAGCAAGGATGGCTCGTACCGCTGGCTGTCGTGGTTCGCCGTGCAAGATCGTGGGCTGATCTATGCCACTGGTAGAGATGTCACTGATCTCAAACGGGCCGAAGAACAATTGCACATCTTGCGGCGTGAACTTGCAGACGCGTCACGGCAGGCAACGGTGGGTGCAATGACGGCATCGATCGCTCACGAAATCAAACAGCCGCTGACTGCAATAATGGCAAACGCCAGTGCCGGTCTGCGGTGGCTGAAAAGATCGGATCCAGATCTGGCGAGAGCACAATCGAATTTCGATCACATCGTTAAAGCTGGCAAACAGCTAGGTGAGGTCATCGACAGCACTCGCGCGATGTTTGGGAAAGCGTCCGCTGAACAGAATCTAGTCGACGTTCGTCTGCTCGTTAACAACGTACTTGCACTGGCCCGCAGTGAATTGGCCTCTCACCAGATCCTGCTACGTGACGAGATGCGCGAGGGGCTTCCAGAAGTGATAGCGTCGCGTGTGCAACTACAGCAAGTGATCCTCAACCTGATCATGAATGCAGTGGAAGCGATGAGTTCGGTAATGGGGCGGGAGCGGTGTCTCACAATCGGATCCTGCCTCGATCAACCGGCGACCCTGACAATCACCGTGGAAGATACGGGAATCGGAATCGATCCTGCTCATTTCGATCGCATTTTTGATCCCTTCTTTACTACCAAAGCCGACGGGATGGGCTTAGGCCTTTCCATCTGCAGATCCATCATTGAGGCGCATGGCGGAAAGCTGTTAGCCTCCCCGCGAAATCCGTTTGGAACATCCTTTTATTTAAGCCTGCCGATATCCGCCGCTGGTTCTTAGGATCAAAGTTCCAAATCGTAATCAACCTCTGTCCTTTGAGTTGCCGCCTTCCGCTTTCGGCACTTAACGGACGTCCCTGCGCTCAATTTCCGCTTTTGGCACAAAGCGGACATTCCACGGCTGAGTTCCAATGTCTGCTTTTGGGGGTACAGCGGACATTCAGCCGACCTGTCAGAATGTCCGCTTCTGACCCTAAGGCGACATTGACGCTGTGAACGCAGCGACCGCAGGATACAGTGCCTTCAGTGCTCGATTATCTTGGCTTGGGATTGCTATGACCGTCTATCAATCTAACCTCGTGACGTCTGTTCTCATTGTCCGAATACCGACTGAGGGTATCGAGGACTTTCGAGCTTACGAGAATGCTGTTTTGCCATTATTGCCCGAGTTTAACGGACGTTTGGAGCGTCGCCTTCGAAATCAAGATGGCACGATAGAGATACACATAGTTAGCTTCGCATCCGATGCGGACCGTCAAAATTATCGGAATGATCCTCGGCGTACGGCGCAAGCCTGGTTGTTGGAAAAATCATCTGCGAAGTTGGAATTGCTTCCGATGTGGAACGTCTCCTAATGGGCACAGGCCGCGCCCATTGTTTCATTGTGCCTGATGCTAACGGAGGCGCTGTGTTAACCGCTGCAAGTGGAAATCCCATAATCCTTGTAGTCTGATATCCGGTCAGTCAGGTTATCAACACGCAGACGAAATGCTGCACGGTAGCTGATCGTGAGATTGCTGAAACGCCTATTGCGCCGAGTAGTAGTCCTAGGGTTAGGCGTTCTTACCGTCTGGCTGATCGCTTTTGTCTTTAGATTTACGGATAGCCGGCTGCCGACTGTGTTGGCTCTGGCCATCACCTATGGAGTAGCAGCCTATATTATCCTGCCGCGCATCGTCCGGATGGGTCTTAAAATCCTCCAGCGCAAACGGGTACCTCGTTTCACAATTACTGGGGACGGATTGCCCGGCGATCCCGTTAATCTCGTGCTGACGGGTACGCTGCAACAACTCAACGCTGCTTTTAGGCTTGCCGGCTGGTCGCAGGCCGATCGGCTTGGTCTAGCAAGCTCCTGGCGCATGATCCGGGCATTCGTATTCAACTCTCCCTATCCGACAGCCCCGTTCAGTACCCTCTATCTTTTTGGGCGCCGTCAAGACGTTGGTTTTCAGAAAGCGATCGATAACACCCCGCGCAAGCGCCATCACGTTCGATTCTGGGCTTTGAGCCTCGTCTATGCCGAGGCCAATCTGGGAAAAGCGAGCTTCTGGCTCAATAGGGACCGCCCGCCTGACGCAGAATGCGTGCACTGGATCGGTGCAGGCACCAAAGACACCGGTATATCTTTAACGCGGCTCACATTTCAGATCACGCACGCCACAGATTCAGACACGAACGTGGAGCGCGATTACATTGTTGATGAGCTGAGAAAAAGCGGAGCGATAGGCGAGGTCAATTCGTACAAAGCCGGCCAGCGGCTGGCTAGCAAACACGTTAATCACTACGTCACCGACGGCGAAGTTACGGCTGCCAACCTAATGGTGAAAGTCTAACGCAGAGAAGTTTTCGCAGTGTTTGTCAGCGACGTCCGCTTTTGGCACAAAGCGGACATCCCGACACCCTCAACCAATGTCTGCTTTCGGGGGTAAAGCAGACATCGCTCCGAACGCGCGCGCATGTCGCCTTCTGACCCACGTCGGACATCGGTCGCCCGCAGAGGCTCGCGTGTCGAAAGGCGTCGTTCTATCCCAGAAGGACGTAAGCAGCGAGAACGACGAAGCCGCTCACGGCAAGTGTCGCGTGGATGCCGATCATCATCCCCGCGATCCGGGTCTTGAAGATACGTGTGGCGAGCAGCGCGACACCAATCAATGCTGCCAGCGTAATCAGTGACGTGGCAATGATGCCGAAGGAAGCCACGCCCTGGTCCAGCCCCCGTGGTGGGCCGCGCAGCGCGAGAGCGAGACAGCTTAAGCCGCCGACGGCGAGGAGCCCATGCAGAACCGCAAGCGACCACGGCGGCGTGCTGCTCTCCGTTTGCAAATGCAGAGCCGCAAGCACTGAGCCCAACAAAACGGCGACTCCGAGGATGACGAAAGCCGCGGATAACATGACCAGGCACTCTACCGCACACCGGCGCGTGCACGTGTGCGTCATGACGTCTAACTGGGTTTGCGATGACCGGATCGTCAGCAACGCAAAGACCGACCGCTCTGTGGTGCCCCCGAGTGGGCGGGGACCTGTATGGTCAGGGTCAGGGTTGAATTCGGGAAGGTGCGCTGCCGGAGCAAGCATATTCTCGTCGTGGAGGATCAGCCGGATGGTCGCCAGATCATTCCCGATATGCTTGCCGGGCACCGATTACGAAATCACCGAGGCTGAAAATGGCGAAGAGGCACTCGCGGCGATTGCGAAGCAGTGGCCTGGCTGCTGGTTGAGGCGACCGCAACCTTGAAGGCTGCGACACCGGCGTCACGGAACGTTGCCCGGCCCTGCCGCGTTGTTTTGTGAGGGACTTTTTGGCTGCCCACAACGGAGGGCGCCATGAGTTTACCAGCAATCATACAAATCCACAGAGTGGCCGTTGAATTCCCAGCTGCGAGCCTACGCGGGATTCATCGAGCTTGCGCTTTATCCTGTGCTGTTGCGCACACCGGCGCGAAAGGCTGCCCATTACTATTCGACGGCCCTGCTGGTCCGTAACGAGTTCGTTTCATGAGTTGGGGATTACACGCTGCTGGCCGCAAAATCGTCCGGTACCTTGAAAAGCCGGCGAGAGGTTATGAGCCTTTTCTCCCGAGCGATATAGATGCGCTACGGTGCTTATTGCGGCCCGGCGATGTCCTGCTGATCGAGGGCAACAGCCACTTGGCCGGAGTTATCAAATACCTAACCCATTCAACTTGGTCCCATGCCGCACTCTATGTTGGCGCGATAAAAGACAAGATGACCGGGAACGGCGAGCCTCACGTGTTGATAGAGGCAGTTATCGGAAAAGGCGTTGTTTCAGCTCCATTGTCAGAATATTCGCAGTTTCACACCCGCATTTGCCGTCCAATCGGCCTCACTTCGGAGGACCTGGAAAAGGTGTGTGCTTATGCCGTCAGATGCATTGGCTTCAATTACGACCTTAAGAACCTCTTTGACCTCGGTCGATATCTGGTGCCGTTGCCGGTTCCGCAGCGGTGGAGACGACAAATGGTAGCGCTCGGGTCGGGCAAGCCTACCAAGCTCATTTGTTCGGCGCTGATCGCAGGGGCTTTTCAATCGGTGCACTATCCAATTCTGCCCAAGGTCACGCAACTAGAAAGCAAGGCCGCTCGGCGAGAAATTCTGGCAATCCGACACTCGTCGCTGTACATGCCGCGAGATTTCGACATCTCGCCCTATTTTGCGATAGTTAAGCCGACGATCGAAATGGGCTTTGATTACAGAAGCTTGCATTGGGCTGATCCACCAATATTGCCAAAGCCAAATACATGCTCGATGGAGGCGTGATCAGCCTTTGACCTCGCTAAATGACAGCGCAATTTGTCGCCGACTTTGTGTGGTCGCACTGACTTCCGAAGTCCACTTTGGCACAAAGCGGACATTCCACGACTGAGTTCTGATGTCCGCTTTTGGGGGTAAAGCGGACATTTCATTCAACTGGCCTTGATGTCTGCTTCTGACCCAAAGCGGACATGAGCGGCTCAGGAGTGTTGCGGTGCAATCCGGCCCGGAAAATAACATTGAGCGAATTACGCGACCTCGGCGTCCGAATAGGCCGGATAACGGTAAGGGCCCAAGGTCATCATCAGCACGCAGGCGATTACCAAAAGAATCTCGAATACCACAAAGCCGTTGGTGTAGCTGTGTGCGAGCTGGAAGAACCACCCCAATATGCTGGCGCCGGCGGCATTGCCAATGAGAACCCAGGAGAAGCTGAAGCCATGCAGCACGCCGAAGTGGCGGATACCAAAATACCGGCTGATGATGAACGACAACAAATCGATTTCGGCGCCGATGCCCAGCCCCAGCAGAATGGTTCCGGCGATGGGCCAAGAACCACTGAGGCCGCTACCGAGGATGGCAATCCCAGCTATCGGGCAAAACAAGAAAACTAAAGCGATATAAGGCGCAAAAACCTTGTCGAGGAAATAACCCGCGACTACGCGGCCCCCAATCAATGCAAGCCCCGCCGCTGAGAGCGCCGCCGTTGCGACTGCGACAGCAATGCCACGATCGGTCAATAAGGGGACGACGTGAATAAGTGATCCATTGATCGTGGTCGAGGCAAAAAAGAATGTCAGCGTCATTGCCCAGTACCGCCAGTCCGCAGCCGCCTCACTGAAGGTGACACCTCGGAGCGCGGCATCTAAATGTCGGTCGATGCCGCGCTTGGCAGGCTCGCGCACGAAAAGCATAACCGGCAGGAAGGCCAACACAAAAATCGCAACGCCCAGGCCGACATAGCCCATGCGCCAACCAAAATCCGCCACCAGCGCGTTTGACAGCTGGGGAATGAGCGCAGTTCCCAATCCAACACCAGCGAGCGCAATGCCCAGCGCCAAACCCCGCTGGCGGTCGAACCAAGCAGTGATGACTTTCGAATAGGCAGTCGGATTTTGACCGACCGCGGTCAGCCCGGAGATTGCAAACATCGAGAACAACACGGGGGTCGAAGCGGTCAGTAACGACAATGCGGCAGTCGCCAAAGCGAACAGCGTGATTGATAACAGGAGCATTGGCCGAACGCCCTTGAGGTCGACGAGCCGGCCGAAAAAGGGTGTTGCCAGCGCGGTCACCACCGATGAGAGTCCAATAGCGGTAGAAATTGCTCCACGACCAAATCCAAGATCCTGAGCCACTGGCTTCAAAAACACACCGGCAGCAAAGACGTTGATGGAGCCTTGGCCGACGATGAGCCCCAAGACGGCGGCGACCACGATCCACCACCGATTCCACAACCCCTCCGGCTTGCCAATCGCTTCAACCGACATCATTCGTCTCCGAAGAATCTGCAGATTCGACAACACGAATTTTCACAAATCTGCGAAGCGGGCTCTTCCCGGAAATAGTTTGCATCGGCGGGCGCCCTTGTGGGCGCGCTTACAATCGACGAATCGTTAACACGCTCTGTCGCGGGCCGGTTGACCTAAATCAACGAACGCCTTTCAGCTTTCTGGAAGCGATGATTGATCAAAATCAATCGCGTTTCTTCAGATCGGGCTACGTTGCAAACTGCCCTAGAGTGGGCGAATGGGCAGAGGGGCCGTACCGAGCCTAAGGCCATGCGTCGTCCAGGGAGGTAGAGCGTGAGCAAACAAAGGTTGCGGCTTTACGGCGATCAACTCCCGGCAAAGGCATTATTCGGGCCGCTGAGCAAAACAAATCGCGTCATCTACGTTGTTGAGGGCGCCGCGGTTGTTCGCGGCGCCGGCGTTACCGTCTCTCTGACCGGCAATTGTGCCTGGCAGGGCAGCAGCGAACTTACCGTCACCGCCGGACCCGCAGGCGCTCGATTGCTGCGTTGGGAACTGTCCGCGAAGAACGCCCTAATATCGGAAGGGGCCGACGTAAAATCGGTGTTGAAGCTCGACGCCGAGCCGCGGATCGAGCCCGGCGTTGCCTATCTGATGCGCTGCGATCGCGTCGATTTTCCCCCGGGCGGCGTCGCCTATACGCATACGCACAAAGGGTCCGGAATCCGATGTCTGCAGAGCGGCCGAATTCGAATTATTACGCAGGGTCATGACTTCTGGGTCGATCGGGATGGAGCCTGGTTCGAAACCGGCGTCGATCCGGTCTTTGCCGAAACACGAGAAGACGGACCGTCGCACTTCATCCGCGTGATGATTCTACCGCGGGCGCTAAGCGGCAAAAGCTCAATCACCTATGTGAAAGCCGAGGATTTCGATAAGCCGAAAACCCAGAAATATCAGGTGTTCGTCGACGAGCCGATCGAGCTCACTGACGCCTGATCTTCACAGCAGCCGGAGACGAAGATGCTGGACTGGTACAGGAATCTTGGTTCCAGTGAGCGACGCACCTTTTGGTCCTGCTTCGGTGGCTGGGCGCTCGATGCCTTCGACGTTCAGGTTTACAGCTTCACGATACCGACCCTCATCGCGATATGGGGTATCAGCAATGCACAGGCCGGCCAACTGGGCACCGTGACGCTCTTGCTCTCCGCCTTCGGCGGCTGGATTACCGGCATGCTGAGCGATCGATACGGTCGCGTGCGAATGTTGCAGATCACGATACTTGTCTTCGCAGTCTTTACGTTCTTAAGCGGATTCACACAGAATTTCGGACAACTATTCGTCTGTCGCGCACTGCAAGGATTGGGCTTCGGTGGTGAGTGGGCAGCCGGTTCAGTTCTTATCGGTGAGGTGATACGCAGCGAGTATCGCGGTAGGGCCGTCGGAACCGTACAAAGCGGTTTTTCCGTTGGTTGGGGTGCGGCAGCAATCGCGTTTACGATTGTCTTTTCGTTCCTGCCGGCGGAGCAAGCTTGGCGGGTGATGTTTTGGATCGGCATTTTGCCGGCCGGCCTCGTCTTCTACGTACGGCGTTTCGTTAAGGATGCGTCGATCTTCAATCAGGCGAAACGGCAGGACGCTAATCTTGCCAGGAATTTATTTCTGATCTTTTCGCCCGAGTTTTTGGCGACAACGCTCAAGGCCGTGGTGCTAACCACCGGCGCCCAAGGGGGCTATTACGCGGTGGCGACTTGGCTGCCAACGTATCTGAAAACGACGCGACAGCTTTCAGTATTCAATACCGGCGCTTACCTCTTTGTGATCATCGTTGGCGCATTTGTCGGCTTCATTATCGCGGCATATCTTGCCGACTATATCGGGCGGCGAAAAACGTTTCTGGTTTTTGCCGTGTGCGCGGCGATCATGGTGTTCGCCTACATGTTTCTCCCGATCAACGACCAACTAATGCTAGTGCTTGGTTTTCCACTTGGTGCCTTCGCCAACGGTACATTTGCACCGATGGGGCCGTTTCTTTCAGAGCTGTTCCCGACGCGGGTGCGCGGTACCGCGCAGGGTTTTGCCTACAATGCCGGTCGGGCGATCGGAGCACTTTTCCCATTGTTGGTTGGAATATTGAGCGCGACGTTGCCGTTGGGCCAGGCCATCGGGATATTTACTCTTTTGTCGTACGTGTTGGTGATCAGCGGGTGCATGATTCTGCCGGAAACGAAGGGGCGCGAGCTCATGACGTGAGGGTGGATTCAGATCAATCAACGGAAACGCCTTCGACATGCTTGTTGAAGAACAACTTAAGAAGCTGGGACTCTCGCTGCCGCCTCCGGCGGAACCAACGTTCCAATATGTGCCGGTTACAGTCCACAACGGCGTGGCTTATGTAAGCGGCCAATTACCCAAGGAAGACGGTGAGGTTCGTATCACCGGCAAGGTCGGAGATGCATTGGATGTTGAAACAGCGCGACGCGCTGCACGAATCTGCATTCTGCAGGGCCTCAGCTGTCTGAAGTCAGCAATTGGAAGTCTTAACAATGTCGACCGGATTCTAAAGGTAACTGGCTTCGTTGCTTCGGCTCCTGGATTCAACCAACAGCCGCAGGTGATCGACGCCGCCTCGAATCTTCTTTACGATCTGTTCGGTGAGCGCGGTCGACACGCGCGTTCGGCGGTTGGCGTGACTGAATTGCCGCGCAACGCACCCGTCGAAATTGAAATGGTTATCGCAGTAAAAGACAGCTGATACGGTCGGGTGAGTGGTCGGATGTCTCTGTGGCTCGCACGAGAAGTTCTGGCATGTCCGCTTACCTCGTAAGCGGACATGACGCGGACATCGCCGGAAGACTGCCGCAATCGCTACTCGCTCGCGCCGATGAGGTGATCGAATAGTGCCAGTCTCTGCCGCAGCGCAGAATGTCTGCTTTTGGCACAAAGCGGACATTCCTCGACTGAGTTCCAATGTCCGCTTTTGGGGTAAAGCGGACATCAGCCGTATCGCTCGCTCCAGTTAGTATTGAGGGACAGCGCGAGATGCTGCTCCCGATCCCCGGCAAGAACGATAAAGAGGCCGCCGCCAAGTCTACTGCGCGCTCAAGTGGCCGTCATAGAAAGGCGGGTTAGCTCTGGTTAATCAGTTGCACAGTTCGTTGAATGGCGGTTCGCTTGAGCATGGTGGGATCGACGGACTGATGGCACCAGCGCCGCCGCTTGATGCTGTCCCACTGCTCGATGTGGACACGCCGCGCGATCCGTAGCCACTGGTGTTCGGCCCTGTGGTCACGTTGCAGAACGTCGCGGTCATTTCCTCGATGCAGAAAACGCCAGTCGTTGGGGCTACGGTCGGTGTAGACTGGACGGGCTCACCGCCCAACTGTTGTACCCTCGCCGACGTAGCGAGCTGTGCTGCGGCTGGCGACGCCGCCAAGAGCAATGCGGAAATCAGCGCGAGTTTCTTCATCGGTACCAGTTTATCTCTCGGAGCCTCTCAGTAGTAGCCTGCGCGTCGCGAGGCCGACCAACTGCCGGAGCATTCTCCTCTAGCCGACCTCCATCGTCCGGCGCCGGAATCGTGCGACAGCCTGCCGGAGCCAGATGCGGAAAGGCGACCGCTGGCAACGCTCACCCGGATCACGCCATTAGCACTGACAACGCCATTCGCTTGGTAGCTTTGGTCCTTGGAATAAACGCGGCCACCGACGATCTGTGCTGCCACGCGCACGGAACCGCAGTCTCCGCGCAGCGTGTAGATTGCTACACTCCAAGTTCCGTCATAGGCCGAACTGCCGCCCAGATGCGCGGCATTCGTCGGGGTGCAAACCAGTGGCAGCACAGCAGCAAGTATCGGGGGGAGCAACAGACGCGATAGAGCGTTCATCAGTTCGGGCCTTTCCTTCTACTCGCAAGACGTGATCTTGAAATCAGTTAAAGCAAGCCCCTCCTTGGTCTTGTAATGGTATTCGTAACTGAAGCCTTCTTTTTTCATCGTGCTCGAATTGTCGGCGTTTGCACAAACTCCAATCCGGACCCGTCGCGCTGTTTCTTGAGGATCAAATTGGTCAGCCTTGTCTACTACATACCAATAGGTGCTGTGAGTTCTGCCGTACTTCACGTCGACCAAGGTGGTGTTCTGATCAACCCGCAGAGGAAGGTTGCTCTTCATGTCTGCTTCGGTTCTACGTAATCTGTCTTCTGTCCACTTACGGACGCTGTAAATTCCGTAGCCTACGGCCCCGGCTACGATGATTGCCGTGAGGATGATCCAATCGCGTCGTTGTAACCGAAACATCACAGCTACTTTTCACCTAAAGAGGGAAACTATTGAAAGCAAGAATAAGCTACTTTGGCGAGACAGCCGTGCGATGCGGCATTGCGCCACCGTCAGGCTTCGACGCTATACCAAGCGCCGCGGCCGGCCGAAGGCATGAAGATATAATGCTCAGCTGGAATACTTTTATTTGAGTCGGTAACCACGGAAGGATGTGCCGCGATGATCAAGGACGTCATCGTCAATCTGAGTGTCGGCGCCAAGGCAAACTCAGCCAGCGATTATGCGATTTCGCTCGCTGCGGCATTAAACGCCCACCTGACAGGCATCATCTTTCTTTACGGTCCGACCATGCCGGTTTCGCGCGCCGGCTACGTTCCGCCAGAATTGGAAGTGCTTGAACGGCACAACGAAGCTGCGGTCAAAGCGGTTCGGGAAAGTTTCACAGCAGCAAGTGCGCGCGCGGGTGTTAAGGCTGAGTCCCTGACCGTCAGCGCAAGCTTGGTCAGTGCGGGCGGTCAGTTCGGCCAGATCGCGCGGCGCTTCGATCTGGCCGTTGTCGGGCAGGCGGAGCCTGAGAACAAAATGGAGAATATTATCGAAGCCGCGCTGTTCGATTCCGGGGGGCCGGTCATCATCGTTCCCTACACTCAGCAAGCGCCGCTCAGGCTGGACCACGTTATGATATGCTGGGACGGTAGCCGGGCGGCGGCGCGGGCGATCCGCGATGCCATACCGTTTTTGCGCCGAGCCGGGCGCATCGAGGTCGTCATCGTGACCAACGAGCGCAGCAAACAGGATCAAATCGAGCGCGCCGATATAGGCGCGCATCTGGCTCACCACGGCCTCAACGTAGCGATCAAGCGGATTCCGGCTGGCGATGTGGACGTTGCGTCTATACTACTCTCACATGCGGCTGATGAGGACATCGATTTCATCGTGATGGGCGGCTACGGCCACTCGCGTTTGCGCGAGTTCGTGTTTGGCGGTGTCACCCGCAGCATGTTGCGAACTATGACCACCCCGGTACTCATGTCGCATTGATCGTCCTGGTCT
>Ga0187766_10001099_pt1 | contig 15711 bp, 16 predicted proteins | sample 0216_QUI02_MP05__4_FD_132971 | JGI IMG/M metagenome (GOLD analysis project Ga0187766, IMG submission 132971) | Tropical peat soil microbial communities from peatlands in Department of Meta, Colombia - 0216_QUI02_MP05_20_MG | ecosystem: Environmental > Terrestrial > Soil > Wetlands > Peat ... | reverse complement strand
TAATGGTCTCTGTCCCGAATAGCAAAGAAGTTAAACGCTATACGACGTGCCTGAGCGCGGTAGCGCTGGACGCATAAGTGTCGTTGGCACGGCGGGTCGGTGCCAGCGCTGTCTGAGTCTCTGTTGATTTCATTCTTTCCACACCAGGAACTGTTAAGCTCTTCAATAAACTAGCGCGCATTTTGCACGCTATATGCGCGGTATTTCATAAATAATAGAGCATTAAATAAAAAGAGAAATATAACCGTTTCGTGACTTAAAAGCCAAATATCCCACCTGTATCGACGATGATGTATAATCTTGAAGTGATTCAAAAAACTATTTTGTGGACACAGCGGAAAGGAAAAGGTCATGGCGAAAAAACTCGACGGTCAAACTGCAATTGTCACTGGTGCTGGACGCGGTATAGGTCGGGCAATTGCCTTGGAACTTGCTGCAACAGGCGCAAATATCGTCATCAATTACGTCACGAGTGTTAAAGCTGCCAATGAATTGGCAAAAGAGATCATGGAAATGGGGGGACCACAGGCCCTCGTTGTTCATGCTGATATCACCCATTATGATCAGGTGACTCAGATGATAAAACAAACCATAGATACCTTTGGCAAGATCGATATTTTAGTAAACAACGCAGGCATTACCCGTGACAAAACGCTCAAAAACATGTCAAAACAACATTGGGACGATGTGATTCATGTTAATCTCTCCGGCCTCTTTAACTGTACCCAGCAAGTGCTTCCTTTAATGCTTGACCGCAAATATGGTAGGATTGTCAACATTAGTTCATTCGTCGCCTTGGCCGGAAATGTCGGCCAATCCAACTATGCAACCACCAAAGCGGGTATTATCGGCTTTACCAAGTCAGTCGCACTTGAAGTCTCACGTCATGGCATCACTGCAAACGCTGTCTGTCCCGGCTTTACAGAAACGGATATGCTGATGGAAGTGCCGGATAAAATTCGTGAACGCATCCTCGAAAAGATTCCCATGGCCCGCTTCGGTAAACCTGAAGAAATTGCTTCGTGTGTCCGCTATATCGTCACTGAGGGAGACTACATGACAGGGCAGGCGATCAGCATCAATGGCGGGGTGTATGTCTAACGTGCGATACCTGCTATGAAAACGCTCGCGCTCAAAATCACACCTCAACGCAGCACTCAGTATGCCAACATGGCCGAGAAACTGGCGGGGCCAGAGTTGCTTGCGAGTCCACTGGGAACAGTTATTACACATATCAAGCCTGTAACACTTGCCGGACAGGCATATCTACTGGTGTTTCTTGACGAGGAAACTCTATCTTCACGAGGCCTGGAGCTTGAGCATATACTCCCTCGTCTGGGAGCCACCAGTGAAGCGTATGAATTCTTCGAGCGAATCGGCGATGTCGAAGGACCATTTTTACACCCATTTGAAACAACGTTTGTTCCATTTCTGCCATTAGAAATAGCGGAAATTCGCCGCTACAAAGGCAAGACAAACGAAGTGTTTACAAAAGTCCTACTCAACATCGCCGTTTTTGCTGGTGCTTTCGCTCACCAGTTTACCGGACGGCTGAGAATACTCGACCCGCTTGCAGGTGGAGGTACAACGTTGTTTCTGGCTCTCGCTAACGGCTATGATGCCTTTGGCATAGAACACCAGAAGCAAGACATCGAAACAACCATCGTCTTTCTTCGACAATATTTGCACAGCATCCATATGCCTTTTAAAGAGTTGGATGAGCGCGCGCGTCGCTCAGGTCGCCGTTACCAGTTCGAAATCGGGCATAAGGACGAAACACGCAGATTTGTGTTAGCTCATGGAGATACCCGCGATGCCAATTTGCACATGCAAGAGGTCCCCGGAGGCCCGCATATGCATGCCATCGTGGGCGATTTGCCCTATGGCGTTCAGCATTTCGGCGAAATCGCAGGTATGTTGAGCAAAGCCTTGCCGGTATGGGAAAACATCTTACTTCCCGGAGGAACAATTGCATTGTCCTGGAATGCCACGCGCATTGATCGGGCGGCAATGCTAGACCTTGTAGAGAAGTATACGCACCTTCGCGTACGAAACGATCAACCGTACACCCAGTTTGAGCATATGGTGGATCGAGTCATTAAAAAGCGTGATATTCTGGTTGCGGTCAAGTTCTAGCCCAGTAGCTCCTTGATCATGACAGCTGCTCCGCTCGAACTGCCTGCATTGTTAGCAGCGTACAGTACCACAACCCCATCCTGTTTACCGCCTTTGAAAGTAGTGGTATAGGACACCATCGTTGAAAAGGTAGTAGCTCCATTCCCGGTTGCGCCTGTGACTTGAGCATGACCGATAGGAGCATAAGCATGATCCAGCACATGAACTGTGCCGATAACTCCCTCAAAGGCATTTCCTGTGCCGGTCACCTTTAGAGGGCTCGCAAGAATGTCCCGGCTCTGAGGTGAAGTGATCGATATTCCATTGGCTGTGACTGACACAACTTCCCAGATTCCTTTATTAGTATTTCTCTCTAACCGCGCAAGCGAAACGCGAATTATATCTCCAGGTGGAGACGAATTTTTCACGGTCACTACCGCATTCTCATCGCTAGCACCGCCACCACTTACAACCGCTGTTCGAGAATCAGCAGGCCAGTTGAGCAAATGAGCATCTGTAGCCATATGCAAGGCAACCGCAGCTGCGTTGAGTTTCCAGCTATCTTGCCCTTGATTGACCAGTGTCTGGTCATCTTCAGCCTGAAAACGAGTCATATCTGGAAAAATACCTGGAAAAGAAACTGGAACCAGCGTTCCCGCGCTACCATCCCATTGAAACTCGCGAAAGAGATCACGAGTCATTTCTGAGTCACTTTTGCCAGCGTTGATACTCGAATCTTGATCTACTTCGGCGGTGAGTAAAGTATTATAAGTGCTAATTCTCGCATCACCATTATAGAGGCTTTGTAGCTTGAGAAGTTCTATGGGGTTGGGGCTGGTAATATCGTTAAAAACATACACATCAAGGAGCTGACCGGTACCTTGATAGCGTACTGTCACCAGGGCCTGGAGTGTTGAAGAATCGGTCAGATACCCACACACCACTGTTTCTACGTGAGAGACACCATCTTGGGTTGGAATAATTGCATCCCAATGAGCTGGAGATTGTACAGTATCAGGGCAAGGTTGAGAAGCAGGATTTGCGCTTTGTGATGAGGTACTTGTTGCTTTGTTCCCCAAAGATTGCCCTGATGAAGAAATGGTAGGTGTTGAAGGAGTGGAGGAAGTACCAGAAGCACCACCTCCGCTACATGATATAAGTACGAGCGTGAGTGTGAAAACTACGAGAGTAGAAATGGAAACAGATTTTGAGCGTTGCAACACTACTGCATGTTTATTTGATCAAGGCGCTGAGCAGTGAAACTACAGCAAAGAGAACAACGAAAACGATCGTAAGATTGAAAATCAGTTTCTCTACGCCACGACGTGTCTTAAACACGGTTCCCGCACTGCTGCCACCAAAAACACTACCCAGACCAGCGCCACGTGCCTGCAACAGGATAAACACGATAACCGCTATACTAAGAATAATTTGTATAATCCGGATCGCCGGAAGCCATAACTGTGACAACTTCTTCCTCGCTTTCACACTTCACTCAGGGTTGGAGCGCGTTCATGAATTCATACTAGTTTAGAGTATTTACAGGTTTCTCTCCATTCTTACAAGGAGCGATTATATCATACTCACTCGAAACCTTACAACTTTTTTTCATGCACCATGCGCTTTTTCATGGCATGTGGGACAAAGGACTATAAAATTTTTGGCATGTTGAAGCCAATATTCAAGAGTAAATGAGCTTCTTTCCCTGGAAAACTATTCAGGCTATTCCCTTGTAGAACACTTATCCCTGTGGTACAATTAAGTTCGGGCGAGGACAGCAGTCCCCGCCCGAACTTATGAGAAAAGCGAATTTATAACACATGGAAATATCCTGGCTCGGCCACTCTTGCTTTCACTTGCGTGGCAAGAATGTTACCTTGATTACTGACCCCTTTTCTCCTCAGCTAGGACACACGCTGGGCAAGATAAGTGCCCCCATCGTTACAATCAGCCACAACCATCCAGGACATAATTATGTAGAAGGCATAAGTGGTGATCCTCGTATTGTTCGTGGCCCTGGCGAATATGAGATCAGCGATGTCTTGATCACTGGTGTTGCTTCTTACCACGATGATAAACATGGTCAGGAGTTAGGCCGTAATACTATTTATATTATTCATATGGATGACCTCGTCATCTGTCACCTGGGAGACCTTGGTCATGTTTTGCAAGAGGAGCAGCTTGAAGAAGCGGCTGACGCGGACATACTTTTGGTACCAATTGGAGGACAGCATACCATTAACGCAGCGCAAGCTGCTGAAGTCATCAGTCAGGTAGAGCCTCATATTGTTATCCCTATGCATTATAGCCCTCCACCAGGTGATGCCCCAAATCCACTAGATAAATTTTGTCGTGAAATGGGCATCGAGGCTATAAATCCACAACCAAAGTTGTCAATAACCCATAGTGCATTACCTGCCGAAACGCAGGTCGTTATATTATCAATTCGTTCTTAATTACTCAAAAAATTTTTAGTGCCATGCTGTATTTGTATTGTGTGTATTTTTTGATGTTCAAAGCGTGTCTATAGCGGAGCGTAACTGCTATAGTTGGCATGCATCAAGAATGTCTTGCCTTATCTTGGAGGATCCAATGTCAAAGTTCATTTTTGTCACAGGTGGTGTGGCATCATCGGTGGGAAAGGGTATAACAGTAGCTTCACTAGGGCGTTTATTAAAGAATCGCGGAATCTCCGTTTCGCTTATGAAATTAGACCCCTATATCAATGTTGATCCTGGCACAATGTCTCCATATCAGCATGGGGAGGTCTTTGTGACAGATGATGGTGCAGAAACTGACCTTGACCTGGGCCATTATGAACGTTTTACTGATGAACCAGCTAGCCAGGCCAATAATGTCACTACAGGCCAGGTCTATGCTTCTGTGATTGGCAAGGAACGCAGGGGAGAATATTTGGGTGGAACCATCCAGGTAATACCACATATCACGAATGAAATTAAAGATCGCATACAAAATGTTGCTCGTCGTTCAGAAGCAGATGTGGTTATCGTAGAGGTAGGAGGCACGGTAGGAGATATCGAGGGCGAACCATTTTTAGAAGCTATACGTCAAATGCGCAAAGATGTAGGACGCCGTGATGTTCTTTATATGCACGTAACCCTTTTGCCTTATCTTATGGCGACAAAAGAACTCAAAACCAAACCTACTCAACATAGTGTCAAAGAATTGTTGCGTGTTGGAATTCAGCCTGATGTCATCCTTTGTCGATCAGATTACCCCCTCAGTGAGGATTTACGCGAAAAAATAGCCCTCTTTTGCAATATTGAAGAACGGGCGGTTGTCCCTTTGCTCACAACAGATACCATCTATGAGGTACCGCTCATTCTTGAAGAAGCTGGCTTAGGCCAATTTCTAGTTCAGGAATTAGGGCTGCCGGAGCATGAACCGCAGATGCAAGAGTGGCGTGATCTGGTTGCAACTATTAAACGCCCCAGACCCGAATTGACTATTGGTCTGGTAGGTAAGTACGTTGAATTGCACGATGCGTATCTTTCCGTCGTGGAATCTTTGCGGCATGCAGGATGGTATCATGATGTAGATATTCGGATAAAATGGATTAATTCCGAAGCGCTTGAGAACATGGGCGAAAAATATACGGAAGTGTTAGAGGATGTCGTGGGTATTGTTGTGCCTGGTGGCTTTGGGCATCGTGGAATTGAGGGAAAGATCAAAGCAGCCAACTTCGCTCGTCGTAAACACATCCCCTATCTTGGCCTGTGTCTGGGTATGCAAGTTGCTGTCGTTGAATTCGCCCGTAATGTTCTTGGTATGACTGATGCCAATAGCACAGAATTTGATCCCCAGACCCCATATCCCGTCATTGACCTTATGACGACGCAGCGCAATGTAGCGGACAAAGGTGGTACAATGCGTCTGGGTAACTGGGTATGTTGCCTAACCCCTGGCACAAAAGCCTACAAGGCATATGGGGAAGCAATCGTATTTGAGCGTCATCGCCATCGCTATGAATTCAATAATGAGTATCGTAAACGAATGGAGGATCATGGTATTGTTATTAGTGGACGTTCAGCAGATAATATTTTGGTTGAAGTGATTGAGCTGGCAGATCATCCATGGTTCGTTGCTTCCCAATTTCATCCCGAGTTCAAAAGCCGTCCTACTCGACCTCATCCCCTTTTTCGTGATTTCGTTGGTGCGAGTCTCAAGTTGGACGAAGAAAAACAACACCAGGAGTATGAGGCATTTGAGCGGGAGGTGGTTGGAGCACAGTTTGTTACTCCTGAGTTGCCAGATACACGCATTGAGATGTAGCAATGCTTTACCTTAGTCAGTTGCTTGGCGTACCCGTGGAAAACCCCCATGGTGAGCGCGTAGGAAAACTTATAGATATCCTGGAGACGAGGTCAATTTCGCCCTTCGTTGAGCGTTCTTCTATCCCTATGAAGGCTTTTCATGAGACATTACCGCTTATTCTCGTTGTTGAGGGTCACTCAGAACAGAGCTGGTATGTGCCTGTAGATGATGTTGATTGGCATGACAATATCTTACGCCTGCGCTTGCCAACTGAGCAACTATCAACACAACCCATTCCAGCAACAATAGAAGATCGGCAAACGGAAACTATCAGCCTCACGCATGAAGTGCTGGATAAACAAGTTATCGATATTGCTCGTAAAAAAGCTGTACGAGTTAATGATGTCTGTCTTAGCGATGATTGGCATATTTTGGGGATTGATAGCAGTACCCTCGGGCTTGTTCGGCGTCTTGCTCCAAACTGGTTACTTAGCACCCATAGGGGTTTTGTCAATCGAACCCAGCGTCCTCCTACAAATCTTATATTGTGGAAGAATATTGAACTGATTAGCTCATATCAACCTGAACTATCTGAAGTCCTTGAGAATGATCAGCAGGTAAAGGAACATCATCCAGGTGAAACTGAAGAGATTCCTTTTAATCCTCAAAAACGTATCCAGAGTGGACAACTCGCTGAACTTCATCCAGCAGATATAGCTGATATTGTGCATCAACTGACCCCCGCCCAGGGCGCTCGTATACTTGAGGGATTAGACATTGAAACGGCTGCTGATACTCTCGAAGAAATTGAGACCGAGCGTCAGGGCCACATTCTCGAGAATATGAACGCAAGTCGCGCTGCTGATATTCTGGGCGCAATGGGGCCTGATGAAGCAGCTGATCTGCTTGCAAGGTTATCAGAGGAATATGCGGATCAACTCCTTCACTTAATGCAACCCGAAGAATCTGAGGATGTTCAAGAACTGTTGACGTATGAAGAAGATTCGGCTGGCGGTATCATGACCACAGATTACGTCAAGGTTAACCCGACGAAAAGTGTTTCCGAAGCATTTGAAGCGGTTCGTGCCAGTATTAGAGACCAGGAAGGACATTCAACATACGTTTATTGTGTTACCGATGACACACAGCATGAGAGTAAACTCCTCGGTGTGGTCTCCCTTTGGGATCTTTTAGTGGCTCCCCCAACGCAACTATTGCAGGAAATTATGGATACTGATTTGATTACGGTTCAACCTGATACTGATCCTCGAATGGTTGCAGAGATCATGGCAAAGTACAACTTATTAGCAGTACCTGTTGTTAATACCGAAGGGATGCTTGAGGGTGTTGTCACTGTTGATGATGCCCTGGATATATTATTGCCAAATGAGCGACGCCGTAAGCCTACAAGAATGTACTGAGAAGAAACAACCTGTTCTCGTCACAGATTTATTGTATCGATTGAAGAAGGTATAGCACTTGCTTGATGCTAGTTCAGTGATCCCGTAGTACGAACCGAATCGAGCGCTTCCAGCACCTTCATAATATCCTGGCATACATCCTCAAGAACAGTTGGTAGCCAGTCTTCTGGACGAGGATTATCGGCTACGATTTCATCTGTCTCTTCATCATCTTCAATAGCTCGGTTGCGTCGTTGTGCTAAACGATCAGTGCGATAATGAGGCTCATCATGCAGTCCTCGCATTCCCTGCGGATGCCAAATAGGCAACTCTACCCTTTGCTGTAAAGTTAACGCATCTGCTTGTAAACGATTTTCGTGTAGTGTCAGCGTTACACCAGGACGAGTTTCGATAGCTCTACTACTCTGCTCACTTGCCCGAAACTTCAACATCTGGATGAGTGAAAGTATCTCAATGTCGTAGACATGAGCTCCATTCATGGTAAGGGGTGATGTATACGCCAGGTCGAGAACTAATGGCGGGATGTCGCTCGTGTGCAAGTGTGGACATTGCTCATCCGGTTCGTGAAAGAAGTCACATACGCCAATAGGGCCTTCTAATGAAAGTGCAGTATCAAGGGTACTCCATGTAAAAGAAAGAGTGCAAGAACTTTGCGTTTCAGCCTCTTCACAGCTTCCCATATGACATGTACAGGCAAATTCTCGCTCGAGTGAACGAGCGTTGGTCCAATATTCAGGGTGGGTAACAATATCAAAACGGCTCGCCGCCTTTAGGAAATACGCGGTCACATCTTCGTACGTTACCATTGATTTTCTCCTTGCCGCCCATCTTCAAATCATCTATTTGATAGCTTTCCTGTTACGGCGTGTTCTTATATTACTCATGGGAATCATAAGTGTCAATAGAACGAACGTATCACCTTGACAATAAAAGTTAATCGATATAATGTATTTTTATGATCAAATTGATTTTATCAATCAGGAAATATAGATGCTAGAATCCTATGAAATTGAAAATATAGAGCAATTACGAGCGATAGCTGATATGCTGCGTTTACGCATTTTCGAAATGCTTCAGCAAAAGCCGATGACAGTTACTCAGTTAGGCGAAGGGTTAGGTGAAGCTCCTGCGAAGGTCCATTATCATGTTCGCGAGCTTGAGAAAGTAGGTTTGTTAAGGTTGGTCGAGACTTGTGAAAAAGGTGGGTGGAACCGTGCATCTTGCACTCGGTGCCAGCATTCCCGAAACAGGTGGCATCAATCAATCTGCGCTGCATTGGGACACGGTTTGTGATCTGCGTAAAGGCAGTGAAATCCGTGTTGATGGAATTCTATTCTCCAAAGATGGAAATTTCTTGATCTGATTGCCAATGTATGAAAAAAGTCTCTTCCTTGCGCATTCATGTCGAGGAAGAGACTCTACAAATCGCATTGAAATGGATATTACAGCATCGGACGAATTGAACGAATCGTATAGCTTGTTACCCCGCCTGGAGTTGCTACACTGACCGAATCGCCTTCCTGATGTCCCATAAGAGCTTTGCCCACGGGTGATTGATCTGAGATCAAGCCGGATTTTGGGTCTGCTTCATATGTTTCAACTATCTTGAATGTACGAGAGGATCCATTAACGCTATTGACTTCTACTTGTGTCCCGATCCGTACAACAAGAGGACCTGCGATTTCGTCATGCATATCAGATGTCATAATCTCGGCAACTGCGAGAAGTCGCTCTAGCTGCAGAATCTCGCCTTCAACTTTTGCTTGTTCATTTTTGGCATCTTCGTATGCACTACTTTCACTGATATCACCAGCTTCTTTAGCCTCATGAATATAATCAGCAATTTCTTTCCGTTTTATAGTGCGCAAGTATTCTAATCGTTCCTGTTTTTTTGCATAGCCTTCAGGTGTAAGCCGATAAATTTTCTGTTCGCTTCTAGCCTGGCTAGCATCACTCTGTCCACCGATACTCATAGTTAATTCCTCCCTGGTTTTAAAGACACGAAGATGATTATACGTTCTCTTAAAGTGGTCGTCAAGTCATGAAAACCAAATTTTGCCGTTCATGAGAACGTAATTTTTGAGATTTTAAAGTGAGCATCAGAAGCGCTCGTAGTTAATTTGCTTACCTTATCACCTGGAAATAGTTTATGTCAACGTCTTCTGCTCCAGACGCCCGAAGCGATGAAGATTTGAACCACATACATCGCAGGTACCTCGTATAGCAGGACGTCCGTCTTTTGAGGTTACTTCGACAGGAGATAACATTCTCCTTTTCATTTTGCATTTCGCGCAGTAGGCCTCAATTGTGATATTCGCGGGCGCAGAGATAACTGCGTTATCTTCCTCAGTCCAAGAGAGGATGGTGGCGATTGCACGTCCAGGTTGCTCTTCATGAACAGATAATCCTGCATCAGGTAATAATGCCAGTCGTGTATTCGATTTCATCCATGAAAGATCATGTTGACTTTCAAGATGTTTTGAGTTGTTGAGTCCATTGGCACCCCATATGACAAGAGTAGGCTGGCGAATCAACTCTAATTGTTGTGTGACATCCAAATGTAGTTTCCCGCTGAGTAGCGCCATATAGGCATGCTCTGCACCTATTTGATGAGTAGAGGCATAATAGTATTCAAAATCATCATCGTTGCTATACGAATGAAGCTTTCTCAATGTGGAGCGAAGCATAAATCGAGTGCTGAGTATTGGATACAAGAGTAATTGAACAGAAGCTTTTTGAAGAAAAATACGAGGAGCTCTTCCAAAGAAAATATCTGAGATACTTGTTGGCAAGATGGAAGCTGGTACTTGCTTGCCTGCTAAGTTGTCAGGCGAAATCAATACCAGGCGTTTGCATAGGTGAGGAGTGGTCATTGCCACCATTACTGCGTAATTGCAACTTAATCTACTTGCAACTATCGTTGCTGGCTGTTTTACAACATCGGTAAGAAAATCTTGACAAAGGGCAATAAAAGTTTCTGAAGAGTAGTTAACTGTGGGATGATCAGAGATGCCGAAGCCGAGCAAATCAAGGGCATAAACGCGATAATGCTGTGCCAGAGGTTCTAACATTTTTCGCATCTCAAAGGATGATGCTGCCAGCCCTGGACTATGTAGGAGAAGGAGCGGGGAAGCTTTTGATTCTCCTAAAACCTTGTAGAAAATATAACCTTGTTTCCATTTATAGTAATGAGCCTCTCCTGGTAAAGGGCTCTCAAGTTTCATTGGTGTTTCAAGCATATGACGCATCACCACCGCGATAGTAAGAATGAAAGCACCAAAGAAACTCAAGCCCAGTAATCTGGCTATTCTTCCTTTTCTACTTCTGTTATACACTGATTTTTGCATGATATCCTCCTTGTGTCGCATGTAGTATAACAGGTTACGCCTGTTGATGCCAATCGTCATGAAAACTACAGTAGAGGTGCTTCCATGGAGCATGAGTATGATTGGTGGATGATGCCAATAGCGCAAATTGAGGTTATTTTCTAAAAATATACGGGGCAAACGTCTTATCATTTAAAGTTAGTGTATTGGAGTTCCCTTAAGGTTTTTTCATGCGAATAATTTATGACCTGGATGAAATGACTGAAACAGCAAGAGGTTGGTTAGCTGGTAGTTCAGTTGGTTTGATACCCGTTACTGGTAACTTGCATGCATTGCAGTAGTTACCAATAGTTGGTAAACCCGTGGATTGGTAAATCCCCCAATAACACCCAGCAAAGGGCCATTGGGTGTATGCACATGGACCCTTTCTCCAGGAAGAGTAGAGGGATCAAAGCCACCAATGGGAGCAAAGTAAAGATAACCGTGCTCATCTATATACTTGATTATAAAGCCCAATTCGTCGCAGTGAGCTGTGAGCATTACACGTGGACTTCCCTCAGGGTTAAGTGAGGCGATGACGTTACCAAGTACATCTGTACGTACGGTATCAGTATATTTGCCTATTTCTGTCCTGATCACTTCCTGTACAGGCTGCTCAAAACCTGAAGGACTTGGACTTGCTATCAATTTTCGCAAAAACTCTAGACGCGCTTCATCCATATTGCATTTTATCGAACGAATTGCTTAAGAACTTCATCGACGCCTGGATGAGAACGATTCAGCCGAAGATCTTCGGCCCCCGTTGGATCTGTTTGCACAAGGAGGATGCCCTGTTGAATACAGCTATTCAGCAACTCGCGTGCCGACTCACGCGTTAAACGACCTCTAAATCGATTTTTGGGATTTACAGGATCACCAATGAAGTTGGATACGCCAATGATTGTACGCCAGGACCAGTTGCGATCAATATAATCAAGAAATTGGAGTAACTGGGGATCAAGCACATCTATTGGATATGCTTGAAGTTGCGAAGTTGGGGAACCTAAGGAAATGGCCGGCATGCTTCCTGTGTTGCCAGTCATTGGCATTGAACTAAATCCGCTATCCCCGATTCCAATAGCAGCCGAAGCTCCACCTGGTACCAAAGGTACAAACTGATTGGCGCTACTTATCAAATCTCGGCTAACGGTTCCTGGTATACCAACAACAATAACAGTTTTGTTTAAACGTAACTTTAGACGGGCGCTAATTCGAGTAAAATCCTTATCGCCAGTCATTAATACAAATGTAGAAATTGTAGGACGATCAAAAACAGTTTCAATAATATCCATCAGCATATTTAAGTCAACAGTGCTTTGAACCACAGTACTCTGGACGATCGTGCTCGAACTACTCGCATTAATCGCAGGCATCTGACCTGTATTTCCCGTAGACTGAACAGGGATAGAAGAGTTATATCCAAGTGGTCCGGTGCTACTACTAGAGCTAAGAGGTCCGGTTGGAGCCGATTGACCATAGGTATTTTGGTATGGCGCATTTTGTCGAGAGAGGTCTCGCTGTTGAAATTCTGGAAACTGATAACCTTCATCATTCAATGGTACATCGTCAGATAAAGGATTCTCATCGATTTCAGATCGTGCTAACTCGGAAGTATCTTGATATGATCCCCACTCATTTTTAAGCTCTTGTGAAGAGACTACAGGTAGAGGTCCAGAATTTCCGAGTGATTCGCCAGACCATTCTCTTTGAAAAGAAGGGGTAGTTAAACTGCCTGTTCCTTGATCAGGAACAAACATCGATGTATTCAAAGCTCCACTGGGCTGATTGCCAGCATAATGAGCCGTTCCCGTACGAATCCGATCTCTCTGCTTTGCCGGGCAGTCAACCCTATCAATCATGGCAGCTGTTAAGCTGCCCTTAAATGGCTCAGGTTGACGAGACCAATCTGCATAAGCGCGTGCAACCATAACAGTACCATATCGGCGTGCAACAGCTATTAATTCCTGTGGGTCTGGTTCACGCCGTTGGATATTCAGCATACTATATCGAATGTTTTCAAAATCGATGAATAAAGCAATTTCTTCGGGCACATTCTTCTCCTCTCGTAGGGAGAAACCGCGCAGGCCAAGATTTATTATGATTGTTCAGGTGCTCGGATACTTATTTGTACTATCCTGTTAGCTTTGAGCATATCATACTTTATAAGCAAAGTCGAGTGTCTGCGCTTTACAATAAGTAGCAACTATGATATAGTTTTTTTATTAAGGATACATTTGACCGCGTTTAGTCGGTTACCCTTGGTATATTTTGAGTACAATACTATGGAGCGAACAACAACAATAGCGCCTACCCTGGATAATTCGATTTGTCCCGTCGCGCGCACTGCTAAAATCATCAGTGGGAAGTGGACATTGCTTATTATCCGCGATTTAGCCTCAGGTGTCAAACGGTTCAATCAACTTGAACGCTCGTTAGAAGGAATTAGCCCTAAAACTCTCTCTGAACGGCTACGCCATCTTGAAGAAGAAGGAATTGTGTGTCGACAGACGTTTGCAGAAGTTCCGCCTCGCGTTGAGTATTCTCTGAGTGAAAGAGGACATGATCTGATTGATGTTATAGAATGTATGCGCTGTTACGGTAATCAATGGCTTTGTGATGCGAATGACTAAATAAATGTTCTGACTGCAATAAACCGAGTAGAACTAGTAAGCATATAAAACCGGGGTTATCCCCGGCTTTTTACTTTCATTGCTTCACCTATTTGGATGCCTATCTAGTACCGTTGGATGAAAGTTACGACCAATTAACGTGAGGCGCCAACCAGTTGGCGCTCGTGATCAGCAAGGAAACGATGGAGAGTTCCTTCATAATTTGCTGTCTCGTGCTCACTGTGCTCTTCTACTTGTTCCTCTGAACGAGAAACTAGGTCATAAAGGCTAGCGATGTCATAACGCATCTGAACCTGGAGTTGACCTTCGCCATTAAATCCTTCGACGAAAAGCCCATCCTCTTCCTCACGAATTGCGAAGCTTTTTACGTTTATTTGATCTAATACCTGGCCAACAGAGCGCAAAATACTTGCATAGCTGAACGTAGTCCGCATTGATTCCTCCCATGATTGAGTTGGAGATTGACAATCGTTGTACTTTGGTGGACTGCACTGTCTTAATGCAAAACGACATAGCATCAGTAAGCAGTGTGTAAATCTTGCATCACACCATTCAAGTTTACCATAACGATAATCGAGACGTCAAGGTAATTTTTTTCTGGATATTGTTCAGACTTGACCTAAAGAAGATGTGCTGGTCAAGATAGCCAAGCATTGGGAGAACGGATTCAGGTGCTGTGCCATCCAGGTACCAAAGAGACTGGCGAGTCCCATGCGCGTCTCTGAGCCTTTGGGACTGCGGGTGCCTCCACTGATTTTGCGAGCAATCACCAAGGGGCGAATGCTGCGCTCGGCCAGATTGTTGTGCGCCGGAACACCTGGCACCGCCACAAAGACGAACAACTCGGGTAAGAAGCGCTCGACCCGCTCACATAAGGTATGTTGAGGAGAGGTGGTCCCCACGTAGGGACGACAGACCGCCAGCAACTGCTGCTCGAAGGCATGCTGCTGCGCCACGCGCGCCTGCTGCTGTTGGCGTGGGGAAAGCTGTGGGTCAGGACCCTGCTCAGCCCAGGCCACCGCTTGCTCATAGATGGCTTTGACGGAGGCGGCCCACCGGAAGAGGTGCTCATCCTGCGGATATTTCTCTTTGAGCTCATGGGCATCACGTAAGTCATGCACCCAACAGCGTTGATGCAAGCCCTCATGGCTGTTGTAGCCTGCATAGAAGTCAGAGCCGAGCACACCGCAGTAGTCTTTGCCGATCAACGCTTTGACCACTTTTCCCTCACGTGAGTGATGGTACTCAAAATAGCGGATGTTTGGCGTCGAGACACTCCAGACATAGCCATTGATGCCATCCTCTCGCCATCCCGTCTCGTCGGCTTGCACCGCTGGACTGGCGCGAATCTCCCGTTTGAGCGCATCCAGCTGCGGTTGCATCTGGGCCTTGATGCGGTGCAGCAACTCCACAATCTCTCCACTGCTCATCGTCACCCCATGCAAGGTGGACAGGTACAGCTGAATCTGGCGAATGGGCAGACGCATCACGGTACGCAACGTGGCAGTCAGACTGGCCAGTCGCACACCGATGCGTCCTTGCCCAACCACCTGCTCATGCACCTCCAACGGGGCTTCATACCAGCGTTGACACCCGGCACACCAGCCCTTGTAGATCCGATGGTGCGTGACCTCCACGGGCGCGGGCGCGGGCACATCGATCACCTCGCGGCAGCGCGCCAGGCTGATGCCTCCCAAACGCAGTTGACACGTGGGACACGTGACCAACCGATGCTCCACAATCTGCGTTGGCACCGAGCGCGGTCTGGCTCGATTGTACTTCGCGTCTCGCTTCTTGCGAGTCTGCTTCTCTTCCTCTGGCAGCTTCTTCTTATTCGCCTTGACGAAGGCTGGTGGCGGTGTTTTCAGCTTCTCAAGTTCCTCAATGCGTGCCTGGGCCACTCGC
>Ga0187766_10001098_pt1 | contig 15722 bp, 17 predicted proteins | sample 0216_QUI02_MP05__4_FD_132971 | JGI IMG/M metagenome (GOLD analysis project Ga0187766, IMG submission 132971) | Tropical peat soil microbial communities from peatlands in Department of Meta, Colombia - 0216_QUI02_MP05_20_MG | ecosystem: Environmental > Terrestrial > Soil > Wetlands > Peat ... | reverse complement strand
CGAGAAGATCCGATCGAAATATCTGTCGAGGCCAGTGGCTTCCATTTCTATATGGATGAATTCTCTCCCCGCGTTAGAGGTGAGAACCAAAGGGTAGTTGCCTCTCAAGCGCTCCAATAAGGGATGGACATCTGGATAGACCTTGATCTTATCCTTATACCGTTCCATCAAGACTTTCCAGTTCTCCGCGAGCTGGAAAAATCCGAACCAATACTTGATGTCATACCACTCAATGGCTCCCTCACCCACTTTGAGATATTCTTTTACCACAAAACCCTTCGCTTCTTCAAAGGGAAGACCCGCCTTCTCAGCATAGAGTGTGGGAATGCCGTGACCCCAGACCCAATCCGTAAATTCAGGGTCTACCAATGTCCCGTCCATATCAAAAGAGATAATTTTCGGCATCCTACTTCTCAAACATATGGTTATGGTTTACGATCGGCCATTGCAAAATCCAAACCTCAAATTCCAAATCCCAAACAAATTCCAATTCCCAATTTCAAATGACCCAATTCTATTCCTTATGTATTATGTATTTTGAATTTAGTTCATTGGAATTTATTTGGTGCTTGGTATTTGGTATTTGGTGCTTTCTCGATCGGTTAAATCCTTTCCAACACTACATCTTCGGCGCTTCGGATCTCCTTCTCCAACTCAGCAATGGCAATCGTGCGGGTTGGCAGATAGGCATGGGAAGTAAAGATGGTAATGCATCTCTTGCCGAACATCGTTGACGGAGCGCTGGGTTGGTGGGATCGGACGAGAACCTGTTTTTGATATCGTGTCATCAATCGGCGGAAATACCGTCGTCCAAATTGGGGTCTTCCCCAAAGGTCTCCCAGGTAATCCGTTTCGTTTTCCATAAAATCTCCCCAAACAATTCTGTCCCAATTTTCATCTCCCAATTCGATCTGCTTCATGTCTTCGAGGGACTCTAAATCCGGGAGAGCCCCGTGAAGGGCCAGGATTCCATTCTGAGTGACGGCGGCAAGCGGGAATCTGGAGAAGAGCAGCCCATACTCCTCTCGTTCTTCGAAAGAAATGGAAGTCCAAAAATTAACAGGACAAAACTCTTTCACCATAAATCCTTCGTGATTCCCGGCTAAAAGAAAGATCTCCTCAGGATGTCTCAATTTCAACCCCAGAAGGTATTGGATATTCTCTCCGGAACGATCTCCTCGATCCACATAGTCTCCCAAGAAGACAATGTGATAAGGCTTCTTGAGGTATCGCTCGATCACCCGTTGACTAGCCTCCAGATCTCCATGGGTATCTCCTACAAAAACCACCTTCCCCCGCGAAGGAAGCGAGATCAGGCGTGGTTCTTTCTCCAATAATCCTTTTGCCTTTTCAAAAAGATCTTCCCAATCCATCTCTCTTCCTATGCCTTTGTTACTTTGACATGGACTTTCCGATTTCTTGGCCCATCAAATTCACAAAAAAAGATCCCCTGCCAGGTTCCGAGAACTAATTTCCCTGATTCCACAAAGACGATTTCAGAACACCCCACCAGACTCGCCTTGATGTGGGCCGGAGCATTTCCTTCCATGTGGTGGTAGGAATCTTTAAAAGGAACGATCTTGTTTAACTCCATGACAATGTCATGGCCAACGCTCGGGTCTGCATTCTCATTGATCGTGACCGCAGCAGTGGTATGAGGAATAAAAACGATGCAGATTCCATCCTCCACCCCTGTTTTTTTCACGGCCTCTTGAACAGAACGGGTGATATCCACAAACTCCGTCTGGGTCGACGTCCTCACCTGAAAGGTCTGGATCATCTTAAACTCCGTCCTTCTAAAAAATTCTCCAATGATGCACTTTCATATCACATCCGACTTAGAATCTCAATCATGTCTCGGTATTATGTATAACGAATCTCGTTGATTCTTCCATCCCATGGAATAAATGCAGTATTGGGTTATAATATCAACAAATTTGTTATTGCGTCATTGAGCCATTCTATGAGCTCAACATTCCACCGTCGCGCTATTCCAATATCAACGGAGTAAGGAAATGAAAGAAGAGTTTCTGCCCTATTTGGCTCCAACAGCCACAATTGACAGCGATCATAAGAGCATCCGGGATTATGCAAGGGAGAGCATCGGCCGAAGTACCGAGCCTGTTGAAATCGCCGTCAAGCTCTATCTCGCCGTCCGCGATGGAATCATTTACGATCCATACGCTCCTTTCTATCTTCCTGAACATTATCGTGCAAGCTACGTGCTCAACCGCGGCAGTAGTTTCTGCGTGCCGAAGGCCTCCCTCCTCTGTGCTTTGGGAAGGGCCTGCGGCATTCCTTCCCGCGTCGGTTTTGCCGATGTCCGGAACCATCTTGCGACCAAGCAGCTGATTGAATTCCTGGGAAGCGATCTTTTCGTTTACCATGGCTTTACGGAATTTTGGTTGGATGGGAAATGGGTGAAAGCTACCCCGGCCTTCAACAGCGACCTCTGCAAAAGGCATCGTGTTCCCCCACTTGATTTCAACGGCCGGGAGGATTCCATTTTCCAGCCTTATAATTTGCAACGTCAAAGGTTCATGGAATATGTGGCTTTTCATGAGGTTTATGCCGATATTCCCGTGGACCGGATCGTCACCGAATGGGAAAAAACGTACGGCACGAGCCGTGTCAGAGACTGGATCAAGAAGTTTGAAGAAGCAGCGGGCCGCAGTCTTGCCGACTTCGGGAGGGAGGAGATTCTGCAGGAATAACGAGATGAAAATTCTTGAAATCCTGCGCTGAATCGTGTATGGTGGTGAAAACAAGGATAAAGGAATTGAGATGCCTCAGAAAAGGATTCTAGAGGTTTTGAAACTGGTCGAATTTCTCAATGAAGAAGTGAAAGAGGTCTCGAAAAGGTTGAGCCGTGTGACACCGAAAGAGGTCAGTGAAAAATTAGGGGCCTTAGCCTTGCTCAGGGAAAAGATTCTGAACCTTCAGGTGGACCTTCCCCAAGAAGTTGAGAAAAAACTTTCAGAGCTCTACCCCGCCATCGATAAAATCAAACAAAAACCCTCATGATTTACCACGCCAAGAGTTTGGGCCCCGGGCATATCCCTGTCATGCTGAAATCTTTTCAGCATCTCTCATTTTCCATAACCAAGAGATCCTGGCAAGAAGTGATGAACGAATGTGAATCAACGAGTTCAGGATGACGATTACGAATTATGGCTCTGAGGTAAACGGTTGACGAAATCAGTTCAAAAGGTAGATTTCAACCTGCAATCGATAGAAAAAATAGATAAGGGGTTAAAAAAGCGCAGTTCAAGGTCAACCCCTGCCTACCGGCAGGCAGGCTGAGCCCTTGGCAACCGTAGCCGCCGCCTTCAGGCTGCGATTTCTCGCAGGCTAAACGCTTCGCCTACCATTTTGATTACGGATTATTGCCCAGGCATATTTTCTTGCTTTTAATTATAAATTAGCTTATAATAATTAAACAAAACAAGTTGGAGAGAGCCTTTTAGGCTTACAGTACATGCCCGCAAGAACTCTAAACGACTCCTTTGCGGGTTTTTTGTATTGGCGTAAGGGCCGATACGAAGGTTAACATACTAATTACATTGGACAAGGATCAGGGGAGGAGTGGTGCGAAAGAAATCAAAGTTTAAGACGTAATCCTGTTTCCTTCAAGCAGTTCAATTAAATGGCAGAAAAGAGGTTGACCATATGGTACAGTGGAGAAGGCGTGGAAATCATCGTGGGCCGAAATCAAGCCATTTAAGGCGCGCAAAATCCTATAAAGTTTTATGTTCTGGCTGCGGAAAGGAAGTTGTCACCCAGGTTCCCCCGCCGAATGACAAAAAACTACTGTGTACAGGATGCTTCAGCAAATAGAGATGTCGTCAGAGTTATATCCAACCTCACCCTGAAAAATGAAGGAGGAAAAATGAATAAGAAGGTTTACATCGCCAACCTCCCTTTCCAGGCCAGCGAAACCGAGCTCAAACTCCTGTTCTCCAAAGCTGGAGACGTCATGTCTGTCAAGATTGTATCGGATAGGCAAACTGGCCAACCGAGAGGTATTGCATTCGTTGAGATGTCCACACAATGGGAAGCCCGGAGAGCTGTCTCCATGCTGAACCGGACAGATTTCATGGGGAAAAATCTGCTGGTAAAGGAAGCTATCGTCAAGCGTGGCTTCCGAGAGCGATAGCAATAAAGACTTAAAGACAGTCATCGAGACAGAAAGGACCCTTATGAATAAAGCGAGGCTTGAATGGGTTATGTCAGGGTTAAATCAGTATGCATTAACCCAGGCTGAAGACCAATTTCTCAAAACGGCGTTGGAGGACTTCAATAAAAACCATGCGCTGACAGAGCGTCAGGAGGATAGGCTGGAAACCCTTTACAAGGAGAAGTCCCAATCGATACCCAACAAGAAATCTGATCGTTTTTCCGTTAAGAAAAGCGACCCGGAAAAGACCAAGCCCAGAAGGCCTCGCGCAAGAGTGTTTTGATGTAAAAAGGCGGAGGAAGCAGCGATTCGGACAAGGCTGGCGAGATCGGGACAGAGATCTTTGTTTTTCCATCATAACTGAGACACCCGGAGGAGGGAACCCATGCCAGAAAGATCGTTGGAAGCGTTTGATTTTAAAGGACCGAAGCCCCAAACCATCCTAATCGTAATCGTTCTCTTGATTCTTTTCATCGTTTCATGGGGTTCTTTTGCCATCGTCCCGGCCGGCCACAGAGGGGTTGTCCTCTGGTGGGGGAGTGTGGAAAAAAGAATCATGGGCGAAGGGCTCAATTTCAAAGTGCCCATTGCCGAAAGAGTTATCAAGGTGGATGTCAAGGTTCAACCCCATCCATTCAAGGAGATCGATGCCTCTTCAAGAGAATACCAGATGGTGAAAATGACGGGGATGATGAACTTTCATATCGACCCGTCTTTTGTGAATGATCTCTACCAGAAAGTGGGGCTCGATTTTGCTGACAAGGTAATCGACCCGGCTTTCAACGACTTTGTCAAGGAGGTTGTGCCGACCTACCCGATTGGGGAGATACTTCCCAAGAGGGAGGAAATACGTAAGAGGGCAATGGGGAAATTGGGGGAGAACCTGGCCAGATATCACATTATTGTTGATGATATTTACTTTGCCAATATCCGTTTTTCTCCTGAATATGAAGGGGCCATCGAGGCCAAGCAAGTGGCCCAGCAACAGGTGGAGACGCAGAAACAGGTTTTAGCCCAACGGGAGATTGAAGCGCAGCAAAAGGTCGCCAGTGCAAAAGGAGAGGCGGAATCCATTCTGGTGGTGGCTCAGGGACAGGCCAAGGCCAATGATGCGCTATCCCGTTCGATTAGCCCGATCCTCGTGCAGTACAAGGGTGTTGAGAAATGGAATGGAATCTTGCCACAGGTCTCCGGAGGAGCCGTCCCCTTCATCAATCTGGGCAAGATGGGTGTCTTATCGGCCGAAACGGAAGGAAGCAAAAAATAAGTTAAGGGTTCAGAACCCTAACTATTCCCGAGAGAGGAAAGAGCATGATCAAAGCGGGTGACATATTCAAAAACATAGAAAATGGAAAAATGTTTACCGTTAAAAGTGCCGATCCCAGCATCATCATTTTGGGAACAAAGGACGGAACCCATTCCATGTTTGTCAATCCAAACAGCATGGAATCCGTATTCCTGCCTTTTGTAGAAGACGAGGTCAATGAAAAGCCTAAAGAATAAACCCCGTTGGAAATCCAGGCTGGGCATTAAACCTCGCCACAGAGTATTTTTTCATATCCGTCCACCTTTCGGTTCACATCGAAAGGTCCCAATGATTTTTTGGGTAGCTCTTGCCCTCTCAGTTATATTGTCAATATCGTCATCGGAGTTGGCTTCCGAGATACCGGCATAAATGTAGATTTCAAAACAGGCACTGGCACCAATCTTCGCTTGAGTGAATGTCTGAATGTTTGATAATGCCTCCTTTTGAAGTCCATTACCCAAATTATCCACCAGTTGTTGTGCCTCCTGGAGGTCGGTGTAGGGGAGTATCGTCACAATTTGCCCTGTATGATTTCTGACCGAGAATCCTTCCAAGGCACCTAAGTGTGTATCGATGTATTTTCCTAAGGCCTTGAGAACCTCAGCCGCTGCCAAGGGTCCAAGTGTTTCGGTGAGAAGATCTAATTCCACGCTGAACAGCACAGCCGTAACGGTTTGTTTTGCCTGCCTCTGATCTAACGTCATGGCATACTTGGCCTTGAACATCTGTTTTGAAAGGAGACCCGTTAATTCATCCCGAAGACTTTCCAGGCTCCGGAGAAACTCCTTTGCCATGGGATGATCCAACCTGGTGGATTCTTCATAGGACCCCTGAAACGCTACCCTTCCCTCCCAGAGAAGAATAATCCGGTCAGAGATGAAAAAAACATCAGGAATGTCGTGGCTGACGAGGACGGCGGTAAAACCGAACTTCTTCCTGTAATGGGCAATCATGCTCAGGATTGCATTTTTCCGGATCGGGTCTTGTCCGGCTGTCGGCTCATCAAAGAGCACGATCTTTGGGTCTGTCACGAGAGATCGTGCCAGGGCCACACGCTTCTGCATGCCACCCGAGAGTTCTGACGGATATTTATCTGCCGCTTCCGTGAGCTCGGTCTGCTCTATTCTGGCCATCACCTTTTGGTCAATTTCCTTCCTGCTTAAACTTGTCGTTTGCCTCAGCGGCAGCGCGATATTGTCAAACACGGTCATGGAGTCGAAAAGTGCGTTGTTTTGAAACAGGTAACTGATCTGACTTCTATATCGATCCCATTCTCCCCTCCTCATCTTGTCAAGGGGGCTCCCCAGGAAAAAGATGGTACCCGCATCAGGCGAGAGCAAGCCGATAAAGTGTTTGAGGAGCACACTCTTCCCCGCCCCGCTTTTGCCCATGATCGTGGTGATCTGATTCTCGTAAATCTTCAGATTGATCTGGTCAAGGACAGTCCGGTCGCCAAAGCGTTTGGTAACGTCTCTAAATTCGACGAGTGGGGTTTCCACAGGCATCCTCTACTAGTCGTAAAGAAACTGCAGAGTGAAAGCAGGAAAAATAAACTACCGTTCAGTAAGCCTCTGAGAGGCGAGACAGGGTATCTCTCCTTCTTACTGTGTATATTCCAATAATAAGCATTATCTCATAAAGCTATCTTAAAGTGAAGAGGTATGAACCAACTAGCCATTTTTTTGACTCTCTTTCTTGTAATCGTGACTTTTAAACTTTGCCCCGCCAGCCAACATTTCCCCTGAAAATTGATCTCTCTCTACTTTATTCTTGATCTCTTTTTGTTTAGGATGTGGATAGCCAGTTCGGGCGTCAAAAATTTCCCCTGCGTGCTCTAGGGCAACATTGCTTTGTTCTTAGAACTGGCTTGAATCAGTTTCAACCTCGGGGTCTTAAACCACCAGTAATGTTCGACCTTATTCCACATCCCTTAATTTCTTTTTGGCGTGGCTATGCGGCTTCCTGAGGGATGACCTCATGCTTGCATTCTATCCGTAATTGTCAAGATTGAAGGTTAAGGTTAGCTGCGCTTGATGAGCACGAGGCGTAACAAACAACCCACTTCATTAACTCTTTCTGTCTGAAAGTTTCGGTTGACCAATTTTCATAAAATAGATATATTTTGAAGGAATATTGAGTTGCTCCGGGGACTAAAGAAGGGGTGCGTGGATTCTGAAACAACTTGCCATCGGCTGGTCATTTTTTTGAGCCCCCGAGGAGAAAAATAATAATCGAACTTTGAGGGTGCCCCTATACGTATTGTCTCAACGAGAAAGAGGTGTCATTCCCGGCGAGATTGGCCGACAATTGAAAGGTGAAGAATTATTCGGGTGGAAGGGGGGACAGAAATGAAGTCAACCGTTCTGAAGACATTTTTGCTCGGGGTTACCTTCGGAATAGGGATAACTCTCTTAGCTTTGTATACACAAAAACCAGGCCGCTTAGTCGAAACAATCGCAGAGAGCAGACGAGCACGAAGAGCCAAAGAAGAAGAAAAAAAACTGCAGAGAGACAGGCTGAAAGCAGTGGGCTTTTCGGATGAGGAAATTGACGAATTCCTCCGATAGGTGTCGATTTTGAGAGCCGTAGGGCAATGTTTCTTCCCTCGTCGATAGCATTTAAAGCAAAACACCTTGATCTCTTGCTGTTTCGTCAATAGCCCTCCCGCTACGTCATGCTGATTCCATTCCGATCACGGATCATCCAGGTTTTCACGGCGAAATAATGAATAAGCAGTAGAATTTTCGTCAGGGATAAAGGTTCATCCCCAGAGTTCCGCCACCGGATCCACCATGGCTTTCTTACAATTTAAAAAATGTTGGATCTTGACTTAAGTCAAAGATAAGTTTGAAGAACTTCTGTAAAATTAAATTTATTTAGTGGTAGTGAGAGAAGATGTTTTCTTCATGACTACAAAACAAAACCGAAAAAGGAGGATGTTATGTTTTGCTACCAATGTGAACAAACGGCAAAAGGTGAGGGGTGTACTGTGATGGGGGTTTGTGGTAAACCCCATGAAGTAGCTAGCCTTCAAGACCTTCTGATCCATCTTGTCAAAGGGATTTCTCTCTATGCCGTAGAAGGGAGAAAGGTTGGTGTCATAGACTGGGAGGTGAATACTTTTACTTTTGAAGCGCTCTTTTCCACCCTGACAAATGTGAATTTTGATCCCGAATGGTTCGTGGCCCTCATACAGCGCTGTGTGAAATTACGAAAGACCTTAAGAGAAAAGGTTAAAGCGGCCAGAGGAAACACTGACTTGGGAGAAGGACCGGCAGTCTTTAAACCGGAGACGACACTGGACGGGCTCGTAAAACAAGGAGAGAAGGTAGGTTTGAAATCCGATCCCACCGCTGATCCGAATATCCTTTCTCTTCAGCATGCCCTACTATTCGGGATCAAGGGAATTACGGCTTATGCGGACCACGCCCAGATACTGGGCCAGGAAGATGATTCTATTGCGGCTTTTATCCACGAAGGCTTGGCGGCAACACTGAGGAAGGATTTAGGCCTCAATGATTACCTGGCTCTTGTTCTTAAGTGCGGCGAAATGAACTTAAGGACGATGGAACTCCTTGACGCCGCCAATACCGGCACTTACGGTCATCCTGTTCCTACAAAGGTGCCACTCAGTGTGAGGAAAGGGAAAGCGATTCTTGTCTCCGGTCATGACTTGAAGGACATGGAGGAGATACTAAGACAATCCGAGGGCAAGGGGATCCATATCTACACTCATGGAGAAATGCTTCCCACCCACGGGTATCCCGGGCTCAGAAAATACCCCCATTTCTACGGTCATTTTGGAACCGCTTGGCAGAATCAGATAAAGGAATTCGCTCAGTTCCCGGGAGCCATTCTCCTCACTACGAACTGTCTGATGAGAGTCCAACGAACTTACCAGGATAATATCTTCACCAGTGGCCTGGCAGGGTGGCCGGGGGTCCCCCACATTTTAAACCGCAACTTCGCGCCTGTGATTCAAAAAGCGCTTGCCATGCCGGGATTTCCTGAAGACACGAACGGCAGGTCGGTGATGGTTGGATTTGGGAGAAACACGGTTATGAGTATCGCTGATAAAGTTATCGAAGCGGTCAAAAACAAGGACATACGCCACTTTTTCTTAGTAGCCGGATGTGATGGTGCAAAACCCGGACGTAATTATTACACCGAATTTGTGGAAAAGGTTCCGAAAGACTGCGTCGTTCTTACCCTTGCTTGCGGAAAATTCCGCTTCTTTGACAAAGACCTCGGCACAATTGGAGGAATCCCCAGGCTTCTGGATGTGGGTCAGTGCAATGATTCGTATTCTGCAATTCAGATTGCAGTCGCCTTGGCAAAAGCTTTCCAAGTCGGTGTCAATGAATTGCCTCTTTCCTTTATCCTTTCGTGGTATGAACAAAAGGCGGTGGCAATTTTATTTACACTCTTGCATCTCGGTATCAAACACATCCGCCTTGGTCCTTCGCTTCCAGCCTTTACGACACCCGATGTCCTTGATGTCCTGGTAAAAACATTTGATATCAAACCGATCACAACACCAGATAATGATTTGAAGGCCGTTTTGGGTGGGTAAAATTTGGACCTTGTGGGATGAAGATACCACGAAAGGAAATTCTAAGGAGGCGAGACACAATGTCTCGTCTTCTTAATGACGCATATTTCTCATCGTAACTGTTAATGGTCCACTCTCGGAATATTCCAAAAGTCGTAGTATAACAAACATCCCACTTCTTTGACTCTTTCTTTCTGAAAGTTTGGGGTGACCAATTCTCAATAGATGTATATATTCCGATCGGGACACCGCGAGGCAGGGACGAAAATATTTTTTCGTTTGACGAAGACGAGGTCGGTCGTTAGAGATTGAGCAATTGGAAAAAAGTCGTCCAATCAATAAATTGATGTTTTAGTGACAAATCCTTTTGCTTTATTTTCATCAGGCCCGTACGGTTCATGGCAAAGACTGACTTTATATTTTCTAAGTCATCGCGAGAGAAGAGAAAGCCTAACGGGCGGTCCCTGCTCTCAGACTCTTTCAGAAGAATGACAGCCCAATCCATATTTTCCGGGGAGATAAAATGAGAAATTTCCTGCCAAGGTGAAGGCATTTCGAAAAACGCTTTGCCGTGGCTCGCATGAATGAATAAGATTCCCCTCGCTATCCAACCCCGCGCGATAATTCTGGCGGTCCTTTTCGCCACAATGTCCAACTCCTTTTTTGTAAATCCAATCCGGCCAAAAGCGAGCTCTTATCGTTAGTCTGCAGCCAATGGAGTTATAATAGCCATTAGACTGGTCACTCGTCTCTTTTTCTCTCTTCTTTGTATTTTAACTTAGGTGCCTCAATCATAACCGTCGTACCCGGCGGGACCGAGTGGGTCAACCATACATTCCCTCCGACGACCGAGCCGGCGCCAATGACCGTCTCCCCTCCTAAAATGGTGGCGCCAGCATAAATGGTGACATGATCCTCTATGGTCGGGTGGCGTTTCGTCTTCCTAAGCAGATCGCCCTTTTCCTCCATGGGGAGACTTAAGGCACCAAGGGTAACCCCTTGATAAATCCTGACGTAGTCTCCAATAATACCGGTCTCTCCAATGACCACCCCCGTGCCATGGTCAATGAAAAAATGCCTGCCGATAACCGCCCCCGGGTTAATATCTATACCCGTGACGCTATGAGCGTATTCAGTCATCATTCTTGGGATTAAGGGAACCTCCTGATCATGAAGCTCGTGGGCGACTCGGTAGATCGAGATGGCCAAAATACTAGGGTAACTGAAAATAATCTCGTCAAAGCTTTTCGCTGCAGGATCTCCCTGATAGGCAGCTCGAACGTCCTCGGCCAGGGTTCTTCTAAGATCCTTTAATTTTTTCAATAGCGTAAGGGCTTCCCTTTGCCCCCTTTCGGAGCAAGAAGTACAGATCATCTGACGACGCCGGCATTCATGGCGGATGCTCAGGGTTATCTGCTTAGATAAGAGTTCGAAAAGGGTATTTATTTCGATCCCCATCTGGTATGCCAGGCTGAAACTATCCACCTCATGTTCCCCAAAATACCCAGGGAAGAGAACCTTTTTAAGGCGCTCGACGATCTCATTCACGACCCCTCGAGAGGGCAGTCCTACCAGGTTCAGGTGATGGAGAGTATCCATGCCCTGACAACTTTCCACGAGGTCGGACACAATCTGAGGGAGTTCTTGGCGAAACAGAGGGGGCAGTTCGCACTCTATGTGGTCGGGCTCTGAAGGAAAGACCTTTTCTGCGGGGCATTCAGAATTAAGCTTATCCATACTTCTCACTCCTTTCTTGGCATTTCTTAGTAACTTCTCACCGTTGGCTGTTCAATCCTTTTTGACTCTAACCACGCTGGCCATGAATCGAATCTCCCTTTTTGCCCTTTCCTCCAATTTACTGTCCGAGTCCAGGAGGAAAATCCCAAACCTTCCATATTTTTTCTCCCAAAGGGACACCGTCTATGTTTATCCTCCTCTGAATAACACATTCCCAATACATGCTACCACACCTGGACGATCGCAGTCATTCACGAACAAGAAATGGCCTCGATGACCATCTTAAGAGCCTACTTTCGAATCGAAATAAAACTCATTCCCCTGAGTTGTTCAGTTGTGGGTTTAAGTCGTAAGCGATCGGAGGCTGCGGCTCTACGCCCTGAAAAACAGAGATGGGGGTCGGTCACAGATTTTTGTTGACAATACCGAAATAACATGATTAACCTACAATTATCTCCGGGAGAACGTATCAGGGAACTCTTAATAAGTGACCCCCGTTAGAAATTCCAGCCGTTGCGACTCGAAACCGAGCGGGAAATCATTTCTAACGGGGTAAATGTCTAGTGAGGGGGTTATGTTAAAAAAGGGAATCGTCGTTTTGATAATCATTTTGATACTGATCGGGATTGGGTTGTGGTATTACTTCAACCGTGTCCATGTTTCGCAGATTGAAAGCATCCTTAGTAATCCGAAGGCATACGAGGGAAAAGTGGTCACGATTGAAGGAGAAGTTACGGACAGGACCTCTTTTTTCGGTGTTATTAAATTCTATAAAGTTAGGGACAAAACAGGAGAAATAATCGTCGTTACCAAGAGGGCTTTGCCTGAATTAAACTCAATACTCAGAGTAAAGGGCAGGATAGATCAGGCATTTCCAATCGGTGACCTGAAGTTGGTAGCTTTTTTGGAAGACTCTTTTGAAGAAAAAGGTAAAAATAAGTGACGACTACAATCAACAGAAGAATGAATGGCATTATTCGATGCCGGGAAGCCCCGCCGTGCCTGCCCCGTCCTAACGGGATGGGCGCGGATCTTCAATCGGAATATCAGGTCCGTCTCCTTTTCGAGAGGGCATGATCTCGCCTTCGACATATTCCCGAACCGTTCTCACTATTTCCATGTCCTCATCGGTGGCGTCCGGCGCACCAAAATATTTCTTGCGAAGATCTGAGATGGATATCATGTGACCTATCTCCTTTCTTGGAAGGATTGAGGCCAGGCGTTAAGAGAGAGTGATCGTACAGCGATCGCATGAAAGACAACGCGGGATTATCGGCAAATAATACCATCCTTTCATCGATCATGGATAGCAATTGTCCCGGACTCTGTTTTCCTTATATCACCAGACGTGAACGGATCGCAAGCGTTAAATCATCATTCGCTGTTACCTTTCAGCAGGGCCCTCTGCGACACCTAGACCTTTATCTAAACCTCTTGTTTGGCTTGCTTTTTATCCGTATTTCTGAACATTAAAGGTTAACCGCGCGCGATGATCAGGAGGTTTAACAAACAGCCCACTTCTTTGACTCTTTCCTTCTGAAAGTTTCGGTTGACCAATTTTCATAAAATAGGTATATTTGAGTCAGGAATCCCAAGGGTTGGAATGAGAATACCTCTTCGTTTGGCGAAGATGAAGCGGGCTGTTCTTCTGTCCTGGTGTCAGGAGGAAATATTGGTAAAACATAGGCAAAGTCAAGGATAAAGATTCGGCCCCGGATCCCTCTAAATTGCCTTCGCTCACTGCCGATCTTGACTAAAATTACAGGATTCACCCCATATTATCGGATATGCTTTTTGGTTAAAATACGTTACGGGCGTAAAGGGTTTAATGCTCAAGCTTCTTGCCGGCCCTCATCTGTGACATCGGGGTATTTTCCTGACCACGAAGTCAGAATCGAATCATGCGTACCCTCTTTATCAAAATCCTGATCGCTCTCGTGGTCGTCCTGATTATGCTGATTATCTCTACCCAGGTGATCCTCCAACGAGTTATCCGGAGGCAGTTCGCTGCTTTCATTAAGGAGAGCTGTGGGCGTTGCACCTTGAGCCTCGACCGGGTCCATCTGTCTGTTGTGCCTTTTTCAGTGATTTTGGAAGGAGTGCGTTTGGCCGGCGGTGATCCCAAGGCAACGAGGGTTGATGCAGAAGTCGAGCGCATTGTTGCCCAGAGCACTTTTCGAAGCCTAGTTTCTGGGAAGCTGCATTTCAAGGGGATTCAGATTCATGCTCCTCACGTCGTGGTGACTGAAGGCGATTTGCCCTCACCTCCACCGGGGCCTGAAGAGGGGACTCGCGGGATATACGTGATTGATGGCATGCAGATTGTTAACGGCAGATTCACTTATATACGGGTCTTTGGAGTGGGTAAGGAAGCGCGTGAGGCAATTCTTCATGTGAAAGATATACAGGGAAATGTGGGGATGCTTGGTAACACGCCACAGTTACGAGGCCAGATGGTGCGTGGGCAGGCGAAGGGTCACCTTGAAAACTCAGGTGAGTTTCTTCTTACGGTTGGAACCGTGCTGTTTTCCAAAGTTCTGCAAGTAGATGTTGACCTTCAGATGGTTGAACAGAATCTTGCGGATATTAGCCCATTCTTTCAAACAAGTGACGGAATCCGGATTACGGGAAAATTAAATAAGGGGCAGAGTTCCAACAAGATTCGAGGGGAAAACCTCACTGGATGGGTCCAGGCCCAGTACCGGGGGTTGGATATACAATTTGAAAAAACCAAATCGCGTGGCGAGGTTTTAAGTTTTTTTAACAATCTGATCAAATCCATGAAACTTCATTCGTCCACTGTGGGTAAAAAACCTACCGATCAGATCCAAAGCGTCCAACTACAACGTGAAGAAGGGGAAACATTGCTACATTTCATTCTTCGCGGCATGAAAGATGCCGCGCTCAAAGTAGCAGGGAATCCATAAATCAAGATGCGTTGGATGCCGAGCAAGATTACCATTGCTGATCTGTGCCGTCATCTTATGGGTTTCAATCTTTCTGGCATGGATGAATAGTAAATAACCCTTCGCTTAATCTATAACAATACCTCCCCCCACACCAAGTCAAAAAGATAATTTACACCAGTTCATTTTTGTATTGACAAAAAAACTTTTATATGATTGCATTTTATTCATCTCATCCCTGGGTGGGGACTTTTAGTAACGTCTTTTCTTCCTGGAGGTAGTATTTCAGCGAAATAATTTAACCTGAAAACATCGGGCCACCCGTGGACACAATTTGAGAATGGGGGCATTCATGAAAATCGTTCCATGAGTGATCCTGGAGAGGGGGTGGGGAATAAAAAAAAGGGGACCAAAACCTTTTAAAAAATTATTCAGAGGAGGTATGGAAATGGGAAAGAAGATAGGCTTGGTTTTCCTGACAATGTTAATTGGCATTAGTTGTCCAGTCGTTCTTATACCAGCTTCTTCACAATCAGCAGAACCTGTTATTGTCGGAGTCCCAACCTCGCTGTACACTCCATTTGGGAGAGATGGTCTGAAGGCAGTAAATATGGCTGTGGAGGAGATCAATGCAAAGGGAGGGGTATTGGTAGGAAAAGAGAAAAGACCGCTCAAGGTGGTCGTCACAGATACCAGAGATGGCGAACCGACGACCCCTATCCATGATTCCCTCATGGCTTATGAAAAAATGCTTTTAGAGCAGAAACCTCATGCAGTGGTCATCGCTCCTTTCCGCTCGGAAGCTATTATTGCGAGCATGGATCTGGTGGCCAAATATAAAGTCCCACAGCTTCAGACCATTGCCCAAACCCCTCAATTTCAGGTGAAATTTAGGACGGACCCAGAGAAGTATAAGTACCTATTCCGAGTCACGACAGATGCCGGGATTGATGCGAGATATCTCGGAGGAGCTTTAGATTCTCTTAAAGAAAAGTTTGGCCTGAACTCGGTGTACTTCATCCCCCAGGATACCTTATGGGCACT